>Ga0181371_1000005_pt1 | contig 353238 bp, 340 predicted proteins | sample LowvirmetaG_6_FD_130087 | JGI IMG/M metagenome (GOLD analysis project Ga0181371, IMG submission 130087) | Marine viral communities from the Subarctic Pacific Ocean - Lowphox_07 viral metaG | ecosystem: Environmental > Aquatic > Marine > Oceanic | place: Subarctic Pacific Ocean | collected...
CTGGGCCAGCCGCACCAATCCCTGCCGCCCGGGCCACCCGCCCGGCAGCCGCAGCCGATACACCCCGCCCTGGCTGACCGGCATGCTGGTCCATCTGGCGCGGGAGATCAGGCGATTGCCGCCCCTGCCCCGCCCCCTCACGCGCCCGCCCTGATCCGGCAGTTCAGGCTGCATCAGGCATAGCTGCCCGGCCATGGCCGGGTCGCTGGCCGTGAAGCGCAGCAATCGCTTGGCTTTCGCGGCGATATTCATGTTATCCCTGCCGCCATGACAAAACTACGCCTCCGGCAACTCGTGATTGCCGCCGAAAGCCTGAAGACTGCCGACCTGCTCCAGGAGGTCCTTGACCTTGGTGAGCCCTTTGCCGATCCGGGGGTCGCCGAGTTCGGGCTGGAAAACGCCGTCTTCGCTATTGGCGACCAGTTCATTGAAGTCGTTGCCCCGACCACGGATGACGCGCCGGTGCAGCGCTTTTTGGAGCGAAACGGCCCCGGCGGCTATATGGCGATCTTCCAGACCGAAGACCTCGCCGGCGCCCGAAAGCGCCTCGACGGGGCCGGTATTCGCCGTGTCTGGAACATCGACCTTGAAGACATCGCGGCGAGCCATATCCACCCGGCAGATGTCGGCGCCGCGATCGTGTCGCTGGATGAAGCCCATCCATGGGAGAGCTGGCGCTGGGGCGGCCCTGACTGGCTTGGCGAAAGCATCGAGGGTGAACTGTCCGGTGCCATCCTTGAAGCGCCAGACCCGAACAGCCTCGCCTCGCGCTGGGCGGCGGCGCTCGGCATCCCGGCCTCGACCAGCCCGGACGTGACCCGCATCAATCTCAGCGATGACGGCGTGCTGGTCTTCCAGCAAGGTAAAGAGGCGAAGCTCGAAGGGTTCTGCGTGACTCTCAACAACGCAATGCGCGCACTTGAACGGGCGGACAAGTTCGGCCTTGAGAGTACAGGCGACGGCGTGATCGTCGGCGGCGTGCGCCTTGTCCTCAACAATGCCTAGGCAAAGGCCCATCTGGCGCAAGCGCCCGTCTCCGGCTTATAGTTAATGGCGAGATGCACCGGCCAGTGCCGGGCGAAGATACAGGAGACGCGTGATGGACTGGTTCAATGAAGTGTTCGACCTCGCAGCCGTTGCCTCCGGCGCGGGCCTTGCGGGCGGCGGCGGCGCGGCAATGCTCGCCTGGACGATCAAGGGCGCCATCATGCGCTTCATCGTGCGCACCTTCATCACCGCCGTCCTGACCGGGATCGGCTTCTACTTCCTGCTCGGCTTTCTCGGCTTCCAGATCGTGCCGGAAGAGGAAGTGGCGCTGTCCCCGCCGGGCGGATCGGCGCGGCTGGACCGGTCGAGCGATACGTTCAGCCCGCAAAGCACGCGGCCGGAACTCGCCGGCGAACCGGCCCGTGCCGAAGATGGCAGGACCACGATTGTCGTCAAATCCCCGTTCAGGCGGGGCGATGGCCGCTAGCGGAACTCGACCTCGAGATGGGTTCGTGTCCGCGCGGTGACCTTGCAGGAAGCGTCGAGCCCATCCGAGCGAATGATCAGCCGGAACGCGTTCGGCACATCAGCGGTAGAGATAAGGTCCATGCCGGCCCCATCCGTCCCGATAGTGCGCACCGTACAGTCGATGGATGCACCGCCATTGTTGAAGCTGACCTTGCCAGCCTTCAGCACACGCCGCCGGGCCGCCTTGACCGTGACCTCGCTCGCACCGAAGGCGATGCAACAATTGCGGCCTTCTGACTTGGCCTGGTAGAGCGACGCATCGGCCTGGACGAGCAGGGTCTCAAGCTCGGTCGCCTCAGCGCCTGTGGACGCCACGCCGAAGCTGGCGGTGACGCCAACCGTCTCGCCGCCGAACTCGAAGCGCAGCTGGCGGATATCCCGCCGCAACTTCTCGGCAAGCTCCATGCCGCCCTGCCGGTCCGTCTCCGGCAGCAGAACACCGAACTCCTCACCGCCAAGGCGGCCGAACAGGTCGCTCCTGCGCATCCGGGCCTGACAGGCCTGGGCAACAGCGGTGAGCACCTCATCGCCCGCAGCATGACCGTAAGTGTCGTTGATGGACTTGAAGTGATCGAGGTCGAAACACACAACCGAGAGCGGGTTCTTGTGGCGCGCGGCAAGCGCCACGCTTCGGTCAGCAGCTTCACGGAAGGCGCGGCGTGACAGGATACCGGTGAGACTGTCGCTCAACGCTTCCTCGCGCAGCTCCATCTGCTCAACGACAACCGTGCCGAGGTCATTCAGGATATCCAGGTGCTTTGATCCGAACTGGCGCGGCTTGGTATCCACGGCGCAGATCGCCCCGACGCAATGGCCGCTGGAGGAATGGATCGGCAATCCGGCATAGAAGCGCACATAGGGCGGGCCGGTAACAAACGGATTGTCTGCAAAGCGTTCATCCTGCGTGGCGTCGGGCACGATGAAGGCACCGTCCTCACGTATCGTGTATTGCGAGAAAGTATCCGCCCGCGCGGCTTCCGTTGTATCTGTACCCGTGACAGCTTTCATCCAGATCCGGTGACCATCCAGGATGGAGATTGAACCTATCTCGACGCCGAAGACCTTGCGGATGAGCCCAACAATACGATTGTAGGCCCGTTCACTGGGGGTATCGAGAATATCGAGATCACGCACAGCCCGCAGCCGGGAGGCCTCAACCCGAACCCGCTCGCTGGGACCGACCACCATTCTGGCGGAGTCTGCAGCCATTTCGCACCTTTCTGCTGCACTTCCCGGCAGGAAGGCAACTATTTCAATTGTGCCAGTGTCACCGCTGAGGGTTAGGGTATCGTTAAATGATATATGACCATGCCGTCATGTTCGATCAGGCGTCATGGCTAGGGCGACGTATCTTCCAGCTCGATTGTGCCTTCGGGCGTGACGTCGACGGCATACATGTCAAATGCCGCCTGGATCGTCAGCACCCCATAAACGGTCCAGATTGCAACCGTCGCGGCAATGACCGATGTGAAAGACCGCGAGAAGCGGCCTTCCCCCGGCAGCTGGTCGAATCCCCAGGCCACCAGGAACAGGAGCGCCGATGCCAGCAGCACGGCACCTATGACGTCACTCGGCCAATGCGCGCCGAGATAGACACGGGAAAAACCAATCAACAAGATGAGAAGGGCAAGCCCGCCGACCGCGACCTGACGGGGCATTCCCTTCAGCGCATGTGCCGCGAAGATGGCAAGTGCGCCATAGATGACCATCGAATTGGTCATATGACCGGACGGGAAGCTGAACGTCTCGACCCCGCCATAGAGGTCGACCGTCGGGCGGTCGCGCGCGACGAAGACCTTCACCGCCTTCACGATCAGGGTCGTCAGTGCAAACGAGGCCGCACAAATGCCAGCTGGAAACCAGGCGCGCCGCCACGCCAGTGCCAGCACGATGGCCACCGCCACCAGCGTGAGTGCAGTTGCATCCCCGAACAGGGTGACAAGCACGACCAGCCAGTCCACCGTTGGCGTCCGGTTGGAGGTCACTGCCTCACTGATGGTCAGATCGATCCCGTTGATCGCGCCGCCTGTATGCACAAGCAGTCCGAGACCCGCCAGCGCAATCAGGGCGAGCCCTGCTGGCAGGACGTGGGAGACGGTGTGGCGCACCTAGCCGCGCGAGAACTTCTTGAACTTGAGCTTTTTCGGCTCAACCGCGTCGGGGCCGAGACGGCGCTTCTTGTCTTCAAGGTAAGACGAGAAATCACCTTCGAACCATTCGACATGGCTGTCGCCTTCAAAGGCCAGGATGTGCGTCGCCATACGGTCAAGGAACCAGCGATCGTGCGAGATCACGACCGCGCAGCCCGGAAAGCCGTCCAGGCCTTCTTCGAGCGCCTGCAGGGTTTCCACATCGAGATCGTTGGTCGGCTCATCGAGCAGCAGGCAGTTGGAACCTTGGCGCAACATCTTGGCGAGATGCACCCGGTTGCGCTCACCGCCGGAAAGAAGGCCGACCTTCTTCTGCTGGTCAGAGCCCTTGAAGTTGAACGCGCCCGTGTAGGCCCGCGAGCTGACTTCGATTCCGCCCAGTTCGATGACATCGAGGCCGTCAGAAATTTCTTCCCAGACATTCTTCTTGTCGTCGAGCTTGTCACGGCTCTGATCAACATAGCCAAGCTTGACCGTATCGCCGACACGGATCGAACCGGCATCAGGCTCTTCGAGGCCAAGGATCATCTTGAACAGGGTCGACTTACCAGCCCCGTTCGGGCCGATGACGCCGACAATACCGCCCGGCGGCAACTTGAAGCTCAGATCCTCGATCAGGAGATTGTTGCCGAACGCCTTACGCAGGTCTTCAGCCTCAATGACCACATTGCCGAGACGTGGGCCGGGCGGGATGCGAATCTGCGCCGTCGATACCGTCTCGCGCTCTGCCTCTGCGGCGCGCTGTTCATAGGACTGGATACGGGCCTTGGATTTGGTCTGGCGGGCTTTCGCGCCAGCGCGCACCCATTCGAGTTCCTTGGCGAGTGTGCGCTTCTTGCCGGCATCCTCGCGAGCTTCCTGCGCCATGCGCTTGGCCTTCTGCTCGACCCAGTCGGAATAGTTACCCTTGTAAGGGTTGCCGCGGCCGCGATCGAGCTCGAGAATCCAGTCGGTGATTTTGTCGAGGAAGTAGCGATCGTGGGTCACGAGAATTACGCAACCCGGGAAGTTAATGAGATAGTTCTGCAGCCAGGCCACTGTCTCCGCATCGAGGTGGTTGGTCGGTTCATCCATCAGGATCATGTCGGGCTTCGACAGCAGCAGCTGGCAGATCGCGACCCGGCGGATCTCGCCGCCCGACAGTTTCTCTACCCCGGCATCACCTTCAGGACAGCCGAGGGCAACCATCGCCATTTCGATCTTGGAGTCGATATCCCAGGCGTCCGCCGCATCGACCTGCTCCTGCAGGGCGGTCATCTCTTCCATCAGTTCATCGGTATAATCTTCGCCGAGCTTCATGGAGACGTCGTTGAACTTGTCGACGAGCTGCTTTTCAGGACACTGGCTGGCAATGTTCTCGAACACGGTCATCGACGGATCAAGCTTCGGTTCCTGCGGCAGGTAGCCGACCTTGGCCCCCGGCGCGGCATTGGCTTCACCGTTAAAATCCTTGTCCTGCCCGGCCATGATGCGCAACAGGGTAGACTTACCCGAACCGTTGACGCCGACAACGCCGATCTTGGCATCCGGCAGGAAGGAGAGGTGGATATTCTCGAACACTTTTTTCCCACCCGGATATGCCTTGGTGAGACCTTGCATGTTGAAGACGTATTGCGGACCGGCCATGAACTGACGCTCGCTGAGATTTGGAGTGGGAACAGAAGCCTGCGGTGTAGCCGCTGGGCGCCTTGCAAATCAAGGCGCAAGGTGAGCGCAAGGCTCAGACGTCCGGCACCATCAGCGATGCCATGGGATAGGTCTCCCACCGAAATCCGAGATTGGCCTTGATGACCGGGTCGGCATCGAAGTGGGCGCGCGCCTCCGCAGCATTGCCCGCCTCGGCAATCGCGACACCCCAGGTGCCCGATGCATCGGACACCGGGCCAGCTGCCCAGACGAGGCGGCGGTGGATCAATCGGCGAACATGTTTCTGGTGGCGATCCATCGCCGCAAGCTCTTCATCGCTTGCGTCTCCCGGAAAGGTCGGGCGCGGCGGAATGAGTTTCATCAGGAAATACGCCATTGGCATCCCTCATCTGTTCATGACGTTTATACCATCAAGTCGGAACAAAGAGAGTACCCATGATAATTTCCGCGATATGTGAGGTCTTCAGGCAACATTCAGGGTCTGTGCCATCCCACTCCGGCGGGCGCATTAAAATCTTGACACTCGCCTTCTGCAGCCAATTTTTGTATATAAATCTGAAGCGAGCGCCGAGCCGACCGATCTGAGTTTGATGGTCTGCGCATGTCGATCCGGCTCGGTGCTCGTATGGCTTGAGCCGCTCCAGCCAGATTACGGCAAGGCTCAAGCCTCCCAGAAAGACCCACCTACGCCGCTGAACCGGAACCTGCACAAGGCGGGCTGACAAGTCATGGCAACGAGCTAGTTTTGCTTTCGATGCGAAACCTGATTGCCTGTATGCTTGGCTTTGCCTGCGCGCACGCTGCAGCCGGCCATCACGCCTTCGGCCAGACCGACAAGGACACTATGACGCCTGAAGACCTGACGATTGAGCGGCTTTATGACTCGCCTTCCCTTAGCGGCCCTTCACCCACGGGCGTCAAATATTCCCCGGACGGCAAGCGCGTCACCTTCCTGAAGGCGCGCGATGACGATTCCAGCCGCTACGACCTCTGGCAGTTTATCGTCGAAACTGGCGAGCAGAGCCTGCTGGTTGATTCGCTTCTTCTGGAGCCGAAACAGGTTGAACTTTCCGAGGAAGAAAAAGCCCTGCGCGAACGCAAGCGCATTGCCGGGCGTACAGGCATCGTGGACTATGCCTGGGGCCTGGAAACCCAGCTTGTCGTACCGCTGGGCGGCGACATCTATTCCATCGAAATTTCACCCGCCTCTGCCTATGGCCCGAGGGCGCATGTGCCGCCGAAGACACCTGTGGTGACACAGGTCACTGACACAGAAGCGTTCGAACATGACGTGAAAGCCTCGCCAAAGGGCCGGTATATCAGTTTTATTCGCGATGGCGCGGTCTATGCCTACGACCTGATCAACAAGGAAGAAGCCCGCCTCACACCGCTGGCCGAGCCAGACAGGCAGGTCGCTTACGGCATCTCCGAATTTGTCGCCCAGGAAGAGATGGACCGCTATACCGGCTACTGGTGGAGCCCGGACGAGCGCTATCTCGTCTATACCCGTGTCGATGAAAGCAGCGTCGATATCGTTGAGCGTTTCGACATCAAGGCTGACAGGACAAGCGTCATCGACCAGCGTTATCCACGCGCCGGACGGCCAAATGCGATTGTCGATCTTTTCGTGCGCGACATGGAAACGGGTGAGGTAACAGAGATCAACTGGCGCCGGGATGATTGGGGCCCAGCCACAGACCAGTACCTGGCGCGGGTGCGTTGGGCCGGCGACAAGGTTTACATTCAGGCGGTCAACCGCGAGCAGACGCTGATCCGCAACCTCAAGGGCCATGCGCCTGACTGGGCGCTCACGTCCTTCGATGCTGAAATGCAGGGCAGCTGGGTCAATCTCAGCAATGATTTCTCGGTCACTCCAAACTATATCCTGACGAGCGATGAAGAGAGTGGCTATCGCCACCTCAAGGCCTGGGGCCGCGAAACCGAAACAGGCTTCCGCATGACGGGCGGCGACTGGCCCGTGGACGCCATTGCCGGCGTCGATACGAGGCATAATCTCGTCTACTTCACGGGATTCATGGACACGCCACTGGAGCGCCATCTCTATGTCCAGCGGATCATCCCGGCGACGTTCGACAGGTGTCCGGCCTGCGCAAACTACCAGCCGGCAGAAGGCCCGCCGCCTGTTCGCGTGACCGAAGCAGGCAAGAGCTGGTCCATCACGCTGGCACCAGACGGCCAGTCCTTTGTCGGGACATCATCCTCGCCGCAACAGCCGCCGCAGACCGGGCTCTACAGCCTCAAAGTTGAGGACGGCGAACCGAGGCATCTTGCCGGATACGATGATGTCAGCCACGAAACCCATCTATCCGCCCTGCCCCCTGTGAAGGTGGCTGATGAGCTGATCGCATGGATCGAGGAAAATGCCCTCGATGAAACCCATCCCTATTATCCATTCCTAGAAGACCACACCGTTCCTGAATACGGGACGCTCAAAGCCGAAGACGGACAGGATCTCTATTACTCCATCCAGACCCCGCCGGATTTCGATCCGTCCAGGACGTACCCCGTCATCGTCGATGTCTATGGCGGGCCACACGTCCAGCGTGTCACGCGTGACTGGGAGCGCATGTCCGACCAGTTCCTGAGCCGACAGGGCTATATCGTCTTCCGCCTCGACAATCGCGGATCGAGCAATCGCGGCAAGCGGTTCGAAGACGTCATTCATCGCCGTATGGGCGGGCCAGAAGTCAAGGACCAGCTGGCCGGTGTCGACTGGCTCAAAGCGCAGCCCTTTGTTGATGCAGAGCGCATCGCCATACAGGGCTGGTCGTATGGCGGATACATGACCCTGATGACGATGCTGCAGGCACCCGAAGGTACGTTCGCCGCAGCTGTGTCCGGCGCTGCGGTAACGGACTGGGCGCTGTACGACACGTTTTACACTGAACGTTACATGGGCACGCCTGAAAACAATCCGGACGGATATGAACGCTCATCCGTCTTCGCACATGCTGACAGGCTGACCACGCCGCTCCTGCTCATTCATGGCATGGCGGACGACAATGTCACCTTCGACAACACCACACGCCTGATGGCGGACTTCCAGAAAGCCGGCAAGATGTTCGAGGTCATGACCTATCCCGGTCAGCGTCATGGGATCCGTGGCGAAGCCCTGCAGATCCACCTCATGAAGACGCGGCTGGCCTTCCTAGACCGCCACCTGAAACGTTGAGCAAGCTGGATATCCACACATGGCAAGATTTTGGGCCACTTCCTGTTTTTACACACCGATTCCAAGGCCAGGCTTGTACCAAGTACCAGCACCCATGATCCTTGTATGAAATAAGGAAACGGAATGGGCAGACTCATCGCGATTTCAAACCGTACGGCCGCCGATGCCAGTGCGCGTGCAGGCGGTCTCGCCGTGGCTGTCTGGGAATCACTGACCGCGACCGGAGGCATCTGGTTCGGGTGGAGCGGCAACATCGTCAAGGATACACCGGCCGCCCCGGATGTCTTCACCGATGAAGGTGTCGAATTCGTCGTGACCGATTTCACTGAAGCCGAACATGATGGCTTCTACCTGCAATTTGCGAATCGCGTCATCTGGCCGATCTTCCACTACCGGGTGGATCTGGCGCATTTCGGCAATACCGATTTCGAAACCTACGCCGCCGTCAATGAGCGCATTGCCAGCCTCGTCGTGCCACGCCTCGAAAAAGGCGACAGCGTCTGGGTCCATGACTATCACTTCCTGTTGATGGGTGACTATCTGCGGCGTGGCGGCTGGACCGGGCCGATCGGGTTTTTCCTGCACATCCCGTTTCCGTCACCGGAAATCTTCAAGGCCCTGCCCGAACATGAGCAGATCGCCCGCGCCATGTGCGAGTACAGCGTGCTGGGTTTCCAGTCCGAAACGGACCGCTCGAACTTCGTGCGCTACCTGACGGAAAATTACGATGCCATAGATGATGGCGATGGCTGGATCGGCGTCTTTGGCCGCCGCATCCGTGTCAATGCCTATCCGATCGGCATCCAGGCCGATGCCTTCGAGAAGGCTGCCATCAGCGCACGCGCCAAGACGGCGTCGTCGCGTATCGGAAAGTTCCTCGGTGGGCGCCAGCTCGTGCTTGGCGTGGACCGGATGGACTACTCGAAGGGCCTGCCGCAGCGCTTCGAGGCCGTCGGCAAGCTGTTCGACCACTTTCCGGCCACGCGCGGCAAGGTCTCTGTCACCCAGATCGCGCCGCCCTCCCGGTCAAAGGTCGAGGAATATCGCGACCTTCGCATTCAACTCGACGAACTGGCAGGCCGCATCAATGGCGACTATGGCGATCTTGACTGGATCCCCTTGCGCTATCTCGCCCGCTCCTATGACCGGCGCGAGCTTGCCGGACTTTACCGTATTGCACGTATCTGCCTCGTCACGCCGCTGCGCGACGGGATGAACCTCGTCGCCAAGGAGTTCGTGATGGCGCAGGACCCGGAAGACCCCGGCGTACTGATCCTCTCGGAATTTGCGGGCGCGGCCGAACAATTGTCAGATGCACTCATCGTCAATCCGCACGATACCTACCATGTAGCAGAGACCATTTATCGCGGGCTGGAGATGTCACTTGAAGAACGCAAGGAAAGGTGGGGCAAACTCCGCAGGACGGTGGTCGAACAGGACATTTCCTGGTGGCGGCAGAAATTCCTCGATGACCTGGACGCCGATCTCGCTTGATGGCTGATCCGATACGTCCACCCCGCATCGGCGCCCAGCACGCGCTGTTCATTGATTTTGACGGCACGCTCGCGCCTATCCAGGACGAGCCGGACACGGTGGTCCTGCCGAGAGACGCTGAGGCTGCGCTGGCCCGCCTCCCGGTCGTGCTGGGAGAAGCCATTGCTGTGATCAGTGGGCGCGATATCCGCGACCTGTCCTCTCGTGTGCCTGCCGCCTACTGGCGTGCTGGCGGACACGGACTGGAGATTTGCGGGCCCGGCGAACGCCCTGCGGCGCAGCCGGGCAGCGCCCCGCGCGCGCTCAGCAATGCGATCGATATCATCACCCGCGGGATCGATGGCGTGCGGGTTGAACACAAAGGCCCCGTCATCGCCGTGCATTACCGGCAGGCCCCGCATATGGGCGAGCTGTTGCTGGCCCGGCTCAGCGATTCGGTTCGCGACGACCCCGACTACAAGGTTCAGGCCGGAAAGATGGTGCTGGAAGCCAAACCCGCCCATGCCAATAAGGGCCGCGCGCTGGAACACATGATGAGCCATGCGCCGTTTGAAGGCCGGATCCCGGTCATGATAGGCGATGACACGACAGATGAGGATGCGTTTGGTGTCGCCATCCGGCTTGGCGGCTTTGCCATCAAGGTTGGCGATGGTGAGACACTCGCAAATTACCGTCTCAACGATCCAGAGGATGTTGCAGGCTGGCTGACGGAACAGGGACAAGCATGAGCAATCTCGAACTCGGTATCATTGGAAACGGAACGGTCGCTGGCCTGATCGACGAGCATGCCAATTGCGTCTGGCTCTGCCTGCCGCGCCTCGACGGTGAACCGGTGTTCAATCACCTGCTCGGCGGGCGCGGCCAGTTCGCCGTCACCCTGAATGGTCACACGGCAAGTACCCAGACTTATCAACGCAATACGGCAATCATCGAAACGATACTCGAAGCCGAAGACGGCTCAGCCATCAAGGTCACTGACTATTGCCCGCGCTTCATGGACAAGGGCCGCATGTTCCGACCGGCCTCGATGGTCCGGCGTATCACACCCCTCAAGGGCATGCCGCGCATCAAGGTTGACCTTTTCGCGCAAAGCCAGCGCGGTGAATACAATATGGTCACCCGGCGCGGCGTGAACCATATCAGCTTCCTCGACGAGCATGCCGGCTTCCGCGTCACCACCGATGCCCCGGTCTCCTATGTCATGGACGGCCGGGACTTTGTGCTCGACCGGGAAGTGAGCTTCCTGCTCGGCCCTGACGAGAGCCTGTCAAACCGGGTCGGAGCGGTAACACTCGAATGGCTGGAACGCACGGCCGACCACTGGATGTCCTGGACCCGGCGTCTCGATACCCCGCCTGACTGGCAGGATGCGGTGATCCGCGCCGCCATCACGCTGAAGCTTTGCGTCTATGAAGAGACAGGCGGCATCGTCGCAGCCCTGACGACGAGTATACCCGAGCACTCCGGATCCGAGCGCAACTGGGATTACCGCTATTGCTGGCTACGCGATGCCTATTTCACCGTCACCGCGCTGAACCGGCTGTCGGCCGTTGGCACGCTGGAACATTATCTCGCCTATCTCCGAAACACTGTCGCGCATACAAATGGCGGTCATATCCAGCCGGTCTACGGCATCGCCCTCGAGAATGACCTGACCGAGAAGATCGCCCAGGCGCTGCCCGGATATCGCGGCAATGGCCCTGTCAGGTTTGGCAACCAGGCCGCCGAGCATATCCAGCATGATGTCTACGGCCATGTCGTCCTGGGCGCGAGCCAGGCCTTCTTCGATGACCGCCTTTTCGCCAAGGCCGGGCCGCTGGAGTTTGCACATTTCGAAGGGGTGGGCGAACGCGCCTATGCCGTCTGGAATACGCCCGATGCTGGCATCTGGGAGTTCCGGGGCTTTGCCCATGTGCACACCTCGTCTGCCATCATGTGCTGGGCCGCCTGCGACCGGCTTGCGCGGATTGCGACATGCCTCGGCATGGAGGAACGCTCGACCTACTGGACTGGCCGCGCCGATGAAATCCGCGAAGGCGTGCTGGCTGCGGCATGGAACGAGAAGCGCCAGGCTTTCACCGGCGCCTTCGGCGAAGAGGCATTGGATGCCTCAGTCCTGCTGATGGCAGAAATTGGCTTTATTGATGCCATGGATGAGCGCTTCATCAAGACGGTTGAACGGGTCGATGAGGAGCTGCGCGACGGATACCACGTCTATCGCTACAAGGTGGAAGACGATTTCGGCTTTCCCCAGACAGCCTTCACGGCCTGCACCTTCTGGCACATTGATGCGCTGGCCCGGATCGGCCGCATCGACGAAGCGCGCGCCATGTTCGAGGATGTGCTGGCCCACCGCACCCGCCTCGGCCTGCTGTCGGAGGACATCGATACGGCGAATGGCGAGTTGTGGGGCAATTTTCCGCAGACCTATTCAATGGTCGGAATTATCAATGCCGCCAACCGGTTGAGCCGCAAATGGGATGAAGTTGTCTGATAATTGATCGCAGGCCGGTTGTGCACGACAGCCTGATCGGTAAGCCTCCGCTCCGAGATAGTCAGGAGGAAACCGACATGCCAGCACTTCAACCTACCACGGACCAGATGCGGGACTTCGCCAAGGATGATCATGACGGCCCGGTCGTGATGATCAACCTCCTCAAGTTCAGACCGAAGGCCGAATACAAGCCCGAAGATCCTGAATATGGCGACGACATCACCGGCGAGGAAGCCTATAACCGTTATGGAAAAGGGCTTGAGGGCCTCAGCAGCGACCCCACAATCGGCCTTAAGGCACTCTATGGCGGAAATGCCTATCGCTTCCTGATCGGCGGCGGATCGGAGGACTGGGACCGCGTCCTCGTCGTGCACTACCCCTCGCGCAAGCACATGCTGACCATGATGCAAGACCCGCGCTACCAGCAAGCGCATCGTCACCGTGAAGCCGGCCTCCTGCATCAAGACCTGATCGAAACCCGGCCATTTGCCTAATGCAGCAGTAACTTGCCGCGGCGCAGGGCTTGTTCCAGCATACCCTGCGCCAACAGGAGTAGCGGGAGACAGACGATTGAAGGTTTTGCGCAGGGCAACGCTTGCAGCGATTGGCATCGCCACACTGGCCTGCCCGGTTATCGGAGCAAACGCGCAGCGGCTTACTGTCCAGTCGTCTGCTCCGGCGTCGCCCGGCGCGCTCGTCGATGCCACCAATCCCCAGCTCATCGCAGAAATCATGAAGTCCGAAGGCTATGAGGCTAAACTCAGCCAGCAGGACAGCGGGGCGAGTGAGATCCAGTCAAACGTCGCCGGCACACATTTCTGGATCTACTTCCAGGCCTGCGATCCGGACTTCACCAATTGCGAAGTAATTACCTTTGCCGCCGGCTTTGACTTTGACACACCACAGGTCTCCGGCGTGCTCGGCAACTGGAACCAGACCCGCTATTCCAAAGCCTATCTCGACAGCCAGGGTGACCCCTTCGTGGAGTTCTCCGTGAATATGGCACAAGGCGTCAGCCGCGAAAATTTCGTCAATACGCTCGACTGGTTTGCAAGTGAGACCGTCGCGTTTATGCAGCAGGTGGGCTGGCATGAAGACACTGCTGATCCGGCCCGCCCGATCTGACCAGTTCTACAATCCAACCCTATGCCCGACCGGATACACTTCATGCGTCATCTCTTCTTCGCTTCCGCCCTTTTTGCTGCCAGCCTTGCAGCATGCACCACACCTCCGGCCGCACCAGGCACGGCGCTCAGCCCGGGCGTCGACTGGGTTGCCAATAATCCGGGATGGGGCGAGGAAGCTCAAGCCGTCTTCGCGGAGGCCACGTCATATATTGAACATGTCGCCGCGACCCGCGAGACCGGCAGCTGGGCCGTCGCCCTCGACCTTGACGAGACGGTGATGAACAACGTCGCCTACCAGATCCGCATCGAGCAGGCTGGCGAAACCTACTCGTCCGAAAGCTGGCATGCCTGGACGCAGGAGCAGTCCGCGACGCTAGTGCCGGGCGCGAAAGCCTTTGTCGAACGGGTCAATGCGCTCGGTGGCCATATTGCCTTTGTCACCAATCGGTCAGACGTGGACCAGCTGGCGACCGAAGCCAATCTCGCCGCACTCGGCATTGATCGCAGCGAAGATTTCCGGGCCCTGCTCACACGTGCACGTCCTGACGGGGCCTCCAACAAGACGCCGCGTTTCGCCATCATACCGGCCATGCTGGCAGCGCAAGGTTACCCCGGCGTCGAACTGGTCGCCTTTATCGGTGACAATGTCGGTGACAAGCCCGACACGCTTGGCGCAGCGCAATTCTTCTGCATTGACCAGGGCGCGATGTATGGCGAGCCATGTGCGGCGGTACCTGGTCCCGGCAAGGGTTAAGTGCGCTAGGCGGTCAGCAAGCTCGCGCAGATCGCTTCAAGGCCAGCGCGGTCAACCTCGTCAAAGGCGCCGAACTCGGTTGAATCCACATCGAGCACAGCGGCTAGCTTACCCTCGCCATCCAGGACAGGAATGACGATCTCCGAATTGGAGCGACTGTCGCAGGCAATATGACCGGGGAAGGCATGTACGTCGTCTACGAGGATGGTCTTGCGGTCTGCTGCGCAGGCCCCGCATACGCCCTTGCCAAACGGGATACGCAGGCAGCCAAGTGTCCCCTGATAAGGCCCGACGACCAGCTCGTCAGGCTTTAGCGGGTCGACGACATAGAACCCCGTCCAGAAGAATCGGGGCCGGAAAGCCTCTGCCAGCAGGCAGGCCGCCGACGCATAGCGCGCAGGCACATAGGTCTCACCCGCTACAATGCTCTCGATCTCGGCTTTCAGTTCGCGATATTTTTCCGCGCGGTCCATGCAACATCCTTCCTCGGTTCGGTGGCGCTGATATCGTTGATTGGCCGGCGTTTCTCAAGAGCCCCATGGACGCCGCGCTGCTGCTCTGAAATAGTCATCATTACAGGGTTGAGTGACCAGTTGACGGCCACAGGAGAGGAGACCGCTGCGTGAGAGAAGCCATCCGGACGATCCTTGTCGCCGCGGTCGTGCTTCTCTGGCCATGCAGTGCCGGTCTGGCAGGGGCGCAGGACGGCGTGCCCAGCCGCACCCTGGATGAGGTCGAACAACTTGTTGCTGACCATACAGCAAACGCCCGTCTACAGACCGAACGCGCTGATTGGGAACCGGAAATCGACCCGCTGGAACCACGCAAGCCAAACCCATTTCTCGAAGCGATTGGTGACTTTTTCGCGTGGATATTTTCTACATTCAGCGGTGTTTTCAAATACCTGCTGATCGGTGCCATCGCGGCGGCGATCCTCTATGCGCTATGGTACATGTTCCGGGATGTTGTCGGCGTGCCATGGCTCCGCCGCAAACCGGTCGACGATCCGGAAATTTCCGAAATCGATGACCAGCGGCCGGCGCGCGGGCAAGCGGTTGCCCTGTTAGAGCAAGCCGACGCCCTTGCCGCAGAGGGCCGCTTTGCCGAAGCGGTTCATCTGCTGCTCTTCCGATCCATCGAGGATTTGCGCCAGAAGCGCACCGGCGGCGTGCCGCAATCGCTGACCGCGCGCGAGATACAGTCCCTGTCCGATATTTCAGCGCGGGCGCGCAAGGCGCTCGCCCCGATCATCCGCATCGTGGAAAACAGCTTCTTTGGCGGGCGCGCCGTGGACCGTGATGGCTGGCAATCCGCACGCAGTTCCTATGAAGCTTTTGCCTTTGGCGAGGTGGCCGGATGAGCGAGCGGCTGCCCGAGGCGAGCAACCCGTTCTCCGGACACGTCGTCTGGACGCTGCTTCTGGTTGGCCTCTTATCCTTCGCCGCCGTTGTCGCGCTGATGGCATGGTCACCTGAGCTGGCAAGCCGCGACCGGCCCGGTGGTACGCCCTACTCTCGATCGGCCACAGGGTTCGCCGGATTGATTGACATGCTTGAGGCAGAAGGGCGGCAGGCATCTGTCTCCCGGCTTGGTCAGACCATGGAAGCTCAAGACGGCCGGCTGATGATTGTCACGCTGCCGCTTCATGGCCGTGACCTTGATCTCGACACGCTGGCTGAGCCCGCCCTTATTATCCTGCCGAAATGGACGATCATTCCCAATCCCGCGCGCAAGGCTTTCGAGATCGATACCAATCTCGCAGACATTTCCACAGTGGATGCCTCGCTCGGTCTCGTGGCTGAAAACGCCAGCGTCCATCGCCTGCGCAATCCCGGCAAGATGGCGACACCTGTCGGCAAGGCTGCCCCGGATTTCGAACATGAGATGCAGGTGATCACCTCCGACACGCTCGAAGAGGTCATCGGCATTCCGGGTGGACAGCTCCTCTCACGCCTCGGCGACCGCGACATATACCTTCTGTCGGACCCTGACCTGCTCAATAATTTCGGCCTCGCCCGCCTGGAGAATGCGCGGCTCGGCCTCGGCATCATCGACCTTGTCAGCCGCGACACAGACCGGCCCATCATTTTCGATGCGACGCTGCATGGTTTTGAGCGGTCGAACAATCTGCTGAAAGCGATGCTCGACATACCGTTCCTTGGCGCAACGCTGGTTGCGCTGGCGGCCATGATCCTGATCGGGTGGTCCGCCGCGATCCGCTTTGGCGCCCCCGAACGCGAAGCCCCGGCTTTTGCTCCCGGAAAACAGGCGCTGGCCGACAACTCAGCCGGGCTGATCGCCATGGCCAGGCGTGAACCACGCATGGCGCCGGGCTACCTGTCGCTGACCCGACGCGCCCTGTCGCGCGAGCTCGGCATGCCCAAGACCCTCAGCGAAAGCGAACTCGCCGCCCTCCTCGACCGGATGGGACACCAGGCCGGGCTGGACGAAAGCTGGAGCAAACTTGGCGCCGGACTGACCGGTCCGGCCGCGTCCCGCGATGACCTCAGACACAAGGCCCGCGCGCTCTGGCGCTGGCGCAAGGAGATGACCCATGGACACTAATGCCATCCAGGCCCTGGCCGACAAGATCCGAAGCGAGGTTGCCAAGGCCGTCATCGGACAGGCCGACACTGTCGACCTGATGCTGACCGCACTGTTTTCCTCGGGCCACATCCTGCTGGAAGGCCCGCCGGGGACCGCCAAGACCCTGCTGACACAATGCTTTGCCGCTGCAATCGACCTCGACTTTGGCCGGATCCAGTTCACGCCTGACCTTATGCCCGGCGATGTGATCGGCACCAATCTCTTCAACTTCCAGACAAATGAGTTCTCGCTCACCAAAGGGCCGATCTTCACTGACATATTGCTGGCGGACGAGATCAACCGGACACCGCCCAAGACGCAGGCCGCATTGCTCGAAGCCATGCAGGAGCGAAAGGTCACCATCGACGGCAAGCCCCATACGCTGAATGACCGCTTCATGGTGATCGCCACGCAGAACCCGATCGAGCAGCAGGGCACCTACCCGCTTCCGGAAGCACAGCTTGACCGTTTCCTGTTCAAGCACGTGCTGGACTACCCAACGAAGGAGGAAGAGCTCGCCATCGTCACCGCCCACGGCAATCGGACAGGCATGCGCACGGCCAGGACGTTCGGCGTAGCCCCCGCCGCGACAGCCGGAGAGCTGACAGCCGCCGTCGACGCTGTGGCGCAGGTAAAAGTCAAAGAAGATGTCGTGGCCTATATTGTCGATATCGTCCGTGCGACGCGGGAAACCGCTGCACTTGAAACAGGGGCCAGCCCACGCGCCGCCGCCGCGATCGCTGCGGCTTCACGCGCCCATGCCGCGCTGGACGGGCGCGACTATGTCATCCCGGATGACGTGAAAGCGCTCGCTCCGCCGGCGCTTCGCCACCGTGTGATTCTTTCGCCCGCCGCCGAGATCGAGGGCCGCACGACCGACGAGACCCTTGCCACGATTATCGACCAGACCGCCGCGCCGAGATGATTGCGCCTACGCTCCGATCCATCTGGCTGATGCTGACCGGGCTGCCCGTCCTGCTGTTCATCGCTGTGGCGATGCCAGGCCTGTGGGCCGTCTCTGCCGGCTGGGTTGCGGGCGTGCTTGCGCTGTTGTTCGCTGACCTCGTCCTCGCTGGACGTGCGCACGCCATGCAGATCGACGTGGATGCGCCGAAACTGCTCTACATGTCGAGTGAAGACCCGGCCACGCTGACGCTTGGCTTCAGGGATGGCCCCTTGCCCCGGCGGGTTGAAGTGCAGCTGGAGACAAGCCCGCTGATCGCCTCGCCGCGGCGCAAGATCATCAAGGGCTGGGTCGATGGTGTTCACCAGACTGATTTCACGCTGAAGCCCATTCGCCGTGGCACCGGTCGGCTGGAACGCCTGTGGGCACGCTGGACAGGCCCGCTTGGCCTTGTCGCCATACGCAAGATCAGCCCGCTCGCCATAGAAATCCCCGTCACGCCGAATACGCGATGGGTCAAAGAAGAGGCGGTGCGGCTTTACCAGCGCGATGCAGACTTCGGCATCAAGATGCAGATTGAACGTGGCGATGGCTCAGAATTCGATGCCTTGCGGGAATTTTCGGCCGGCATGGACAGGCGCTCGATCGACTGGAAACACTCAGCGCGTCACCGCATGTTGCTGGCCAAGGAGTTTCGTACCGAGCGTAATCACAACATCGTCTTCGCCTTCGATACCGGCCGCCTGATGAGCGAACCGCTTGGCGGGGTTCCCAAGCTTGACCGCGCGATCAATTCTGCCTTGCTGCTGGCTTATGTCTCGCTGCGCTCCGGCGACCGGACCGCCATATTCGGGTTCGATGCGCGGCCCAGCGTGAGCAGCAATGTGCTGACCGGGACCGGTGCCTTCCCCCATATCCAGAAGCTTGCCTCGCAACTCGACTATTCGGTCGAGGACGCGAATTACACGCTGGCACTCACATCACTCGCCCAGCGGCTGGAGCGGCGTTCGCTGATCATCCTGTTCACCGATTTCGTCGATACAATCTCGGCGGAGCTGATGCTTGAGAATGTGCGCCGCCTGACCGAGAAACACATGGTGCTGTTCGCCACGTTCGAGGATGAAGCCCTCGCCCGGATGATCAATGCAGAACCACGCGACGCTGAAGATGTCAGCCGCGCGGTCATCGCCGATACGCTACTGCAAGAACGTGAAGTGGTGTTCCGCCGCCTGCAGCGCCTTGGCGCGCAGGTCATCGAGACAACCCCGGAAAAATTCGGCGCAGAGCTGGTCTCACGCTATCTCGATATCAAGCGGAGGGAGATGATCTGAGCGACCGCATCGTCAAATCCTATCGCTTCCGCGAAGAACGCCAGGATGACTGGGCCCGCCTCGACGCGATTGTCACGCGCGCCGAAAAGCGCGGTGTGCGCGCACTCTCGGATGAGGACATGATCGCCCTGCCCCGGCTGTACCGACAGACAGTGTCGTCGTTATCGGTGGCACGCTCTATCTCGCTCGACCAGAACGTACTCGCCTATCTGGAGACTCTGTGCGCGCGGGCCTATTTCTTCGTTTACGGCACACGGGTCAGCATCGGCCGCCGGGTCGCGCAATACTTCCAGCGGGACTGGCCAAATGCCATATCCGCGTGTCTGGGGCCGACCTTGCTGGCCGCGCTCTGCCTGTTTGGCGGGGCGGCCCTCGCCTTTTTCCTCTGCATGCAGGACATGGAATGGTACTGGACCTTCCATCAGGGCTTTGACAGCCGCAACCCGGACGCCAGCGTCGAGACACTGCGCAGCACGCTCTATACCGAAGAGACAGATATTGGCGACATGCTGTCTGCCTTCGCCGCGCAGCTATTCTCCCACAATAGCGGCATCGCGATCTTTGCCTTCGCGCTCGGCTTCTGTTTCGGTATGCCGACCGCCATCCTCCTGGTTTATAACGGGCTGGTGCTCGGCAGCTTTTACGCCGTATTCTGGGACAAGGGACTTGGGGCGGAACTCACGGGCTGGCTGTTCATCCATGGCGTGACGGAACTCTTCGCGATCGTGCTCGCCGGGGCGGCCGGTTTCATGATCGGCGGCGCTGTGGCCTTCCCCGGCACGAAAAGCCGGATGCAGTCCCTCAGGGATTCCGGCAATGCAGCCGCCCTCGTCATCATTGGCGCAGTACTGATGCTGTTCATTGCTGCCCTGCTTGAAGGTTTTGCGCGCCAGCTCATCAATTCGGACCTGACACGCTACATCATCGCGCTTGCGACTCTCATCTTCTGGCTCGCCTATTTCTACCTGCCCCGGCAACGCGGGGATGACGCGTAATGGCCCGCGCCGTTGCCCCCAACCCCGCCGATAGCCGGCGCGAGGCGCTGCGGCGACGCGAGTTGCGACTAAAGGAACGTGAGCGCCAGGCCCGCCGTATCCGCCCGCTGGTCACGCCGGAAGGCACCGCGCTGCATCTGAAAATCGCCACGGCCTCGGAACGGGCCGGCGCCTTCCTGCTCGATTTCACGCTTCAGATCATGCTGATCATTGCATCGGTCTGGATGATCGCGCTGGCGTTTTCCTCCATGGGGTTCAGAGGCTGGGCCATCGCGCAATCGCTTGCCATGGTCATCATCTTCCTGATCCGGAATTTCTATTTCATCTTCTTCGAGATCGGGCGGAAAGCCGCGACGCCCGGAAAACGCGCGCTCGGTTTGCGGGTCGCCGCGCGCAATGGCGGACGCCTGACGGCCAATGCTGTCCTTGCGCGTAACTTCATGCGGGAGCTGGAAGTCTTCCTGCCGCTCAGCCTGCTCCTGATGACCGTGGAAGATGAGGTCAGCGCACTCATCCGACTGCTCGGCGTTGCCTGGACAGCGGTGTTCGTCCTCTTCCCGCTGTTCAATCGCGACAAGCTGCGCGTCGGGGACCTGATCGCCGGGACCATCGTCATCCATGCCCCCAAGGTGAAGCTGCAAAAGGACATCACATCTGTCGCGCCGACGCCGTCGAACTCTGGCTTCCAGTTCAGCGATGCAGAGCTTGATGCCTATGGTATTCATGAGCTGCATGTCCTGGAAGACGTGCTGCGCCAGTCGACCGATGAGATCAAGGAACGTGTAGCCGGTCGAATCCGCGAAAAGATTGCCCGCGACAAACAGGCCAATGAAGACGACCTGGCCTTCCTTGAAGCCTATTACGCTGCCCTTCGCGCGCGGCTTGAACAGCGCATGCTGTTCGGCGAGCGCAAGGAAGACAAGTTCGATACCGGGCCGAAGGCTTAGCGACGTCGCCCGACATTCTTGCGCCCGCACCCCGGTGCGGTGTTTATCGCTGTCCGAATACCCCGCACAAGCCTGCAGTCCTCCGCTCGGATATCCTCCAGACTTCACCTCTATAAGCGTGGAGATACAGATGGCTGCTTTCATCGTCGCAACAGTTTCAATCTCGGATATCACAGCCTTCCAGGAGTACTCAAAAACGATTGCGGGCCTGTCTGAAAAGTATGGCGGCAAATCGGTCGTGAAGGGAAAAATCACGGAAGTGCTCGAGGGCAACGTGCCGGAAGACCAGCGTGTGGTGGTCAGCGAGTTTCCCGATGCGGAAGCCGCGCGAAGCTACATCAACGACCCGCTCTATCTCGAAGGCAAGGCCAAACGAAAAGGCGCTGCCGTGGTCGAGATGCGGCTGATCATCACCGAGTAAGGCTACCACCCGCCTTCCGCCTCAAGCGGCGCCTCAGCGCGCACCATCAATAGCAAAGACTTTTCGATATGGCTGATAACAAAGCACAAGCTCTCGTCGTGGGTGCAGGGCCAGTTGGTACAACTGCGGCTTACAAGCTCGCCAGCGAAGGGATCGACGTTATCCTCCTGGAGAGCAATCCCAACTGTCCCGAAGACCTGAGGGCGTCAACCTTTCACCCACCGACGCTCGAAATGCTGTCTTCGTTCGACATTGTCGACGAGATGGAAGAGATCGGATTGCGCGCGCCTGTCTATCAGTACCGCAACAGGCAGACCGGCGAGCACTTTTCCTTTGATCTCGGCGAACTCGCTGACGTGACGAAATACCCCTACCGATTGCAATGCGAACAGTTCAAACTGGCGCGCCTTCTGACAAAGCGCCTGGAAAAGCACCCCAACGCGAAAGTCTGCTTCAACCACCGCCTCCTGACAGTCGACCAGGATGCTGGCGGCGTGACGGTGAAGGCAGAAACACCGATGGGGATCGAGACTTTCAGGGCCGATTTTCTCATTGCATGTGACGGTGCCAATTCCACTGTACGCAAATGGCTGAATGTCGGCTTTGACGGGTTCACCTACCCGGAGAAATTCGTGACCTTCAGCACGGAAGTCCCGCTTGAGAAGCATTTCGAAAATCTGGCACACGTCAACTATGTCGCCGATCCGACGGAATGGATGGTGCTTCTGAAAGTACCGACGCTCTGGCGTGTGCTGGTGCCGGCACATGACATGGATGACGATTACATCGTTTCTGACGAGATGAAGTCAAAGGTCTTCTCCAACCTCATTGGTGATCCGGATGTGCCTGCGGCGCACCGCACGATCTACCGTGTACATCAGCGCGTCGCCGATAAATATGTGGACGGCCGGATTATCCTTGCCGGGGACGCAGCCCACCTCAACAATCCGCTTGGCGGCCTCGGCATGAATTCCGGCATTCATGATATCTGGAACCTGAGCAGGAATTTGATCCCTGTAATGAAGACTGGCGGCGATCATGCCGGTCCGCTTGGCCTGTATGAACGCCAGCGCCAGGCCGTGATGCGTGACTTCGTTCAGGCCCAGACGATCCGGAACAAGAAGGCACTTGAAAGCAAGGATCCGGACGGCCAGCAGAAATACCAGCAGGAACTCACGGCCATTCTCGCCGATGATGAACGCCGCCGCGACTATCTTCTGGGTCAGGCCATGTTCAAGAGCCTGGAACTGGAAGCCTCGGTCGCCTGACCCGGAAGGCTCAAACGCCTGACAACAGGCCCAGCGCATCATCTGTTGTCAGCACTTCGGCGTACTTGGCCTGCATGTCAAACAGGTTGGATGTGTGAGGCCCTTCAGCCCGGTCCGCGCAGGCATCCTCCACGACGAATGGCACGAAGCCATGACAGAGCGCATCAAGAGTGCTCGCGCGCACGCAGCCTGATGTCGAATAGCCTGTGATCAGGACGCTATCGACACCGATCGATGTGAGAAGCGGCGCAAGCGATGTCCCGAAGAAAGCTGAAGGATATTGCTTTGTTACGAGAATATCAGCGTCTTCAGGCGTCAGCTCTGGCAGGAATTCTGCCATCTCGTGACCTTTCACGAAGTGGCGCAGGGCCGGGACTTTCCGAAAGAAGAGGCCACCGTCCACGCCATCCGGAAGATATTCGACAGCTGTAAAGACAACAGGAATGCCGCGCGCGTGGGCCGCTTCGCGTAGACGGATATTGTTGGCAAGTGCCGTCCGCGCGGAAGGGCCTGCATATAGCGGGCAGTCCGGATCAACATAGGCCCGGCACACGTCGACAATCAGCAGAGCCGGCTTTTTCCCGAAAGGCAGCGAACCATTGAATCCGGCCTTGTCGTAGTCGGACGTCAGCTCACTCACCTTGAACTCCACTATGCAGGATCGATTTGCTCTCACCGGCTATGGCTGAGCCGATGGCGTTTGAAACCTCTGTGTCCGAAAGCCCCAGGGATTCAAGGATTTCCCTCGTGTGCTGTCCGGCCTTTGGCGGGTTGCGCCGAAGTCCCGGCCGTGCGTCGCCCATCTTCACAGGCAGCGCAGGAAGCTTGATTGGCGCGCCGTCACCATCGGGAAGCTCCATTTCAAGCAGGCCCCCTGCTGCGTTCAGGTGCGGATCCTCAAAAAGATCTTCCGGGCGGGCAATCGGCGCATAGGGCAGCCCGATTGTTTCAAGTTTCGCCATGAGTGATTCCAGGTCATATCCCTGAAACAGTTCGCGGAGGTGCGGTATAATGGTCTCGCGCCGCTCGACACGGGCATTATTGTCGGCGAGACTCTCATCGCCGGCCCAGTCGTCGAGCCCGAATGCTTCGCAGAATTTCACCCACTGTCCGTCGCTGACCACACCGACGAATACTTTCTCTCCATCCTTTGCATCGAATACGTCATAGACGGCCCAAGCAGAGATCCGTGCAGGCATCGGGGCGGCAGCCTGACCGGTGACGCCAAACTGCGCCATGTGCTGACCGACCAGGAATGCTGTCGTCTCATAGAGGCTGGCCTGCACGTGCTGCCCCCGGCCGGTCGTATCGCGCTCGCGCAGCGCAGCCAGCACCGCGATCGCGCCGAACATCCCGCCGGCGACATCAATCACAGAGGCACCTGCACGCAGCGGACGTCCCGGAGGTCCCGTCATATAGGCGAGGCCGCCCATCATCTGAGCGACTTCGTCAAGCGCCGTGCGATTTTCGTACGGCCCGGAGAGAAAGCCCTTCTCCGAACAATAAATCAGGCGCTCATTGAGGGCGCTGAGATCGTCATAGCCAAAGCCCAGCTTGTCCAGTGCGCCCAACCTGAAATTCTCCACAAAGATGTCCGCAGTGCTGATCATCTTCAACGCGATCGCCTTGCCGTCATTGGATTTGAGGTCGAGGCAAATGCTTCGCTTGTTCCGGTTGTACATGGTGAAGTAGCCAGCACCCGACCCCTTCAGGCGACGTGTCTTGTCGCCGCCTATCGGTTCGACCTTGATGACATCTGCCCCCAGGTCTGCCAGCACGAGCCCAACGGTCGGCCCCATGACCATGTGAGCGAATTCAATGACCTTGAGGCCTGCCAGGGGCGCATTTTCCTGCACTTTAAAATTACTCCGAACACTAACTTTAATTGAACTATCCGGTGCCAACTTCCCGTCATCAGCTGGCTCTGACTGCTCTGGATTTCAGGGTGTTCGACTGGCGGTCACAACCGGTCAGCTCCGCCAAACGCAATTATCGTAGACCGAACAGGCCTGAAATGACGACGACGTCCAGCGGCCTGTTTCGATAAGCGAAGCGCAGATCAGATGACTGCATGGCCGTCCGTCAAAAGGGAACAGAGCGCAATGGGACAGACTGCTTTCGAAAAAATCTGGAACATCCACCGCATCGCGGAGATCGGCGGCGGTACGGACCTAATCCTGATCGATCGTGTCCTGTTACATGAACGGACTGGCGGGGTCGCGCTGAAGAGCCTGGAAGCGGCAGGCCGTCGGCCAAATGATCCGTCCCAGGTCTTCGCGACGATGGACCATATCGTAGACACCACGCAAGGACGGAACGACTACACCCGCATGCCGACCGGGCGGGACTTCATCACCGCCACACGTGATGCAACCGAGAAGGCTGGCATCACCCTGTTCGACCTGCACGACCAGCGCCAGGGTATTGTGCATGTCATCTCGCCCGAACTTGGCATCGTCCTGCCGGGCGCAACGCTTGTCTGCCCGGACAGCCATACATGCTCCCAGGGCGCGCTTGGCGCACTTGTCTGGGGAATTGGTTCTTCCGAAGCCGAGCATGCGGTGGCCACCTCCACCCTGCGTGTCTACCGGCCGAAGACGATGCGCATTACGGTCACCGGTGAACTCGGCAAGGGCGTCACCGCAAAAGACCTCGCGCTCCATATTATTTCCGAAATAGGATCATCCGGCGCCCGGCAACATATCATCGAATATGCCGGGTCGGCGATCAGCGCGCTTGATGTCGAAGCCCGCCTCACCCTCTGCAACATGGCGACAGAACTCGGTGCGTTTTCGGCACTCATCGCGCCTGACGAAAAGGTCTTCAGCTATCTGAAAGGCCGGCCCTGCGCGCCTAAAGGCGAAACCTGGGCCAAGGCAGTCGCCACGTGGAAGACGCTCTTCTCTGACGAGGATGCCGAATTTGATGCTGAGGCCACCTTCTCAGCCGATGAAATACGCCCGATGGTCAGCTGGGGAACAAGCCCCCAACAGGCCGTTCCAATTGACCAGGCAGTGCCGAGCTATGATGAAGTCTCCCATCGCGACTCGCCTGAAAGCTACAGCCGCGCGCTCAGTTATATGGGGCTCAAGACGGGCCAGCGCCTTGATACGCTGCCCATCCAGGCCGCCTTTATCGGATCTTGCACAAATAGCCGGCTCACCGACCTGCGCCGTGCGGCGGCTATCCTGGATGGCCGCAGGGTTGCGCCCGGCGTGAAGGCGATCTGCGTGCCCGGCTCCACCAGCGTGAAGGCTCAGGCCGAAGCTGAAGGCATCGACAAGACGTTCAAGGCCGCCGGGTTCGAGTGGCGTGAATCCGGGTGCTCAATGTGCTTCTTTGCGGGCGGCGAAAGCTTCGGTCCGCAGGAGCGTGTCATCACCTCGACCAACCGGAATTTTGAAAGCCGCCAGGGGCCGGGCACCCGTTCTCACCTGGCTGCACCCGAAGTGGTCGCCGCTTCAGCCATTGCCGGTCATATAGCCGATCCGGCGACACTGACTGCGGAGCCGGTATCATGACGCCCTTCCACACCATCGAGTCCGCTGCGATTCCTCTGATCCGCGACAATATCGATACCGACATCATCATTCCCTCGCGCGAGATGAAATCGGTGTCCAAGACTGGTCTGGCTGATGGCCTGTTTGCCGGATGGCGCTACCTGGAGATTGGGGGGCGCGAGCCGGCACCCGATTTCGTGCTGAACCAGACGGAATACAAGGACGCGGAAATCCTGCTCGCGGGTGAAAACATGGGCTGCGGGTCCAGCCGCGAACATGCCGCATGGGCGCTGCTGGAATACGGGATCAAGGTGATCATCGCCCCCAGCTTCAACCCGATCTTCTATGGCAACTGCATTCGCAACGGTATCCTGCCCGTACGTCTGGATCCTGCCCCGATCAGGGACTCGAATGGTCCCGTAACGGTCGATCTCAAATCAAAAACAGTCGGTCTGCGGTCAGGCAGGACATTCACATTCGAGATTGAGGACGAAGCTTATACGATGCTCCTGGAAGGTCTTGATCCGATTGATCTGACCCTGAAACGCGCGGACGAGATTTCAGCTTTCCGGAAGAATGACCGGACGGCTCGTCCCTGGATTTATGAATTGGGGAACCACTGACATGAGTGAGACCTTGCACTTTCCCGTAATTGTCGTCGGTGCTGGCGGAGCCGGCCTGTGCGCTGCCCTCGCGGCCCGGGATGCAGGCGCAGAGGTGCTTGTGCTTGAGCGTGATGCCGTCCCCATGGGCTCGACAGCCATGTCGACCGGTCTCATCCCGGCATCTGGAACGCCTGAACAGGCTGAACAGGGAATTGACGACAGCCCGGAGCGGTTTGCCGACGACGTCATGGCCAAGACCAAAGGCAAGACGGACCGGGACATTGTGCTCCGGCTGGCACAGGAGTCACCGGACACTATCCAGTGGCTGCGCGATGACCACAAGGTTCCGCTTTCGCTAATCGGCGGGTTTCTCTATCCGGGCCATACAGCCAAGCGCATGTATGGCACGCCTCATCGCACAGGCGGAGAGCTCATGGCTTCGCTTCAGCAGGCCTGTGAATTGAGCGATATTATCATCCTCACTGAAGCGACCGTTATACAGCTCCTCTGCGAAGATGGCGTGGTAACAGGGGTGGAGTTCACACGCCCCGATGGCAGTACGGAAACCGCTGGCTGTGATGCGCTCATCCTCGCCAACTGCGGTTTTGGTGCCAATGCCGACATGGTCGCCGAATGGATTCCTGAAATGGCGGCAGCTCCCTATCACGGGCATCCCGGAAACAAGGGAGAAGCCATCCACTGGGGCCGCGAACTTGGTGCCAAGCTAGCGGACATGTCAGCGTATCAGGGCCATGGCGGCCTTGCTGCGGGGCATGGCATACCGATCCTGTGGCCGCTGATCATGGAGGGTGGTTTCCAGGTTAACCGGCACGGCAAACGCTTTTCCAATGAGGCGTCCGGCTACTCTGAACAGGCTGCGCGGGTAAATGCCCAACCGGGCCAGGTTGCCTGGTCGGTGTTCGACCAGCGCCTGCATGAACTCATGCTGGATTTCGACGATTATCGCGATGCGCTGAAAGCCGGTGCCGTCCAGTCCGCCGGCACGATAGAAGATCTCGCAGACATGGCGCACTTACCTGCCGACCAGTTAAAGCAGACATTCGTTGACGTCGAAGCCTGCGTTATTGGCGAAACATCCGATGAATTCGGCCGGGACTTCACCGGCAAGCCTGTCCTGAAGGGGCCTTTCTACTGCGCGCGCGTGGCCGGTGCCCTCTTTCATACGCAGGGCGGTCTTGTGGTCGATGGCGATGCACGCGTCCTGTCCGAGAGCGGCGCGCCGATGTCGAACCTGTTCGCCGCTGGCGGGGCTGCCCGCGGTATTTCCGGCGACGGTGCATCAGGATACATGGCCGGAAACGGCCTGTTGACGGCAACGACATTCGGCAAGCTTGCCGGTCGGGCTGCAGCAAGACAGGTCGTATCATGAGTGGAAGCGACAGCTCGGCAACACCCGCCGGCACAGCCAGGCCGCAACTTGGCGCGCTGACGATTTTCATATTCGCACTGGCGACGGGGTCGTTTGCCGCGAACATGTATCTGTCACAGCCGCTCATCGAAATGATCGGTGAGGACCTTGGGATAAAGACATCCCTGCTCGGGACCATCGTGATGCTGCCCCAGATCGGCTTTGCGCTGGGCATGTTCTTCATCGGGCCGGTCGCAGATGTAACAGAGAACAAGAGGCTGATCCTCATTTCGACGGCCCTCGTCGTGGCAGGCCAGCTCGCGGTCGGTCTTGCAATCACGCCGCTCATGTTCCTGCTGGCATCCTTTTTCGTTGGCCTTGCCGCCATCGGCACCCAGATCATCGTCCCCCTCGCCGCGAATCTTGCTTCGGATGAAAAACGCGGTGCCCAGATTGGCACGATCATGGCGGGGCTCCTGGTCGGCATCATGCTTGCGCGTCCAGTATCCAGCTTTTTTGCAAGCCTGTGGGGTTGGCGCGCGCCATTCCTCTTCTCGGCCGCACTGATGACCGGCATCGGCATCCTGCTGGCAATTCACACGCCGCGCTTCACCCCATCTACAAAGAGCCGTTATCTCAGCTTGCTCAAAACGATGATCGTGCTGCCGCTGCGCTCTGCGTCACTCCGCAGACGCAGCATTTACCAGGGCATCGCATTTGGTGTTTTCAACATGTTCTGGACCAGTTCTTCACTCGTACTCACGGATGTCTTTGGCCTTAACTATCGCGAGATTGCATTGTTCGCACTGGCCGGAGCTGGTGGTGCGCTGATTGCCCCTCATGCCGGACGCCTCGCCGACAATGGCCGGACCCGCATAGCGACGGGTGTGGCCCTGACAACGCTCCTTCTCTGCATGCTGATGAGCATTCAGCTTGTCGACCTGAAATACCTGATCGTCTTCGCTGGAGTTGCCGTCATCGTCGATGCTGCGGTTCAGGCCAACCAGGTGCTTGGCCAAGCGACGATCTATGCCAACCTGCCGGAGTCGCGGGCGCGGGCCAATGCCTTCTACATGACCAGCCTTTTTGTGGGCGCTGGTATCGGCTCGCTGATCGCTCCGGTCTGCTACGATCTTGGCGGCTGGACGGCTGTCGCCATCGTCGCGTCCGGCTTTACGTTCATAGGGCTCCTCTACTGGGCTACCGAGTATATGGCGCCTGGAAAATCACTGAGAAAATCAATCCCATGATCGCTCGTATCTCACCTGTCCTGCTAGCCTGCGCCCTCGCCGCTTGTGTATCGGAGGTGTCCAGCCCATCGCCAGTCAGCCAGCCCCCGGCCAAAGCCAGTGAAGCAAAGGCATTCACCAATGCCGATGCGTTGAGCACTTACCAAAAGCTGGGGCTTGTAAAAGGCGCGCCTGCCTCACTCCCGGAAACCAGTGCATTCGCCATCGCTGACCCGGAGCACGTGTTTGCCGATGCCATCGCATATGGCACAGAGACACAGAGCTACACCTTGCTGGTCTGGTGGAAAGGTGCGCTCGTTCTTGAGCATTATTATCCCGGCTACTCCGATGAAGTGCGCGCCGAGCCCGCATCCATGCACAAATCCCTGCTTGGCCTGGTCACTGCCAAGGCCTTGGAAGATGGCTATATTGAAAGCCCGGACACGCCGGTCTCCAAATACATCGAGGAGTGGCAGGACGATCCGCGCGGCGACGTTACTGTAAGACAGCTGCTTACCATGACGTCCGGGCTGGCACCGCTGTCCTATGAAGGCGGCGATGCGGCCCCGGCACGCCAGTTCATGGCTGGAACCCTGGATGCGAGAGCCACCCTCCTTGGCCTGCAGCTGGAACAAAGCGACAAACAACACTTTCACTACATCAACACCGTCAGCCAACTATTGCTCATGGTCGTCGAGACCGCTGTGGGACAACCATATGCTGAGTATCTGGCACAGAATATCTGGCAGCCGATCGGCGCTGATGACGCCTATGTCTACTATTTCGAGGATGGGGGCTTTCCACGCGGATACGCATCTTTCCTTGCCCGCCCGGTCGACTGGCTGCGCCTTGGACTGCTGGTGAAAGACGAAGGCAGGTTTGACGGCAAGCAGGTCATCGACGCAGACCTGATGCACGAACTGAAATCGCCCTCTCCTTTCAATCCGAATTATGGCTGGCAGATCTGGCGCGGTGAAACCTGGGAACAGGACCGTTTCTACAATGACGAGAAGGCTGGTTTTTCAGTCACGCAAAGCGAGCCCTACCTTGTGGACGATCTCGTCTTCTTCGATGGCTTTGGCGGACAACGCGTCATCACGAGCCAGTCCGAGGACCTTGTCATCGTGCGTCTCGGCAATACCAGCGTGACCTGGGATGATGCCCAGCTTCCAAACCGCGTCATCAGCGCACTGAACAAGCTGGATGTGGAGTAGATCATGCCAGTACCTGTGCACGTCGATACACTTGTCCGGAAGGCCACAATCCTGACGATTGATCCGGAGCGGCGGGTCTTCACCGATGGATATCTCGCCGTGAAGGACGGGCGCATCCTGTCAATCGGCGAAGACAAGGACTGCACTTTCACGGCCGATGAAACAATCGATGCGTCCGGAATGATGGTGATGCCCGGCCTGTCGAACGCGCATAACCACCTCGTTCAGAACTGTTTTCGCGGATACAATGATGATCGCTGGCCCGTGCTCGACATCCCCGCAGCCGTGCGCGCCCTCATCCGTCAGCTCTTCCTGATGACAGGCCAGATGGATGCCGAGCGCACTTACACCATCGTCCGCCTGCACGCGCTGGAAATGCTCAAGCTTGGCTATACTGCCACGCATGACGAGCACTTCACCAATATCCGAAAGGACAGTGTTGACGGGTCCTGGCAGGCTATCGCCGATTCCGGCATGCGCGGCTATCTCACACGCTGCATCGCGAACAGCACAAGCGTGCCTGAGGCGGGCCGGGAGGATGTGGAGAGCGGCCTTGTCGAACTCGAACGCCTTGCCGGCAAGTTCGCATCGGACCGGCTGAAGGTGGCGGGCGGCTTTCTGAATTTCAATTTTCTTGCCGATCCCGACGACATGCGCCGGATCCGCCAGGGCTGTGACAAACTCAACCTGCCTTTCGGCATCGACATGACAGACAATAGTCGCGGTGCGGCTCTGAAAGCGCGCGGATATGACGGCGGCCAGGTCGAATACTACCGCGACTTCGACCTCCTCCATTCGCCCATCTATGCCGGCAAGGCGGTGAATGTACGCCCACATGAATTCGACATCCTCAAATCCCATGACTGCCGGACATCGCTCGTCCCGGTGCTGCGCTTCTTCGATGCCACGGGGATCGCTGTCGATGAATTCCTGAAGCGCGACATGCTGCCGGCAATCGGAACAGATGCTCCGCTGGTCAGCGACTCGCAGAACCCGTTCGAAATCATGCGCCTGATGATCTTTGCGCAGAACATATCGGTGAAGGCCCGCGTCGCTGCCGGTGGGACGGTCCCTGAAAAAGACCATTGGCTCAATGCTGAAACCTGTCTGGAAATGGCGACACTTGGCGGCGCACAGACCCTGTTCATGGACGATGAGTGCGGGTCGCTGGAGCCCGGCAAGGCTGCAGATTTCATCCTTGTCGATATGTCCGGGGTCGAAGCACAACCGACCTATGATGGCCGACGCGGCCCGGGTGCCCTTGTCTGGGGTGGCCAGTCCAGCATGGTCGACACGGTCTTCGTGGCTGGAAGAAAGCTCGTGGAGAATGGCTGCTCCACTGTCTGGGATGAAGAAGAGATCGTTCAGGACGCCCAAGCAGTCCTGCGCGACATCGCCAAAGAAACAGGACTTTATGACATCCTGCCCCAGAGGACACCTGGATCAAGCTTCCGGGGATGGTCCTATATCTGACCGTGTGGAGAAACCCATGAGCCCATCTGGCCTGAAAACAGTTGTCGTGACAGGTAGCACACGCGGTATCGGATACGGCATTGCCGCGAGCCTGTTGCAGCGCGGATGCAATGTCGTCCTGTCCGGTCCGAGGCAATCTGATTGTGACACGGCGGCTGCCCAGCTCAGCGATGCGTCCGGTGGTAGCGAAGCCAGGGTGTTGGCCGTCGGATGCGATGTCACGAAAGAAAAAGAAGTCGAGGCGCTGTGGGCAGCCAGCACAGAGGCGTTCGGCACGGTCGATATCTGGCTCAACAATGCCGGGCTTGCCCTGACCGGTGCCCCCCTATCCGACCTGCCAAGCGACGAATTCGCCACAATGCTTGATGTGAACCTGCTCGGCACCCTGCATGGCTGCAAAGTCGCGTTCAACGGCATGAAGCAGACAGGCGGCGCCATATACAACATGCTGGGCGCTGGCTGGGATGGCCGTCCCGTCCCGGGAATGCTGGGCTATGCCACCACCAAGGCCGGGCTTGAATTCATGACAAGGTCATTCGCAGCGGAAGCAGAGACCTCGCTGGTGCGAGTGAATTCCTTTGCGCCGGGTGTTGTGATTTCGGAAGGCTTCATGCGCGAACAGGCGCGGTCATCCGTTGGGCTGACGGAACAGAGGCGAGCCGTCCTCAACATAATCGGCGATCATGTCGACACTATCGGCAACTGGGTCGCCGAGACCATGCTTTCGCATCAGGGACATGGCGAACTGTTCAACTGGCTGACACCGGAAAGGCTTGCAGAGCGTCAGGCGATGACGCCAGCAAGGGACATCCTCTCACACTACAGCCTTGCCTGACGCTGGAGGGGTTCGTGGCCGCCGGATTTTCGTTCTGCGATGACAGCGAATATTTCCGGTGACGCCCACATCCCTCGACGCATAGCTATAATCCAGTCAAGTCTTACGAATCGGAGCCAGGATGACCGACGTCCTCATTAGCGAAGTCGGGCCGCGAGACGGCCTGCAGAACTGCAAGCAAATCATGGCGATCGAAGACAAGAAGCGCTGGATCGCCGGACTGGTCGATGCCGGGGTCCGGGAGATCGAGGTTGGCAGCTTTGTATCGCCAAAACTGCTCCCCCAGATGGCCGATACCGGTGACGTCGTGCGTTTCGCGAAGACCTTGCCGGGCCTGGACGTCGCCGTGCTGGTGCCCAACATCAAGGGCGCCCGTCTTGCCATAGATGCGGGTGCCGACAAGCTGACGCTCCCCCTGTCCGTCAGCGAAACCCATTCGATCAAGAATATCCGCCGCACACACGATCAGGTCATCGAAGAAGCCTGCGCCATTGCAGACCTGATCGCCTCACAGCCAGAAGGCTCGCGTCCACATTTTGAAGGCTCACTATCGACTGCATTCGGTTGCACGATCGAAGGACCAATCGAAGATCGTATAATCCTGGACCTTGCAGAACGGCTGATGGCGGCGGGATGTAATGAAGTCGGTCTTTCCGATACCACCGGATACGCAGATCCGGGTTCCATCCGGCACCTGATCCGGGCCGTGCGCGCGGTCATAGGTGCCGAAAATGTCACGGGTGTCCATTTGCATAATACAAGAGGCCTTGGCCTGGCGAATGCGCTTGCAGCTTTCGAGGAAGGCATTGTCACCTTCGATGCGTCGCAGGCCGGGCTCGGCGGATGCCCGACATCGCCAGGTGCAAGCGGGAATGTCGTGACTGAAGACCTCGTCTTCATGTTTGAATCAATGGGCGTCAAAACCGGCATTGATCTCGAAAAGCTCATGGCCCTGCGCACGATCCTTGCGGACTCGCTGCCAGATGAAGAATTGTACGGTTTTGCCCCGCGGGCCGGCTTGCCTCTGGGGTTCAAGCAGGAACCCAGTCACTCCGGCACGGAACTCGTCTAGCCCTCCGAGGCAGGCTATCACCCACTCATGGACAATGTCGAAGCCCTTCTCACCCTGATCCTTTATTCGGCGCTGCTCGTCGGCATCGGTTACTGGGCTTCGCGACGGGCCCGGTCCGAAGATGCCTTCATTCTCGCAGATCGGGGCCTCGGATCTGTCGTTGCGGGACTTGCCTATTCGGCATCAACCTCCTCGGCATGGGTGCTTCTGGGTTTTTCCGGTTTTGTCTATGCCGTCGGGCCTTCAGCATTCTGGATGGTGCCCGGGATTCTCGCCGGGTATGCGGCCGTCTGGTTCTGGGCGGGAAGAGTCCTGCAGGATGACACCGCTGAACACGATCACCTGACCCTGACGGATTTCATTGCCCAGACAGCCGGGCCGCGCATGGGCCGGTTCATCCGCATTGCCGCATCACTGATGATCGCATTCTGTTTCTCATGGTATATCGCCGCGCAGCTGCAAGGCGCCGGACAGACCTTTGACGACATGTTCGGCACAGGCACCATTATCGGCGTCATCATCGGCGCAGCCTTGATCCTGGTCTATACGTTCCTCGGCGGCTTCGTCGCGGTGTCGCTGATCGATACGCTGCAAGGCATCCTGATCGGCATTGTCGCGATCATCCTGCCAACAGCTGCCTTCCTGCATATTGGCGGCTTTGCAGGCTTTGCCGAAATTCTGGATTCGGCGCCAGCAGCTTACGAGCATGCTTTCGGCGGACGAACCGGCATGATTGCCCTGGGATTTGTCCTGGGGCTCACGGCCACCGGGTTCGGCGCGCTCGGCCAGCCCCATCTCGTAGCCTGGGTCATGGCGGCCAAAGACAGGAAAGCCCGTATACAGGGCGGGCTGATCGCGTGTTCATGGGGCCTGGTCGTTTACACCGGAATGGGAGTCCTGGGCATCGCTGCGCGCGGCATATTCGGGGACACCATGGTCAATGAAGGCGTTTTCTTCGGGTCCACCGATCTGCTCCTTCCGGGCATCTTTGCCGGCATCGTTGCAGCCGCGACGCTTTCCGCGATCATGTCGACGGTGGACAGTCAGTTACTGGTTGCGGGCGCCGCGATAAGTCACGATCTCGGCCTCGCCCGGATGGCCCCCCGTCACAAGGTTACAGTCGCCCGGCTCTCAATCGGGCTGGTATGCGTATTGGCCATCCTGGTAACCGTGTTGCTGCCATCTTCGATCTTCGAGCGGGTTCTGTTTGCCTGGGTTGCACTTGGCGCGTCGTTCGGGCCGGTTGTTGTCGCGAGGGCGATTGGCCATCACCCGACAGGACAAGGCATTCTCGCCGCCATGCTCACCGGGTTTTCCCTGACCCTCGGACTGACTTTTCTTCTAGCGAAGGGCCCGGGCAGTATGTGGTCAACGGTCGTGCCCTGGATTGGCGCGTTCATCGTTCTGGCAATTGACGCGCTGATATCACGCCGCAGGCCAGCGCCAGGCTGATCCGGTTTCCCCAGTTTCAGTCCGAGCAGGGATCAGGCGACCTGATCTACACGCTGTTCGGAGTGAATTCCGCCTGCCGACAGGGCCTGATTGATCACTTGCTGTGTCTCCCTGAGCGGACGTAGCAGGGTTTCCCGCGCCTTGTTCTGGTTCATGGTCGTCGCGAAGAACGCAATGGTCACGACACCGGCAACCCGCTCGCGCCGGAAGAGTGGCACCGAAATGCACGAAGTCCTGCCCGGCGTTGCCGTATGCTGGACGCGTTCCATGATTGCATAGCCCTGCTCACGGACCTCTACGAGGTCATCCAGCGGGTCGAGCACACAATTGGGGTCTCCAGGCATAGGGATCCGTGGCCCAAGATTTTCTCGTACAAGCTCCAGTTCATCGTCCGGCAACGCCGCCAGAAAGGCCTTGCCGTCAGCGCAATAGGCAATCGGCAGGCTATAGCCGGGATAGTAGCGGGCAAAGGTCAGCGATGTCATTGAATGGGTACTGTCGCGCAGGATCATCTGGTTCCCGACGCGCGTTACAACTGAAACCGGCCAGCCTATTTCGCGTGTAAGCTCCTCGATGTACGGGCGTGCTGTCTTCACCAGCTCTTCGTCATCCTGGTAGCCATAGGACAGTGACTGTACATTCGGTGCCGGCCGATAAAACTTCCGCGACGTCTCGCGCTCGATCATTCCCTCATGCACGAGTGTCTGAACAATCCGGCATACGCTCGGATACGGCAAACCTGACTGTTTCGCGATGTCCATCAGGCAGATAGAGCCTGCCCGGTTGATAATCTGCAGAATGTGCAGGGCCCGGCTGATCGACCGGATCGGGATCCCCTTCTGGGAATCATCCACGTGCTCTTGTGAGGGGCTCGAAAATACCGCCATGCCATCTGCCATAACAACCTCCATTGAGTGTATTGATATACCAATTAAGCGTGTTCCGAGGGGAGTCGTCAACAAAATGTCAAAAAAGGGCTGGATTCCGCTGTTGCTGATTAGCAAATGTGCGCGATTTGCATCGGGCGTGATGAAATTCTGACCGGCTATACCGATCAAGCCCGCCAGATCGTCATGCCTGGCAGCAGGGTTTGCCCCATCAGGACTCGCCATAAAAAAGAGCCGGCACCTGGCCGGCTCTTGATACGTTGATCAGTGGGGTTGCACCTTCAGTGTGCGAGACCACCCGCAGGCATCATGGGCTTACGAGCGCGTGTCACCCAGGGATAATTGCCTTTCGTGCCGATCGTGTAGGCTTCGGCAGCTTCGAACCCGACTTCTTCAAGCAGGTCTTCGAGTACAAGTTCCCCGGTGGCCGTGAAAAACGGCTCTTCACGATGCTCCGTATCCCAATCGAGGATCACGGCCGTGAACAGGTCAACGGCGCGGAATGGCGGCGGGTCGGAGATCACGATATCGCCGCCCGGCTTCAGAATCCGTAGCATTTCCTTGAACAGGGCGCGGTTTTCCTTTGGCGGCATCTCATGATGGAGCGCGTAGGTGATCACACCGTCGAAGCTTTCATCTGGCTCGCCGGTGTTCGTTGAGTCGCATTGCTTGAGATGGACCGGCACGTTCAACGCCCCCGCCATCTTGTAGCACCCCTTGAGGTTTGTGGTTGAAAGGTCTGAGCCGTAAAGTTCGGCTTCCGGAAAATGGGTGTGCACGGCATTCAGTGTCGAGAAGCCGCCGCATCCGGGTTCATAGACGCGCTTATAACTCTCTTTCGGGAATTCACGCGCGACCTGGAAGCGCTGCTCCTGAATCTTGTCGCCCACGCCGACCGCCGCATATCCGCCTAGCGAGAAGACTTTCGGCCCGATGGTAAAGGCAAAAACGGCTGGATAGAGATCGTAACCTTCCCAGCCCCCTGGCTCGAGGTGCCATTCCGTCGTCGACCAGTATTTGGGCGCAGCGCCTGTATCATCAAGGGTGAGACTTGCGCCCTCAGCGGGCGTCGCCTCAGCTGCCACGAAGGGTTCAAACACGTCACGGCGCTCCTCGATCGCAGGGATTCCACGATTGTAGACTTCTTCCGCGACGTAGCGCTGAACAAGCCGTTCCAGTCGGTAGATACTGTCTGCCTCGCATATCTGCTTTGCAGCGGCGATCCGCTTGCGCAGATCTGCCTTGGCCGGCTTCTTGTCCGCAATGTGCTCAGCATTGAGACTGGCGGCTGTTTCATTTGCCAGAAAATTATCCGCAGCCTGCTTGCGCAGGACGTCCGACGAGAATTTCTGCATGGAGCCCAGGACTTCCATGCCCGCCCGTCCACGCTGGCCGACGCTGAGTGGAGCGGGCGCAACCGGAGGAAGGGGTGCTTGTTGGAAAGTCATGACTTATCTCCTTGATCAACGCATCTGGGAAACGGACTAGAGGAAGCTCAGCTTAAAATATGTCCGTAACCCGCACCATCCACACAGCTCGCGATTCTCGCCAGGCGAATAGATTTGAAATTCTCAGGCCTTTCGCATCAGCCACGGTCCGGACGTGATCGCGCCATGCCGCCGAGAACTTTCCACGCACCATCTTCATACGTCCAGGTGTGGGTAACTTCGTAGCGTGCATCCACCGCCCGCCCATCGGCCGCCTGCGTCATGTGCGTCTGGTAGTAGATGATGGCTGTCGTGCCATTGAGCGTGAAGCTGACAAACTCCATCGCCAGCTTTTCCTGGTCGAGGCCCTTCATCGTATCGATGGCAGCCTTGATATCCTCGGCGCTGTTCGGCACGGCCGTATGTGGTGGCCAGGCAGAATAGCCGGTTGCCGTGTTCTCGAAGTATGGCCTCATGTCGCCGTTGCCACGACCGGAATAGATTTCAAGTTCCTTCTTCCAGATAAGGTCCTTTACGGCTTCCAGCTCCTGGTTCGGGTCGGACATGTCTTCAGCCCCGGCTACACCGGTAAGTCCGATAGCAACTGCCAGGCTTATCCCTGCGATCGTGCGCTTCATGTTTCTTCCTTTGAATTTTCTAACGATCCGGCGTTGCGCGAGCCATGCCGCCCAATACTTTCCAGTCGCCGTCATCGTTCATCCAGGTGTGGGTCACCTCGTATCGGTAATCCACCGGCGTTCCATCCGCAGAGCGGGTCATGTGGGTCTGGTAATATATGATGGCACTGTCCCCGTTCAGCGTGAAACTGACCAGTTCCATGCTCAGCTCTTCCTGGTTTCCGCCATTTGTGCCGCCGCCATTTTTCTCAAGTGTCTCGCGGCCATACGGCGCGTCCGTAAAAGGTGGCCAGGCCGAAAAGCCATCCGCTGTGTTGGACACATAAACAGAAATGTCGCCTTCGCCGCGCGCCTCGTAGATAGCGAGCTCCTTTGCCCATATCTCATCACGCGCAATATCAGCCAGATTGTCCGGCTCTGTCGCATCTGGCGTCTGGCAACCACCAACCGCAAAGGCGACGGCTAGAATCGAAAACAGAATTCTCAATGGAATGTCCCGCATCTGGAGGTCAATTCAGGAGCGCCCGGGAACGAGGTCCCGGGCGCTGCAATCAAATCAGTAGGTGTAGGACAAGGTGACCCCAACCGTCCGGCCTTCACCGAAGGAAGGTACAATCCGGTTCAGCGAGCGGATTGTGAACACACCATCGATATAGGTTTCGTCCGTCAGATTCTTGACGAAGACAAAGGCCTTCACGGCATCTTTGGTGATACCAAGGCGGCCGTTGACGATCGTACGCCCTTCAACCTCGATCCTGTTATCCGGCGTCGTGTACCAGTCGCTGTCATAGTTCACGTCCAGTGCTGCGAAGCCGTCAAACATATCTCCGAAAGTCTGATCGTACTGGAAACCTGCGGAGGCCGACACTGGCGAAGCACCGGGAATGGTATTGCCAGCGACCTCACCATAAGCCGGGTTGTTCGCACCTTCACCATATTCAGTGTCTGTGTAGGCGAAGTTGCCGAAGAAGCTCCAATTGTCGGTCGGAACCCAGCTTGTCTCCAGTTCAAGACCCATTGCAGTTGAGTCGCCAACAGCCCCAAAGATGCCTGGTACCGCGCGAGTGTCGCCAATCACCACCTCATAGTTGCGCGGGACGACAGAAATCTGCTGGTTTTTCCAGTCCGTGTAGAACACTGCGACGTTCGCGAAGAGGTGTCCGCCCAGGAACTCGTTTTTGGCGCCGATTTCATACGTCCAGTTGGATTCTGAGTCGTATGAACGCTCGTCTTCGTCAAGCGGGACTGTCCCCGTCACATAGCCGTTGAAACCACCGGACTTCACCCCTCGGGCTGCGGAAGCATAGAGCATGTTATCCGGTGTGATGAAGTAGTTAAGGGTCGCCCGAGGAGTGAATTCTTTCCATTGATCAGACAGGTCCGGCGCTTCAACGTCCGGATCGAGGCCATTATCTTCGGCGGCAGTCCGCGCCAGATTATCACGCACGGACGTATCCGTAACCGTGTACCGGCCTTCAAGGCCAGCAATGAGCTTGCCGTCCATGAATTCATATTCGGCCCGCGCAAAGACCGCTTCGGTCTCAAAATTGGTGGAGCGATAGTTGAACGGCAGGAACAGGTGATCGATCGACACCGGGTTGTTGGTGAGCGAGTCGATTTCGCCGTCCGCAGGCTGCAGGTTCAGGCCGAAGGCAAACTCGTCATCGGCCTCGGACGTATAGTAGCCGCCTTCAAGCGTAAGCGGGCCACCGGCATCATAGCTCAGACGCAGCTCATTGCTCTGAAAGTCGAGCGTGCCGCCTTCATGCTGGTTGGTGTAGCTGCTGAGGCCACCGACAGGGTTGAATGTGTTCGACTGGAACCAGAACTGCTCGAGTGCAGACCCTTCCGCCTTGCCGTAAAGGTAATTGAGTGACCAGTCATTGTTGATGTTCCACTCGGCGCTGAAGCGGTAGACATCCGTTTCGGTCACGAGATTGGGTTGCGGAACTGAAAACAGGCCCTTTGGACGATCCGGGTTTGCGCCGGACAGGAGCGGGTCCGGGCTTGTTGGCAGAACACCCTCATACCAGGTGCCATCATCAGCGTTCAGGTCCCACTCGCCGTCAGTACCGGAGATGGCATAATAGGCACGCTGTTCTTCGTCCCGCTCATAATGCTGGTAATATCCCTCAAAGGTCAGGAAATCGGTCGGCGTGAAGACAAGCTTGCCGGAATAGGCTTCGCGGTCGTAGCCACCGAAGTGATCGAAGTCGTCGCCTTCAATGCCCGGATAAGTGTTCTTGATCGAGCCACCATATTCGGATTTGCCATAGAAGACGCGAGCGCCAAGGACATCGGGAATAAGCGGGCCACCAATGCCGAGCTTCACTTCCTTGCGGTCGTAATTGCCGAGCGTTCCGGACGCATCGACTTCCAGCTCATTGCCGGGCGCCTTGGTCACCACATTGATCGCACCAGAAAAGGTGTTCTGACCATAAAGGGCGCTTTGCGGCCCCTTGACCACCTCGACCCGCTGCATGTCAGCCAGGGCGAAGTTCACCATATAGCCGCGCTGCAGGTAGATGCCGTCCACGAATGTCCCGACATTGCCGGTCGAATCCTGCACGTTGGCCTGGGCGAGACCGCGCATTGTGGCAACGCCGTTGAAGCCGGTCACGAAGTCCTTGAAGGTCAGTCCCGGTGTGTAGGCGGCAACATCGTCGAAGTCTGCGATACCCTGGTCCAGAATGGCTTCGTCACTGATCGCGGTGATCGCGATCGGGACTTCCTGAAGATTCTCTTCTGAACGGCGCGTCGTCACCGTCACGGCGTTCAGCCGCTTGGCTTCATCCACACCCTCTTCCTGGGCATGCGCCGCGAAACTTCCGGCTCCAGACGCAGCGATGATGATGGCGCCCAGGCTGGCGCCTCTGAACAGCTTGTTCATGTTTGAAGATTTGATCACATTATTCCCCTTGCACTCATTGCGCGACGCCGGAGCGCCCCTTGGTTTCGGGAACTGACCATTCCCACAAGGTAAGAGTATGAATTTGTCGGTGTGTACGGACAGGTCTTTCAGACGAGTTATCGCATACCGAATATAATTTCCCGTCCGGACTCAATTTGCCACAAACCTTTACTCTACACACGCATCAACACCCATGCATTTACACAAAAAGAAAAGCATTCCCCAAAACATATGCTTGGGGAACACTATCCTTTATTTGAAGCTCTGGACGCGGATCAGATCCGCAGCTGGCTGACGGCCTCCATGAGCCGCCGGTCCTTCCAGTTCTCCAGTTCTGGATGCGTATCGAACACCATTGTCGGCGCATCATCACTCTTGACTGCTTTCCACTCAGGAAGTGCCGCATGGCGCGGGTTTCCAGAACGGGCAAATGCAGTCCACGCACCGCAGAGCTGCGTTTCAAGTGCGCGTGCACGATCCGAACCACCTGTCGCCTGAACTTCGCGCATGGCATTGGCGAAGACAAAAGGCAGCTCCGAGCCGTGATAAGCGCGAGGGGTGCCATCAAGGACAGGCGTTTCCCACGCGAACTGGTAAAGATAGGCAGGCGCACCACCGAGTGCGGCTTTGGCCCGGCACTGGTCGATCGCATTGGAGCGGTTGAAACCAGCTGCGCTGATGATCGAATAAAGCGCAACAGGCTTCTGGCCTGGATAAGTCTCCTCCGCGGCGACGACGAGCGCTTCAGGGTCCGAGTAGAGATTAGCCAGCATCGATTTCAGCTGCTCGCGCGTCATCGACTCCATCTGCGGATTGAAAAGCGCCAGGTTGAATTCATGCAGCGTCGAGCCCGCCATCAGGGCGATGTCGCGTGAAACGGCAGCGCCCTCTTTCGAATAGGGATGGAATGGCAGGCTGCCGGCTTCGATACGGGGTGCCCAGCCGACTGTGCGCCAGATATTTCCGACACCGCTCGTCTTGCGCCAGTCACTCAATGCGGCCTGTGACGCCGCTTGAAGCATACTCAAAGGCAATTCCTGCAGGGCGGACATGTCATTCGCCGAAAGAGACATCTCCCCAAGCGCGCGCTCGGCCAGTCCCTTCGTCATGGTCTCACCGAAGACGTCGACCTGTGAGCCGCTCTGCACGACAGCCTTGTGGAAAAGCCCTTTGGCTGCCGGCATGCCACTGAGGTGCGTGATTTTCAGCCCGCCTCCAGACTGGCCGAACAGGAGGACATTGTCCGGATCGCCGCCGAAAGCGGAAATGTTGTCGCGCACCCATTCCAGGGCGCACACCAGGTCCAGAAGACCAACGTTCACGGATGACGCATATTCGCTCGGGCCGCCGGCCGACTGCAGGTCGAAGTGACCAAGGATGTTGAGGCGATGATTGACCGACACAACGACAACATCACTACGCTGCGCAAGGGCTTCGCCCTCCTGGGACTGGCACGCATAGCTCGATCCGGACGAATAGTTGCCGCCATGAATCCAGACCATGACCGGGCGCTTTGCCCCATCTGTTCCGGGCGTCCAGACATTCAGGTTCAGGCAGTCTTCGCTCATATGGCCGGAGCGGCGATTGAGAAGAAAATCGATCCGCCCCGCTTCGCCCGGCAGGGGCTGCGGGCAAATCGGCCCATAGGAGAATGCGTCGCGCACATCCGTCCACGGCTCTGGTGAGACAGGCGGACGAAACCGGTTCTTTCCCGAGGTGTCCGCGCCATAGGGAATACCCTTGAACGTACGAACGCCGCGCGACACATATCCCCGGATCTTGCCCACATTAGTCTCCACGATGAGATCAGGCGGTGTCGCGAAACCGGGCGGCGCCTGCTTTGCAGCCCCCGCAGCACCGGACGCTTCCGGCTTTGCTTCGGCCGACGCGGTCAGGCTGAGAAGGGCTGGCGCCGCCAGGCCCGTAGCCGTCAGGAAGCCACGGCGCGTGGCCTGCGTCTCCGCCCTGCCCTCATTTCGCGAAACATTCTTTGACATTACTGCTCTGCCCTCAGTTCGTCATCGCGGGAATAATTCTCGGTCTTTATGGTCCGCATAAGCAATTCATATGCTTTCAGCTCTGTTGGCTGTACCGGATCACCGAGCGACATGATGACCGGTGAGTCCGGATTGAAGGCCGGCCACTCAGGGTGTCCTTCCGCGCTGGGCGTACCGGTCTTTGCGAAGGAAACCCAGTAATCGATAAGCGCTTCGCTCAAGGCGCGATCTGAATCGCGCCAGGCGGTGTTGCCGGGAAAAGCCCCGAACGTATAAGGCACATCGGCCCCATGCACGACGCCATGCTTCGCTCCATCCTCTGTTGGCTGAGCAAGGTCAAAGCGAAACACGAAGACGTTTGGCGTCTTGTCCAGCTGGAGTTCAGCTTCCACGAGGGAGCCTTGGGCGATTCCGTTCGTCGCCGCCGACACCACAGCGGAAATGGAAGCTTCCTCCGCCGCATGATAGGAAGTGTACGCGTCGAACAGCTCAGGGCCATTGTCGCCAAACTCAGCCACGAACCATTCCCGTGAAGCCTCTTCAGCCTCGATACCGGACAGGAACCGGCCTGCCTCGTCGCGCGTCCAGCCGATAATGATATCCTGATCCGATTGCTGCCCGCGCAGGAAGGCATCGCCGGTAGTTTCGTGTGTCAGAACGCCATCGGCAATTGGCTGCAGGGAGAAGGCATACTGCCAGGGAAGTTCGGCGAGAATGTCGAGGTCCAGGGCCCGTGCCTCTTCCAGCGTATCTGCGCCGCGCTCGGCAAGGAAAGTCTTGCCCCAGCTTTCCGCGTCTTCAAGCGACTTCATATAAGGTGTCAGCCCCCAGATGCCGCCGCTCTGCATGATGGCCTTGTCAAACAGGTCCTGCGCGGACGGCGTCACCATCAGGACATTATTGCTGATTGCACCAGCTGATTCACCGAACAGCGTAACGTTTTCAGGGTCGCCGCCAAACGCGGCGATATTGTCACGAACCCATTCAAGAGCCGCGATCTGGTCCATGGTGCCATAATTTCCCGACACGCCAGACTCAGCCTTGGCGGAAAAGTCCGGATGCGCCAGATAGCCAAGAGCGCCAAGCCTGTAATTTGGAATGACAAGAATGACGTCCCGGTCAGTGTACTCTGATGGATCACGATACACCGCCTGGCTCGCACTGCCTTTCGAAAAGCCGCCGCCATAGATCCAGAACATGACTGGAAGGGGCTCACCTTCAACAGCACCCAGGGGTGCGTACACATTCAGGTACAGGCAGTCCTCGCTGAATTTGGCGTCGGCATCATAATTCCAGTCGCTCGGCTTGGGCGTCGCCTGAGCACAACCGGGGCCGAATTCAGTTGCATCACGCACGTCCACCCAGCCTTCAGGCGCTGCAGGCGGTGCCCAGCGCCCATCGCCAACAGGTGGTGCAGCAAATGGAATGCCTCGAAAAGCGGCATAGCCGTGCTCATCGCTGATTTCACCGCGCAGCGGTCCGTAAGTGGTTTCAATCACGCCCGGTTCAGACGCCTCCACCCCTGCTCCGCTTGCTGCGTCGACCGGATCATCGGCGGTGCAGGCACCGATGGCCAAAAGAACCGCCGAACTCGCCAGCGTTCTGATCAATCCTGAATTCATCATATCCATTCGCTCCATCCCGTGTTCGGCCTGTGACCAAAAGGAGAAGCGCATCGGCGCACGACGTCCAACTTGCGTGCGGATATATTCGCCACTCGACTAAAGCGCGGGTGCGGCAGCCTTTTGAAAGTCCGGATAACGCCCGGTTGCTCCCAAAAGGGTCGCGGATGCCAGAAAAATGACCATTCCGCACATCATGGCGAGATCATAGTTTCCCGCCATATCAAACGCAGCACCGGTCAGGATCGGCCCCAGTCCGCCTCCAAGCGCGAAGCCCGACAGCATGACGCCATATACCTTGCCATAGCTCTTCAGGCCAAAATAGCGGCCAACAAAATAGGCGAGCAAATCGACTTCCGCACCGGCCGCCAGCCCCAGAAGGATAATGGCAACCCAGGCAGACGCGATATCGTCTCTCATATATAGAAGAAGGAGCGCGAGTGCCGGCATCAGAAGGCAGACACGCGCAACCATCGGTGCGTGGATCCGGTCCAGGAGCAAGCCAACGCAAATCCTGCCAACGATGACAGAGAGCCCCAGGGCAAACATCATCTGGGCGGCAAAGCCTGCATCAATTCCGCGGCTGCGCATCAGCGGGATGAAATGAACTGTCGCACCCGACTGCCCCAGAATCGCAAAGAAGATGCCGAACAGGATCAGCAGGAAGCTCGGCCGCCTGACGGCCTGACGGAAGGTGAGGCCGATCGCATCGCCAAGCCCGCTGCCGCGCTCAGGCTTTTCGGCTGAATCGAGGCCCCAGCAAGCCAGGGGCACAGCGATCAAAAGGACGAACAGGCCCATGCCCCGGAACCCCGACTGCCATCCCCCGACAGCAATCGCGTGTTGCACAAGGCCCGGTCCCAACATGCTGGCAAAGCCGGTGCCCAGCAAAGTCATCCCGAGGGCCAGGCCACGCATCCGCTCAAAGCGGTAAGACACGGCACGCGTCCAGGTAAGCGGTGTCGTGCCAATGCCCAGTACGGCCAGCAGCAGCCATGCGAGGTAAAAACTGGCGATCGTTGGCCCACTGAACGACAAGGCAAAGAAGCCCAATGCCAGCCCGACCAGTGAGGGCACAGCAATCAGCTTCACCCCGAAGCGATCCATCCCCATGCCGACAAGGGGACTGAGAATGAGCGTGCCGGCATTTACCACCAGCAGGCTCGCTGAGATGGCAGACCGGCTCCAGCCAAACTGCTCTTCAAGCGGATTGATGAAGACACCGAACGTATAGAAAGGCAGTCCCGTCAGGCCCACGCCGACGCCCACGGCGCTTGCCAGGATAACGAACCAGCCGCGCTTGAACTCTTTCGCTCCGGTCATCAGCCTGACCACCCCTCAACAGAAGATGGATCGACCAGACACCACGCTCCCGAACCAGGCGATCCGAATCGTGGAACTGATCATTCCGCGATCATTTCAAGGATTTACGGGAACACACCCTTTGAGCGACGCTTATGTTCGCATATCGAACACAGCCGTTTTTACGGGCGATCTGGCACGCAAAAGACGTCACCGGTCTAATCCACGGATGCGGCGCGCCAACCGCCAGATAAAATGGTCTTTCCGGGGCCGTAAAAAAAGGGACTTTGGCTCATGACAAGAACCAGCGAAAAACCTGAGCCGACAATGGTCAGGTCTGACATGACCGCTCGTGAGATATTCGAGCAGGCGTGGCAAAACCCAAGCCGCGCGGCCTTCGGCTTCGGCGAACGCCTGGCGATCGTAAATGTCGACCCACAAAAGGGGTACACACGGCCCGACCTGTTTCCGAAAACGAGCTACATCACCGATCCGGACCAGATGCTGCACATCAACCGGATCTCGTCACTTGCGAGGTCAAAGGGCCTGCCGGTGGTCTGGACGCATGTTGCCTATATGGACAATGCCGCCGACGCTGGCATCTGGGGCACACGCACGGACACGCCCGATAGCCTCCAGAACATAAAGTTCAGCTCTGAACGTACAGAGTTTGATGACCGGGTGGAGATCGACCCATCTGTCGACGCCGTCTATACCAAGCGTATGCCATCGGCTTTCTTCGAAACGCCGCTGCAAAGCTTCCTCGTCTGGCACAAGATCGACACTGTCGTGATTACGGGTGGTTCGACATCGGGTTGCATCCGCGCCACCGCTGTCGACAGCCTGTCTCGTGGATACCGGACAATTGTCCCGATCGAATGCGTGGCGGACAAGCATGAGAGCTACCATTTCGCCAATCTGACAGACCTTCACCTGAAATATGCCGATATCGTGAAAACCCAGGCGGTGGTGGACTGGTTGACCGGTTACGAGGCACGCGCATGAGCCAGTCTGCATCTCCAAACCTGTACGACTTCTGGCCCTATGAAAACCGCCCGAAGATTGTCTGGCCCGGCGGCAAGAAGCTGGCATTCTGGATCGCGCCGAACATTGAATATTATGAATTCCAGCCGCCGCACAATGACATGCGCCAGCCCTGGCCGCGCGGGAACCCGGACATCACAGGCTTTTCCCAGCGCGATTATGGCAACAGGGTCGGCCACTTGCGGCTGATGGAGTTGCTCGACAAATACAATCTGCGCGGGTCAGTGTCGCTCAATATCGCGCTCATGGACCATCATCCCGAAATCATCGAGGATTGCGTAAAGCGGAACTGGGAGTTCTTCTCCCATGGGATCTACAATACGCGCTATTCCTACGGGCTAAGTGAAGCTGAAGAGCGCGCCGTGCTGGAGGACTGCATTCGCAGTGTCGAGCGTCATACCGGCCAGCGCATCCGCGGCTATCTGGCGCCGGCGCTCACCCATACGGAAAGCACGATCGACCTTATTGCCGATTGTGACTTCTGGTATTCCTGCGACCTTTTTCAGGATGACCAGCCACAACCGGTAAAGACCCGGACCGGGAAACTCGTCTCCCTGCCCTATTCGCTCGAAGTCAACGACGTCATCACCTATAGCAGCTTCGGGCAGTCTCCTGATCGCTATACCGACGTGCTCAAACGACATTTCGACCAGTTGCTGAAAGAGGGCGAGACGAGCGGAACCGTGATGTGCATTCCGCTACACGCCTACCTCGTCTCACAACCGCATCGTATCCGTCCGTTCGAGGAAGCCCTGAAGTACATCACTTCGCATTCGGACGATGTCTGGTTCGCCACCGGCGCCGAAATCGCTGGCTATTTCCGCGAACATTTCTGGGATCAGACAATATCAGACATTCAGCGCCGCGGACTGGCGACAGGCGGCACAGGGTTTTCAGAAGTATGAGCTATCCACAATATCCAAACCGTACCTACGGCTATGACCACCACCTTTATGACTGGGACTACAGCGCCAGGCGCGACACCGTCTATCTCGGCGACGCGGCGAAAGTCAGCGCCTTCATCATCGTCCCGCTGGAGTTCTTCCCGTTGAACCCAGGCGGCAAGCCGTTCAAGCACCCCGGGGCCATGGTGACGCCCTATCCTGACCTGCGGCATTACACGACGCGCGACTATGGCAACCGGATTGGTGTTTTCCGCATCCTGAAAGCCCTCGAAGAACATGGCCTGAAGGCCGTGTTTCCCGTCAATGCAGCAATCCTTGACCGGTATCCGTCACTGGTCAGGCGTATCGCCGATGCAGGGCACGAGATTGCCGCCCACGGTGTTTCCACCGACCATATCCATCATGACGGGCTGAGCCAGGCTGAAGAAGACGCCTACATCACGCAGACCCTTGCAACCTTCCGGGCCCACGGTCTGAACCCGACAAGCTGGATGAGCCCGGCGCGCAACCAGTCCTACAGGACCCTCGACCTCCTGGCGCGCCATGGCCTGTCCGTCTGCCTGGACTGGGAGATGGACCAGCGCCCTGTTCCGGTAAACACATCTGCCGGGGCGATGACCTGCCTGCCCAATCACAGCGAACTGAACGATTTCAACATGCTTCTGACGAAGCGTCAGACTGAAGATGACTGGCAAGCCCAGCTGACAGAAGCGGCGAACTACCTGGTGAGCGAATACCCGAAAAGAGGCTCACAAGTCTTCGGCTTCACGCTGACCCCATATGTCGTCGGTTTACCGTTCCGGATATATTCACTAAACAACGCCTTGCGCTCACTGAGCGCAATAGAAGGGCTGAAGGTCCAGACGACACAAGAGATCACGGAAACCTGGTCGTGCCCTGGCGTCGGTTCGTCTCAGAGAACGAGCCGCCGCAGCCAGCAAAATTAGGGGGACGACCAACTTGCCGTTACAGTTTCGGGCGCAGCAGATCGACACAAGCGCCCCTGAACCCCTTTACCATCAGATATTTGCGCTCCTGAAATCACAGATCGAGAATGGTGATTTCCCCTTCAATTCCAAACTGCCCGCCGAAGAGGCCCTCGCAGGGGATCTCGGCGTATCGCGCATCACGGTAAAGCGAGCGATGAACGAACTCGCCGCTGCCGGCTATGTCACCCGCTTTCGCGGCAAGGGGACCATCGTCTCCTTCAGTTCGAATATGCCGCCGGTGCGCGGAAACTATCTCACACCGATGGAGCACCTTCGCCAGCTCGGCTTCGAGACGGAAATCGAACTGAAGAATATCGAAATCGTATCCGCGACCGAGGATATTGCCAGGGAACTCTTCATTCCGCTCGAAACACAGGTGCAGGTGGTCGAACGCGTCCGGCGCCTTGAAGGGGCGGCATTCTCGTACATCGTGAACCACACGCCGCTCTACGTCGCGTCGAAGTTCAATGAGAGCAAGATTGCGTGGCGTCCGTTCAGTACCTTGCTTGCCGAGGCAGGTCATGAAGTGGTCAGCGCCGAACAGACCATCATTGCGGAGACCGCGAAGGGAAAGATGGCGCAGGCACTTATGCTTGCGGAGGGCGCACCCGTCCTGACGATCCGCAGGGTGCTTCGGGACAGGTCAGGCAAAGCCGTGCAGTTCACGATCACGAATTACCGGGCTGACCGGTACCAGTATCACATGGTCATGGATGACCTGAAACCGGCCCCCGTGTCCGACTGACGGGCCATCACTGATCGAAATACTTGCGCCGATTTATCACCAAGCGATTTTTCTGATTCACACACTGGCATTTCTCGCCTGGGGTCGCACACTCTTCCAGAGTGATGTGACGAGGGCAGTAGTGCCTTCGGCTCGAGACCATAGGTGCAAACATGACATTCATGACCAAACTTGACCGCAGCGACCAGAGTGGCGAAGCGCTGCCCGATTTCTCCCTTTCGCAGCGCGGTCGTTCGGGCCTTGAAATCCTTGGGTCTATCCAGAAGTATTCCTCCAGCGTGTTGCGCAAGGTCGCCGCAGAAACATTCTCGAACAATGCCGAGGCACAGGCGCTTTCAGCTGAACACGAAGCCGACAAGACTCCGGACAAGAAACAGCTGCGCCAACGCATCTCGAAAGCCCGTGAGATCTGCGAAAGCGATCCCGACTACCGCATGGAGCGCTTTCTCCAGCGCTATGTGGCGGAAGAGAATTTCAATCGCGGCATTCCGGCCATTGAAGAGCGCCGGGAGAATTTCGAGAAATTCATAAAGGCGAAGGTCGAGCCGGTCGAAGGGTCTGAACTGGACATGTCGGCGAAGGTTGAAGCGCCTAAATACTGGACCAATGTGAACTGGCACCTCGAGCCGGGCGGCTGGGATGGCTACGATCTGTACGGTCCGCTATTCGCATTCGGGCTCGGCCCGATGATTTTCCGTCATGGCGGTTACGCCGCTGTCGGCTATGGCGATGACATCATCGAGCAGCGGATGTCCGCCATCCGTCAGTTTCCCAAGAGCAGCTATGAGCGCATCTACGAGCCAGGCTGCGGCGGCGTTTCGACCATGGGAGCCCTGAACAAGATTTTCCCGGACGCAGAGCTTTACGGATCAGACCTGTCCCCCCTTCTCCTGAAGAATGGCTACATGCTGGCCAACAAGCAAAGCATCAAGGTTCACCTCAAGCTTGAGGATTCAACCCAGACCAGCGAAGCCGATGCAAGCGTGGATGGCGTCATAACCTATGCGCTGCATCACGAACTGCCGCCCAAGGCCAATGAGGACCTCTTCGCAGAGATGTTCCGCATCATGAAGCCTGGTGCGGATATCGTGATTTCTGACCCGCCGCCCTTCCGCGTCGTGAGCCTGTTTCATGCCGTCATCCTCGACTGGGACACGGACCACCGCGACGAACCATTCTTCAGTGTAACGCTTGAATCGAGCCTTGATGACATGCTCGCCAAAGCGGGCTTCGAGGCTGTCGAGTCCTACTCCATCGGCCAGGATGGCTATCCCTGGATCACACGCGCCCGCAAGCCTGCCGAACCTCTCAAGCAAGGAGTCGCCGCCTAATGTCTCATCAATATCTCGACGAAAAAAGCGTCACCGATCTCGGGCGCATGATCATGGCGCTGATGTCTGAAGTCTGGATCCTGAAGGATCGCACAATGCTGCTTGAGCACCTGCTTGAAGAGCGCGGTGGCATTGCCCCCGGCGAACTCGACAATCTGACGATCCCGGACGAACTTGCCGCAAAGATCGAGAAGGAACGCGACAAGTTCGCAACCCTCGTTCTCAGCGCACCGATTGCGGGTGAAAAGCGCTCGGTGAAGGAAATCCTGCAACGTGCAGGTATCACCGAAAGTCCCGTCTTCGCCGACTAATCCGTATTGCCGGCTCGGGGGCTCTGCCGTTCGGCCTGAATTCAAACAGCGTGCTGCCGCCATGGCTCCGGTCAGTGGTGAGCGGGTGAGCTATGTCGGGAGACAATCATGACAGACGCAACAATTCCCATGAATGAGCCAGCAGACGCCAAGACAGGCACGCTAAAAGGCCGTCTCCCTTTCTGGACAGCTTTTGGCTGGGGCATGGGCACGCTGGGTGTCGCGGCCATGTACAACGCCGTGAATATCCTGCTGCTGCGCTACCTCGTTGATTTTGTCGGTATCGGCGCAGCGGTGGCTGGTGGCCTTATCGCCGTTTCCAAGCTCTATGACGCCTTCACCGATCCGGTGATCGGCGCGGTGAGTGACCGTAGCCAGAGCAAGATGGGTCGGCGGCGTCCCTTCCTTCTTTATGGCAGTGTGTTGCTGGCCGTGGCGGCATTCCTGCTTTTCAACATTCCTGGCGGACTGAACAGCACGATGAAGATCGTGTTCGCTGGCTTTGCCCTGCTCGTTTACGCCACGGCCTATGGCCTGTTCGGTGTGCCCTATATGGCCATGCCTGCCGAGATGACGAAAGATCACAATGAACGCTCCCGGCTGATCTCCTACCGCGTCCTGGCCGTGGCGATCGCCAGCCTCGTTGCCACCTTTGTCGGCCCTGTCATCCTGCAGATGTTTTCGAACAGCAGCGTCGGCTTTTCGATCTACAGCGTGATGCTTGCCTCACTAGCGCTGATCGGTGGCTTAATGGCATTCTTCACCACCCGGAAAGCCCCCTTTCACTATCAGGACTCGCCCTACGACCTGAACATTTTCAAGATGGTCAAGGCGGCCTGGCTCAACAAGCCGTTCACGATCCTTATCACCGTCAAATTGATCTCACTCATGTCCATGGCCGTGACCCAGGCCGTCATGCCCTTCCTGTTCAGCCAGGTCCTGGCGCTCGATTCCGCCCAGCTCGGCTATTACTTCCTTGTCTTCTATCTCGGGATGATGGTGTCCCAGCCCCTCTGGCTGAAGATTTCCCATCTCATCGGCAAGCGCTGGTTGTTCATTACGACAACGCTCCTGTCCTCTCTTGTTTTCCTGAGCTGGGCTCTGGCCACTTCCGGCGATCCCTTCACTTTCGTACTGGCGCGTGCACTGGCTGCTGGCATTATCGGCGGCGGCGGCCTGATGATCGGCCAGTCCCTCCTGCCGGATGTCATGGCGTATGATTACGAACTGACCGGCATGCGCCGCGAGGGCCTGCTTTCGGCTGTCTATACCCTGGTCGAGAAATTCGCCTTCGCGATTGGCTCAAGCCTCACCGGACTCGTCCTCGGCCTGACCGGCTATATCCAGGGGACGGGCGGCCAGCCTGTTGCACAGCCGGAATCGGTAGTGAATGCGCTTTACATGCTGATCGCAATATTCCCGATCTCGGTGGCCGTCATTTGTGCGACGCTGATCTATTTCCTGCGGATACCCGGCCAGAAATAGGCGATGCCTCCGGCTTGCGAGAGAGACATGCGCTCAGTCCGCCGGGCGCATGTCCTGCAGGATTAGATTTGGAAGGTAGGCATTGTCCCAGCGAGGTTCAGCCGGTGGGCGGGCGCCGGTCCGCAGGATGACGAGTTTCTCTGACGGAACCATATAGACGACCTGGTTCGAATTTCCGTCAAACAGGAAAAGGTCTCCGGCCTGATAGGCAGATGAGTGCCAGCTGGTGCTCAATGACGGGCTTTCCGTCTCACCGGAGGCGCCCCGCCATTCACGATAGGGCGTGCCAAGGTAAAGACCCATGCCCGCATTGCGAAAGTCAGGCCCGGGCGTCTTCATGGCTTCGACAAAATCTTCTGTGAGCAGACGTTCTCCCCGCCACACGCCATCCTCGACCAGCAGGATACCAAGCCGCAGATAAGTGTCAGCCGGCAGCAGGATACAACAGCCGGCATGTGGCGTTCCACCGTCGCGGTTCATCCAGACTTCACCGCCTTTGGCACCTAACGGCCCGAACACCTCATCTGCCAGCCAGGTTTCGTAAGGCTTGCCTGTTGCCCGTTCGATCAGCGGAGCGACGAGATCGCCCGTCGCATTGGAATAGGCATAGGTCGTGCCCGGCTCGCTCACCAACGGATAGTCGTTGATGATAATCTCCTCGTGAAAAGGATGCAGATAGGCCTTGTTGAGAATATCGTCCTTCTCGGGCGCAGGGCGCTGCGCAAGCAGCCCGGAATGCATGCTCAGCAAATCGCGAACCCGGATGGTATCCTTGGCGGTGCCCTGCCATTCGGTGATGTAATCAGCCACCGCGTCATCAATCGAGCCGATATAGCCGTCTGCGATCGCCCGGCCCACAGCGATAACGCCGAGCGGCTTTGCAAGGGATTTGGAAACGAGAAGCGTATCGGCGCGATTGTCCCCGAAATAGGTTTCAGAGATAATTTCTCCGTCTTTCCAGATGATAAGCGCAGACGAATTGTTCGCGTCCGCATAGCTGATCGCAGCCTGCAATGTGTCGCCTGATATGACAGATCCAGGGTCTGTCGCTGCCTGGAGGGGGGTATAACCGGAGGTGCCCGCGACAGGTTTGAGATTGTCATAGGCGGGCAGACCGGTCGCGCCGGACCGGTCCTTCAACCGTTCAAAGCGCGCAGTGTACAGCGCTTCGGCTTCGGCCGGCGACATGTCCGGCCCAGCGGGCACTGCCACACACGCGCCGAGCGCCAGCAATGCGATGATGGAACTGGTTTGCATATGTTTCTCCCCGAACTCGCTAGCCTGGAAGCCTAGGCCAGGTTGGCCCCCGGCTCCGCCACACAGGACACCGGAATTCGTCAGACGAATACTCGCCAAGTCATCCTTCGCCATGCGGCCACCGGTGCGAGAATGCCAGCTTCCACGTCTGGCTGCTACGGGATGGACCCACGGACTTATGAACCTGCGTGATTCAACCCTGTCCGGTCTCATGATGTGCCTTGCCGCCTGTAACGCGGGTGCAGGCTCAGCGCAGCCCATCGAGCTGTTTCCTGCGCAGCGTGATTTCACACTTGCCGGTCCAGATGGCCGGGACGTGCCGGTTCGAGCCTTCCTTCCCGAAGAAGATTGCTCGCCCTGCACCCTGATCATCTTTTCCCACGGCGCCTACGCAGCCTATGACCGGTATGACGTCCTGCTGACGGACTGGGCGAAGCGCGGATATGTCGTTGTCGCGCCCCAACATGTGGATTCCGAAGAATATCCGGGCCGCGACGCTTACACGATCGATATGAGCCGGCCGCTGCGGCTGGGTGATTATGCGCTCGTCTCCCATACTTTCGCTGCGGCGGACCAACCGTTGCAGGGCCTGACTTTTTCGGGCCGCCAGATCGCCGCCGGACACTCCTATGGCGGGCTGATCGCCCAGGTTGCTGGTGGGGCGACACTGGCCAATCCCGATTATACGCTGCCCGATACGGCGCATGCGCCCGACGCCATCATCGCACTCTCCCCGCCCAGCGAAATCGAGGGCCTCGTGGACAGTGACGGGTTCTCGGCCATCGAGACACCGATGTTGCTGGTCACGGGGACCACCGATGCCCTGCCGGGGTTCATTGATGATTGGCGCGGCCACCTGGACGGCTATGAGGCCGCCCCTGCGCCCCTCGCCTATGCGCTCATCTATGACGGCATGGACCACTATTTTAACGGGGCGTATGGGCGCGAAACCGCCGAAGGCGCCGCCGCCATGCCCGCAATCCGCGATCTCAACGAAAGAATTGACGCCTTCATTGTGCAGGCTTTGGCAGATACACTGCCCGGACCGGCAGACTGGCGCGCCCAAAGCAACACCATGGTCGAAGCGATCACGCGAAGAGGAGATGTTTCATGAGCAAGGACCTGACAGCCCATCTGAAGCAGAGAGGCCGCGCTGCGGTAGACTTTCTCGGCAACTTCTCGATCGGTGCCAGACCGCTCAAGCAGACGGTCGACGCAGAGGCGCGGCGCATCGCGGCGAGCAGTCCGCAAGTACCGAATGATCTCGACCAGTTCGACGCTCACATGGAACAGCACCTGGAGGGCTTCAGGCCGTTTCGAACGTCGCAGGCGGTCGCCGAATGGCACTCGACCTATCACGGCCTGACCGCAAGGGACGCCTTCGAGGAGATCCGGAGCGATGTCGAAGAGGCCATAGAAACCTTCAATGATGGCCCCGCCACCCTGGAAGCAAACCCTGACATGCAAGCGCCAACCTATTGGGAAGGCGTGAATTTTCACCGCACGCATGGCGGCTGGGACGAGCATGAATACCAGGGCTACATCCATGGCGAAATCGTTCACTCGCGCATGGTCAACACGATCTTTCCCGGTGGAATCTTCAAACAGCGCCGCATGATCGCGGAGATGGCCCCGAAAGACCATTATGACCGCATCCTGGACATGGGATGCTCCACTGGCCACTTTACGCGCGCGCTCCAGGACACCTATCCAGACGCGGAAATACATGGCGTGGACCTGTCACTGCGCACACTGGAGCACGCTCGCCGGCAAGCCAACGCAAATAACTGGGCCTGGCATCTCTACCAGCGCCCGGCCGAAGCGACCGGCTTCGATGATGGCAGCTTTGATCTCGTCGCGTCCTATATCCTTCTCCACGAAATCCCGGCTGAAACCGTCAGGGCGGTTTTCCGCGAAGCGTTCCGTGTCGCAAAGCCCGGCGGGGACATGATCATGAGTGATGTGACACGTTATGCCGACCTCGACACTATTGGTATCTGGCAGGCCGATCGCGCCGCGAGACTTGGTGGAGAACCGCACTGGCGGGAATCAGCGAGCCTCGATCTGGCAGAAATTGCCCGCGAAGCGGGGTTTGTAGACGTGGTGGCCGAAGGGCTTGGTGCAATGAAATACCCACATGTCGTCCGGGGACGCAAACCGGAGCAAACGAGTTGAATCCGAAATCCTACAACCACCCCGACCGTGTCACGCTCAATGAGACCGATACGGCAGGCCTCGCCGAAGCGTTGCTGACGCTGACCCAGGAATTGTGGATCCTTGCGGACCGGCAGATGGTCATGGAGGCCGTTCTTGCAAAGCACGGCCTGGACGTTTCCGAAGAGATTGAACGTTTCGAGCCGGACGAACACCTGCAGAAGAAAATGAACGAGAAATGCCAGTTCATTTCGCGGCGGGTTGTCGATGCCATGGCCGGACTTTCGTCAGACGGCTAACCGGAAGCAAGAAGGTCACGAGCGTCTGCTTTGCGACTAGGACTGGTCTCCATTGTTCAGTGGATCGGCCTTTCCATGTCTTCAACAACGCGGGCGCTCATCGCCATCATGTTCGTCAACTTCGTGACGATCTCAGGGTTTGGCTTTCTCTTTCCGGTCTTTGCCATTTACGGCAAATCCATTGACGCCAGCGCGACAGAAATCACGCTGGCGATCGCAGCCTTCTCTTTTGGCCAGTTTATCTCCAGCCCGTTCTGGGGCCAGGTCTCCGACAAGGTCGGACGCAAGCCGATCCTCGTTGTGAGTCTGCTGGTGGGCGGCGTCCTCTCAGCGCTGAACGTCTTTGCCGTGACCCCTGAGCTGTTGATCCTTGCCCGTTTCGTCTGCGGCCTCGCAGCGGGCAGCTTCTCGGTGGCCTTCGCTGTCGCTGCTGACCTTTCCACCCCGCAGAACCGGACGCGGGTCATGGGAATTGTCGGCGCGGGTTTCTCGCTCGGTTTCATCATGGGCCCCGCCATAGGAGGCCTTGCAGCCGGCAATGACCCCGGACCCGAAGCCTTCGCGCGCGTTTGTTACTTTGGCGCGGCCCTGTTTGGCGCAGGCGGCCTGCTTGCCCTGTTCATCCTCCCGGAAACGCGGGTCAGGCAGGATGCCGCAACGGCTCACGCTTCCGCCAGCAGTCTCGTTCCTCCGGCGGGCGGCCTGAAACTCTTCACCCATCCGGTCCTGGCCTACGCGCTGGGAATGGCGCTGGTTTCCGCCCTTGCCCTGGCAAATATGGAAGCGACCTTTGCGATCTTCGCTGAAGATGTTCTCAGCCTTCCGCCAAGCGGCATCGGCCTGGTTTTCGGCGGCATGGGGATCATTGGCGCGGTCGGGCAATTCGCTGCGGCTGGACCGCTTTCCGCCTGGATCGGTGAGCGCGGCATGCTGCTCTTCGCGCTTGGCGTACTTGGTATAGGAATGGTGGTCGTAGGCACATCCACATCGCTTGGCCAGGCCGTTGTCGGCATGGGACTGATCGCGTGCGGGTTTGCCACTGTGACCCCGGCCATATCCGGCCTCGCCTCATTGGCTGCTTCCACCGAGCAGCAAGGCACGGTTCTGGGCTATATCCAGTCAGCATCCGCATTCGGACGCGTGCTCGGACCGGCCGGCGCAGGTGTCCTGTATGACCGGTTCGGACCGCCATCCCCCTTCATGGCAGCAGCCATCATCCTGGGGTTCAGCCTCATTGGTGGGTGGTTTGAGTGGCGGGCAGCGCGTCGCAGACACACACCCTCCCGCATCGGGGCAGCCTGAGCAGATTTGTCAGGCTCAGGCTGCCCAGACAATGCAAGCCAGTATCAGCGGATCCCCGGCAAATGACGGCAATACGGCTTGCAAATTTCGGCTGCGCCAAACGGGCAGCCTTGAAAGTCCGGCTTATCCAAGCTGTCCCGGAATATGGCTTTCATGGACCGTCATATAGTGATCGGCGATCTGTTCACGCGTGCCAAACCAGACACCCGGAAGCGACTTGGCGTGCGCAATGAACTCCCGCAGGGCGCGAATGCGATTGGCGCGGCCGGAGACGTGCGGGTGCAGGCCGACATTCATGATCAGCCCGGTCTCGGCAGCTTCATCATACAGCACGTTCAGTTCCTCGATCAGGCAGTCGCGGAATTCGTCCGTCGTGAAATTCCGCCGCGTGAGCAAGGTGAAATCATTGATCTCGTTGGAATACGGGACTGAGACGATCGGCCCGTTTTCCGTACGGATCAGGAAGGGCTGGTCATCATTCATGATGTCACAATAGAACTTGAAATCATGCCCCTTGAGGATGCCGCATGTATTCAGCGTTCCGCGCAAGGAAGACGAGAGCCAGCCAACCGGCTTCTTGCCGACATGCTTTTCATACATCTCCACGGAGCGGTCGATAACGTCGCGCTCCTTGTCCACTTCATGCGCAAAATCCGTCAGGAGTTCACCCTGCTCCCAATTGTGGGCGAGCAGTTCCCAGCCGCGTTCAAGGCAGGCATCCACCATGTCCTTGCGGCGCTCGAAGGTGACCGCATTGGTCGTGCACGACGCTGGCACACCCATCTCGTCCAGCAGTTTGAACAGGCGCCAGATGCCGACACGCTGGCCATATTCACGCCAGGTATAGTTCGGGAAATCAGGCTTGTTGCCCGGCAGCACCGCCGGCAGGTTTGGCGGCCCCCCGGCATAGTAGGGTTCATCGGTATCCTTGATGAGGTCCCAGGTTTCCAGGTTGAACGTCAGTATCAGCGCAATCCGCGCACCGTCTGGCCATTCCAGCTTGCCGCGCTTGGGGAGCGGAACGTAATCGTATTCCATCATGGGTCTGGTCCCGTCTTTTAAAACTGTTCGAGGAGCTTGCCGTAACCGGTGACACGGTCAGGGATGCCCATGGTTCTCAGCGCATGCCAGTAGGTCGCCGTGTTGATGGCGATGACCGGTTTTTCAAGCCAGAACTCCGCCATCGCTGCGACGCGCGCAAAAGCGAGGTTGGTCCCGCACTGGATGATCGCATCGACCCCTTCAGAGACCTCGATCGCTGCACGCTTGAGCGTCTGCGGGGTCTCGTGTGCAATCAGCATGGGAGAGGGCGAACAAAGGCCCTTGATGTGGACCACCTCATAGCCGGTTTCTTCAAAAAAGCGCTTCACATTCGCGTCGCCCACCGGCGCATATGGCGTGATGATACCGAGCTTCTTGATGCCGCCATGGGCTTTTATCGCTGCATCGACGGCATGGGAGCCCATAACAACAGGAACACCGCCGGTCATTTCCAGCATCTTGTTCTGTAGCCGTTCGGCGCCCTCGGCCCCGTCCCAGAAAGTTTCTGCCGACATGCCCATGATCAGACACCCCGGATCCATCGACATTGCCGGTGCAACACTCTCCATCGTGGCGCCGCGTATATTTTCCAGCATGACCATGAACGAGTCGTCGTCGGTCACCTTGGTATCTGGGATGGCGATGCGCTGGAAATGATTGGTAACGCCCGTGGGGCGCATGTCGTCATATTCCGGTTGAACGCTGGTATTCGTGGACGGTGCCACAACTGCGAATTTCATCCGCCAGCCGAGTGTGTCGGTCATGGACTCCTCCCTGCTCTGGAGTGTTGCCAGCGGCCGGATGGCCGAATGCATGGGATAATGACGCCGGGGGCTGGAGGATGTGTACGCGAAACACGAAATAGCCGCCTATCGGATATCGTTCTGACACCGGCTGACATCCCGCTTCGCCGCCGCAAACTGCGTTGTTTCAGAGACAAGACGGAGATCCGATCCTGGCTGATCCCATTCTCAAGCAAAAACTGGCCGCTGGAGACTTCTTTGTCGTTCCCGGCGTACAGGACATGATCGCGGCGACCGTCGCTGACAAAGTCGGCTTCGATACGATATTCGCATCGGGCTTCTGGCTGACCGCCTCTGCCTCGGGCCTGCCTGATGCCGGCATCGCAACCTATACCGATATGCTCGACCGGATGCAGACGCTCGTGCGGTCAAGCAAGGCAGCCGTGATTGCCGATGCGGATACAGGCTATGGCGGCCTCCTCAATGTCCATCATACCGTGAAGGGTTATGAAGCGGCCGGGGTAACGGCCGTCCAGCTTGAGGACCAGGAATTCCCGAAGCGCTGCGGTCACATGCCGGGCAAGCGCGTCGTCCCGCCTGAGGACATGGTCGACCGTATTCGCGTCGCCGTCGATGCGCGTGCGGACGACAACCTCCTCGTCATCGCAAGAACCGACGCTTTCCAGACCGAAGGGCTCGATGGCACGCTTCGTCGGCTGGACGCCTATGGCGAGGCCGGCGCCGATATCCTGTTCGCCGAAGCGCTGCCAGCAGAGGAAGACATGCGCAGGCTGTGCGAGACCTTCGACCTGCCGCTCATGGTGAATATGGCCAATACGGGCCGTGAGCCGGTCACCTCACCGGGCGTCCTGGCAGAGATCGGCTTTGCCTTTGCCATCTACCCTTCGCTGACCAGCCTTGCGGCAGCCCACGCAATGGAAGCAGCCCTGCGTCAGCTAAAGGATACGCAAGGCTGCGAGGGTATCGACCTGTTCGATTTCGCCGAGTTCAGCAGGCTGATCGGGTTCGACGAGGTCAGGGCCTTTGAGCGCAAATGGGCGCGCGACGACCAATAAGAGGCCCACGACAACGCTAGGTCGGAGCTTCGCCCTCCAGCGGTTCGCTTTCGCGCACCTGTTCCTTGATCTCCTCGCGGGTTTCTTCACCGTCTGCGCTATTGGCACGGGCCGCTGCCAGCGTCTTCTCATCGAGCTTGTAGAAGCTGAGGATGAAGACGGACAGGATCGCAAAGAATGACGGAATGTAAGCGACACCAAACAGGGTCGCCTGACGGACCGCTTCATAATTGTCGGCATTCACGTCCGCGCTCTTGTCAAAACCCGCCACGCTGAGCGCCGCACCGACCATGGCCGGACCGAGCGCCCCGGCCGATTTCTCGACGAAGCTGAAGGCCGCCGTATACATGCCTTCACGATTCATCCCGGTCTTGATCGAGTCGAGCTCAATCGCGTCCGTGATCATCGACATGGCAAACATCACATTGCCCGCAAAGCCGACACCGAGGATTGCCCCGCGAATCGCCAGCATGAATTCCGGCTCACCCGGGTCGGAAACAATCCACGAGAGATAGGAAGCGCATGTAAACAGCGCGGAAGTCATATAGCCGATCCGTTTGCCGAAACGCTTTGAAAAGCGCACCAGCAGCGGCGCTGATATGATCGACACGATGACCATGGGAATGCTGATCAGTGCCATCTGGCTGCTCGAACGGCGCAACACTTCGACCACCATGAAGAAGGTCGCCGTCTGGCTGGCATAGACAGCAATAAGCTGCGACGCCTTCACACCAATGATCGTCAGGAAGGACTTGTTGGCGAAGAAGGATGCCAGTTGCTCCTTGCCCGGGATCTGTTTGGTTGAGCGATGCGTAATCCGCGCTGTGCGAGTGCCCCGCCAGGCAATCAACATGGAGACGAGGATGATACTGCCGAAGATCATCGAAAGGATCGCATAGTCTTCGGCCGTGTTGACCTGGACGCCTGCCGCATCGGTTGTGTCTGACAGCCACCCGAGGAGAATGCCGGATCCGGCAAATGCAATCATCATCCCAATGCTGGCGAAGATCACCCTGTAGCTGTGGATCGAGGACCGCTCATGATAGTCGGTCGTCATCTCGGCCGGCATGGCAATGAAGGGCACGTTGAAGACCGTGTAACCGATGCCAAAGAAGATCAGCGTGAAAAGCACATAGGCAATCACTTCGATGCCGCTGCCGCGGAAGGGAACATTGAAGATAATCAGTATGGCGACCGCTGACAGGACTGCGCCAATCACCAGGTAAGGCCGCCGCCGACCGCCATATTTTTCCGGCGTCCTGTCGCTGAGCCAGCCCATGAACGGGTCATTGGCGGCATCGAGAATACGCCCCAGGGAAAGGAGCAGGCCGGCGATCCAGCTCTCCATTCCGACGATACGTGCGAGGTAGTAGACGATCAGGACACTGACCGAGTTCATCAGGACAGCCGCGCCAAGCGCGCCAGCGCCCCAGCTGATCTTGATACCCATGGACAGCCGGTCAGATCGGGCCGGCTGGATTTCGCTTGTCTCGCTCATGTCATTCTCCAATGAGGCCTGCCAATCGTCTCAGACGCGCCCTGGTCACAGTCCACCCTGATTTTCCGTAACCGCTGCAAAAAGCCTGTCAGTCACCAAATTTCGAGCTGTGTGTTACGCCTTCGGGTATTGCGGTGCCGAATGTGCGCAGTATTTCACCGATCATCGCCTGGCGACGTTCTGCGAGCGTCGCGGCGAACGCATCGTCCGGCTGGTATTTGTTCACCGCCTCGCGCACGTCGACGCCTGCATCCGCGAGCACCTGTTCAAGCACCATCTGCCGGTCCGTCAGCACCCAGACCTCGCGCGCAAGAGACAGCACCGCCTCGCCGATTTTATCGATGTCCTGAGGCACGAGGATGCGTCGTTCGACTTCTGAAATGGGTTTGCCGGGCTTTGCCGGAGCAATCGAGCTCATTTCGGTTTCCTCGCTCTGATCATGTACGGGTATTTTGCAGGACCGACCGCATTCTCCTCGACGTCGACGAAGCCGGTTTGCCGGGCGAGGTCGACCAGGTTGATCTCAGCGGCTTCGCGCCAGTACGGTTCGCCGTGCTCACGTGCGATCCAGTCGTGGCGCCAGGCATTGAGTTTGTCGATATCGGCGTAGCGGGGCACGTCCGAGAAGACGAGATCACCTCCCGGCTCCAGGACGCGGTAGGCTTCGGCAAAGATCTTGCGGATGACCGGGTCGGGCACTTCATGAAGCAGGATGAAGGAAGCAACGAGACCGAACTCGCCTTCACCAAATGGCAGGTCTTCCGCCTTTGCCACCAGGAGTTTCCAGGCATAGCCCAGTTCGTTGGCAGAGCGCTGTGCCTGCTCGAGCATGCGCCGTGAAATGTCCACGCCGTAAATTTCCGAGTCTGGAAAGACATCAGCCAGGGCGAGCGTGAAATGGCCGGAAGATGCACCAAGGTCGAGGATTTTGGCATAGTCCCGTCTTGGCGCATATTCAGCGACCGAATGACGATGTCCGAAAATGCTCGTCTTGCTGTGTTGCTGAACCAGTTTCGGATGAATGATCTGGGCATGGACATAGCCATGGAATTCGGATGCATCCCAGCCGCCAGCCGTGCGGTGGAACCAGACATTCGACCAGTAGGACGGGGCCGGCTCATTCATGGAGCTTTCCAGCGTCGTCGGCCCCACAGCGAGCGCCCTGAGTTTCGGCTCAAGCTCATCACGAACTTCCTCGAACGCTTCGGTGCACAGCAGGCCCGACAGTTTCTGTGACCATTCGAACAGGAGCTGCTGGGCCTTGAGGGTCTCGGAGCCCGACAGCGCATCCTCTACCTGCCTGTGACGCTCATCCATGTCGTCCGGCATGGTATCGGCGGTGATGCCCTTGTCGGCCATTTCCTGTTCCATGCCTTTACGAAGCATGCCGAACGTCGAGTAGATGTCGGCCAGGAAATCGACCGATGCACGTCCACGTTGCGCAAGTTCAGGTACATCCATCTTGTTACTCCCTGGCTGGTGATGGTGACGTGTTGGCTTGGTAGCGTTGGAGCCTGCGCAAATCGCCGACCGGACAGGTGGCAAGGCCGATGCCGCGCGCAGCATTGTCGGCGCCCAGAGACTGGAAACCGTAATAATAGAAATGGAGCTTATCGCCCGCCGCCACGAGTCGGTTGGCCGCGACACCAAACGCATCCCATGCGCCGGGCTCACCGACATGGAAAATCGGCTCGTCATACAAGTGATACCAGGCGACCCCATCATCGGACTCGGCGGCAGCCACAGACCGGCCATGATCCTTGTCGGTTGCGGTATACACCATGAGGAAGCGACGCCCGCCCGGGAGCGGGTTTGGCAGGGTCTGCCGGGTGACGATGCCGCCCGCATCATAGGGGCGCACACCATCGGCCCAGAAGAGCTCGTCGCCCTTCTCCCAGTTCAACCCATCACGAGAGACCGCGGTGCGTGTGTGGAAGTAGCTGAGGTCAAGTTTCGGCGCAGTGTACTGCATGATGTAACGGCGCCCATCGAACAGGACGTTCGGCCAGGCCGCGTACATGTCCTCGTCAGGATAGTCGAACAGGGCGCCGCTTTCATGCGGCCCCCTGATCCGCTGCCAGGCCACACCATCCGTGCTGCGCGCCAGGCCGATGCGCATGCCCAGACCAGTTACGGCATCTCCGAGGTCAGGGGCCTGTGTCTTTTGCGGCCGCCGATCACCGCCAAAATACCACATCAGCCATTCACCCGCGCCCCGGCTGATATCGGTCAGGCCGACATGAACGCTGTCGAATGCGCCCGGCTCCGTGCTTGGCGCAAGAACGGCACGCCTGGCCTGCGCGCCGTCAACCCTTGTCCAGCTTGCCCCATCATCTGAAACCGCGTGAGCGATATATCCGGTGCCCAGTGTCGGTGGGCCATCAAACGCCTTGTCCCGGCAATAGTACCACATCCGCCAGACACCGCTGAGCGCATCGAAATCGACAATCGCGCCGCCAACACGATAGCTGTCACATCGCCCTGCGGGGCCGGCCTTGAGGATTAATCCAGGATCAGACAGTGGGTTGGCCTTTCGCTCAGTCCGGCACGTAGGCGATAAGGTCGAGAAGCGTATTCGCGCCATTCACGACCAGCGGCCCACCAATCTTCATCGTGGTGGATGCCGGTTTCACGTCAGGGAAATATTTCGCCCACTCTTCGATCGAGTCGTAGAAGTGATCGCCCGCATCATGGAAGCAGGCGCGGCGGACGATGTTCTCCACACTGGTGCCGCCCGCCTCACAGATGGCGGAGATATTCTTCATCATATGCCGCATCTGCAGCTGGCCCGGCAGGCCGTACCAGGGGAAGTTCTCATTGCGCAGCATGCCATCGGCGAGAACCCCACGCGAATCGCACGCCATTTGCTGGCTGAAGAACAGGAAGTTGCCGACCTTCACCGCCTGCGGCTCATGGCTGAACGGCTCCGGCGCTTCGGACGTCTCGATGGTCTCGATCTCGAGCTCCGAATCGTCTGCCAGCAACGTAAGCGCAATCTCGATCCGGCTGCCGCGCGTCCCGAGACCCATATACGGAATAACGACACGGGCCGGGGGATTGTCCGGGAACCAGCGCTTCCAGACCTTGTCCATCGCCTGATAATCACTCGGATGACCGAGATAGATCTCTGCCTTCACTGTGCGCTTCAGCGAGGCACCCGCTGCTGCGGCGATCCGTTCCAGCTTCCAGAGCACATATTCCGTCTGGCTCTCGATCTCTGAGCCATACCAGACATGCGGGTTGACCCGCGCTTCCCTTGCCAGCGCGCTGTCTGGTCCCATGTGCCGTGCTTCGCCATAGTCACCGACCCAGTCGGTCGGCACTTCGCCTGCCAGGAAGACCCAGTCACCCCGGCGCAGCGCGGGAGAATAACCGGCAAGCGGCATCGGCACTTCAGGTCCGGGCGAAAAGCTTTGCGGCTCTGACCCGTCCGTGATCGCGATCATGTCGACTTCGATATGCGCACCCTTGACCGGTAGCGCCCGGATACTGACCGCCGTTGACGCTGGGCGTGGGTCAAAAATATATTCGTTACGCGTATCTAGATAAGGCGTGATGGACAGCCCGTCCGGCCAGCTATTACCGGCCAGGAAGTCATCATGGGTTGGTGTTTCCCAGGGCAGCCACTGCCAGATCCGCGCAATGTCCTTCGAGATGTCAGCGCCGCCCGCCGCGAGCGTCCGCTTCAGGTTTTCCAGCACATAGCGTGACTGGAGCGCCTGCTCGCTTTCGAGGTTTGGATTCTTCGGCCGGGCTTCCGGGGCGATGCCCGTCTTGAAATCGCTCGCCAGTTGACCGGACACAAAGATCCAGTCCGCGGCCTTTACGGCTGGCGAGTAAGGCATGAGCGGTTGCGGAACATCGGGCCAGATTGCCTTGGGAGCCTTGGACTCAGTCATTGTGGACCATCCTTGTAAGTTTCTTTTTTCATGGAAATTCAGACCAGCCCGCCATCGACCATGACAGAGCGGCCATTGACCCATCGCGCTTCCTGAGAGGCCAGGAAGACAATGACGTCAGCAATATCGTCAGGCTCGGCGACGCGGCCGAAAGGCGTGGAATCGGCGATCCCCTGCATCATCTCGTCCGGGATCCAGGCCGTCATTTGCGTCTTCGTTGCCCCGGGTGCGACCGCGTTGACCGCTATGCCTTTGGGGCCCAATTCCTTCGCGAAGCCCTGAGTCAGACAGGCCACCGCAGACTTGGCCGCGCAATAGGCCGTCATTCCGGGCAGCGGCGCGAAGGCCAGGTTGGAGCTTAAATTCACGACCCGTCCGCCATTTTCGAGATGCGGCGCGGCGGCCTGCGTCATCAGGATGACGCTCTTCACATTGACCGCAAATTCCCTGTCGATCATTTCGCCCGTCATCTCTCCGAACGGTTTTGCCGATGAGATGCCTGCATTGTTGATCAGGATATCCAGCCCGCCGAATGCCTCGACCGTCATGGCCACGAGCGCCTTGCAGTCCGCCTCGAGCGTTACATCCCCCTGGATGGCGACCGCCTTGCCGCCTGCCGCGACAATCTCTTCGACCAGCGCGTCGGCAGGCGCTCGATTGGAATTATAGTGGAGCGCGACATTGATACCGGCCCTCGCGAGGCGCCGCGCCGTTTCGCCGCCAATGCCACCGGACGCTCCAGTGATGAGCGCGGTCTTGCCTGCCAGATTCAGAGACGTCGAATTCGACATTCTTTTCTCCTGCCGTCCAAGTGATGACAGGAAGGATGCGACGGGAACCGGTTTATTCGAACTCAAGAAAACGGCGTACTCGAAGAGCGATTAAAGTATATCGCCCCCGGCATTGTTAAAATCGCGATTTCAAGAGGTGGTGGGCCCGGAGGGACTTGAACCCCCGACCAGACCGTTATGAGCGGTCCGCTCTAACCAACTGAGCTACAGGCCCTGAACTTTGCGCGACATCATCATGTCGTTGCCACGAACAAGCCGCAATGAACGAATTGAATTAAGACTACAAGTCCCCAAAGGAAGAGGAAACCAGATGAAACCCATTTCCACCCGCCCGCTCATGGCTATTGCCGCCGCTGCAACACTCGTCGCCTGCGGCACCAGCCTTGCCCAACAACCCCCAGCGACGGCCAGCGTGCCGGGAGAGGCCGCCATCCCTTCGACCCATCCAAATTCCATCCAGCCGGAAACCACCGTGTCGATCTCTGCGACCGGCGAAGTCTCGCGCAAGCCGGACATGGCGACGATCACGGCGGGCGTACAGACCGATGCGGACACCGCCTCGGCCGCGATGTCGCAAAACGCTTCGTCGATGCAGGGCGTGTACACAGCGCTCCGCTCTGCCGGCATCGCCGACCGGGACATGCAGACGTCCAACCTCTCGCTCCAGCCGCGCTATGACTATTCGCGCAATGACGGCACACCGCCCAGCGTGACAGGCTATACGGCCAGCAACCAGCTGTCTGTAAAGGTGCGTGACCTCGACAATCTCGGCACCACGATGGACGCTGTGGTCGCCCAGGGCGGCAATACGATCTCGGGTATAAGCTTCGGTCTCGACGATCCGAGCGAGGCCCGCGATGAAGCGCGCCGCCGCGCGATCAACACGGCCGTAGAGCGGGCCAATCTCTATGCCACGGCAACCGGCTACCGCGTCGCGAGGATCGTGACGATCTCTGAAAATAGCACCTCAACGCCGGGCCCGATGCCGATGATGATGAACATGCGCGCCGAGAGCGCCGATGCCAGTACGGAAGTGTCCAGCGGCGAAGTCGGCTACTCTGTCAGCGTCAATGTCACCTTCGAGCTTCGCAAATAGACCGCACACTGAGAGTTTAAATGCGAGCCTGTGACCGAAACAGGCTCGCCAGCCCTCACAGCAAGCGCTAGGGTCCCGTCCAAGATACAGAATTTGGGGGGGATCCATGCGTAAATGGACACTGGCACTGTGTGCAGCGGCGACCGCCTGCGCCACACAACCGGATCAGCAGGCCGACAATCCCGCCCCGCCATCTCCGCCCGTCGAACAGCCATACGACTATCCACCGCCGCCCATGGTCGGGTCAGGGGCGCCTTCCATTCCGACACGGCCGCGATACAGCGCCCCGGTCACCCAGACGCTTGATGGCGGCGGATCTGTTGATGTCACCAAGGACTTCCTGCCCTTCATTGATGTCGCGATTGACGAAGCGGCCGCCAATTCCAGCTACGGCATTCCGCTGGAAGACCTCTACACCCGCATCCGGATCGTTACGCTTGATCCGCAGGCAACTGACATGGCAGGCACCGCATCTGGCGCCTATACCGCCGCGCCAGCCCAGCGCGACTACAAGGAAGAGAGCCGCGGCTGGCTGTCGCGGATGATGGGCTCCAAGGAAGTGTCTCGCGCCCTGCTCGCCGAATTTGAAATCCGCAAGCCGGACGTCACCGCCACCGAAGCGCTGTTTTCTGCCTCTTTCAGTTCCAACAAGGAAATGGGCGAAAGCTGGTCGACCGATCAGAGCCTCGCCCTCTTCGCGACACCCTGGTTCAAGGTCACATCGAACACCACCATCACCGCCAGGCTCCGTATGCAGCTTTCCGATGAGCGCGAAAGCTCGGGTGCAACGGCGAATGTGATGTCATCTCTCACCAATGCGGCCACCCTGATCGCGCCAACCACATCATTGCTGACGCTTTTCACCGCGCCATCCATGCTGGAAGCGTCGAATTTTCTCGATACGTCGGTCTCGACACTGTTTGGCCGTTCCATCACCGAACAGACGGTCAGCTCCATGGCGATCCGGACATGGGACGAAAATCCGATCCTCGTTGTCTACGCCGCCCTGCCCGACCCGAAGGACATCCGAAACACGAAGAATCGCGAAATGCTGGGTGGCTGGGCCGTCTATCTCGATGCGCCGATCTCCTCAGTCTTCACCAGCGCCACGCAGTACGCCGATACCAGCACCGCGATGTGGCCCGACTATAGCGGCGTCGCCGGGGCAGACATTCTCGCCTTCAAGCTCGGCGAGGAGTTGACCGTCTATGACTATATCTTCTCGCGGCTCGATCTGTTCGACCGCATCTCTGCTTTCAATGATACGCCGCACGGCGATATGGCCCGCCTGTTGTGTACGCGCATTGAGCGTGGCCTGTCAGAGGTCGGCCTGAATTCCGCCGATGCGAGCGCTGCGGTCTGGGCAGCAGCGACAAGCGACCAGTTCAGCGGCGCTGCCAGCCAGCAAATGCTGTCACCGGACACCTGCCCTGCCATGCAGCGATGGGCAGCACTCGGCGGCTCCGGCTATGGCGGTGCGACCTATCCTGCCGGAGAAGCAGGCGCGCCGGATTATGGCGCAGCGGGATCTCAGGGCGGGTATGAAGAACAGGGCTATGAAGACGGCGCATACGAAGACACCGCCATCGACCCGTATGAAGGCGAAACAGCGGACGACGACGTTTATGAAGACGTCTACGATTACGAAACTGAAGAATAGCTGGATCGTCACCAGCAAGGCAGAAGCCTAGTAGGCCGCGCTTGGCTCTTTCATCTCATTGGCATCGTCGAGCAGGACAACGGTTGGCGCATGCTGGCGCGCCTTGTCCGCTTCGATCGAGGCAAATGCCGCGATGATGACCTTGTCACCCACGGAAAAATGCCGGGCGGCTGCGCCGTTCACGCCAATCGTGCGTGAGCCGCGAGGTGCTTCGATTGCGTAAGTCTGGATCCGCGCGCCATTGGTGACGTTCCAGATGTCCACACGCTCATTCGGAAGGATGCCGGATGCATCAAGCAGTTCCTGGTCAATCGAGACCGAGCCCTCATAGTGCAGGTCGCACTGGGTAACCGAGCCTGAGTGCAGTTTGGCTTTCAGCATGTTGAGCAGCATTCACTCGCCCTTCCGATCTATAGACACGCAACGGTGCGATGCGTCAGATATGGTTACAGATTGCCCCAAGGTAAAGAGCAATGTGCACTGCAGCACGCGAAGGCTTTAAAGCATAAGAGCCACTGCAGGTGAAGAGATATCCTGAATCGAGCTTCCCGAAATGCATGGCAGGGACAGGGGTGGGTCTCCTCTTGCATTTTGATCTGCAACCGCCACAGGCTTGGCTGCGTTAATGTCAGACCTCAGAGGCGGATCAAGTCTTGCAAGAATTCCTGAATGAATATTCCGCCTGGGTGGCGTTGCTCCTGCTCGCCGCCATGTTCGTGAGCTTTATCACAGAACGCCTACCGACAGCAGCAACAGCCATCGCGGGGGCAGCGGCCTTCCTCGCGCTCGGGTATGTCAATGAAGACCTCGCGCTGGGCGCCTTTGCCAACAGTGCGCCAGTCTCAATCGGGGCCATGTTCATCCTGGCCGCCGCCCTGCAACGCACCGGGGTGCTGGAATACATGGCAGGCAAGATCCTGAACCTTGCCGACACATCCCGGTTTGGTGCATTGGGCCTCGTCGCGATTGTCGCCATTTTCTCGTCGGCCTTTGTCGGCAATACGGCTGTTGTCGTCATCCTGTTGCCGGTCGTCATAGCGCTGGCCCAGCGCCTTTCCCTTTCGCGCAAGCGTCTGCTCATCCCGCTTTCCTATATTTCGATCCTTGGCGGCACGCTGACGCTGATCGGCACCTCGTCCAACCTGCTGGTCGCGGGCGTCGCCCGTTCGCGCGGGCTGGAGCGGTTTGGCATCTTTGAAATGACGGGCGTCGGGCTGGTCACGCTGGCCGCCTGCCTTGGTTTTCTCCTGCTATTTGGCCGCTGGCTACTGCCATCAGGCGACGCGGAAGGCTCAGACGAACAGGCGCCCCTCCGCTTCCTGACCGACATTTTCCCCAATGAAGACAGCAAGGCGATCGGCGTCCTGCCCGAAGACCTGCCAGCCCTGAAGGTGAAGGGTGTCTCGGTGATCTCCCACCGACGTGGCAATCGCCTCATCTCGCCGAAGGATGACGATCGCGCGCTCGCCGTCGGTGACCGGCTGACGATCCGTTCGACACTGGAAGAATTGCTCACCTTCGTGACCGGACAGACCTTCAAGGTCGGTCTCAGGCTCCGCAAGGCGCATGCGGACGAACCGGAGCAGGCCCAGGCGACCATCTCACCAACCGATGCCAATATTGGCCGCACCCTCTCGCAGCTGTCCTATCTGTCGAATTATCCGATCACGGTGCGCGGCCTGGCGCGGATCGGCAATGCGCCCGGACCGTCGCTGACAGCCTGTCGCATACGCGCCGGGGACCGCCTGATGCTCGAAGGTTCTGCCGGCACGCTTCGCTCGCTGGCCGCCTCTACGCCCCTGCTGATCGATTACCAGGTCGATGCGGTGCCATTCCGCCGCGGCCATGCGCCGCTCGCCCTCGCGACGCTGGCTGGTGTCATCCTGGCGAGTGCCTTTTTCGCCGTTCCGATATCGATTGCCGCACTCGTCGGCGTCGGCATCGTGCTTGTAACAGGCTGTATCAGCGCCGAGGATGCATGGCGCTCCCTTCAGGCGAGCGTCCTTGCCCTCATCGTCGCCATGCTGATTGTCGGGCGAGGCCTTGAAGAGACCGGCGCACTCGCCCTCATTGTGCAGGGGGTCGCGCCGCTCCTGCTTGCCGCCTCCCCTTTTGTCGTGCTTCTCATCGTGTACGGGCTGACATCGCTGCTGACCGAACTCATCACCAATGCGGCCGTCGCCACGATCATGACGCCGCTGGTAATCAGTCTTGCCAGCAGTCTCGAAACCGATCCGCGCGCGCTGGTGCTTGCGGTGATGTTTGGCGCAAGCGCCAGCTTTGCCTCGCCAATCGGATATCAGACCAATACGATTGTCTACGCAGCCGGTGGTTATCGCTTCAAGGAATTTCTGAAAGCCGGCCTGCCGATGAATGCGGTGGCCGGGCTGGCCTCCTGCACCGCGATCTGGCTGTTCTTTATCGGCTAATTCCTGACGCGCCGCCGCTGAAAATCAAGGTGTCGGCACGCCAAGCCCGGTCGCTTCGGCCTCGGCTGGTGTCATTTCGAGGAAGTCCCAGGGCATCCATGTGTCGGGAGCCGACATTGTTGTCAGTTCTCCGACCAGCATAGGCAGCTTCGAGGCTGCGTTGATAACATAGACCGCGCGGAAATCACCCGCGGCGCTGCCGGACTGGTCGAACCACTGCCCCTGGCAGATCTTGCCCATCTGCTCACGGACCGTGCCGAAACCATCGCATTTGAGCGCCACCGCAACCTTGCCATTCCGCAGCAATGTCTGGTCCCTGCCCTCATAAACGCGGCCACTGTCGGCATGCGTCCAGTAATTTGTGAAGATGGTCGGGATGACGGGGGCAACGGGATTGGAAGATGAAGGCGCGCCGGGCATGGGCGTTGCAGGAGCGGGCGTCGTGATGGGCGGCATATCAGCCGAGACCAGCTGGGCCGATGCCGGATCGGATTTCAACGACGCACCCGCGCACTGGCTTTCGAGAATGCCAAGCGCGGCCTGCATCGCCTCGCCTTGAAATGACAGCGTATCAAGCATCAGGTCGATTGCATCGACAGAGGCAGCCAGGTTGGCGGCGCCAGACTTCATCCCGGCTTCATCAAGCATGATGCCATCAGTGCCAAGTGCTTGCGATGGTGATTGGCCACTGGCTTCCGAAGCTACGGCCGAAAGTGCTGTGACCTTGTCGACCGCGCCGTTATAAATGGCGGACAAGGCGGCCGAAGATGTCTCGAACGCGGCGATCCGGTCCGACAGGCCACCGGCAGAACGTGCATAACTGCGGATAAGCTTGTCGGTTTGCGCGCGCAACGCATCGCAATCGCTTGCCTGAGCCTGTGCACCGGACGTGCCAGCAATCGCGATGACCAGCCCGGCAAGCGCCAGGGTGAATCGTCTTTTCATGATGCTACTCCCCTTTTACCGGTATTTCACCGCCCCCATGCCGTGACTTTACAATGTTGCACCACCTCGACCAAGCGCCAATCATTCGCCTCTAAAGAGAAAATGCACCAGACCGCCATTGAATGCTTGGGCTGGCCGCTTCAGTTGTCACGCGGCAGGGCCCAGGGCGGAAACCGCCGCATTGTCCCGGCCTGGTAGAGGCAGATGCGATTGCCTGCCGGGTCTTGGAGGTAAGCTTCACGCCAGCCCCAGCTCTGGTCTGTAGGCGGCGAAATGAACGTCAGGCCAGTCGCCCGGAGCCTGTCATGCTCCGCGTCGAGGTCATCGACCTCAAAATAGACGAGCGGGTCTTCGCACCCCGTCCAGGCATCGACATGATGCAGGGAGAAGGTCGCCGGCGCGCCGCCCTTATCGCCCGCAGGGCACTCAAAGCGGGCATAGCGCGGCGGGCTGTCGACGATCTGGATGAGACCCAGCATCTTGTAAAACGCGACGCTCGCCTCATAATTGACGCACGGCACTGTCACCTGGTTCAGCCGCATTCATCCCCTCCCACACGTTCAGGAGCGCCCGCATCATGGCTCATCACAAGCGCAAAGGCCCGAAGTCGACCCGCGCTGGATGTCTTCTGTGCAAGCCGCACAAACGGCAGGGTGCGCCATTGCAGCAGCGCGAACGCTTTCGCCAGATGGCGAGACGCATGGCCGCCGATATTGATATATGCCACAGCGACCATCACCCCGTCATGTGAAGCACAACCTGGCGCGAATGCGGCCGGTCGCGATGCTCGAACAGGTAAAGCCCCTGCCACGTCCCGAGAACCATCTTCCCCGCGCTGACGGGTATGCCGATTGATGTCTGCGTCAGCGCGGCCTTGATATGCGCTGGCATATCGTCCGGCCCTTCTGCGTCATGACTGATCCAGCGCATGGATGGTTCACCGGCTGGTGGCACGAGCCGGCTGAAAAAGCCTTTCAGGTCTTGCTGCACATCCGGGTCTGCATTCTCCTGGATGATGAGCGAGCAGGACGTATGGCGCACAAAGACCGTTAACAGGCCTTCGGACACACCAGAGTCAGAGACAAACTGGCCAGCCTGTTCCGTGAACTCGTAGAGGCCCTGTCCCGAGGTTGAGAGCGTGAGTGTGTTGATCATGCGGGACCATTGATAAGGCACACCCCGCAGAGAGTCAGCCCAGCCCCGGCAGGGCTCGCAGGTCTGGTCAGGCACAGCGTGTGTCATGGCAATATCCTTTCATATGGTCAGACGGAGCGATTGGCGTTAGGTGGTCAGATCCGCACTTCATGCCTTGAAGCGCGGCGATGCATCCTCCGGCGGGTGGGCGCGTTGTGGACTTGTTGCGAAAGACCAGGAGTAAGCGATGCGCTGGAAAGGTGGCCGCCAAGGCGGGCGGGTTGAGGACAGACGCGGCATGAAATCCACGGCCGTCGGTGGCGGTCTTGGTGTCGCTGTGATCGCCCTGGTTGGCTATTTTGTCTTCGGTATCGACCCTCAGACCACCCAGCAGGTCGCAAGCAGCCTCGGCGGCGCGGGCTCCCAGGAGCAACAGCGCGGCGAGATCGGCACGCCGGAAGACGAAGCCGGCATGTTCGTCGATGTGATCGGCTCGAACGTCAGCGATGTCTGGTCGTCCCTGATGAACACCTATTCTCCACCGAACACGGTGCTTTACACGCAGGGCACCAATACTGGCTGCGGCTATGGGCAGGCGGCCATGGGGCCGTTCTACTGCCCGAGTGACAAGACCGTCTACCTTGACCTCTCCTTCTGGAAGCAGATGGAAACCCAGCTGGGCGCGTCCGGGTCTGACTTTGCCAAGGCCTATGTGATCGCCCATGAATTCGGCCACCATGTCCAGACACTGACGGGCGCGTCGCGCGAAGTGCGTGACGCCCAGCAGCGGGCCGGAAACCAGGCCGAAGCCAATCGCTATTCTGTCGCGCTGGAATTGCAGGCCGACTGCTATGCCGGTGTCTGGGCGGCGAACGCGTCTGCCGTGTCGGGCGGTGCCGTGGCACTTGAGGAAGGCGACATCGCCGAAGGCCTGCGCACGGCCAGCGCCATTGGCGACGATGCGCTGCAGGAACGCGCCGGACAGAGCGTCAGCCCCGAAAGCTTCACGCATGGCAGTTCCGAACAGCGCATGGAGTGGCTGCAACGCGGCTATCGCAGCGGCGATCCAGCCAAATGCGACACCTTCACCAAGCTCTGAAGCCGCCGCACCGTCAGTCATAGTCGTAGCGGTTCTTCTCGGCCGGGTCGTCTGACAGGTACTCGACAAACTCGAATTCGATATTGTTGCCGTCGATGAAATAGACGTTGCGGCGATGCGCGTGGATCGCGCCGGGATTTGAAATGACGTGGCCGCCAGCTTCGATCCGTTCGATTGTCCGGTCGAGGTCTGACACTTCGAAAGCCAGGTGCGCGAGGCCCGGCGCATGGCCCTTCAGGTCTCGCGGCTCGCCTTCGCCATTGTCCGACAGCGCAATATAGAACTCGTCGTCACCGAAATGCAGCCACTCGCGCGGCTTGCCAGACCAGGTTCCCTTGCCACCGCCCCGGACGCGCCAGTGCGGGAAAGCAGCCTTCAGGAAGCTGAGCGTGGCTTCAATATCAGTGACGACGAGATTTGCATGTTCGAAGCGCACCATTGTCCTTCTCCATTTATTAAAGTTTTTCCTTTTTTAATTGCGCTTGTTTTTGAAAGCAATCCCTTTTAAAAAGAATCATGTCGAATTCCCCTGCTCCTCCCGCGCTGTCTGCAACGCGCAATACGCTTCTCGACCTGCTGAAACGTGGCGGACCGCAATCGGCCAGCGCCCTCGCCGAAACGCTGGGCGTGACCGCCATGGCCGTGCGCCTGCACCTGTACGAACTGGCGGAAGAAGGCCTCATAGAGGAAACCTCAAAACCCGTGGGCCGGGGCCGGCCGACCAAGATCTGGTCCCTGACAGAAGCGGCGGCACGCGCCTTTCCGGATGCGCATCAGGGTCTGGCGCTGGAAATGATCGAGTCGATCCGCGAGATGTTCGGTGAGGAAGGACTGTCAAAAGTCATCGACCGTCACAGCGACAGCCAGCTCACCGCCTATCGCACGCATCTTGCTGGGCACGACAGTATTGGCGCACGCGTGAAACGCCTGACCGAGCTACGCAGCGCCGAAGGCTATATGGCCGCTGCCGCAGAGGATGACGGGGATTGGCTGCTCATCGAGAACCATTGCCCGATCTGTTCGGCCGCGAAGGCCTGCACCCGCCTCTGCGCCAATGAACTGGACGTTTTCCGCCAGGCCCTTGGCGATGATGTCACCGTCACCCGCGAAGACCACCTGCTCTCAGGCGCCCGCCGATGCGTCTACCGCATCAGTGCAGCCTCTCAAGCCTGATAAGCGGCCTCGACTTCAACAACCGACACGAACTGATTATTGAGTTCGCCGACGCCGAAGATGGTCATGAAGCTGATATCCGTGGCGTCACGTCCGGTTATGATGCGCACGAGATTGTCCGGTGTTGAAAGCCGCGTCGCGTCAACCAGGTGCCATGCGCCATCAAGCCAGACATCGACCACTGCATGAAAATCTGGCGGCTGGATCCCCGGCGCATAGGCCGAGACCATTCGCGCCGGAATGCCGACTGCGCGGGCAAAGGTGATCAGCACATGTGAATAGTCGCGGCAGACACCGCGGCGTGCATCGAAGGTGTCGGCAGCCGTAGTGGTCCCGTCGCTCGCCCCCGGCACATATTCGAAATTCTCGTAAATCCAGTCGGCCATGGCGAGGATCTGGTCTCCGCCATTCAGGTGGCCGAACTCGCTGCGGGCGAAATTCTCCACTGTTGGCGAGGAACAGTAGTGGCTCGGCATGAGATAGGTGATGACGCTGGCTGGCAGCTGCGCGCGCGGTGGCACATGCTTGCCGGCAAGACGGACGGGCGGCCGTGTAATATCGACGATGGCCGAATAGCTGATATTCACCGGGCCTGCCGCGGCAAGCCAGCTACGCGGATCATCCGCTGCGGCGCCTTGCAGGAAGGCCAGATCGCCATTCCCGTTTATGTTCAGCTCGTCCGAAATGATGACCTGGTCATCGCGCGGCGTTACCCGCAGCGCCAGCAACACATCGGCGGGCTGGGGAAAATTATAGTCGAGGGTCGCGTCAATCTTGATGCGCATTGGGCTGGCTTTCCTGTACGAGAGGGCCGCGCCTAAACCCAGGCGCCACCACTTTCAACACAACGTCAGCAGCGCGGCGTTGGTTGCGTGCGCTTTCACTTATAAACGCTGGATATCAGGCAGCGCTGGTCCGCTCGATCAGCGCCCTTGCGGCCAGCGGGTCGCGCTCTTTCGCGCCCGATATGAAGAACGCATAGACATCCCGTTTGCGCGCCCAGTCGCGGAGCGTGCCAGCCCATTCATCCAGTGCCTTTGGCGCATAGCCGGCCTTGTAGCTGGCAGAGCTTTCCTGCAGCCGGGCATAGGCAAACCCGGCCGTCTCGACATCCGGCATCGGCCAGTCTTCTGCGTCTGAACAGACAAGCGCGCAGCCATGCTTTTCCAGCAGATCGGTGAAGTGCCCGGTCTTGAACGTATCGTTTCGCACCTCGATGGCATGGCGCAGCTTCACGCCGTCATGGCTTTCGGGCAGGCGGGCCAGAAAGGCAGAGAAATAGTCTGCATCAAACGTCCGGCTTTCGGGAAACTGCCAGTTGATCGCGCCGAGCCGGTCACCGAGCTTTGTCACGCCGCCGCCAATGAACCAGTCGATCGCCTCGCCCATTTCGTCAGGCGTCTTGCGCGACGTCGTGAACCGTTGCGCTTTCACCGTAAACCTGAACCCCGCCGGCGTCTCCCCTGCCCACTTCTCGAACACGTGCGGCTTCTGGTTGCGATAGAAGGTCGAGTTGATTTCGATAGCCGTCAGCTGGCGTGATGCATATTCAAGCTGGCGTTTCTTTGCGAGATCGGAGGGATAGAATGTCTCCTCCCATGGCTCGTAATTCCAGCCGCCAATGCCAATACGGATAGGGTGGGTCATGCTGGGCCTCGCTGATCTGATCCGCTTCCAGTTTATCGCTGGAGAACAGGGCGAGCGACCTGCTTCTTGCGACGGCCGCGGTTTTTCTTCAGTCAGGATTCATCAAGACCGAGCCGCTTGTGCCAGTCGGCAATACTTTCATCGGGATAGTCGTCGAAGGCCTTGTCTTCCGGCCTTATATCCGGCTCGACCCAGGGTGCCTTGCTGGCCAGCATGATATGCGTGCGCTCGGGTGGCTTGGGCAGCTCGGTGTCGATGGCAGACGCGTGCGGATGGACAAGGTCCGGCCAGCGGTCATCAAAAGCCCAGAGCGCCGTGCCGCACTCACCGCAGAAGGCGCGTTTGCCGGGGCTTTTCCTGTCGCCTTCATCATGAAGGATGGCGTGAAATGTCTGCACGGACTTGTCGCCCTGAACCTTCAGCGTGTCCGCCATCGCACCAAGATTGATCGCAAAGCCGCCCGTGCCGGCCGTCTTGCGGCAGATCGAGCAATAGCAGAGCATGTAGGGATAGGGATGCGGCGCCTCGACAGTGAAGCTCACCGCGCCGCAATGGCAGGATCCTTCGAGTTTCATGTGGCCTCCACTGCAGTCTCGCCGGGTGCAATCTCAACACCCTGACAAAAGCGAAGTTCCACTCGGGCGCCGTCACGGCATGCAGAGGCAGCGAACCGGCCCCACAAAAAAGGCGGCCCGCAGGCCGCCTCTTGAACTTTGCTCTATGTATCCAGGAAGCTCCGCAGCTTCCGGCTGCGGCTCGGATGCTTCAGCTTGCGCAGCGCCTTCGCTTCGATCTGCCTGATCCGCTCACGCGTCACCGAGAATTGCTGGCCGACTTCTTCCAGCGTGTGGTCGGTGTTCATGCCGATACCAAAGCGCATGCGCAGCACGCGTTCCTCACGCGGGGTGAGCGAGGCGAGCACGCGGGTCGTCGTTTCGCGAAGGTTGGACTGGATCGCGGCTTCGACGGGCAGCAACGCCATCTTGTCCTCGATAAAGTCGCCAAGGTTTGAATCCTCGTCGTCGCCAATCGGGGTTTCGAGCGAGATCGGTTCTTTCGCGATCTTCAGGACCTTGCGGATCTTCTCCAGTGGCAGGCCAAGCTTTTCAGCCAGTTCTTCCGGCGTCGGCTCACGGCCAATCTCGTGCAGCATCTGGCGTTGCGAGCGGACGATCTTGTTGATCGTCTCGATCATGTGCACCGGAATACGGATCGTACGGGCCTGGTCAGCGATCGAGCGCGTGATGGCCTGGCGGATCCACCAGGTTGCATAGGTCGAGAATTTGTAACCGCGGCGATATTCAAATTTATCGACCGCTTTCATCAGGCCAATATTGCCTTCCTGAATGAGATCGAGGAATTGCAGGCCGCGATTGGTGTACTTCTTCGCGATGGAAATCACGAGGCGAAGGTTGGCCTCCACCATTTCCTTCTTGGCGACGCGGGCTTCGCGCTCACCTTTCTGGACGCGCTGGACGATCAGGCGATAATCGTCGATCGGCACGCCGATTTCCTGCGCCACGGCAGAAATCTCTTCGCGGATCGCATCGACCTGCTCGCCTTCACGCTCGAAGAGCTTTTCCCATTTCTTCTTGGATTTGGACTTCTCGTGCGCGTCGACTTTCCAGTTGGGGTTCAGCTCATTACCGAAATAGCTGTCGAGGAATTCCTTGCGCGGCACGCCATGCGCGTCGGCAAGACGCATCAGCTTGCCTTCAAGGCCCATCAGCTTCTTGTTGATCGCGTAGAGCTGTTCGACAAGCGCTTCGATCCGCGCATTGTTGATGTGCATCGTCTTGAGATTGTCGACGATAGCCTGGGCCAGCGCATCATGCTCTTCGCGGGCTTTCGGGGTCAGGCCCTTGCCGGCCATACGCTGGTCGACGAGTTTTTCCTGAAGCTTGCGATACTGGTGGAAGGCGAGCGCAATCTCGTCGAGCTTGCCAAGCACGCCGTCGCGAAGTTCGGCTTCCATGGCCGACATCGACATGGCGGCGCCTTCTTCCTCATCCTCGCGTTCTTCGCGGGCCAGACGTTCTTCAGTCGTCTCGTTCTCGCGTTCGCGGGCTTCAGCTTCCTTCTGCTCTTCGGTCTTTTCTTCCGGCTCAGGCGTCGGGTTTTCCGCGCCATACGTCGTTTCAAGATCGATCAGGTCGCGCAGCAGGATGCGCTCATTCATCAGCTCGTCGCGCCACACCATCATGGCTTCGAAGGTCAGCGGGCTTTCGCACAGCCCGCGGATCATCGCATCACGGCCAGCTTCGATCCGCTTGGCAATCGCGATTTCGCCCTCGCGTGAGAGGAGCTCGACAGCCCCCATTTCACGCAGGTACATGCGAACAGGGTCATCGGTCCGGTCAGACCCGCGCGCATTGCCCTTCTTGGCAACGGCCGTGGTCCCGGTCTTCGCAACAGCTGTCGAACCCGCCTTGGAAGCGCTTTCGGCTTCCTCCTCGTTCTCAACGACCTGAATGCCCAATTCGGAGAGAGCGGACATCGTGTCTTCAATCTGGTCCGAGGACAGTTCATCGGATGGCAGGACAGCGTTCAGCTCGTCATGCGTGACATAGCCTTTCGCCTTTGCATCCTTGATGAATTTCTTGACCTTGGAATCGTTCAGATCGAGCAGGGGACGGTCTTCTGTTTCCAAGTCACCATCCTCATGTTCACCCTTCTGAGCTTTCGCCATGTAGTTCTCCTGCCTGTCGCAGCGCCTCTCTGCAACAATCAAACCTGTGATGGCAAGCGATCAGTCCTGATCCGCCTGCTCCGCCGCCTCGTTAAGACGCGCCGCCCGTGCCTTACGTTCCGATACCTCATGATGAAGCCGGCGCCAGTTCTCAGGTGAAGATGTCACCTCGTCCCTTGCACCGCCACCATAAAGGCCGGTTTCGTCTCGGGCCACATATTGCTCCAGGGCGATCAGCCATTCCCGTTCCTCTGGCCCATCTGGCGCAATAATAGGAATTTCGGGATAGTTTTTGAGCAATTCAGCAGCGCGCATGTTACCTCGGTCTACTAAATGGTCGCGGATAGCGCCACGGTCAACACCCTGTCCTGCTAGTGGCCATGAAATAATCACATCACGGAGCGTCGCGACATCTTCATCCTTGAAGACGGCCATGGATAATGTCTCGAAACCGATATCGATCAGATGGGGAGAATCGATGGCGCGAACAATCAGGCCGAGGCCACGTGTCTTGGCTGGCGTACTCGTCTGGTGGGCACCTTTCTGGGGCGCTTCGCCGCGTTTCCTGAAGGCCTGTCCACGCTTGGCCTGACGGGCCTGCCAGAGATGATCGCGCATGCGGGATTTGAGGTCACGTTCATAGGCCGCCTTGACCACCGGGTCCTTGATCTGCGCAGCCGCCTGCATCAGCCGTGATTCAAGGCCGGCCTGGCGCTCAGGCGTATCCATGGCTTCGGCATCGCGTTCGCGCCGCCACAGCACCTCGACCAGCGGCAGGGCCCCGTCGAGGGCCTGCTTCATCGCTTCGGGGCCTGACTGGCGGATCAGGTCATCCGGGTCCATGCCGTCCGACAGCAGGCAGAAGAATAGCGAGCGGCCCGGCTCAAGGAAGGGCAATGCGCGCTCTATAGAGCGATTGGCCGCCCTCAGCCCGGCTGTATCCCCGTCAAAGCACAGGACAGGTTCAGGGCCGGCGCGCCATAGCAGGCTGAGCTGGTCTTCCGTCAGGGCCGTGCCCAGCGGCGCGACCGCGTGGCCGAACCCGGCCTCGGCCAGCGCGATGGCATCCATATAGCCTTCGCAGACAATCAGCCCGCCAGCATCACTATCCCCGAATGCCTCGCGTGCCGCGCGGTAGCGGTACAGCACCCGGCCCTTGTGAAAGAGTTCGGTATCGTTCGAGTTGAGGTATTTCGGCTTGGCATCGGGCTGCAGGCCGCGCCCGCCAAACGCGATGACACCGCCGCGTGAATCAAGGATCGGGAAGATGACCCGCCCGCGAAAGCGGTCATAAGGTTCACCCCCGCCCTCTTTCTGCACAGCAAGACCGGCATCGAGGATTTCCTGCATGCCAAAGCTTTCAGCCTTCAGATGCTCGATCGTCTTGCGCCAGTCATCAGGCGCATAGCCCAGCCGGTGCCGCGCCCAGGCCCCTGCCCCGAGCCCGCGCCCCTCAAGATAAGTGCGCGCTTCAGTGCCTTCAGCTGCACGCAGCCTATCCTCGAAGAAGCTGCAGGCGGCCTCACAGCAGGCCTGAAGTCGCTTGCGCCGGTCATAGGTTTCTTCATCGGCTGGCGTCGCCTTGGGCAGCTGCATGCCCGCTTCATCAGCCAGTTTTTCAACGGCCTCCATGAAAGACAGGCGCTCTGTTTCCATGACAAAGGAAATGACATCTCCGCCCAGCCCAGAAGAGAAGCATTTGAAGATGCGCTTCTGGTCATTGACGTAGAAGCTCGGGCTTTTCTCATTGGTGAAGGGCGACAGGCCAACCCATTCCTTGCCCTGCTTCTTCAGCTTCACCTTGCGGCCGATCACGTCCGAAGGGCGCACACGCGCTTTCAGCTCTTCAACAAAACCATCAGGGATGCGAACGGGTGACGACATGGGCTTATCCTATCGCGAGATGGCAGGGATCGGAAAGAACGGATTGTGAGCCGGGCTGTTCACGAGCCGGCATGCTATGCTCTGATACCACAATACAGGACCGGCCATGATGAAACCCCTCGCCCTCGCCGCCGCCTTTGCGTCGCTTGCCGCTTGTGCTTCCACCACAGCAGATCCCGCCGCAGGGGCCAGCGCCGCATTCGACGCCTATGTCGCCGCGATAAATGCGGGCGACACCGAAAAGGCCGTCTCGTTCTATGATGACGAACCGGGCTTTTACTGGGTCGAACACGGCCACATCCGCTACCGCTCGGCGGGAGAAGCAGCCGACTCACTCAGGGCGATGGCCAGCCAGCCCGGCACGGCGAAGATGACGATCAATGATATCCTCGTTGCTGAAATGGGTGCGGACGCAGCGCTGGTCTCGGCCCATTTCGACTATGGAATGCTGGATGAGGCCGGCAAGACGATCTGGCGCTCCGGCGGCTGGATGAGCCTTGGCATGGTGAAACGCGAAAATGGCTGGAAAATCGCCGCCGGCCAGACAGGCCCCGGCGGCGCGGACTAGAAGTGTACCGCAACTGTACTGTGAGTGTACTGCTACTGCACTTTTCCTGGCCTGTTACAGCCGAGATTTTCCGGCGAAGAGATGTGGGCGTTTCCGCCGGAGGAATTTAGCTCAGCACGCGCCGGACGGCCTTGCCTGCCGTGCCGGTGTCGATGCGGCCCGGATAGCGGCTCTGAAGCTCGGCCATGCAACGGCCCATGTCTTTCAGCTTGCTGGCTTCCAGATCCTCAACCACGGTTTCGACCGCAGTTTCAAGGCTGTCGCCTGACAGGGGGCGTGGCAGGAAGGACTGGATGATTTCCATTTCCTCGCGCTCACGCTCAGCATCTGCAATCCGGCCGGACTCATCATATTCGCGTGCCGAAACTTCCCGCTGCGCCACCATGATTTCCAGCAGCTTGCGGATTTCTGTCTCCTCGCAGCCTTCACACTGGCCTTGGGTGCGCGCAGTGACATCACGGTCACGCATGGCACATTTTACCAGTCGCAAGGTTCGTGCGCGGATTCCCTGAGGGTCGTCCTGTTCAGCGGATTGGAGCGCGGCCACAAGGCTATCGCGAACTTTAGTGGATGGAGAAACGTCTACTTGTCCCATACCTACACTTTTCTGATGGACCTGCCGCTTGACGGCCCGGTCACTGCACGCCTATCTCGCGGCGCAGGATGAGGCCACAAGGTGACCGAATTCCTAATGCCGTCTGACAGGACGCGAGGAGATACGCCCATGACCAATCAAAATCAACACCATACTCCAGCCACGGGTGCAATCGCTCTGGCGGATGGAACGGTCTTCCTCGGCTACGGTTCCGGCGCACCGGGCATTGCTGTGGGAGAACTTTGTTTCAACACCTCGATTACCGGCTACCAGGAAATCCTCACGGATCCGTCCTATGCCGGGCAGGTTGTCCTGTTCACCTTCCCGCATGTCGGGAATGTCGGAGCCAATCCCGACGACCATGAAGAAGCCTCACTGCCTGCAGCACGGGCTGCGACTGGCGCGGTTTTCCGCGAGGCCATTACGCCGCCTTCCAACTGGCGCGCCCGCGATCATTTCGACGCCTGGCTCACGACGAAGAATATCACAGCCGTTTCAGGGGTGGATACACGCGCGCTGACCCGCATCATTCGCGAGAAAGGCATGCCGAAATGTGCAGTGGCCCACTCGCCTGACGGGCGAATCGATATCGACGCCCTGATCGAGGCAGCCCGCGCCTGGGAAGGGCTTGAAGCTGCTGATCTCGCGCTGAACGTGGTTGGCGATGACGCTTATGCCAATTCCGAACGCCTCTGGGATATCACCGCCGGTTACGCCAATAATGACCAGACCGACTTCCATGTCGTCGTGCTCGATTATGGCGTGAAGAAAAACATTCTCCGCAATCTCGCGCATGTGAATGCCCGCGCGACCATCGTGCGCGGCGACACGCCGTTCGAAGACATCATGAAGCTGAACCCTGACGGTATCGTCCTGTCGAACGGTCCGGGTGACCCGGCCGCGACAATCACGCGTTGCGGCGACACGATCAAACAGCTGATCGACAGTGGCAAGCCGTTGCTCGGCATCTGTCTCGGCCACCAGCTTCTGGCCCTCGCCCTCGGTGCGAAGACCAAAAAGATGCCGCAGGGCCATCACGGGGCAAACCACCCGGTGAAGGATTTTACGACCGGCAAGGTCGAGATCGTGTCGATGAATCATGGCTTCACAGTGGATGTGGACACACTGCCGGACGGTGTCGAGGAGAGCCATAAATCGCTCTTCGACGGCACCAATTCCGGCCTTCGCGTCAAGGGCAAACCGATCATCTCGGTCCAGCACCACCCGGAAGCGAGCCCCGGCCCACAGGACAGTTTCTACCTGTTCGAGCGGTTTGCAGGTTTCATGAAAGACCAACGCAGCTGAGCGCGCCTGTCCTTGCGCCGGGCGACAACCGCCTCGGTGCCATCGCAGACGACCTCGCCCGCCAGGGCTGGAGCTGGCAGCCAGGCTTACTGCCGGAGACGGTGACACTCGCCCTGCGCGCCGAGTTGCTGGCGCTTGACGCTGCAGCGGAGCTGGCTGCTGCCGGCGTTGGCCGCAAGGATGACTTCACCATCGACCGTCAGGTCAGGCGCACCCGTATTACCTGGTTCGACGGCAACACCGAGGCCCAGCGCGATTTCCTGAGCTGGGCCGAAGCCCTCCGTGCGGACCTCAACCGGGCCCTGATGCTTGGCCTGTTCGAGTTTGAGGTCTGCTTCGCCGTCTATCCGCCCGGCGGCTTCTATGATCGCCACCTCGACAGCTTTGCGGGCGCCCGTAACCGGGTCGTCTCGCTCGTCGCCTACCTCACCGAAGACTGGACGGAGGCCAAGGGCGGCGCGCTGGCCATATGGCCTGAAGGCGCCGGCGACGATGTTGCACCCGCGACCCGCATCATCCCTGAGGCAGGCGGTGTCGTGCTGATGCTGTCCGAAGACATTCCGCACGCGGTCGAGACCACCCGCGAAAAGCGCCTTGGCCTTGCCGGGTGGTGGCGGGTCAACCAGTCTGCAATCGACCGGATCGACCCGCTCAACTAACCTGTCTCGGTATGGTCTGCATCGACCGCTGCCTGATCAACCGCCTTCAGGAGCTTGTGCTCGTCGCGCATGCCGAGGAACAGGCTGATACAGCAGGCCAGCAGGATCAATGTGAATGGCAGGGCCGCCGTGATTGTCCCGGCCTGCAGGGACTGCAATGTCGATTTGCCCCCGCCATAGAGCAGCATTGAGGCGGTAACGCCCAGCATGCACGCCCAGAAGACGCGCTGCGGGACGGGCGCATCGGTCTTGCCCCCGGAGGTGATGCTGTCGACCACTAGCGCGCCTGAATCGGCTGAGGTTACGATGAATACCACGAGCAGGAAAATGGCTGCCGACGAGGTAATTGCCGAAAGAGGCAGCCCGTCGAGCATCTGGAACAGGGTAAGCGACGCCGTCGTCATGCCCTCACCAAGATCGCCAGTACCGCTTTCGAACAGCTGAATGGCTGTCTCACCAAAGGTCGTGAACCACACGACACAGATCACGAAAGGCGCCAGGATGACGACTGACAGGTATTCGCGTACCGTACGGCCACGCGAAATACGCGCAATGAACATGCCCACGAATGGCGACCAGGATATCCACCAGGCCCAGTAGAAGATCGTCCAGTCATGGAACCACGCCTGGTCGGCCCGGCCGAACCAGTTCGTCAGGGCGGGCGTGTCAGCGAGGTAAGAGATGAAGTTCTGGCCAAAGCCGGTTGTGATGGCGAGTGTCGGCCCGGCAATGAACACGAACACCATCAGGATCAGGGCGATGGTCATATTGATGTTCGAAAGCAGTTTCACGCCGCCATCCATGCCGCGCAGGACAGAAATGACTGCAAGCGACGTGATGCCGAGGATCAACCCGATCTGCATCCCGACACTATTGGGCAGGTCGAGCAGATAGCTGAGCCCACCACTCGCCTGCGTCGCGCCGATACCAATCGTCGTGGCCAGGCCGAATACCGTGGAAATCACGGCCAGCGTATCGATCACATGCCCCCACACGCCCCACACCCTGTCGCCCAGTATGGGATAGAAGGCAGACCGGATCGTTAGCGGAAGCCCCTTATTGTAAGCAAAGAAACCGAGCGCCAGCCCGACCACAGCATAGATGGCCCATGGCGATACGCCCCAATGGAAAAGCGTTGCACTGAACGCCAGTCGCCGCGCAGCTTCAGACCCCGCATCGACATCGAACGGGGTTCCGAACGAGTCTGTATAATAGGCCAGCGGCTCGGCTGAGCCGTAGAACATGAAACCGATACCGACCCCGGCAGAGAACAGCATGGCGATCCAGGAATGGATTGCGAATTCCGGCCGGGCCTCCCGGCCGCCAAGGCGGATGCGGCCAAGCGGCGACATCGCCAGGCCAAGGCAGAAGAGGAAAACCAGAACAGGCGTGACTGCAAACAGCCAGTCAAATGTTTCAAGCGTCCAGGTACGAGCGGCCCCAAGCCCCGCGCCGGCCGCTTCGGGAAAAATAAGCGATACCGCGGCAAACGCCAGAACCAGCCCGGCGCTCAGGAAGAAGACCGGATTGTGAATGTCGAGCCCCAGCCATTCGACATTGTCCTGGCCGACTTCGTACTCGGTTTCATAATCGGACTCAAAGTCACTATCGCTCATCGGGTCTCCCGCGGGTTGCATGCGAATCTATTTTAACGAGTGAAGTAAAATTCATGCTCGCTTCGAACACATCTAAGCTGTATTTCCAATCACCAAAGCATTCGCCACACGCTGTTGCATCAATGTCACGCACCCTTAATGTGCTGTAATATATGACAAATTTTTCACATTTTGTGCGCCGCACAAGCAAGGCAAAAAACACAGCAGCGCTAAACCCTTTTATCAATTGAAATATAGACTTAAGCCCAAACTGGTTCAGCGCGCGGCAATTCAGGCGTGTGCGCACAACCCGGTTCGCCCCCTTTGGGGTTTGCGAACCACACAGCAAGCTAGATGGGGAATTCCATATGAAAAAGTTGATGGGTGGAGCGTCATTGCTCGCCATAAGTACGCTTGTCACAGCGACTCCAGTATTCGCGCAGTCGTCGGAACCGGCCGCAGACAGCAGCCGCCGGCTCCAGGCTGTAACAGTCACGGCCACCAAGCGCTCAGAGTCCGCACAGGACATTCCGGTCACAGTGAATGCCCTCGGCGAGACAGAGCTCAACCAGCTCGGCGTCAAGAACTTCAATGACTATCTCGTGCAACTACCGGGCGTGACCGCTGGCGGTTCCGGCCCCGGCCAGAGCACGATCTACATTCGCGGCCTCGCCTCCACGACCCCTAATCTGACGGTTGCCGGTGTTGCGGGTCTCGCGCCGAACGTCTCCTTCTACCTCGACGAACAGCCACTCGCACAGCCGGGCCGTAACCTCGACGTCTATGCCGCCGACATGGAACGCATCGAAGTCCTGTCCGGGCCTCAGGGCACGCTGTTCGGGTCCAGCTCGCAGGCCGGCACTGTCCGCCTGATCACCAACAAGCCGTCGCTTTCGGGTTTTGATGCCGGCTTCAAGGCATCGACCTCATTCACCGATGGCGGTGAGCTGAGCAACAGCACCGAAGCGATGATCAACATCCCGGTGACCGACAAGTTCGCCCTGCGCGGCGTGGTCTATAATGACACCCAGGGCGGTTATATCGACAATGTCGGCGGCACGCTGACGGTTGAAGACTCCGCCCGTTTCCGTCCTGAAGGCACGGTTCGCGCAAATGGTGTTCCGGTGAACGCAAATCGCGCCGGCTTCCAGGCGGGCGCTGACCTGTCGGGCGTCAACTTCATCGCAGCCGATAATGGCACCATCGCTGAAGACGACATCAATGACACGAACTATCAGGGTTTCCGCCTCAGCGGTTATTACGAGTTCAACAACACCTGGGACCTGCTGATCCAGCACTCCCAACAGAGCATCGAGGCCGACGGCGTCTTCGCGGCTGATCCGGAACTGGATGACTACGACATCGTCCGCTTCACGCCGGAAGAAATCGAGGACAGCTTCCACAATACGTCCTGGACGCTGAATGGCCAGGTCGGCGCGCTCGAAGCCGTCTACACAGGCGCCTATACAGAGCGGACAACCGACCAGGTTGTCGACTACTCCGACTATCTCTTCGTCGGCCAGTACCTGCCCTATTACATCTGTGACTATGACGTGACCTATCCGACGGGCGCCGCCCCGGCCGGTACGTGTTATGCGCCGGAGATGTATGTGAACTCGCATTCGGAAACGAAGGTGCAGACTCACGAATTGCGTTTCAACACGCCATCCGAAAATCGCCTGCGGGCCACATTCGGTGCCTTCTACAGCGACCTTGAACTGGCTGAGCGCAATGACTTCGTCTATCCGGGCGTCAGCCAGGTCGTCTACACTGATGGCTCGGTCGGCTTTGCCCCGAACTATCCTTTGACCAATACGGATGTCACAGGCGAAATCGGCGACGCATCTCCTGGTTATTACAGTGAGCCAGGTCCTTTCCCTGCCGATGTCGGCTTCCGCAACGATGTGCTGCGCACTGACAAGCAGTTCGGCATTTTCGGGGAAACGACATTCGACTTTTCTGACCAGTTCGCCCTGACACTCGGCGCGCGCTACTATGATGTCGAAGTCGATCTCAAGGGCAGCGCCAACTCCTCCTTCTTCAACCTGTTCGCCGACAGCGACCAGCAGGTGTTCGGCACGAACATTTCGGCGCTCTACGCAAAAAACAACGCAGCGGGTAACCCGGACAAGGCCGCCACGGATGGCTTCATCTACAAGGCGACCGGTGAATGGACGCCGACAGAAGACCTGCTCTTCTACGCGACCTATTCAGAAGGCTTCCGTGCCGGCCTGCTGAACCGTCCAGGCGGCGCAGCTGGCCCGGGCGACTACACCGTACCGTTTGAAGTCGATACCGATGAAGTGGCCAATTATGAAATTGGCTGGAAAACCGAGCTGTTCAATAATTCGGTTCGCTTCAACGGCGCCGCCTTCTTCATCGAAGTCGATGGCCTGCAGACGACGATCTTCGATCCGTCGATCGTGAACCTGTTCTTCTCGGACAATGCCGCGAATGCAGAGCTTAAAGGCATTGAGGGTGACTTCACCTGGGCGCCGGAAGCCATTGACGGCCTGACCCTCGCCGGCGCGTTCTCGCTGCTGGACACCGAGGTCACGGAAGTGCTCGTCCCGACCGATGACGTCCTCGAGGGCTCTGATCTTGCCTTTGCGCCATCCTATCAGGGCAATATCCGCGCCCGGTATGAGTGGGATCTGGACCAGGAAATGGCTGGCTCACGCCTCACGGCCCACGTCATGCCGCAGCTGGTCTTCTCCGATAGCTCGTTCAGCGACATCATCGAGATCAACAAGTCGAAGCTCAGCAGCTATGTCACGCTCGGCGCGACGGCTGGTGTCACAGCAGACAATTGGGGCGCAGAACTCTTCGCAACCAATTTGACCAATGAGTATGCCGAGCTGTCCAGCAGCTTCGTCTATGACCGCGAACGTGTCACCCCGATCCGTCCGCGCACGATCGGTATCCGGGTCAGCTACGACTACTAGTCTGGCCACGCCCAAGCGAAACCATCAGCAGCGCCCCGTTTACTCGGGGCGCTGTTTCTTTATTCAGGCATGCATATGACCAGTGAAGTTTCCCCCATTCCTGAGCAGCTGAAAGAGGTTCGGGTCGCCATGCAGGCCGGGCAGTTCGATGCGGCGTCAACGTCGCTCGAGGCGATTTTGGTAACCGACCCTGACAATCGCGATGCGCTTTATATGGCGGCTGCCACGGCGCGCTACCGCGACCGCCATCAGGACGCTTTCGCCTATCTCGACCGGTTGAAACGCATCGTGCCAGACTTTGGCCGCGCCTTTCAGGAAGAAGGCCATCTGCGGCGCAAGACGGGCGACGTGCCCGGCGCCATCACCGCCTTCCAGCGCGCAACCCGCTATAACCCGGCCCTGACGGCCAGCTGGCAGGCCCTGGTCGACCTGTTCAACAGCATTGCCCGGCCCGAAGAAGCTGCGCAGGCGCAGGCTCAGGCCAATCGCCTGAAAACGCTGCCGCGCGAATTGCTTGCCGTCACCAACTTCATCCATGAAGGCCGCGTCCTGCACGCCGAGAAAATCGTCCGCGCCTTCCTGCTCAAGCATCCCCACCATGTCGAAGGCATGCGCCTGCTGGCCGATATTGGCAGCCGGCTTGGGGTCCATGAAGACGCTGACTTCCTGCTGGAAACGGCCATCGGACTGGAGCCGGACAACCAGCAGCTCAAGATCGACCACATCCAGGTGCTGCGAAAGCGCCAGAAATACGAAGCCGCCCTCGCCCAGGCCGAAGCCCTGCTACAGACCGATCCTGGCAATCCGGTGTTCAAATCCCTGCACGCCATCGAGAGCATGCAGGCCGGGCACTATGAAGCGGCGCTCGAGACGTTCGACGAGATCCTCACCGTCATGCCGGATGACCTGGCAACCCTGACCTCGCGTGGACACGCGCTGAAAACCGCAGGCCGCACACAAGACGCCATCGCCTCCTATCGCCGCGCCGTCGAGGTCAATCCGATGCACGGCGATGCCTGGTACGCACTTGCAAACCTCAAGACGTACAGCTTCAGCGATGATGAGTTGCAGGCGATGCGCACGGCGATGGATGACCCGAACCTGCACTTCATGGGGCGTGTCCACATTGCTTTCGCCCTCGGCAAGGCGCTCGAAGACAAGCGCGCCTATGATGAAGCCTTCGCCCGCTACAGTGAAGGCAATGCGCTCAAGAAGCGCCAGATCCGTTACACGACCGAGCAGATGCGCGAAGAATTTGATGGCCAGAAACGCCATTGCACCGCTGAGCTTTTCGAACGCCGGCGCGGCACAGGCCATGATGACCCGGCGCCGATCTTCATCCTCGGCCTGCCGCGCGCCGGCTCAACCCTGATCGAGCAGATCCTTGCCTCGCACAGCCAGGTGGACGGGACGCTTGAGCTGCCGAACATCCTCTCGCTCGCCCACCGCCTCCGCGGGCGCAAACAGGTCACCGACCGCGAGCGCTATCCGCGTGTCCTGCACGACCTGCCAGCAGAGGAGCTGAAGAAACTCGGGGAAGACTATATCGACAACACCGCCATCCACCGGCGCGGCGCACCGTTCTTTACGGACAAGATGCCGAATAATTTCCGGCATATCGGCCTCATCCACATGATCCTGCCCAATGCGAAGATCATAGATGCGCGGCGCGAGCCGATGGCGTGCTGCTTCTCAGGCTTCAAACAGCTCTTCGCCGAAGGCCAGGAGTTCAGCTACAGCCTCGAGGATATCGGCCATTACTACCGTGGTTATGTCGACCTGATGGCCCATTGGGATGAGGTGTTGCCCGGCAAGGTCTTGCGCGTTGAGCATGAGGACGTCGTCGCAGACCTTGAAGGTCAGGTCCGCCGGATTCTCGATCATTGCGGCCTGCCCTTCGAACAGGCCTGCGTCGATTTTCACAAGACCGAGCGCGCGGTCCGAACCGCAAGCTCTGAACAGGTGCGCCAGCCCATCAATACGGGCGGCCTTGACCAGTGGCGTCACTTCGAAGCCCATCTCGGTCCGCTGAAAGATGCACTCGGCCCGCAATTGCTGGCCTGACGCTCAGGCCAGCTGCCGCGCTGCGAGACGTTTCTCGCGCAGCTCTTTCAGGGCATCGCCGAGATGGTGTTCGAAATAATGGTCACAGCCGAGACACATATTCTCGACCGTGCGACCCTTGCCATCGACTGCGCTGGACATCGCCCTGAATGCCGCCCGGTCGCCCGTCATGGCTTCCGGATCACCACGATTGATAGCCTGGATTTCCGGCAACTGTGCGACGCTGTGCAGTATATCCGCAAGCCGCTCTTCGGTGAGCTTGCCGAGCGCCGCCTTCGTCTTCAGGCAGCACGGGTAAACTGATCCATCCGGCTCAATGGCAATCTCGGATGCGGCCTCTCCAAGATGCAGGAAATTCTTCCCGCCAGACCATCGCGCGCAAAAATTGGTTTCATAGTCGGCATTCGACAACCCGTTCGACCAGGCCCGGCCGCGAGGCCAAAGCTCGCCGATCCACAGGTCTTCCTGCGCGCCGAAAAACAGGAAAGTCGGCCCGTCCGGCCTTGTCGCGCGCGCATCCGGCATTTTCAGTTTCTTCGATTTCTCCCCGCCAAGCGAAACTTCAGACACGCCGCGGGACGCCATCAAGGCCCGCATGTCTTCCATGAAACGGAATTTCTTCTCACCCGTCATGCCGACATGAAAGTCATCTATGGACGCGATGGCGATGCTCTCGACACCAAGCGCGAGGCAGGCATCGAGCCTCTCCGGCGTCAGCACGTCGCCTGTTGTCTGGATCGAAATCTTCGGCGCCTGTTCGCCCCAACGCGTCTTGATGGCGCGTAGCGTCGGGTAGAAAAGCTCCTCCCGCACGCCGTCGATCAGTAGCTCACCGCCCGCGAGGATGAGGTTGGTGCGGCCAGTCTGCCCTGTCGCCTTGTCGGTCCAGCGCATGTCATCCGGCAAATTGGACAGGATCTTTTCGTGAGCGGCCTGCCCTTCACCGACCACAGCCTTCAGGGCATCGCGCACATAGGGGCGGAAGCGATCATCATAGCAGTGTTTGCACTTGCGATGGCAGGCCCAGCTGAGGACCCAATAGATGGATTGCATGAAAATACCCTGCTGCTTGCCACACAACAGCTAGGGCGCGCTGCCGCCCGCGTCGAGGCCGGTCACACCATTGTCAGACGGATGGTCCTATTGGTGAAGACCACAGGCCGAGGCAGGCAACGGGTTGAGCACGAGCTGGATGGCCGTCGGTATCGATACGGAGCGCACCATGTAACAGCCGGTAAGCCGCATCCGGGCCCAGCGCGACGCATCCTCCTCGAAATACGGGCTGTATTCGCAGGACAGGCCATTGGCCGCATGTTCGGCGGCGTTGCCGATCCGGACCTGGACGAGCAGGTGATTATTGCCCGTCGGGACAGACACCTGCTCGACACCCTCGATCATGCCGAAATCGCACGATTGCGGTGTGTCATAGAGCCCGTCCTCATTGATGACACTCGGCCAGGCCATTGGCAGCATGTCGAGATCGAGCAGGACAACATCCCTGTCTTCCAGGTCCTCGAGGGCAGTCAGGGCTTCAAATTCCGCCTCGCCCGGCAAGTCCCCTTCAACAATCTTGATCCCTCTGGCCTGAGCCGAGGCAGATAGCGCAACGCCGGAAAGGATGAGCGGCGCCAAAAACAGTTTCCACATATTCGTCCCCTCTTCTCAAAACCTCACCTACCAATCCAAGCGCAGGATTACGGCGGTCGAATGGCGCAATCTAGCGAAGCGGGCCGCAGCGCTCTTCATACATGGCGACAGCGTCCGGCATCCACTGGCGGAAATTTTCAGCACGGGTGGCCGATGCCGGGTGGGTCGACATCCACTCAGGCGGACGCTGGCCGCCGCCGATCTGGCCCATACGTTCCCAGAGATCAGGGGCCTCGCGGGGGTCGTAACAGGCCCGCACCAGCAGTTCGAGACCGATCTTGTCCGCTTCGGTTTCATGCTCACGCGAGAAGGCCATCAACCCGCCCTGCGCCGCCATGCCCATGGCCTGCATCACCATCTGGCGCTGGCCGACATCCATATCGCCCAGCCCGACGCCGACGGCCGCAACACCAAGCTGCGCAAGCTGTCCCTGGCTCATCCGCTTGGCCCCGTGATGCGCGAGTGCATGGCCGATCTCGTGCCCCATCACGACGGCCAGCTTGTTGACGTCATCAAGGTCTGAGAGATCCACCCTGCCATCGAGATTGCCGGTAATGTCGAGGATGCCGGTATAGACAGCAACATATCCTCCCGGCAGGCAGAAGGCATTCGGCTGCTCTGACTCGATGACATTATAGGTCCAGGCAAAATCCTTTGCGACCGGCGTGAAGCTGTAGCCGGCCCTGATATAATCGTCTTCCAGCTCGATCGCGGCGGTTTGCAGGCGCGCACCGATGTCGCGAACCGTGATGACCATTTCCGCCGCATCATCAAGGCACGCGCCGGCTGACATGGTCGGGCACAGCACATTGCTACGCTCCTGCTGCAGCATCTGCTGATAGGATTGCGCCCCAAGCTTCGAGGCCTGGTCGATCGAAATCGTGTTGAACTCTGACTTGCCGGAATACGGGTTCACTTCCTGATTGGAGAAATAATAGACCACCAGGCCGGCAAGGGCGATGAGGATGATGGCGCCGCGTCCCATTTCACGTCTCCCGGTCGGCTGAGTCCTGAGCTTGCCGAAGCTAGCCGCGAATGCGAGCCGTTGGAAGCGTTGACAGGAATGCCATTCCCCGCCGAAGGTCGAAACCAGATGAGTGACACCACAGATACAGCTGAACCAGACACGGCGACGCGCGGCCCCCTGCCGGGCAAGATCATCGATGTCGTGGCCGAATGGACGCTTTACGTCTCTGCCGCGCTCATCATCATGGGCATTTCCCAGCCCTCGATCATGAAGCCGAACACGATCGGCCTGATGATCGAATACAATCTCTGGGGCGTGGTGCGGACCCTGTTCGAGTTTGACCTCGTCTTCATGGGCCTTGTCGTCATTGTCTTTTCTGGGATTTTCCCACTGACCAAGACCTTGCTCGCCGCCGTCATCTTCCGGCGCGGCGCCCCGCCCAGCCCGAAGCTCGCCTGGTGGCTCAACATCCTCGCCAAATGGTCGATGCTGGATGTATTCCTCGCGGCCATCCTGATCGGCCTGTCGCAGACCATGGCCTATGTCGGCTTCTATCCGCGCATCGGCATCTACTATTTCACCGTCGGCGTGATCCTGAATAACCTCGCAACGCTGCGCCTCTCCTTTTCGAGATGGAAACCCGTTAAGTAGCCCCAGACCCGCACCGGCAATCGTCCCTGCATCAGAGAAGCTTTTCGATGCTTTCCAATGCGGGCGAAGCCTCGGCCGGTGTTTCGGATGAGCGGCGCGACATGCCTTCGTCCTCTGCGCCAGCTTGATCCGGAGTATGCCGACGCTTGGCTGCGGCGATCATCGTTAAATGCTCAAGGTTCCGGGCCTGGAAGACCCCGGCATAACAGTACCAGATTGCGAAAAAAAGTAGCGAGCCGGCCGATAGAAGGCCGAGCAGCATGGCATCGGCGCCCACATACGCTACAAGGCTCCGGACAGATCCCGGAAAGAACTGGTTCACAAGAACCAGAAACCCGACAGGAATGGTGATGTTCGCGACCAAGCTAAGCCGCACGGCCGCCTGGGCCTGCTCAAGATTGACCTGCGCATAGCTGCGAAACACTGCAAACTCGCTATCGGGCAAAGCCTCCAGTTTCGGCATCAGCGTCTGCGCGCCCTTTGAGTTCGTCAGCCGTTTCAGCCGCTCTCTGCCTGCCCCGACACTCAATCCCGTCAGCCAGGAGCTTCGCGGACGCATACCCCTCAGGTTTGAGAAAAGCTCCGTCGCCTTGCGCCACACGGTATCGGCTGTCGGATGTAACTTGGTTTCGCTCATGACATCCTTATCTTGCAGCTAGCTTGTTCGGTGGCCAGCTTGTCTCTAACCTTGAAAGGCTCGGCTACCGCACTCAACGCGCCGCAAAGCCGATTTGATAATTGGAACCAAGATACGTAATGCCACAAGACGCACAACCGAAACTCGAAATCCGCATCGTTCCGACGACGCCGCTGCAACAGAATACCAGCCTCATCTGGTCGATCGAGAGCAAGGAAGGCGTGTTTGTCGATCCGGGCGGCGATATCGACAAGCTGATGGGCGCGGCAAAAGAGTTCGGCGTGAAGATCGTCGGCGTCTGGCTGACCCATGGCCATATGGACCATGCGGGCGCCGCCGCTGCTGTGAAAGAGCTGACCGGCTGCGAGATCATCGGCCCGCACAAGGATGATCAGTGGCTGCTCGACGAGATCGAATCCTCAGGCGCGCGCTATGGCATCACTGACGGCAAGAACGTCACGCCAGATCGCTATCTCGAAGATGGCGACGAGCTTGAGCTGGACGGCGTGAAGTTCGGCGTCGCCCACTGCCCCGGCCACACGCCCGGCCATGTCGTCATCCACAACCAGTCCGGTGCGCTGGCCTTTGTCGGCGACGTGCTGTTCCAGGGCTCTGTCGGCCGCACTGACTTTCCGCGCGGCAACCACCAGCAGCTCATCGACTCCATCACGGGCAAGCTCTGGCCGCTCGGCAATGAGATGCGCTTCGTCCCCGGCCACGGCCCGATGAGCACATTCGGCCATGAACGCCAAAGCAATCCTTTCGTCGCTGATGCGGTCACGGGCTATGCGGGCGCGGCGAAAGGCGAAGCGAATGAGATCGACCAGAAACTGGCGAAGCGCTGGAGCTAAGACCGACCTTCCGCCGATCATCCCAGCGCAAGCCGGGATCTCAGGCAACTAAATTCTCATAGTACTGTACGGAGACCCCGGCCTTCGCCGGGGAGATCGGCCGTATTCAAAGGCGAAAGAGTCTTGCCTACCCCGCAAGCGGGGGCGGAAAGGGCGAATGGCTAACCCAGCGACATGAGCTGACGCGCCTCATCTTCCACGCTACACTCTCCTGCATGGACCTCAAGACAGACCCCAAGCTCGAAGACTTTCGCGCCGATGTGCGCGCCTTCTTCGCCAATGAATTTCCCAAAGACATCCTCGCAAAGACCGCCAGAGGCGCATCGCTGACCACAGCCGAAGTCCGCAAGTCTGAAAGCGCGCTCGGCCAGAAAGGCTGGCTCGCGGCCGGTTGGCCAGCCGAGCATGATGGACCGGGCTGGGGCCTTGAGGAACAATACATCTTCGATGAAGAGCTTGAGCGCGCCGGCGTGCCGACCGTTACACCCATGGGCGTCGTCTATGTCGGCCCGATCATCTACACTTTCGGCACCGATGAGCAGAAATCCCGCTGGTTGCCGGGCATCCGCGAGGGACGCGAAGGCTGGGCGCAGGGCTATTCCGAGCCAGAGGCCGGGTCAGACCTTGCCTCTCTGCAATTCTCAGCTGTGCGGGAGGGCGACCAATACGTCCTCAACGGCACCAAGATCTGGACGTCCGCCGCCCAGCATGCCGACTGGATATTCCTTCTCGCGCGAACTGATAATTCCGGGAAGAAACAGGAAGGTATCAGCTTTATCTGCTGTGAAATGGACAAGCCGGGCGTGACCGTCCAGCCGATCATCACAATTGATGGCAAGCACGCGCTGAACCAGGTGACGTTCGACAATGTCAGGGTTCCGGTCGATTACCGGATTGGCGAGGAGGGCAAGGGCTGGACCTATAGCCAATACCTGCTCGGCCATGAACGCACCTCCTATGCGCGCATTGGCGGCAAGCGCAAACAGCTGCGCCACCTGCATGAGATCGCGTCGACTGTCCCGACCGGCGGCAATACGCGGCTGATTGATGACCCGGCTTTCGCCCGGAAACTCGCCGAGGCAAACCTGAATGTCGATGCATTGGAAATGACGGTGCTGCGCGTCCTGTCAGCCGTGAAGGATGGCGGTGCGCCCGGCAAGGAAGCCTCCATCATCAAGGTGCTCGCAACCCAATGCGCCCAACAGATCACCACGCTTTACCTCGACGCGGCGGGCCTCAATGGTGACCGGGCATTTGCCGATTCCGTCAGCCCCGATTGGCTCGCCACCGATCCGTCTGCCGCCTTTGCAGCGCCGGGCGTTTCGACCTATTTCGGCACCCGCGCCCAGTCGATCTATGGCGGCACAAACGAGATCCAGCGAAACATTATCGCCAAACGCGTTCTCGGGCTTTGAAACCGCGTCCCCTGCACGGGGGACACACGCGCCAAACGGCTATGTTAGCGCTGTAATTTCACGCCGGTTACGTCAAATTTCACAGACCTTTATAGCAAGGATTTCAAGACTCTTTGCGAGGGTCTATCCGTGGCAAATGCGTGCTTTTATCCGTTGCTGGGCAAAATCGGACGGTCCGTCTCCGGCAGTACGATGCCGATTTTTGCTATCAGCCTGATGTCGATCATGGCGCTTGTGGGCGCGACGATCGCACTCGGCATGGATTCGCGCTCAGGTAACAAGGTCCAGCAGGTCGCAGACGTGGCGGCGCTTGGCGGCGCGACAGCCTTCCTGAATTCGGACACTCCAAAAGCCGCGGACCGGCTGAAAGCCGCCGAGATCCAGGCCAAGTCGCTTGCTACCAACAATTCCGAATATGAGCTTGCTGATTTCGATATTTCTGCCGTCACTGAAGATGCCTACGGGCAACACACAAGACTGGCGATTGAACTGGAATTTGATCCGGTAAACTATTTTTCCAAGCTCCTGAAAGCCAGCGCCACAGCACCCATCCGTCGCCGCGCTGTTGCAGCCGCCACATGGGGCTTCCCGCTTTGCGTGCTGACACTGGAGGACCGCCAGGTCGGTCTTCGGATCAAGGATCAGGGCGAGCTGGCCGCCGAGAACTGCATTGTCTGGTCAAACTCCGATAACAAGAAGTCCATGCGGTTTGATGGTGGATCGGCCGAAGCGAAAGCCTTCTGCACGGTGGGCGATGCCGACCGCGACAGCCGCGCGCATGTCAAGCCCGAACCGGAAACCGGTTGTGAGCCCCTTCCAGACCCGCTTGAAGGCTTCGAACTGCCCGTGTCCGGCATCTGCGACAGCCTCAATATAGCCGTGATCCGTATCGGGTCGACCAAGATGACACCCGGGATCTATTGCGGGGGCATGAATGTAAAAGCCCGCAATATAACCCTGGATCCGGGCGTCTATTATATTCGCGATGGCGGCCTGAAAATTGATGCGAGCGGAACGGTGAAGGCCGATGGCGTTACCTTCGTATTCCAGGGCCTGATTGGACAGATCGATATTAAAGGCGATTCCGGCCTCGACATCAGGGCCCCGGCACACGGCGAGACAGCCGGCATCGCCTTTGCCGAACTGGGGGGCTTGCTGCCCTCGAACCGCAATATGCGCATCCGGGGCGACCTCAATGTTGAGGGCGTCATCTACATGCCGTCCTATGATATCGAGGTCAGCAAGGATGGCGGCGGCCACACAAAGTCGCCCTACTTGCAGATTGTCGCAAATAGTCTCCAGGTGTCGGGACAGGGCAAGCTGGCTATCGACTTCGACATGAGCCAGACAGACCTTCCCCTCGTCATTGCGCCCGAACGCGAAGCGCGACTGATCGAGTAGTGTCAGGCCGGCATCCTGAACCATCTGAAATATTTCAAAAAATTCATCGTCCAGTGCACATTTAGCGGTTTTGGACAGGAACCCTTTTTGTGGCCTCACGTTTATCGCTCACAGACAATGAAAGGGATGATCCCATGAAAATGCTTTTGAAAACGACCGCTCTCGCCGCCACTGGCCTGATGATGGCTGCTTGCACCCAATCGGGCTACACTGAGCGCAACGCCGCTGTTGGCGCTGGTGCAGGTGCAGTTGCCGGTGCTGTAATCGGTAATAACACAGGCGACGGCGACGCTGGCCGCGGCGCAGCTATTGGTGCCGTACTTGGTGGTGCCGCTGGTGCTGCAAAGGGTTGTACAGAAGCAGAAGACTGCGACACGCCCGGCGTCCGCGACCAAGCAGATGAGCGCGACAGCGACGGTGACGGCTATGCAGATGCCTATGACCGTTACCCGAATGACAGCCGCAGCTGGTAACAGCCCGGCCACCCTCTCTGCCTGAATCCCTCCCCCTCAGTTCAGGCAGTTGCGCCCCCGCTTCCACTTGTGGATGCGGGGGCGTTCATTTGTGAGGTATACAGGGTGCAGGCTTATCGGCGCTTGACGTACCGGCCCCCGATTGGAATGTTCCTGCTTCTTGATCAACGTGATCTGCACGACCTGCGGCACCAGAGGGGACTTGCCCATGAAAATCAGACCTGCCTATTTCGCCCTCGGCGTCTCACTTTGCCTGCCAGCGGCCTGTGGCGGCGTGAATGCCGACAGATCGACGGAGGCCGCCTGCGCCATGGTTGTCACCAAGGCACTGGACCTGTTGCCGCCAGACGTGCGTGTTGACGTCCAGAAGATCGAATCGGGCCGCAGTGGTTCGGCTGTGTCCTGTTCAGTGACGGGCACGAAAATGAACGTGCTGATCGATGCCACCGTAACCTGCCGTGGCAGCGCCAATGAATTGTCTTCGTGCACCACGATTGACGCCATTCACGATCTCAAGGGCCAGACACTTTACGAAAAATAAGCCTGCCAGGAAGCCCGACCGCGAGCGCCGCAAAAATAAAGTGCCTGTTTGAACGCAGTTTTGCACATTGGCGACCTTGCCCCCACCCTCGACTCCCCGCTATAGCGCACCCGTTTGACCAGCGGTCATCAGTAGCGAGGAAAATGCGATGCCAAAACGCACCGATATCAAGTCCATCCTCGTCATTGGTGCTGGCCCGATTATAATCGGCCAGGCCTGCGAGTTTGATTACTCTGGCGTGCAGGCCATCAAGGCCCTGAAATCGGAAGGCTACCGGGTCATCCTGGTGAACTCCAATCCAGCCACGATCATGACCGACCCGGACATGGCCGACGCGACCTATATCGAGCCGATCACACCGGATTTCGTCGAGAAGATCATCCAGGCCGAAAAGCCGGATGCCCTGTTGCCCACCATGGGCGGCCAGACCGCGCTGAACTGCGCCCTCGACCTCTACAAGGCCGGCACCCTCGACAAATACGGCGTCGAGCTCATCGGGGCACGCGCCGACGCCATCGAGATGGCCGAGGACCGCAAGCTGTTCCGCGAGGCGATGGACCGGATCGGCCTGGAAAACCCTAAAGCCGCGATCATAGCTGCGCCCGAAATCCGCAATGAAGCCGGCAAGGTCACCGGCTATGACCGGATCGGCGGCCTGCAGCGCGCCATGGAAGTCCTCGAAGAAGTTGGTCTGCCCGCCATCATCCGCCCCGCTTTCACGCTTGGCGGCACGGGCGGCGGTGTTGCCTACAATGTCGAGGAATATGAAGAGATTGTCCGCTCCGGCCTTGCCGCCTCACCGGTCGGCCAGGTCCTGATCGATGAAAGCCTGCTCGGCTGGAAAGAATTCGAGATGGAGGTCGTGCGTGATACCGCCGACAATTGCATCATCATCTGCGCCATCGAAAATATCGACCCGATGGGCGTGCATACCGGCGACTCGATCACCGTCGCGCCAGCGCTGACGCTGAGCGACAAGGAATACCAGATCATGCGCAACGCCTCGATTGCGGTGCTGCGCGAGATCGGCGTTGAGACAGGTGGGTCGAACGTACAGTTCGCCGTTGACCCGAAGACAGGCCGCCTCGTCGTCATCGAGATGAATCCGCGCGTTTCGCGTTCGTCTGCGCTGGCCTCCAAGGCGACGGGTTTCCCGATTGCCAAGATTGCCGCCAAGCTGGCGGTTGGCTATACGCTCGATGAGCTGACCAACGACATTACCGGCGTCACACCCGCCTCGTTCGAACCGACCATCGATTATGTCGTCACCAAGATCCCGCGCTTTGCCTTCGAGAAGTATAAGGGCGCCGAACCCCTGCTGACCACGGCAATGAAATCCGTCGGCGAAGCCATGGCCATCGGCCGTAATTTCCAGGAAAGCCTGCAGAAAGCCCTCTGCTCGCTCGAGACCGGCCTCACCGGCCTCAACGAGACCGAGGAAACCGATGCCGACGCGCTGCATTCGGCCCTCGCCCGCCCGACACCTGACCGCCTGCGCCACGTTGCCCAGGCCTTCCGCCAGGGCTTCAGCGTGGAAGACGTCTACGCGATCACGTCCATCGACCACTGGTTCCTGCGCCAGATCGCAGCCATTGTCGAAACCGAAGCCGATATCCGCCGCGACGGCCTGCCGGAAAATCGCCACGACCTGACAACCCTCAAGGGCCGTGGTTTTTCCGACGCGCGCCTCGCAGAGCTTACCGGCAGGTCAGAGGCCGATGTCCGCGCGTTCCGCCATGGTCACGGCGTGCGCCCGGTCTACAAACGGATCGATACCTGTGCTGCAGAGTTCGCCGCAAGGACGCCGTACCTTTACTCGACCTATGAGCATCCGCCTTTCGGCAAGACCGAAGGTGATGACGAGGCCGGCGTTTCGACCCGCAAGAAAGCCATCATCCTTGGCGGCGGTCCAAATCGTATCGGCCAGGGCATCGAGTTCGACTATTGCTGCTGCCATGCCGCCTTCGCGATGGAAGAGGTCGGCATCGAATCGATCATGGTGAACTGCAACCCCGAAACCGTGTCGACCGACTACGACACGTCTGACCGGCTGTATTTCGAACCGCTGACCGAGGAACATGTCAGCGAAATCATCGCAAAAGAGCAAAGCGCAGGCGAGCTTGCCGGTGTTATCGTGCAGTTTGGCGGCCAGACGCCGCTGAAGCTCGCAACGCCGCTTCACAATGCCGGTGTCCCGATCCTTGGCACCAGCCCGGTCTCCATTGACCTTGCCGAAGACCGCCAGCAATTTGCAGCCCTGCTCGACCAGCTCGGCATCCAGCAAGCCCCCTCGGCAACGGCGCGTTCAGAAGAAGAAGCGCTCGAAAAGGCCCGCCAGCTCGGCTATCCGATCATGCTGCGCCCAAGCTTCGTGCTGGGTGGCCGCGCCATGGAAATCTGCCGCGACGATGCAGACATCAAATCCTTTGCCAAGGAAGCGATGAAGGTTTCCGGTGACCAGTCCCTCTTCCTCGACCGCTACCTCTCCGACGCCATCGAAGTCGACATCGACGCGCTTTGCGACGGGACGAACGTACATGTGGCTGGCGTGATGGAGCATATTGAGGAAGCTGGCGTGCATTCGGGCGACAGCGCCTGCGCCCTGCCCCCCTACACATTGTCACCTGCCATGACCGGCCGCCTGTCCGAACAGGCCATCGCGCTTGCGCGGGCCCTGAAGGTGCGCGGCCTGATCAATATCCAGTTCGCGGTCAAGGGCGAGGAAATATACGTTCTCGAAGCCAACCCGCGGGCGTCACGGACAGTCCCGTTCGTCGCCAAGGCCGTTGGTGCGCCGATTGCCCGGATTGCCGCCAAGGTCATGGCCGGCGCCAGCCTCACCGATTTCGACCTCTCCATGGCGAAGCCGAGGCGCGTTGCCGTGAAAGAGGCCGTCTTCCCGTTCGCCCGCTTTGCCGGTGTTGACCCTGTGCTTGGCCCTGAAATGCGCTCGACCGGAGAGGTTATGGGCTGGGACGATGATTTCGGCGCGGCCTTTCTGAAATCCCAGATCGCAGTAGACGTGCACCTGCCTATGTCGGGAAGCGTGTTCATATCGGTCAAGGATGGCGACAAACCTGCAGTCATCGAGCCGGTACGCGAGCTCATCGAAATGGGCTTTGAAATCACGGCGACCAGCGGCACGGCGTCTTTCCTTGAAGCGAACGGACTAACGGTTACCCGCATCAACAAGGTGATCGAAGGCCAGCCTCATATTGTTGATCGAATGATCAATGGCGGCATCCAGCTCGTCTTCAACACCACTGAAGGCGCCCAGTCCCTCAAGGACTCCGCTTCAATCCGCAAGACGGCCCTGACCCGCAGGATTCCGTATTTCACCACGCTGTCGGCTTCACGTGCCTCGGTTCAGGCCATCCGGACGCTCCACGAGCGGCCATTGACGGTCCGGCCCTTGCAGAAAGCCTGACAAGACACCACTTGACGCAACGCGCGTTTGAACAGACGCTGAAACGTTTACAACGACGGTTACCCAGAACATGCAAAGAACACCTATGACCGCCGAAGGGCACGCCGCCCTCGACGCCGAACTGAAGCATTTGAAGTCGGTTGAGCGCCCCGCAATCATCGCGGCGATCTCCGAAGCCCGTGAGCATGGCGATCTCTCAGAGAACGCCGAGTACCATGCTGCCAAGGAGAAGCAGAGCTTTATCGAAGGCCGCGTGGCCGATCTCGAGGACAAGCTCGCGCGTGCCGAAGTCATCGACGTGACCAAGCTGAAAGGCGACAAGATCGTCTTCGGCGCAACCGTGACGCTGATCGATGCCGACACCGAGAAAGAAGCGACCTATCGCATCGTCGGCGAAGACGAAGCCGATATCGCCAAGGGCAAGGTGTCCATCACGTCACCGATTGCACGCGCCCTGATCGGCAAGACGGTGGGCGACGAGGCTGAAGTTGCTGCGCCCGGTGGCCCCCGCGTCTATGAAATTTCGAACGTCGAATTCAAGTAAGACGCCCATTTACCGACCTCTGACGCCGGGCCTTCGCAGGCCCGGCGCTTTCCATTGACAGCCGCACTGACACGTCCTGCGTGCAAGATACCGCAAAAGCTGGCAGTCTCTGGTTGAACCCGAATCGCGAGGTGCCCGGACAGGCCATGAACGCGTCGCAACTCAAAAAACCAATTGCCCCGCAAGTCGGGCCATCCGTCTGGGCTGTTTCTGACGGCCGCGCAGGCAATGCCGCGCAGGTCCGATCGATCGTGCAGGCACTTGGCTCAACATCCCGCTGGATGAAAATCGCGCATATTCAGGGGGACGCCCATCGCGGTGCCCCCGTCACCCTCACTCCGCGTGCGCCATGGACCTGGTTGCCAGGCACGCGCTGGCCGATGGAACTCCTGGCGCTTCCACCTGAACAGCGCAGCCTGTTCGAAGCGCCCTTCCCGGATGTCTGGATTGCCGCAGGCCGGCGCAGCGCGCCCTATACAGCAGCCATTCGAAAGCTGTCCGGCGGCAAGACACTGGCCGTACAGATCCTTGATCCGAAGTCCGAGCGCGGCGATTTCGACCTGATCATCGTGCCCGAGCATGATGATGTGGAAGGCCCCAACATTATCCGCACGGTGGGCGCCCCATCCTATTTCGCGCCTGATGACATCGAAGATGCCGGCCAGGCCTTCGCCGACCTAGCCGATGAGCGTGGCAAGTCCTGCGTTGTGATACTCGGCGGCGACTCCAAGGCGCATAAGTTTACTGACGCCGTGGCCGACCGGCTGGCCTCGGATTTCGAGCGCCTGTCCGCACAAGGCTGGCGCCTGCGCATGACAACATCCCGGCGCACGCCTGTCTCGGCAGTCGTGAAGATGCGTGCCCTGGCTGACCGGATCGGCGCACATTTCTGGGCTGGCGCGGAAGACGGACCGAACCCCTATCTCGCCTGGCTCATCTATTCCGATGCCGCAATCGTCACCGAAGACAGCGCCAACATGCTGTCTGACGCGGCCTGGCATGGCCTTCCGGTGCACATCGCCCGGCTCGACGGATCGTCTCCCAAATTTGACCGGCTGCATCAGAGCCTGATCAATCGGGGCTGTGCGCGATGGTTCGAAGGCACGCTTGACCAGTGGAGCTATGAACCCCTGCGGGAAGCGGACCGCGTGGCTGACGAGATCGTCAGGCGGCTGCTCGCCCGCCACCCTCAACCGGCGCTCAAATCACTGGATGGCGGAGACAAGGTTGTCATGCCGGACTGGATGCAATGAAACGGAATAACATATCCAAACTATTGTTTTTACAGTGATTTATTGACAATTAACCCCGGCGAGCACATCTGACAGTTCATGGGCCACGCGCATTCCCACTCCCATGGCCATGACGGCCACGACCATCATCATGGCATAAGCAGCGCCAGTGATGGCGGTAAACGCGTCGCCATCGCCGCCCTCCTGACCTTCGCCTTCATGGCAGCGGAAATTGCTGGCGGCATCATTTCCGGGTCACTGGCCCTCTTGGCGGATGCGGCCCACATGCTGACCGATGCCGGTTCGCTTGGCCTCGCCTGGTTCGGCTTCCGCCTTGCCGCGCGCCCGGCCGATGACAAGCGCAGCTTCGGGTTCGCCCGCTTCAAGGTGCTTGCGGCTTTCGTGAACGGGCTCGCCCTGATCGCGCTGGCCATCTGGATCGTATGGGAGGCGGCCCATCGCCTGCTTGAGCCTCAACCGATCCTCGGCGGTATCCTGCTCGGCGTCGCTGTCGCGGGCCTGGTCGTCAACATCATCGCCTTTTTCATCCTGCATGGCGGTGACCAGGAAGACCTCAACATGCGCGGCGCTCTCTGGCATGTCGCAGGTGACCTGCTGGGCTCGGTCGCAGCCATCATTGCCGCCATCCTCATCCTGACAACCGGATGGACGCCGATTGACCCGATCCTGTCTGTGCTCGTCGCGCTGATCATTGCGGTTGGCGGCGTGCGGTTGACGCGCGAAACGGCGCATATCCTGATCGAAGGGGTGCCGTCCGGTCTCGAAACCGCCGACATCAAGGCAGACCTCGAAGCGCATATTGAGGATGCCGAACAGGTCTCGCACATACACGCCTGGGCACTGACGGAGCAGAAGCCGCTTGTCACACTCGAAGTCGTGGCGAAGGACGGGGCCTGCCTCGACACGCTGAGGAAAGCGGTGAAAGCCCGCCTCGAAGAGAAATTCCGCGTCAGCCACGCCACCGTCGAAGTGAGCAAGTCTGTGGGTTAAGCATCGCTACACCTCATGGTGAGCAGGCCGGGGCTTTATTCACCGGCAGAGAATCCCCATACCTAGGGACCAGAAAAGAATAAGACTGGAGCCTAGGGCGATGAGTGAGACAATCCATTCCGAAATCCTGATCATCGGGTCCGGCCCGGCAGGCTGGACAGCCGCGATCTATGGTGCGCGCGCCATGCGCGACACGCGCGTCGTTGCCGGGCTTCAGCCAGGCGGCCAGCTGACCATCACCACAGAGGTCGAGAACTATCCAGGCTTCGCCGAGATTCAGGGCCCCGAGCTCATGGAGAAGATGCGCGAGCATGCCGAGAAGATGGGCACGCATGTCTCTGAAGATCATATCGCTGAAGTCGACTTCGAAAGCCGCCCGTTCCGCGCGATCGGCGAAAGCGGCGTGACATATACCGCAGATGCCATCGTGATCTGCACCGGCGCCCAGGCCAAATGGCTTGGCCTGCCCAGCGAGCAGAAATTCCAGGGGTTCGGCGTATCGGCATGCGCAACCTGTGACGGCTTCTTCTACCGTGAAAAGGAAGTGCTGGTGATTGGCGGCGGCAATACGGCAGTCGAGGAAGCCCTGTTCCTGACCAACTTTGCCTCCAAGGTCACCGTTGTGCACCGCCGCGACAGCTTCCGCGCGGAAAAAATCCTGCAGGACCGCCTTTTCAAGCATCCCAAGGTCGAGATCCTCTGGGACACCGTCCTTGAAGAAGTTGTCGGCGGTGAAAACCCGCTCGGCGTGACCGGCGCGACCCTCAAGAACATCAAGACCGGCGAGACATTCCACCGCGACGCGCACGGCGTGTTCATCGCGATTGGCCATGCGCCGTCAACAGAGCTGTTCAAGGGCAAGATCGACATGAAGGCCAATGGCTACCTGATCACGGAACCCGGCACGACGAAGACAAACATTCCCGGCGTCTATGCCGCGGGCGATGTCACAGACGAAACCTATCGCCAGGCTGTCACGGCTGCAGGCATGGGCTGCATGGCTGCGCTTGAAGCCGAACACTGGCTGGAAGAGCGGACCGCGATCGAGAATGCAGTCGCCGCTGAATAAAGCGCGCATCTGCGCTGGACGGGGAACAATGTCTCGATAAACTATCGGTCATGATCCGGTCCCTTTTCGCTATCGCTATCCTGGCAGCAATGCCCCTGTCTGGCGCTGCCGCTCAATCTGAAGAATTGAGCGCGGCGGTCGATTCCTACCTGCAGGAGGATTACAGCCGGATCGACGTGATTGCAGAGCATGCCGATAATGGTGTGCCTGAGGCGATTGCCATTCTCGGCCAGGCCTATCTCTATGGGTATGGCGTCACGACAGACAAGGCGCTCGGCGTCGCCCTGCTTGAACAGGCCGCCAGCCTTGGCGAGCGCTCATCCGCTGTCCAGCTCGGCCGTGTCTATGAGTTCGGGACCGCGAGAATAAAGGCTGATGCGCCAACGGCCGCCGGCTGGTACGTGAAGGCAGCCAAGGCGGGCGACACCGCCTCTGCGCCCGCCGCCCTCCAGCGCCTGCCAGCCGATATCGTGATCGAAGCTGGCGGCGCCGCATGGGCCAATATCGACAGCGAAGCTGAGCCTGCAGCGATACCAGCCGCAGCACTGACGCCGCCAGCATCCCCACTTGCGGATGCGACGCGGACCGTCTTCAGCGAACCGGAAGCCGCCTCGGAAACGCCAGCCAAGCCGCGCATCGGCACGGCTGCAACGGTCGACTCCCGCGCCCAGAGACCAGCCCAGTCGCAGGCCCAGTCACCTGCAAGCGCAATTCTTGGCACCGATTCAGCCCCGCCCTCCATCATCATGAAGGACCAGACCAGCTTTCCGGTCTTTGCCGACACCAGGCTCAGCCGCGTGGCCGATGCGGCAGCAAGCTGCTTCGTCGTGCTGAAGCCCGAGATCGAGCGCCAGCGTCTCGCCCTCGACAGCCTGATGAAGCTGGACGGTTTCGGAAATACGCAGACAGACCAGCCGCGCTATGAAGAACTCGCCGAGAGTGACAATCGCCTGAAATCCATGATAGCCGCCCTGAAAGCCAGCGAAGAAGTGCTCGCGGATGCGCGCCGCAATGGGGGGCTCACGCCCGAAGCTGTCCGCCTTGCCCTGTTGCCTCACAGCGATGCCCTGCAATCACGCCCGAACACCGGGCCGACGGCAACCTTCTGCGGCCAGCGGCTTGTGTCCCTGATCGGTGAAAGTGCGGGCTGGACCAGTCAGTAAGTCGGGGCCGCGCGGCCTGCAGGCAGCGTTAGAGAAGCGACTGGGCCATCCGTTCGATCTCGCGGTTTGAATGGGTTCCCACAAATGCCAGGAAGGTGTTCGCCCGCGCCTGCATCGCCTTGGCCAGCGCACCATTTGCCTCGCCCGTAATCGCGCGCTCAAGCAGGATCTCGACATTATCGCCATACTTGCGGGCGTTCAGCGCCGCAAGCGCGCGGGCATACTGCCAGTGAACCGACGGATCGACCGGATAGGTCTGTATCGCCGCGGCATAGTGCTCACGCGCATTGTCCATACTGGCGCCCATGATCGCCGAGCCGATACTGCCGCCCCTGCGCACGACCTCGACATTCCAGACGGCCATGAAACCATGCGCATAGCTATTGGTCGGATCATCTTCGAGAACTGACTTCACGAGATCAACAGCATCTGACCCATAGCCGGAATCCATCGCTTCACGCGTACTCATATTGCGTGTTTTCATCGACAGCGTAATTGCCAGCTGGAGACGCCCTTCGATGTGTCGCGGCTCGGCGGCAAGTGCGGCGCGTGCCAGCTTTTCGGCCTCATCAAGCTGCTGCGCCGTCGTTGTCCCCCTGACCATGCCGTCCGCAAGAATGCAGCGCGCCGCCTTTGCAAGATTATCGGCCCCGCCACTGGCCTCGGCCTTCCGTGCGGCCTCCATGAATTGCCCGGCGAGGAATGCCTCATCAGCCGTATCCGCCCCTGCTGGCAGACAGGTGGCAAGCCCCATGATCAACAAGGCAATGACGCGTCTCATATATGCGAGCATAGCTCGAACAGCTGGCACGCCAAATCTGATTTTCAAATTTGTTGCCGGACTCCCTCCTGCGGCCTAGGTTCGCCCACAACTGACATAAGGAAGGGCAAGGCAATGGCGGACGGTCTCATCGGAGGATTTGTCGAGGACCGCTTCGCGGCGGTGCGTGCGCAATTCGAGAAAAACCTGGAAGACGGCACCGATATCGGTGCGTCCTTCTGCGTCACCCAGAATGGCGAGACCGTGGTTGATCTCTGGGGCGGCTATGCTGACGAGGCCCGCACCCGCCTCTGGGAGGAAGACACGATCGTCAATGTCTACTCTACGACGAAGACGATCACCGCCCTCATTGCCCTCTACCTCGCAGACCAGGGCAAGATCGACTTCGATGCGCCGGTCGCCGATTACTGGCCCGAATTTTCCGCCAATGGCAAAGGCCAGATCAAGGTCAGCCACCTGATGAGCCATTCAGCCGGCCTGTCAGGCTGGACCGCGCCCATGGAACCGGCCGATCTTTATGACTGGGAGAAGTGTACCCGCCTTCTCGCAGAGCAGGCCCCGCTCTGGGAGCCAGGCACCGCCTGCGGCTATCACGCCGTCACGCAGGGCTACCTCGTCGGTGAAGTCATCCGCCGGGCCGGTGGCCGCACAGTCGGCACGATTTTCCGGGAAGATTTCGCAGAACCGCTTGGTATCGACTTCCACATCGGCCTTCCAGCCTCTGAGGATCACCGCGTCGCAGACCTGAAACCGCCCGTAGGCGGCGGTCTTGTCAGTGGCAAGCAGACCGACATCCAGAAAGCAACATTCAACAATCCCGGCATCGACGTCATGGAGACGCGCACCCGCGCATGGCGTGCCGCTGAAATACCCGCGGCCGGGGGCACGGGGAACGCCCGCGCCGTTGCCACCGTGCAGGCCATACTGGCGAATGGCGGTGTCGCAGGCGGCAAGCGCTTCCTCTCGGAGGCAGGCTGTCGCAAGGCGCTCGAATTCCAGATCGGGGGCACCGACCTCGTCCTGGGGATACCTGTGCGCTACGGCATGGGATTTGGCCTGCAGGGCGAGATGTCACCCGCCCTGAACGAGGATTCGATGTATTGGGGCGGCTATGGCGGGTCCGTCATCCTGATCGACATGGCGGCACGGACAACGATTTGTTATGTGATGAACCGTATGGAAGGCACCACAACAGGTGACATGCGCGCGATCACACTTGCCGCAGCGACCTGGCAGGCGCTTGCAACCACTTAAAGGGCAGCATGGACAATTTTGACGCTGATCTGGTCGTCATCGGCGCAGGTGTTATCGGGCTCGCCGTGGCGCGCGCTGCCGCGCTCAAGGGGCGTGATGTCATCGTCGTCGAGAGCGAGGATGCGATCGCGGTGCACACATCCTCGCGCAATTCGGAAGTCATCCATGCGGGCCTCTACTATCCGACGGGCTCCAACAAGGCCAGGTTCTGCGTTACCGGCAGGCGGCAGCTTTACGCCTATCTCGACGCGCACGGTATCGCTTACAATAATTGCGGCAAGCTGGTGGTCGCCCATGAGGATGAAGAGGCCGGACTCGGCGACATCCTCGCCCGTGCCCGCGCCAATGATGTCGAGGAGCTGCGCCTGATAAGCGGCGACGAGGCCCGCGCCATCGAACCGGCGCTCCACCCGGGCCTGACCGCCGCCATCCATTCGCCAGTGTCCGGCATATTTGACAGCCACGGCTATTTCCTCGCCTTGCAGGGCGAGCTTGAGGACAAGGGCGGCATGATCGCCTTCGGTACTCCCGTCAAAGCTGGCCGGCTGACGGCTGAAGGCGTCGAACTCGATTGTGGGGGCGCCGCCCCGACCCGGATCAATGCGCGCACCGTCATCAATGCCGCCGGTCACAATTCCATTGACCTTGCCCGCCGTATCGACGGCCCGCACCAGCACACGCTGCCGGAGCCACGCTATGTGAAGGGCAGCTATTTCAGCGTGCTCGGCAAGACACCCTTCTCGCGCCTCATCTACCCGATGCCAGGCCGCGCCAGCCTTGGCCTGCACCTGACCGTAGACCTTGCCGGACGCGGCAAGCTTGGCCCTGATGCCGAATGGCTGCCGGAAGAGGCGCGCCCGCCTTTCGACTATCGTGTTGACCCGTCACGCGCCGAACATTTCTACGCCTCGGCCCGCAGGTACTGGCCCGGACTGAAAGACGGCGCGCTGACACCCGACTATGCAGGCGTACGCCCGAAAATCGTCGGCAAGGGCGAACCGTCCGGCGATTTCATGTTCGACGTGGTCGATAGCCGTCTCGTCAATCTCATCGGGATCGAGAGCCCGGGGCTCACTTCCTCCCTCGCAATTGCAGATCACGTCACGTCATTGCTGGACTAGGTGGTTGCAGAGCCGGGTCTCAATGTGTATTCAGCGCGCTCGCCGTCTCGATGCGGACACTGTCCGCACGACCGTTTCGGCTGGATGGTTCGGTAGCTCAGCTGGTTAGAGCGCACGACTCATAATCGTGAGGTCGGGAGTTCAAGTCTCCCCCGAACCACCATTCCAGCGCGCAGTCGGATAATCGCGCCCCTTCTCACACTCAGGCCTGTTTCGAGAGCTCAGCTTTCTTGATCTTCTTGGCGAGGGACCATTTGTGGACCTCTGTCGGGCCGTCATAGATGCGGAATGCCCGGACTTCGCGGAACAGCTGCTCGACGATTGAATCGCGGCTGACACCAAGGCCGCCCATCACCTGCACGCAGCGGTCCGCAACCCGGAACAGGGCTTCGGACACCGCTACCTTGGCCATTGAGCTTTCGACATTGCCATTCTCGCCGCTATCGAGCGCATCGGCGCACCAGTCGATCATCAGCTCGGCCTGTTGCAGGTCGATCTTGTTCTCCGCCAGCATGAAACCGACGCCTTCATGGTCGACCAGCAGCTTGCCGAAGGCTTGGCGCTTACAGGCATATTCAATCGCAATTTCCTGCGCCCGTGTCGCAACGCCGTGCCAGCGCATGCAGTGCGAGAGGCGCGCCGGGGCGAGCCGGATCTGCGCATAGCGGAAACCCTCACCCGGATTGCCGAGCATCTGGTCAGCCGGAACCCGCAGGTTCTCGATGCTGACTTCGGCATGTCCGCCCGGCATCGAGCTGTCGATCGTATCAAGCAGGCGATCAATCTTCACAGCCGGGTCCGGCAGATCGACAAGGAACATCGACGCCCCCTCTTCAGACTTCGCCATGATGATGCCGACCGAAGCCCCCTTGGCCCCCGTGATGAATGTCTTGCGGCCATTGATGACCCAGTGATTGCCATCCTGCACGCAGGTGGTCTGCATCATTGACGGGTCAGACCCGGCACCGCCCTCACCGGCCGGCTCGGTCATGAAGAAGGCTGAGCGGGCTTCACCGGAAATCAGCGGCTTCAGGAAGCGCTCGTGCTGGTCCGCTGATGCCACCTTGCCCAGCAGGTACATATTGCCTTCGTCCGGCGCACCCGTATTGCACGCCACAGGGCCGAGCGGTGAAAGACCGGTCTTCTGAAGAACATGTGCAGTCCCACGCTGTGACAGGTGGCCACCATCGGGAAGGATGTGCGGCGTCATCACACCGGCGGCTCGCGCCTTGTCGCGGAGTTCGGTAACGAGGCTGTCGGAAGGACCGTGGTCTTCCAGGCGAGGGTCTCTCTCATAGCCGGCGACCACATCGCGAATAAAAGCTTCTACGCGGGCGCCAATTTCCTCGGCTTTTGACCTGTCCTGATACGTCAATTCCTGTCTCCTCAGTTTGTGAGCATCTGTGTGGCGATTTCTACACGGATCGCAAGGTCTGCCTAAGTGACAGAGCGTATGATCGGGCAACATATCGTGGCGGCATACAGTCACAGCTGGCGCTTCGAAGGGCTGGCAGGTGATATCAGGCATCAGGCGCGACTTTTGGAACAACTCGCCCATTGGTTGCAAACTGAGGATTTCCACGTCTTTTCTGGTGAATTCATTTGGCAATGAGGGTACGAATCCCCTATATTCTCAAACATAGTAGAGTATCCGAGTAGAGTGTTTAAGGGAGACCTTTTTGGTCTCCCTTTTTCTTTGCAAGCTGCAGTAGATACAGCAGGGACGCCTGAGCAGTCCGAAAATTGCATTTTCGCAATGTTGGTCTTAGGTCTGGAATACTCAAACAAAGAGAGCCATTGCCCTGCCCGATTCTGTGATTCTGACCGCCGGTTCCGGCGAAAAAATCCCCCCGCGAGAATACTGGTGCCGCCTGAATGGCGTAAGGCTGCGCGCCCATGTCTGGCATGACGATGCGCCCGGCATGCCGATGCTCTTCCTGAACGGTATTGGCACCAGCCTTGAAGTCGCTGACCCGTTCGCACGCCAGTTTCCCGACCGCCGGATCATCGCGCTCGAAATGCCGGGCTGTGGCCTGACGGACGCCACGGATGTTCCGCTGCCGCCGACCCTGTTGTCGCGTATCACGGTCGAAGCTGCCGCCCAGCTTGGTGCACACAGATTTGACCTGGTCGGGCTGTCGCTTGGCGGGGCGCTGGCCCAGCAGATTGCGCTGCAATACCGCGACCGGGTAAACCGGCTGGTACTGGCGGCGACCTGTTCGGGCCTCACGATGATCCCGCATGACTGGAGCGAAACCTCGCTGCTGCGGGCAATGAACCCCTTCGCTGCTGTCCTGGATGACCTGCTCAGCGATATGGCCGGCCCGCATTTCAAGTCACTCGTCTGGCCCGACCTGACTTCCCTCGCCAGTCAGTTTGCGTCCTTTGCAGGCTGGACCAGCTTTCCGTTCCTGCCCCTGATCAGTGCCCCGACGCTTGTCATGGCCGGCACGCGCGACCGCATCGTGCCACCCTCCAATGCGCTGCAGCTATCAGCCTTCATTCCGCAGGCCGAACACCACATCCTGCCGGATGCCGGCCACGTCTTCCTGTTCACGGAGCCGGAACGTTCGGCCAGCCGCATCCAGCGCTTCTTCGACCAGTAAGCCGCCGCCACAAAGAAAAGAGGCGCCCTCTTGCAAAGGCGCCTCTCTCAATGTCTTGCGTGACCTTGAAGGATCAGACGATTTCCTTCCGGCTCGTCACGATCTTGTTGACGAGACCATAGGAGACCGCTTCTTCAGCGCTCATCCAGTGGTCACGGTCCGTATCTGACTTGATCTTCTCCAGCGTCTGGCCTGTCGCCGATGCAAAGATCTTGTTCAGGCGCTCACGCATCCGCACGATCTCACGGACCTGGATGTCGATATCTGAGGCCTGGCCGCCAAATCCGCCGCGTGGTTCATGCAGCAGGAAGCGGGTGTTAGGCAGCGAATACCGGTTTTCCTTCTTCGCCGCCGCATAGATCAGGGCGCCTGCAGACGCGACCCAGCCGGACCCGAGAACCTTGACCGGTGCATCGACGAACTTGATCATGTCATGGATCATGTCGCCGGATTCCACATGGCCGCCGGGTGACGAGATCACAAGCAGGATCGGTTTGTCACTTTCAGAGCCGAGCGCGAGAAGGCGCTCGCAAACGCGACGCGCCAGCTTGTCGTCTACACCGCCAGTCAGCAGGATGGTGCGAGCATTGAAAAGCGCTTCTTCGAGGAAGGCATTCGGCTCCGCCATCGGCTTGCTCTCTTGTTCATCGTCGAGATGATGCATGGTCACTCCGTGAATACGTTTCAGGGCCATAGGTGAGGGGCGCCAGCGTCCCGGTCAAGCACCCTTCTGCCCTATTCTGGCGTATGCGTTACCGAGATGCCCAATTCCTCCACAATTTGTGCAGGCGGGGCATCGCTGCTGAACGAGTCGGCGGTGACAGGCCCGGCCGGTTCGACACGAATATCAAGGCTGCCGCCCGGTGTCTGGTAATAAGCCGCAACCGCTTCCAGCCATTCGGCGGCAGGCGGCATTTCCTGTGCTGCCGCACTTTTGCCAGACCGGATCATCGTAGCGATGAAGTTGCGCATCTGCGGCGCATCCATATTGCCGATCATCGCGCCCCACCCTTCTTCGGGGTAAAGCTTGCCGATGTCGCTCGCATAGCCAAACAGCTTGTCATAGCCGCCCGTATCGCTCTCGAAGAGGCGGACACGCCGCAGCGCAAGGCTGTCTTCAAACAGGCGCTCCATTTCCTCATTTATATTGTCAGCTTCAAGCGCCGCCTGGATGCCGGCATAATCGGGCAGGTTTCCTTCGACCTCTGCAAGGCCATTGCCGAAGCCTTCCGACGTCGAGGTCACGGACATCCCTGCCTCGCCGCTGCTCGCAGCCCAGGTCCACTTGCCGGTAAAGTCGAACGGAATATCGGCGAGACCGTGCTCGTCGAGCTTGTCGACGGCCTGACGGAAATTGGCGATGAAAGCTTCGCTTTCCGCGTCGGTGGCATCTGTCGGCATGAAGTCGATGATGAACCCGCCCAGCGCCTCAACGCCGACACCTGCATCTTCCAGCGTGACCGACATATCCGTCGGGAACAACCAGGCAAAATCCTCAGCATCCACGAAGACGCGACCAACCTCGAAGACATCGTTGTCATTCAGCTGCATGCGATAATCGCGGGCCGTCCATGTGCCGAGGCTGAGCAGGTCACGCTCCTCCATCATCGGGAATTCGCCCATCGCCAGGAAACCGGCAAGCTTGTCGAGTTTTATGCCCTCAGAAGACATGAAAGCGGTGGTCTCGAACTGGTCGTAGCCGAACCCTTCTTCAAAGCCGGCTTCAGCCATCTCCGGTTCGATTTCCGTCATCTCCATCGACTGGCCCTGCTGCGCATCCACCACGACAGTCCGGTCCACGTCGAACCCGCTGACACCTTCATAGCCGTAGAATGCCCATTTGATGTCGACGGTGGTCGTCATGCCCGGAGACTGGGTCATCTCCATCTTCACATCAGTGTCGTACCAGGCGGACTCCTCGATCTCGAGCGACCGGACAACCGCAATGACATGCTGGGCGAGACGGATCCCGTCGAGAGCCATGGCCATCTGGGCCTGTTCCTCTTCGTCGGCCCCTTCTACATCAGCGCCAAGATCAGCAAAGAACGTGTCCGACACCGGGCTAAGCTCGAAAGGCCGCAGCGTCAGATTGCTGATGACCATTTCAGCCGTATTGGATTCAAACATCCCGATATCGAAATCGATATCCATGTCGGAATCCGCTTCAATGCTGTCGAGGAAGGAATCGAACAGCGCCTCCATCGCGCCGGCAACGCCGAAATAGCTCAGATTGCGCGCTTCCAGCCGGCTGAGGGCCGGCCCCGTTTCCGACAGCCTCTCGCCGTTCAGGCGGGCGGCGATGAAATCTGTATCAAGGCCCCAGACCTCGGCTTCCTCAGCCAGCATGCCAAACTCCGGCTCGCTGGCGATGGTGACCCTGAGACCCGAAAACACAGTCGCCCCGCTGGCCTCATCAAAGGATTTCTCGTCCCAGCTGACCGAAACAAGATCCGGCAGGGCGGCATTGACCTGGTCTAGATTGGCTTCGACACCGCCGTCGAGGCTGAAGTCTTCGCCCGCAAGGCCGCGCAGGTCGGCAATTGAGGCCTCCCAGTCCGCTGCGGCTTCACTGGTTGCCGTCGGCTTGTCGCCCAGCGCTTTTTCAGGCGTTGCCGGACCATCCCGGTCGCCACATGCGCTTAGCGATCCGGCCAGCACAAGCGCACTCATCCATGTCAGGTGTTTCATGGGTTCTCCCCCCGTCAGGTTTCAGCTCTAATCGCCAGAAAAGGCTACAAGGGTTGTGACATCAACCCCCAGCTCTCGCAATTTACGACTTCCGCCAAGGTCTGGCAGGTCAATGAGGAAGCTTGCGGCAACAATGTCCGCCTTGCCACGGCGCAGCAGCTTTACAGCTGCCTCAGCGGTCCCGCCTGTCGCAATCAGGTCATCCACCAGCAGGACTTTTTCGCCAACCGATACGCCATCCGTATGCATGTGCAGGGCATCGCTGCCATATTCGAGGTCGTAGGCCTGTTTCCATGACTTTCCAGGCAACTTGCCGGGCTTGCGCAGCGGCAGGAAGCCTGCCTTCAGATGGACCGCCATGGCGCCGCCAAGGATGAAGCCGCGTGCATCTACCCCGGCGACTTTCGAGATTCCGATCTGCACGAAGGGCGCGCAAAGATCTTCAATCGCAGCACTGAAGGCTGCAGCGTCGCTCATCAGCGTGGTGACATCCCTGAACATGATGCCTTTGCTGGGGTAATCCGGGATCGACCGGATGAATTTCTTGTAGTCCATCCGTCAGATTATTCCGCGGCGTCTACAGTTTTTCGCCGGTCCGGTTCCTCAAGATCCGGATTCTGGCCACGCTCAGCCGAACGCAATTCCTCTTCGTTCGGGAAGGGATCAGCATTGGCCTGTTCAGGCAACGCATAATCGGGCTCGCGGGATGTCGGGGCGTGCTCAAAGGCGACGCCCTCATCTTCCGACGCTTCATCCATTTCCGGCTCTGTTTCAGGTCCGGACACCGCGAACGGGTCTTCAGGCTCTGTGCCCTCTGCGGCATCCGCCCGGCTGTCGGCAGCAGATGCTGTTGCAATCGCCCCTGTTGCAGCCACGGCAGCCAGAGGCGCAGGGCTCGGCACCTCTGTTTCAGCGACCAGAACGACTTCGTCCTCTTCCGGCGTATCAGCCTCGTCTTCCACCTTGGGCTGGCGGCGTTTTCCGAAGACGCCGCGTGGGTCATCGAGACGGCTATAGTTGCGGGAATAATACGCGTGCGCCGTCAGCGTAAGCGGGCGCGGGGTAAGCACCATCCCGGACTGGCGCAGATTCTCAACAACAGCATCGCGCAGGGCGAGGCCCGGCAGGAGCGCCTGCTCGAAGCCGTGCGCCTTCATCCAGTCACGCACCCACCAGCTGCGGGTTGAACGGGCGCGGGCGGGTGGGCGCCCTTCATGATCTTCCCAGAGATACAGGGTCGAAATGCCATCGACGGCCGCAAGTTTCGCCTCGTCCAGAACGTCATCGATCGCCTCATGAGCGGCAAGCTTCATCCGGAGCCGGCGTTTGGCCCCCTCGATATTCTGGTAGGTCGCCTGGATGGCAGCCAGTGCACGTTTGTCTGTCGCCATGACCTGCGCCAGCACGGCATCAAGCTGCGGATGAGCGAGCCGTGGCAGGTCTTCCGGTGTACGGATCAGCCCGTCAGTGACATCGCGCAGCTCCCGGACGGTCTGGAACATGTTGAACCTGAATTCATGCCCGATGCCTTCCAGCGACAGCTTGATAGCCTCGCGGCGCGTATCTGTTTCACGCCAGAGGAGCCACGCAATCGCGAGCCCCGCTGCGACGAGCAGGCCGAGGCCGCCCACCATGAAAGTCTCAAAATATGTCCCGGTCATCTGTTCCTCACCCACACTTGGCGAAAGCTTAGCAAATGCAGCAAGGGGCGTCGACATAAGCTTTATCGCGCTTGACCCTCACAATATGTTCGTGTTTTGTTCTTTTTGTGGAGACACCTATGCGCACGCCGGAAACGATCGAATGCCTTTACATTGATTTCGACAGCTATTTCGCGAGCGTGGAAAAACAGCTGCAGCCAGAATTACGTGGGCGTCCGGTTGGCGTCGTCCCGCTTGATTCACCCCATACCAGCCTTATCGCGCGCTGCTATGAGGCAAAGGCCTATGGCATCCAGCGCGGCACCAGCGCCGCCGAAGCGAAACGGCTATGCCCGGACATCGCCCTGCCCGTGGCCCGCCATGATGTCTATGTCCGCATGCACCACGCGATCCTGAATGTTATCGACAAATTCGTACCCGTTACGAAGGTCTGGTCTGTCGACGAAATGGAGTGCCAGCTCTGCCCCAGTGAACGGGCAAGCGCCGTCGATCTTGCAGAGCGTATCCGGGCAGGCCTGCGCACCGAAATCGGCCCGTGGATGACCCCGTCCATCGGGCTCGGGCCAAACCAGTTTCTCGCCAAGGTCGCCGCAGAGATGGACAAGCCGAACGGGCTGACCGTACTTGCCCCCGAGGCCCTGCCCGGCGCGCTGCTTGCACTTTCGCTCGATGACCTGCCGGGGATCGCGAAAGGCATCCTCGCCCGGCTCCACAATAGCGGCATCTTCACGATCGAGGCGCTATGGCACCTGTCACCGAAACATGCCCGGGCCATCTGGGGCAGCGTGGAGGGCGAGCGTTTCTGGGCCCAGCTGCGTGGCTATGCAGTCTCACGGCCAGAGACGCGCCGGCGCATGTTCGGGCATGGCCGCGTACTGGTCAGTGGCTGGCAGAGCCTGGACCGCGCCTTCGAGATCGCCCGGCTGCTGACAGGCAAGGCAAGCCGCCGGATGCGCCGCGAGGGTTTTTTTGCCCGTCGCTTTACCCTTTGCCTGACCCCGCGCAGGGGACCGGCAGTTGAATGGCAGATAAGCATTGCCCCGGCCCGCGACGACCAGACCTTCCTCAAGGCGCTGAGCGGCTTTTACCGACGGGCGATTGAAAAGGGCTATGCGCGGACAGAATTCATACGGCTCTCCATCATCCTGCACGAACTGGTGAGCGCGCAGGAGCATATGCTGGATCTGTTCGTGCAATCCGGCCCTGGCGATACACATAACCGGCGCGAACAGCTGAGCGAGCTTGTCGATGCGGTAAACCAGCGTCACGGTCAGTCCATTATCGGCTTTGGCCTTAACCGCCAGCCGCCCGGCGGCTATGCCGGCGCAAAGATCGCCTTCGGCCGTGTGCCGGATCTCAGTGAATTCTAGCTATGAGCCGGCTAGAGAACCCGTCCGGCCACCGCATCGAGCCTGGCAAGCACGGCTGGATCACGAGCAGACGGCGCGGTGATCATCGCAAAATCGAGGCAGGTTTCGATGCGCTGGGGCGATAGTGTCCGCTCCGTACCATCAAGCCCGCGCGCCAGGCCCAGAATGGCGCGCTTTGCCGCTTCAGTGTTCTGCCCCATGATCTCCAGAACATTGGTGACGGACACCGCATCGGTCTCTTCCCGCCAGCAATCATAGTCGGTCACCATCGCCATCGTGGCATAGGGCAGCTCGGCTTCACGGGCGAGCTTGGCTTCCGGCATGTTGGTCATGCCAATGATGTCACAGCCCCACTGGCGGTAGAGGAAGCTCTCGGCCCGTGAAGAGAATTGCGGGCCTTCCATGGCAAGATATGTCCCGCCACGATGCACCCGTACGCCAGCCGCGTCCGCGGCGTCACCGGCAAGCGCGGACAAGCGGCCGCACACCGGGTCTGCCATGGAGACATGCGCCACCATGCCCGGGCCAAAGAAAGATGTCTGGCGGGCGACGGTGCGATCTATGAACTGGTCGGGCATGACAAAATCGCCCGGTGCGTACTGTTCCTGCAACGAGCCGCATGCCGAGATGGACAGCACATCCGTGCAACCCGCGCGTTTCAGCGCGTCGATATTGGCGCGGTATGGCACTTCGCCCGGTGTCAGGCGGTGGCCCTTGCCGTGGCGGGGCAGGAAGACCAGTGTCACATCCCCAATCCGGCCTTTGACCAGTTTGTCGGATGGCGCCCCCCATGGCGTATCGACAGAAAACGTCTCGGCCCCTTCCAGCCCGTCCATTTCATAAAGGCCCGAGCCGCCAATAACCCCGATTGTCCATCCGCTCATCGTGTTCTGTCTCCGGCTGATCCTGCATCTGCCTCAAGCAGGCGCCTGAACGGAAATCAAGTCCGCGTGACCATGCCGGGCGGAACCGCGACCGGAGACGAAGCGCTTCTTTGGCATGACATCAGCAGAAATTCCGAAGCCGGTCGCGGCCTTCATTGCCCGGATCGGCCTCGGGGCCCGTGCATTTGTCTATTTTGCCGTTTCCATCATCCTCATCGACTCTGCGCTGACGTCAAAGCCCGATGATGGTGCCAGCCCCGGAGATGCCTTCCGCGCCATAGAGACCGAACAGGGGGGACGGATCGTTCTCATCGCGCTGGCCGCAGGGCTCTTTCTTTACGCCCTCTGGCGCTTCCAGCAGGCCGCGCTCGATCCGGAAAACCATGGCAGGGACGCCAAGGGTATCCTCTCCCGCATCGGCATGGCGATGTCCGGTATGAGCTACCTGTTGATCGGCATCGCAGCCTTCGCCGTCACCTTCGGCTCCAATAGCGGCGGCGGCGGTGGCAAGACGGCAGAGACGGCGCGCTGGCTGATGAAGCAGCCCTATGGCCGCTGGATGGTCCTTCTGGCCGGTGTCGCGCTGATTGCGATTGGCTGCGCACAGATCTGGCGGGTCAAATCAGACCAGTGGCAGACCCGGATCGACCTGTCCGGCTGGGCCGCGCGCACGAAACCAGTGATCGAGTTCGGCATTGCCGGACGCGGCATCCTGTTCATGATGGTCGGCGGCTTCATCGCCTTTGCGGGCGCATCCGCTGATGCCAGCGACGTGAAAGGCCTGGCGCAGACCATTGGCTGGATACGCTACCAGCCCTTCGGCTTCTGGCTTTTCCTTGTCGCCGCCCTGTCTGTCGGTGCATACGGCGTCTATTCGGCCGTACAGTCAGCCAGATACAAAATCCCGGACAGCTAGGGCTGCCCGGGACAAATGCATTTCAGTTCGACTGGGTCGGCTGGGCTCTAATGCTCAACTTTCCGCCAGATGCGGTGGAAGGAGAACCAGAGCAGGACTGCCAGGATGACCAGGTAGATCATCGCGGCCAGACCGGTCGATTTGCGCTGCGACTGTTTCGGTTCACCGGCCCATTGCAGGAAGTTCGCAACATCCATGGCCATCTGCTCAACCGTGGCTTCCGGCGCTTCTTCGCCATTCGGGCCTGGCAGATAGGATACACGACCCGGCGTCAGCTGTGGTGGCATGGCAAGGAAGCCGCCAGGCGGCGCATGACGTGGGTCACCGCGCCACTGGGCCGACGTATCGCCCGCCATGAACGGGTTGTAGTACTGGCCGAGCGGCTGGATCAGCTCACCCTCGAAGTGATGGTCGCCATGCGACAGTATTTCCATCCGGGCCGGATCGATCACGGTTTCGGTCTCGGCGATCTCAGGGGCGCCCTCGACCGGTTCATCCGTCTCTTCGCTGGCCGGCACTTCGACTTCACGCGTCGAGATGGCCGCTTCTTCCGGATATCCGGAAAGCAGGCTGTAGATATAGCTCGCACCGCCGTGGCGGGCTTTCGTGATAACCGAAAGGTCAGGTGGCAGCGCGCCGCCATTGGCCGCGCGGGCCGCCGCGTCATTCGGATAAGGCGACTTGAACGGATCAGACGTGCGGGCCGGACGGAAATCATAATCACCGACATCATTCGGCACGGTGCTCAGGATTTCGTCCTGGGCCGCAAATGATTTCACCAGCGGGTTGTCGTTCGCATTTGGATATTCCGGATCGTAGAACGGGCCGCCCGGCTCACCGAGATTGCGATAGCTCATCAGCCGCATCGAGTGGCAGGACGAGCAGACTTCGCGGTAAACCTGGTAGCCACGCTGGACGCTTTCCATGTCCAGCTGGCCAACCGGGCCTTCAAAAGCCCAGCCTTCTTCCGGCTCATGGGCGTGGAGAGCTCCGCCGGCAGCGTGGGCGCTTGCAGCGATGGCCGCCGCGCCAAGTCCAGCAGAAAGGAAACGCAGGAATTTCATGTCCTTACCTCTTATTCGGCTGGTGCCGGGGCTGCGCGGTCCTTGCCGAGCACAGCCTTGTGGATGGAGGCCGGCTCATCCTTCGGTTTTTCACGAAGGCCGAGCAGCGGCAGAATGACGAGGAAATAGCCGAAATAATAGGCCGTCAGGATCTGTGCGAGGTGCACAAAGCGGAAAGCTGGTGCCTTCTTGACGGCCATCGTAGCGACAGTGCCTTCAGCTTCCAGCTGGTCGCGGAAGGCGTCGGCGGCTTCATACTCTTCATAGGTCTGTGTCGCTTCGAGCCCATTGGCATCGCTATAGCTGACGACGAGCTTGTCCGATCCCATCGGAATGATCGGGTCATCCGGATTGGAGGCGCCGCACCAGCCAAGCAGCAGGCCGGCAATGACAAAGCCGAAGAAGAACTGACGGGCCACCGGGCGGTAGCGCATCGAGCGCACTTTCGACGTGTCGAGCCAAGGCAGGACGAACAGGATCGCAATCGACCCGAACATCGCGATGACACCCAGCAGTTTTGCGTCAATCGGGCCGATATTGAAGGTGATGGCCCGCAGGATGGCGTAGAATGGCAGGAGATACCATTCAGGCACGATGTGTGCCGGCGTCACCAGCGGGTTCGCCTCGATATAGTTGTCGGCATGACCGAGAACATTCGGCGCATAGAAGACGAAGGTCGCGAAGATGATCAGGAAGACGACAATCGCGAAACCATCCTTGACCGTATAGTACGGGTGGAACGGGACGGTGTCCTTTTTCTGGCCTTCAGGGTCCTTGCGGGCCTCGACGCCGGTCGGGTTGTTGTTACCCGGCACGTGAAGCGCCCAGATGTGCAGGATCACGACACCGGCGATCATGAATGGCAGCAGGTAGTGCAGCGAGAAGAAACGCTGCAGCGTCTGGTTACCGATCGACGGTCCGCCCATCAGCCACGTCTTGATGCCGTCGCCGACAACCGGAAGGGCGCCGATCAGGCCGGTGATCACGTTTGCGCCGTGATAGGACATCTGGCCCCATGGCAGCACATAACCGAGGAACGCCGTGCCCATCATCAGCAGGAAGATGACACAGCCGAGGATCCACAGGATCTCGCGCGGCGCCTTGTACGAACCGTAATAGAGCCCGCGGAACATGTGGATGTAGACCGCGAGGAAGAACATCGAGGCGCCATTGGCGTGAATATAACGGATCAGCCAGCCGAATGGCACGTCCCGCATGATCCGCTCAACGGAGGCAAATGCGCCGTCCACACTGGCGGTATAGTGCATGGCGAGGACGACACCGGTGATGATCTGCGTGGCCAGACAGACGGCAAGAATGCCGCCGAATGTGTACCAGTAGTTCAGGTTTTTCGGCGTCGGAAAGTCGACAAAGCTGTCATAGGCGAGCCGCACGACAGGCAGGCGCGAGTCGAGCCATTTGGTAAAGCCGGTCTTCGGTTCGTAAGTCGAGGGGTGTCCGCTCATCGGTCTTCCGTCCTCTCTTAAAGCGAAATATTGATGACGGTCGGGCTGACATAACGATAGTCAGGCACCGGCAGGTTTGCCGGAGCAGGACCACGCCTGATGCGTCCCGAAGTGTCATAGTGAGAGCCGTGGCACGGACAGTACCAGCCGCCATAGTCACCCGTATTCCCCTGGGCAGGGCCAACCGGCACGCAGCCAAGGTGGGTACAGCTGCCCGAAGTCACGAGGATCGCGCGGTTCAGCTCACCATCAGGCAGCGGAACGAGGCGCTCGTCATCAGTCTGCGGATCGCGCAGCGTGCTGACATCGACATTCTCTGCCGATGTGATTTCAGCTTCCGTGCGATGACGGATGAAGAAAGGCTTGCCGCCGATCAGGACGCGAATCTCGCCGCCCAGCGGAACCTTGGAGACATCCACTTCAAGGCTGGATGCAGCCTTGGTGTCACTGGCCGCATTCATCTGGTCGATAAATACGTAACCCAGCGCGCCAGCCCCGGCGGCGGCCGTTGCTGCGGTGGCAATGTGGATGAAGTCGCGACGATCTTCGTCGACAGCTTCAGCCGTGATATTTTTCGCTTCGCTCACTCTTCCGGTCCTCTGGCCAAGGATTGCTCCGAGATGCATACAGTATCGGGCAAGGAATTCATTGCGGCGCAACGCCGCAAAACATGCCTCCCCGAAAGGTCAAGCGCAGCGGTTAGCGCGCTCGCACGTTCATTGCAAGCGCCCCATGTGTGCCTGCGGCGGTAAGACGCCGCGCAAGCTGCATTTGCAGGGATCACCTGCGGCATTAGGGCCACTACGTATGGCGCAGAAAGGCGGGCTAGTCTCGACCGCGCCAGCGCCACGGAGATCTGATTCATGTCTGCACCCCTTCTGGAAACGCAAAAGTCCCGCGCGAAAGCCTGGTTCGAATCACTTCAGGACGACATCATTACGCGATTCGAGGCGCTTGAGACCGCCGCATGCCCGCCGCTCTATTCCGGCGCCCCCGGCACATTCGAAAAGACCGCCTGGACCCGCGGCGACGGCTCGCAGGACCTTGGCGGTGGCACCATGGCCATCATGAAGGGCAAGCTGTTCGAAAAAGTCGGCGTGCATACAAGCTGCGTCTATGGTGACTTCTCCGAGGCCTTCCGCGCGCAGATCCCCGGCGCCGACAAGTCCGGCGGAAAATTCTGGGCGAGCGGCATTTCGCTCATTGCGCACCTGCATAATCCGCGCGTTCCGGCCGTTCACATGAATACGCGGATGCTGGTGACGAGCGAAAGCTGGTTTGGCGGCGGCGCAGACCTTACACCCCTCCTGGAAGAGCAGCGCGCCGACGGGTTTCCCGACACCGCGGATTTCCACGCTGCCCTGAAAACTGCCTGCGACCGGCATGACCCGGCCTTTTACCCGCAGTTCAGACAGCAGTGCGACGAGTATTTCTTCCTGCCCCACCGCAATGAGCCACGCGGCACGGGCGGGATTTTCTACGATCGCCACAATACAGGTGACTGGGACGCCGATTTTGCCTTCACCCAGGATGTCGGCCGCGCCTTTGCCGACATCTATCCAGAGCTTGTCCGCCGCAACATGAACAGGAGCTGGAGCCCCGAGCAGCGTGAAGAACAGCTTATCCGCCGGGGCCGCTATGTCGAATTCAACCTGCTCTATGATCGCGGCACGACGTTCGGCCTGAAGACCGGCGGCAATGTGAACTCGATCCTGTCGTCCATGCCGCCCGTCGTGAAGTGGCCCTAAGCCGGTTCAGTATTGCCACGCAGCCAGCCAGCATAGGCGTCCGGGCCGATCTCACCTGAGGCAAGCATGATCGTCCAGGCCAGCCGGTCAGCCATCGGCGCCGTCAGCTTCAGGCCATTTGCCCGCAGGAATGTCAGGCAGGCGACATAACCCGTACGTTTGTTCCCATCTACAAACGGATGGTTCTGGATAATGCCCGCACCGTAGAGTGCGCCCAGCGCACACAGGTCTGATTCGCCATAGCCGAAGGCATTAAGCGCCCGCGCCATGGCACTGTCGAGCAGCCCCTCATCCCGCAGACCCGTTGCGCCGCCATGTAGCTCCAGCTGGCGGTCATGGACTTGCAGGATGAAAGATTTGTCGAGCCAGCGAGGCTCGGTCATTTGGCAAGCGCCCGAAGCACGGCGCGGTTCTCGGCCATAATATCTTCGGCCATGGCCAGCAGGTCGTCAGCCTCCCGATCGACGACGGCGAGTTCGATCCGACCATCTTCCGACTGGATAAATTCAATTGAATCGCCCTCGCGGACATTGAGCGCGCCGAGCACGTCCTTGGGCAGGATTACGCCCAGCGAATTACCGATGCGCCGCACTTTCATGCTGGCAGCCATTGGCGGCCTGACCGCTTGTGCACCAGCCTCGCTCATGCCCCGCTTCCTGTTCCGGTCTGTCATTTGACGCTCCAAAGTTACAACATTGGTTATAACTGAATTTGCATCTCATGCAATGGTGTCTATAGGCCGAGCCGTTTCAGCAGCGCTTCGCGATCAGGCATGAAATCCTCGTCCATCCACCACTCTTCCAGCGCGCGCAGCGCCTTGCCGATGTCCGGACCGGTCAGCCCCGCCGCCAGTGCATCATCGCCGCCGACAGGAAATTGCGGCCGCTTCCACGACCGCACGGCCCATAGCAGGTCGCGCACGTCATGGCCGGACAGCATGGCCCGGTCGATGATGGCTTGCGGCCCATGCCAGTAGAGTGCATGACGCAGCTGGCGTCCGTTGAACCCGGTGACATCAGGCAGATTGTCCGCCGCCCAGGACGTAATGCGGGCCGCCTCCGCATTGGAGAGGCGCAAATCAGCACTGACGCGTTGAACAGCCTCGGCCGTCCTTGGCATCAGCGCCATGAGCCGCAGCATCGGGTCCGGCTGGACCCCGCAAAGCTGCTCGGTCAGCCGCAGGTCATGCAAGCCATCGGCATTGCCAGACACAGGCAGTATGACCGCCAGCACGCCGGCGTCATGCATGGCCTCAACCGCCCCGGTCGGATCAGGCGCCGCGAGCAGCTTGTGCAGCTCCTTCCATATCCGCTCTGCCGCGATTTTCTTCAGGCCATCCTTCTGGCGCGCACAGGCGGCAAGGCCCGCTTCATCCATTTGCGCACCATACCAGGCATTGAAGCGGAAAAAGCGCAGGATGCGAAGATAGTCTTCCATGAGGCGCTGGTCGGCATCCCCAATGAAGATGACGCGCCCGGCCGCCGCATCCTCGATCCCCCCGCCTGTCGGATCGAATATCGTGCCTGCGCTATCGGCATAGATGGCATTGAGACGAAAGTCGCGCCGCGCCGCATCTTCAGCCCAGTCCTCGGTGAAAGCCACAACAGCGCGGCGGCCATCCGTCTCGACATCGCGGCGCAGGGTCGTGATCTCATACGGCTTGCCATCGGCCACAGCGGTAATCGTGCCATGGTCGAGGCCGGTTGGAATGGCACGTATGCCAGCGGCCTTGAGCGCAGTGATGACGGCTTCGGGCGCAAGCTGGGTCGCCATGTCGATATCGTCGACCGGCTTGCCCATCAGCGTGTTGCGGACGCAGCCGCCGACAAAGCGTGTGCCGCCCGCCCGCGCCGCATCAAGCGCACGCATCACCGCACGCGTTGTCTCGCTGGCCAGCCAGTCCGTACCTGCAATACTCGTCATTGCGGCGGGTCCGCGTCCGGTAGGGTATCCGAAGCTGGCGGATCATCTGTCGGCGGGGTTTCAAGCGGTCCCGGCGGTGTGTCCTGCCCGGCCGGATCAGCCCCACCCAGCCCGTTGGCCCGTCCGCCCGGATCGCTGCTGGCGGCCTCACCAAGATGCGAGCGGTCTTTCGGGCATGGCACTTCCTGCGCAGGGATCACCCGCCCATTCTCGAAACGCGCACGCTCGATACAGGTCTCCCCGCTGCCGCGATCGAGCAGGATCAGCACCACCCAGGCCAGCACGGCGAGAACCGCGCCCGCCCCGAACAGGATGGTGATTGGCCATGGCTTGCGGCCTTCTTCGATCGCCTCCTGGCGCGCCAGCCTGTAGATTCCGAACGCCGCAAATGGCGACAGGAACAGGACAAGCTCGAATAAAAGCCTGTAGGTCATGCAGTGTCCTCCCCGGACTCGTAGAGGCGTACATATAAAGCGCGGATGATACCCGCCGTCACGCCCCAGATCCTGTTGCCCTCAAACGGCATCTCGTAATAATCACGTATCCGCCCGGACCACTGCACCGATTTCGCATGATGGTTGGCCTGGTCCATCAGGAAGTCGAGCGGAGTTTCAAAGACCGAGTCCACTTCAACAGGGTCAGGCGCAGGTACAAAGTCTGCCGGCAGGACACCGATCAGCGGCACAATGCGGAACGCCGTGCCGGTAATATAGGGTGCCCCCCGCGCCACAAGCTCGACCGTATCGGGCTCGACGCCGACTTCCTCATGCGCTTCGCGCAGCGCCGCTTCGACTTCATTGGCGTCGACCGGATCGACCTTGCCGCCCGGAAACGCCACCTGCCCCGGATGCGTCGGCATGGTTTTCGGCCGGTGTGTCAGCAATACGGTCGGGCCAGACGCGCGCGGAATGATCGGGACGAGCACACCGGCTGGCCGGATATTCTCAATCGCTGTGGCATCGAGGAAATCAAGGTCACCGCCTTCGGACAGGCGCTCCTTGCCTTCGACGGGGTCGAGCCGCAGGCGCGCACGCGCCAGGAAGTCCTGGAGGTCAATAAAAGCCATCTGCCTCAGCTCTCCGCCGGGCCGATGTCAAAGAACTGGCCCTGCGACCACACCCCCAGCGTCTTGCCGCCATTTTCCGGGTTCGGCACGGCCAGCTGGACAAGTTCGTAGAAGACCGGCCGCGACAGCTTGGCTTCAAGGCCGGCTCGCACGTTGAGGTATGGTGCCGGCTCAAGTGTCTCCGCATCGGTCTCGACGCGCAGCACATGGTCTGGGCCGGCCACGGCGATATCACCAACATTCGTGGTGAAGGCGAGCGACTGATTCGGCCCCGTCTCACCTGCCCTGTCGAGCCGCACCGCGATGAACGGCGCGTCCTCGACATGCACGATGACTTTCTCGACCGGTGTGACGAGATAGATTTTCCCGTCATCATCGCGTCTGAGGATTGTGGAAAATAGTCGCACCAGTTTCTCGCGATTGATGCGACCGCCTTCATGCCACCAGCTGCCATCGGCCCTGATTTCCATCTCGATGTCAGTGCAGCGCTCAGGATTCCACGAATGGACCGGCGGCAATTTGCGCCCGGTTTTGTCCGTGGAGATGGCTTTCAACAGCTCATCGAGACTGATTGCAGTGTTTTCATTGGATTTCACGTCGCGCTCCGCCATGATTTTGCCTAGGGTCCGTATTCCATTCTTTTGTCGCAGTGAGCGGCGTAATTTTGGATTATGGACCCCAGACCTAGGTCTGTTGTACCCGGGAGTGAAGACGGAGACCTCATGGCAGACGATAATCAGTCCATCGTTGCAGACGCTGAAGCCGCTGGCGAGACCCTCGCCAAGGTCCGCGCGGAGATCGCGAAAGCGGTGTTCGGGCAGGAGCGTGTGATCGAATTGGCCCTTTCAGCAATCCTGGCTGGAGGGCATGCTCTCCTGATCGGCGCCCCCGGACTGGCGAAGACCCGGCTGGTGGAAGCGATGGGCACCGCCCTCGGCCTCGACTCGGCACGCATCCAGTTCACACCCGACCTGATGCCCTCTGACATTCTCGGCTCTGAAGTGCTGGATGAAAGCGCCGATGGCGAACGCAGTTTCCGCTTCATCAAAGGCCCGATCTTCACCCAGCTGCTGATGGCGGACGAGATTAACCGCGCCTCGCCGCGCACCCAGTCCGCACTTCTCCAGGCCATGCAGGAGCGCCACGTTACCGTCGCGGGCGTCCGCTATGACCTGCCCGCCCCGTTCCATGTGCTCGCCACTCAGAACCCGATCGAGCAGGAAGGCACCTATCCGCTGCCCGAAGCCCAGCTCGACCGCTTCCTGCTCAAGGTCGATGTGTCCTATCCGGATGTCGATACGGAGCGGAAGATCCTGATCGAGACGACCGGCATGGACGACGCAACCGTCGAAGCGGCACTGACATCGAATGAACTGAAGAAGCTCCAGACACTGGTCCGCCAGATGCCTGTTGGCGAGAAAGTGCTCGCCGCCATTCTCGGCGTTGTGCGGGAAGCCCGGCCTGAACAGACTGCCGATGAGCGCGTCAAACGCTTCGTCGACTGGGGGCCAAGCCCGCGCGCCGGACAGGCGCTGATGCTCGCCTGCCGCGCCCGCGCCCTGCTGCGGGGCCGTCTCGCGCCGTCGCTGGAAGATGTCGAAGCGCTGGCAGAACCGTGCCTCGGCCACCGCATGGCGATGCGCTATGACCCGACCGGACAGGCCCCGGTCCTGAGAGACCTGATAGACGACCTCGCGAGGACCGCCGTCTGAGATGTTCCCTGCCGCGCATTCCCGATACGGACTCGCAGGGCTCAGCCTTGCGGGGCTCGGTGTCCTGTCTGCGTGCGCACCGTCAGGCGGTATCGTGAATGGCGATACGCTGGGCGAGTGCCACCGCACCATCCAGCGCGCCGTGCTGGCCCTGCAGGTGAGCGGCAGTGAAACGACCCCCGCCGACCGCGCCAATGCACGCGACGCCCTCAAGCAGGCCGGGCATCGCGTCCTGCTCGAATGGTCGCGCTATGAAGGTCTCGACCTGCACATCGATGATTTCACCCACGAAACACCGCAGGCCATGGCCTTTGTACGCGGCATCGACGCCGAAGCCGGCCTCAGTGAACAGGCCCGCCGCACCGAGCTTTCCATCGCTGGCGACCAGCCGGGACGCTGGATGGAAAAGTTCAATGCCGCCATGACCTGTGCAGACAGGCTCGCGCCATGATGGATCTCGCCACTCTCCGCGCCGAAGCCGAGCTGCTCGCCCGCGCGCTGCCGGGCCTCAACCTGAAAGCTCGCGCCGCCGATGCGGCCCATCTCGGCGCTGCTGGCCGCAAGCGGGCAGGCACCGGCGAGCAGTTCTGGCAGTATCGCCACTATGCCCAGGAAGACGCCGCCCACCGTGTCGACTGGCGCCGCTCTGCCCGCAGCGATGACCTCTATGTCCGTGAAACCGAACTCGAAACCGCGCGCACCATCCTGTTCTGGTGCGACCCGCATGCCGGGTTTGACTGGACAGGCCAGCCCGGCCGCATGACCAAGGCGGATGCCGCCCGGATCACCATGATGTCCGCCGGCCTGCTGCTGTCAAAAGCGGGCGAGCGGATTGGCGCGCTCGGCAGTGGCCGCTCAGCCGGGTTCGGCAAGGCGGCCGGAGACAAGCTCGGCGAAGACCTGCTGCGCGCGACGCATGATGGATTCCCGCCGCCGCCGAAATCCCAGTCTATCTTCATTGTCGCAAGTGACTTTTACGACCCGATTGAGATCTGGCGAGACCGCCTGGCCGCGCTGGCGACCCGGTCGAAGGAAGGCGTTCTGCTCGCAATCAGCGATCCGGTCGAGGAAACGTTTCCATGGAAAGGCCGGGTGAAATTTTCCCGCCCCGGCGCGCAACTGTTCCGCATCTTTGGCCGCGCCGAAACCATCCGTGACGAGTATATCGCCAAATTCGACGCGCATTTCAAAGCACTCGAAACGCTCGCCGGCGGCATGGGCTGGCAGCTTATCCGACATTCAACCGGTGCACCGCTGCAGAATGCCGGGGCTGACCTGAAACAGGCGCTCGAACTTTTCGGAGCGCGGCTATGATGCTTGGCCCCTTCCTGTTCGGCGCGCCGCTGGCCCTGCTGGGCCTCGTCGCATTGCCGGTCATCTGGTACATTTTGCGGGCGACGCCGCCTGCCCCGCAGGATGCCGACCTGCCCTCCCTGCGCCTGCTCGATGATGTCGTCCCGCAGGAAGAAACGCCTGCCCGCACGCCGTGGTGGATCCTGCTCCTGCGCATGCTGGCTGCGGCGGCCGCGATCATTGGCCTGTCGCAACCGGTCTATGCGCCGGGCGCCAATCCGTCGGACGACACAGCTGGCCCTGTCCTTGTGGTGGTCGACAATGGCTGGGCGAGTGCCCCGCGCTGGGGAGAATTTCGCGCGGTGGCCGCAGGTGCCCTTGATGGCGAGAGTCGCAACACACCGGCGCACCTGCTGCTGACCGCGCCGAAATCCCTCAACATCGATCCGGCTGACCGCCTCGACAAGACAGAGCTGCCGCAACGCGTGAACTCACTGGACCCGGTCGCCTGGGGTGTTGACCGTGTTGATGCGCTTGAACGGCTTGAAGCATCGGGCCTCAAGCCCGGCCGCATCTTCTGGATCACGGACGGGCTCGACCCGCAGACAGCCGCGCCGTTTGCGCGTGCCCTCGCCTCGATGGCCCCGCTCAGCGTCTATGCGGCCCCGCCGCGCGGCCCCGTCGCTATTACCGGGCTCTCCTCAGACGCAGAGGGCGCCGCCGTCGAATTGCACCGCGCCGACCTCAGCGAAGATAGCAGCCACTTCGTCTCCGCACTGACACTGGACGGCGCAGCGCTCGCCACCTCTGAAGCCAGCTTTACCAACAATGCGCCCACCGCCATTGCAGGTTTCGACATACCCGCCGCTGCACTGGCGCGTATCTCCCGCTTCACCATCACGGGCGCAGAAGGCGCAGGCAGTGTCTGGCTCTGGGATTCAGCGGCCCGCTCACGCCGGGTCGGGCTTGTTTCCGGCGACGCCACGGCCCAGCCGCTCCTCTCTGACATGCACTATGTCCGCAAGGCGCTGGAGCCTTTCGCCTCGATCATCGACGGCGAACTCACCGATCTCATCGCCGCCAATCCCGATGCCATCATCATGACCGATATTGGACGTCTCGCCCCGGAAGCCGAAGACGGCCTTGCCGAATGGGTCGAGAGTGGCGGCGCGCTGATCCGCTTTGCCGGGCCGCGTATGGCCGCCCAGTCGGACAGTCTCGTGCCAACCCCGCTACGCCGCTCATCGCGGGCCATTGGCGGCGCGCTGACCTGGGAAGAGCCACAATCGATCGGCAGCTTTCCCGATAGCTCGCCTTTTACGGGCCTGACCGCATCACCCGACATAAAGATCCGCCAGCAAGTGCTTGCGCGGCCCGACCCCGAGCTTGCCAATCGCACCTGGGCCCGCCTGCAGGATGGCTCGCCCCTCGTCACCGCTGCGCCGCGCGGACAGGGCATGCTGATCCTTTTTCATGTAACCGCCGGGCCTGACTGGTCTGATCTCTCCTATTCCGGCACTTTCGTCGAAATGCTCCGCCGGTCGATTGCGGCTGGCCGGGGCGAAGCCGTGGCTGATGCCGAAGGCACTTATTCGCCCGATATCGTGCTCAATGGTTATGGCCGTCTCGTCAGCCCGGACTCTAACGCCACCCCGCTCAGCGCCGCCGATTTTGCGGGCCTGGTGCCCTCCGAAGCCCATCCTCCCGGTCTCTACCGTGGTCCGTCCGGCACCCGCGCCGTGAACGCTGCGGCGGGCGCCCAGCCTGAACGCATGACCGACTGGCCGGCTGGCACGCGGCTGCTGGGCGACGCCGAAGCAAAATCCATGCGTCTGGCCGGGCCGTTGCTGGCGCTTGCCGGGCTGCTGATCGCGATCGACCTGCTTGTCGCACTGTCGATTGCCGGGCGCCTGCCGCGCTTCAGCCGCGCCGCCCAGGCAGGCATCATCATCGCCATGGCCGGTATCACCTACGCATCCCTGCCCCCGCAAGCCGAGGCGCAGGGCTATACGCCGCGGCCGAGCCCTTACAGCTATGGCGTCAGCCCCGGCTATGGCACGCAGGTCAATGTCAACGGAGAGATCGACAAGGCCACCGAAGCGGCGCTCGAAATGCGGCTCGCCTATATCGCGACAGGCAATGCCGAAGTCGACCGCGCCACCCTGCAGGGCCTGAATGGTATTTCGCTGATCCTGTTCCGGCGTACCTCGGTCGAGCCGGCCGAACCGCATCTCGTAGACCCTGAAACAGATGCGCTCGATGTTTACCCGGTCATCTTTCTTGCCCTGCCGCCAAATGCAGCGCCGCTGAGTTCGCTCGCGGTGGAGCGGCTGAACGCCTATCTGCGCAATGGCGGCGCACTGTTCATCGACACCCGCAATGGCGGCGATGTGGCGAACACTGACAGCTTTGCCGACCTTGAGCGCGTCCTGCCGGGCCTCGATACGCCGCCGCTCCAGCCTGTACCGCAAGACCATGTGATGACGCGCAGCTTCTACCTGCTCGACAGTTTCCCCGGCCGCTACCCCAACCGCCGTCTCTGGATCGAAAGCTCTGGCATTGGCGACAAGGCCGAACGCCGGGGCGATGGCGTGTCGCGCCTGATCATTGGCGACGCGGACTATCTTGCAGCCTGGGCCGTCGATGAACATGGCCGCGCGGTCTACTCCGTTGATGGCGGCGACGAACAGCGCGAAATGGCGCGCCGTTTTGGCGTCAATCTCATCATGTATGTGCTGACCGGCAACTACAAGGAAGACCAGGTCCACCTGCCGGCCCTGCTGGAGCGCCTCGGCGAGCGCGACGAAGACATCACCAATGATTTCAACATCGAGGACATTCCGACCATCCAGGATGGAGGGCCGCAATGACTGAAGCTGGACGCATAAGCTTTGACCCGCTGCTTGGCTGGCCGGTCCTCTGGGCACTGCTGGCCGTGTGCGCGCTGGCCTATCTCGCCTATCTACGATGGCGCGGACAGGCCTGGCTGACGCGCGCCGCCGCCCTGACGGCCCTGGCCGCCGCCCTCTCCAACCCGGCCTATGTGCGCGAGGAAAGAGAGCCGCTGCCATCCGTGGCCGCCGTGGTGGTCGACCGATCCGAAAGCATGACATTCGGCCAGCGCGAAGAGATCGCCAATGCGGCGCTGGCGCAGCTGCGCGAAAAACTCGATGCCGATACCGCGCTGGAAGTGCGCCTCGTCGAAACAGACCGGCAGTCGGACGGCACCAACCTCATCGGCACGCTGGAAGGCCTGATGGCGGATGTCCCGCGGGACCGGATTGCCGGGGCCGTCCTCATCACTGACGGACAGGTCCATGACATTCCCGAAGACCTCACCCGCCTCAATGCGCTTGGGCCGGTGCACGCCCTGATTACCGGCGACCCTGAGAGCGGCGACCGGCGCATCACGCTCGTCCAGTCTCCGGACTTCGGCATTGTCGGTGAGGACGCCCAGTTCGTCGTGCGCGTCGATGACCCGGCCGCCGCCGAGGCGACCGTGTCTGTCTCGGTCAATGGCGGCCTGCCGCAGCGCATCACCGTCGAGACCGGCACCGACACGCCGCTCCCCATCGAGATCGAGCGGCGCGGTGACAATATCGTGGTGGTCGAGACCCCGCCCGGCGAAGAAGAACTCACCCTCGCCAATAATCGCACCGCCGCCACCCTGTCCGGCGTGCGTGACCGGCTGCGCGTCCTGCTGATTACCGGCAAGCCCAACGCCGCCGGCCGTGTCTGGCGGGACCTATTGAAATCCGACCCGTCGGTTGATCTTGTCCACTTCACCATCCTGCGTCCGCCCTTCAAGCAGGACATCACCCCCCTGGAAGAGATGGCCCTTATCGCCTTCCCCACCGAGGAACTGTTCGAGGGCAAGCTCGACGAATTCGACCTCATCATCTTCGACCAGTATGAGCGGCGCACCGTCATCACCATGTCCTACCTCGCCAATATGGCCCGCTATGTGGCCGATGGAGGCGCGCTGCTGATCGCGGCGGGCGAGGATTTTGCCGGGCCGACCAGCCTTGCCAACACCCCGCTTGCCGGCGTGCTGCCCGCCCTGCCCACCGGCACGATCGAGGTCGGGCCGTTCACGCCGCAGATTTCAGACACCGGCGACCGTCACACCATCACCCAGTCGCTGGACGGCCAGAGCTGGGGCAAATGGGTGCGCTATATCAAGGCGACAGCCGAAGCGGGTGATGTGCTTATGACCGCCGGGAATGGCGACCCGCTGCTCGTCGTTGACCGCGTCGGCGATGGCCGCGTGGCGCAGCTCCTGTCTGGGCAGGTCTGGCTCTGGGCGCGCGGCTATGATGGCGGTGGCCCCTTTGCAGAGCTGAGCCGCCGCATGGTCCACTGGCTGATGAAGGAACCGGAACTGGAAGAGCGCCAGCTGCGCCTCGAAGCCCAGGGCGACACGGTCCGCGCGACACTGCGCACCCTGTCGGACAACGCCCCGCCGCTGCAGATCGAGACGCCGGACGGCCAGGTCATGGAGCCGGAATGGCAGGCGATTGGCCCCGGCGAATTTGCCGCCGATGCCCCGATAGACCGCCTCGGCCTCTTCCGTGCGCGCTCTGGCGGGCTGGAAGCGGTCACTCTCAACGGCCCGGCCAATCCGAAGGAATATGCCGCGCTCGAAGCCACTGACTCCGTCCTCGCCCCGCTGGCAGACCGCACGGGCGGCGGCGTCTATACCCTCGACAATCCGTCCGACAATATTCCCGATGTGCGCCGCGTCAGCCGCACCGGTGACGCCGAAGGCGGAAACTGGATGGGATTGCGTGAGCGAGGCGCCTATGCCGTGCGCAGCTCGACCAGCCTGCCGCTCTTGCCGGGCCTGCTCGCGGCCGGCCTCATCGTGATCTTCCTGCTGCTGGCATGGAGACGTGAGGGACGGTAAGCCGTGCGTCGACGTCTAGGCGCATGCCTCAGGATCAAACAGTATCTCACCATTCTCTCCCGTCACTTTTTCATCCGGCAAGCAGGTCAGCAGGGATGCGGCCATATGGCTGGGGCGGCACAGCTTCACGCCGCGCGACGAACAGACGATCGGCCGATTGACCAGCACCGGATGCACCAGCATCGCCGCAAGGATCGCCGCGTCAGACACCCCCTCCGCCAGCAGGCCAAGCGCTTCAGCCGGTGACTTTGTCTCCCGCAGCGCCGTGCGCGGTGTCAGCCCGGCCGCGGCGAACAGGCCGGCAAGTTGCGGCCGCGTCCAGCCCTCGCTCAGATAGTCTATCACGGTGACATCCTCGCCGCTTGCTTCGAGCAGGCTCAGGACATTTCGTGAGGTGCCGCAGTCCGGATTATGATGGATGACGATCATTCCGCCCCCACTTCAACGGCCACATCATCGTCGGCGAACTGGCCCCGCGTCCGGTTCGCCAGCGCGACCAGCGACAGCATGACCGGCACTTCGACCAGCACGCCGACCACCGTGGCCAGCGCCGCGCCCGAGTTCAGGCCGAACAGGCTGATCGCGACAGCCACCGCCAGCTCAAAGAAGTTGGACGTGCCAATCAGGGCGCACGGTGCTGCAATATTGTGTGGCACGCGCAATGCCCACGCCGCGCCATAGGCAATCGCAAATATCCCATAGGACTGCAGGATGATCGGCACGGCGATCATCCCGATGACCAGCGGCCGCGACAGGATCATCTCACCCTGGAAGCCAAACAACAGCACAACGGTGGCCAGCAGGCCGATGATAGAAGCTGGCTTTACCGCCGCGATGAACCGGTCGACCGAGGCCTGCCCGCCCTTCCCCATCAGGATGGCGCGCGTCGCCACCCCGGCGATCAGCGGCACCACGACATACAGCGCCACCGAGAGCAACAGCGTCTCCCATGGCACGGCAATGTCCGTCACCCCCAGCAGGAAAGCGACAATCGGCGCGAAGGCGAACACCATGATGGCATCATTCAGGCTGACCTGGACGAGGGTATAATTCGGGTCACCGCGCGTCAGCTGCGACCAGATGAAGACCATGGCCGTACACGGCGCCGCTCCCAGCAGGATCAGGCCCGCGAGATAGCCGTCCGCTTCCGCCGCCGGAATAAGCCCCGCAAAGACATGCTTGAAGAAGATGACGCCGAGCGCCGCCATGCTGAACGGCTTGACCAGCCAGTTGACCACCACCGTTATGAACAGGCCTTTCGGCTTCTGGCCCACCTGTTTCAGGCTGCCAAGGTCCACCCCGATCATCATCGGCCAGACCATCGCCCAGATGAGCAGTGCGACCGCGAAGTTCACATTGGCATATTCAAACCCGGCCAGCGCGCCGAACACGCCGGGCAGGACCTGTCCAAGCGCGATGCCCGCGACAAGCGCAAGCCCCACCCAGACCGACAGATAGCGCTCAAACGATCCCATGCCGGCCTACCCGCCGCAGCAGGCTTTTTGCGGCATGCCGGTCGGGCTGGCCGCAAGCCGCCCACCTTCAGCTTCGCTGCCATCGCCATAGGTCGCCGCCTCGCCATGCGTCAGGAAGACTTCCCACGGCACACCCGCCGGATCGGTGACCCAGCTCTTTTCCGACCTTGCATAACAGCAGACGGTCTCGCCCTCTTCGAGAACGGGTGCATCGGCCGTTCCGAGACGCTGGTAGACCTCTGCAAGTTCCGCCTCATCCTCGACCTGTATGCCGAGATGCTCGACACCGGCGGGTGCGCCGCGCTGGCTGATGGCGAGGTTGAGGCGCGGATCATCCAGCATCCATTTGGCATAGTCAGCCTTGGTCACCGACGGTTCAGCCGCGAACAGCGTCGAGTAAAAGCGCGTGGCGCGGGCTAGGTCGTCAACCGCGATATGGACATGAAGGCGTTTCATAGTCTGGGGCTCCATTAGCAGATTTCAGGGATGCAACAGCGCGTGGCCGCCTGCTCGACCGGCCCGGCAATAGCGGCGTCACCGGCGCAGCAATCTTCCATCAGCCAGACAATCAGCTCACTCACCGCATCGAACTGCACCGAATAGATGATCGACCGGCCATCGCGCCGTTTGCCGACAAGGCCCGCCTGCGACAGGATATTCAGCTGCGCCGACAGCGTATTGGCGGGAATGTTCAGCGCATCGGCAATCGCCCCCGCCGCAAGCCCGCTTTTCCCCGCCTTGACGAGCAAACGGAACACAGCCAGCCGACCGGCCTGCGCCAGGGCAGAAAGTCCCGTGATTGCTGTGTCCGCTTCCATACTTCCATATTCGTGGAAATATGGAACTGAGTCAAGTCCAGGCATGTGGGCACATGTGATAAACTGAAATCCATCCCCCCTGCCCTAGCCCTCCGCTATAACCCCGCCGCATGGAGCTGACCCTCTCGATGATATGGAGCTGTCTGATGCGGGTGCCGGTGCGGCACTGGCGGACTCTTATCCATTATCTCTGCCGGCTCGACGCGACCTACCGCCTCGCGCGCGGCGAAGGCCGCGGCTGGATCCGCTGGCACCTGCGCGAGGATGGCGTCATCTTCATCTCGGCATGGGAGCTGACGGAGGCGGAGCGAAAACGCCGCTGCGCGCTGCCGGATGGTTTTGACCGCATACCCTGGACGCGGCTCGCGCCGCGTGACCTGTCCGGCATGGCGGGCGCTGGCCTCTGCCATGGCGCATGGCTGGCGCACTGGACTGCCAGTGTACTGATCCTGCACCATGGGTGCACTGCTGGTGTACTGCCGGTGCACCCGGCCCGTCCGCCGCCCTGACAACCTCGCCCTGCTATCCAGCCCTGCCTGCCGCTGACCGCCCGGTCCAGTGGCCACATGTGCTGGCAGCGCGCAGGGCTTGTCAGTCCGGTGCCTTGCGAATCAGCCAGCGATAGATGCCGAACGCGTTGATGAAGGTGAGGACGGCGTTCTGGATGATCAGTGGCGGCTCCTCGTCCATCAGGCCGACCGCGACCCATGCGATCGAGGAAACCGTAAATATCACAAAGGCATAGCCGGTTATCTTGCGGCCAAAATCACCCGAAATGGTTACCGCCGCGCATATGCCCGACGCCATCGCCACATATCCCAGAATGTCAGACATAAAAGCTGTTCCCGTCCGTACCGGTTTCAATCATGCCGCCGGATCAGGCGCCCGTCACCAGCCCTTCGAGCTGGCTCGCATCGCCGGCCAGGTCACACACCATGATGCGCGACTGGTCCTGTGGGCCGGGGAAGGTCAGGCGCCCGCGCGGCGTCACCTGAAAGCCGATCTGCGTGAAGTAGGCTGGCGCGCCAATCAGCACGGCCGCTGGCCAGCCCGCGAGCTTGCCCGCCTCCATCGCCTCGCCCGTCACCGTCAGGCCCAGCCGGTCGCCGCGATGTCCCGGCGCCACTGCCACCGGGCCATAGAACAGGGCGCGGTCCCGCCTCGCCCCGACGACGAGCGGCCAGACACGACAGACGGCGATGATCTCACCGTCCAGCACGGCCACGCGATTGATCCCGGGGATCGACGCGGAGTATTCGCGCAATCGCTCGGCCGTCTTGGCAAAGTGGCCGGGGCCGAATGTCGCGTCGAACAGGTCTTCAACGGCGTCGGCATGCAGGTCTGGCAATTCAGGGATGATTTCGAGCATGGGCGGCGGTGTAGGCGGTGAAGCGCCTTGATGCAAACGGGATTTTTAGCTGACAGCCTTACCAGTCCGACAGGATGCCGCGCACCGCCGAGACAAAAGCCAGCGGCTGGTCCAGCATCACATGATGATAGGCTTCGGGGATCGTCACCATCGGCACAGGCGGATCCTGAAGGCCCTGCATATAGGCGGAAATTTCCGGCGTGACGAGGATCGATCTTGCCCCGCGCATGAACATGATCGGGCATTTGGTATCGAGCTCCAGTTCGCTGCGCTCATCCCAGCTCGGCTTCAGCTTCCGGAAGATGAAGGGATCGAACTTCCAGGTCAGGCCCGGCTTGCCATTCTCATCCGTCACCGGCTTGACGCTGTGGCGGGCGATATAGTCGACCGCAAAATGATTGTCGCAGGGCTGCGGCGGCGCCAGCCTGAAACGCGCAAGCGCTGCGGCCAGATCGGGATAGATCCGGTTAGGCCTCGACCGGGTCGGCGGGCCTGGCCGGTCTGCGCCGGGCGGCTCCATATGGCTATCGACGATGAGGGCGCCGGAGAATCTGTCGCCATCAGCCACGGCCGCATAAAGCGCCACGATCCCGCCAAAGGAATGGGCAACGATCATGGGCTTGCTGGCATGCGCGAACAGGCCGGCATCCGCGCTGACCGCGACAAGCTCTTCAGCAAAGACATCGAACGAATAGGTCTCCCGCCACTCGCTATCGCCCATGCCGGAAAACGTTGCGGCGACAACATTGTAGTCCTCGGCAAAAAAGGGGGCGATAAAGTCCCACCAGTGGGCGTGAGCCCCGTTGCCATGGACAAGCAGCAAGCCGGGTTTGGACGGGTCACTCCATTGCTGGTAGGTGACATCGGCGCCCTGCACATTGACCGATCCTGTCCTGTAAGGGGTCTCGACAGCTTTCGTGAACCAGTCCGGTGCAGGCGGCCTTTCGCCCTTGTAAGCGAGCAGGAGCAGGTCTTCCGCCGACGGCTCTTCACGCGTCCTGGTCGTTTGGTCTGTAACTGTATCGCTCATGAGCTGCCCTGTTTGCCGCGCCGTTGGATGACCTTGAAAATGCCGGTGCCGGTCAACAGCGTGCGCTCGCCCGACCAGATGCGTCCTTCGACGGTGAATATGCCGTCGACATGGCTGACAACGCGGCCATGCCCCTCGACCCAGTCGCCGAGCTTCGCACCGGAGAGAAAGTCACACAGCAAACGGACGGTGACCCACCAGGTGGCTTCGTCCTTCTCAACTGCCGATCCCCAGGCCATATCGGCGAACGTCATCATCATGCCGCCATGCCATTGGTATGATGTTCCTCGACACGAAAGGCGCGGGTCAGCCCGCCCTCACCGCGCTTTTCGAAGAGTGGACCAACTTGTCTGCCAAAGCCGCGATGCCATGGGAGAAGCTCGAAACCATCTGGCACTTCAAAGCTTTGGGACTGGGTGAAATCGTCTGTCATCGGGAGTCGGTTTGCCCCATCGCTGCAACAGCGGCAAGCCTTCACCCAGCGGGAGGCGAGAGGCTGGCAAGAAAGGTAATCATCGCATTTGCCGAGATGTGGGCCAGGATGGGGACGAGGATACTTCCGCTGGCGACACGCAACCAGGCAAAGCCCATTCCGGCTATGAAGACAACAGAGAGCGCAGGCAGGGAGTACTGCAAATGCGGCAAGGTGAACGCCGCCGTCGAGATAACCATTGCCATCACGGTCGGGACATTGCGCGAAAGCAGCGCGCCAAGCGCCACACCGCGATAGGTGACTTCTTCAAGCATCGGCGCCAGCAACAAGGCATAGACTAGGTAGGCCGGTCCCCAATTGTCTGGTGCGAACAGCGCTTCATTCACGTCGGTTGAATATTCCCAGCCCTGCTCGCCGCCAAAGAACTGGCCGATAATCAGATTAGGTCCAAGCAGAATGGGCGGTCCCAGCAGGATCGCAGCGACCAACCAGTTCGCCGAGGTGTCTACCGATCCGGCAAACGCACCGGCGCCAATACGCTCACTCCAGAAACTCAGGATCGCAAACTGAACAAGGGAAAAGGTGGCAAACGCAGCCCAGACCAGCCCGACGGCATTCGCGTCGGGCGATGTGTCCTGAATGGTGGCCGTGTAGGCAGGCCAGATGAAGGCCAGAAGAGCTGAGCCAATAACCGGAAACAGGAATGGCGCGCAGAGCGCCCAGAAGCCAGCCGTAAAAGGTTCACGCGCCAGCGCGAGCGGTGTTTTGTAGGGTCCCAATTCCATGAATTCGGCTTAGTTGCTAAGGCCCGCCTTGGAAAGCGCTTCTGACTGCCGCTTTGCCACAGCCGTTTCATCAAAGCCGTCAAGGCTCTCCTCGAACAGCTGATGATAATTGAGCTCTGCCCTGAGACGCAGGTACGCCGCCCCAAGTCCGATAGCCGCCCGGTCCATGAAGACGAATTCGCGTGGGATGGTGACCGGTCCCTTGTCTTTCAGCATCTTGCGGACCTGGAACGCTTCCTTGCGCCCATATTCGCCGGGCGCCACGCCATCTGCCACACTGCGCACCCTGTCATCCAGAAGCGGGCCATAAATGAAGCTCGCCCAGATATTGAGAACTTCGACCAGATCCCTGTTCAGGCTCTTGAAGCCCCACTTTTCATAGGCGGCATAAGTCGCATCGAAGTCATCAGACAAAAGCGCGCGATAGAGATCGACGACGCCGCCGACAAATTTCGGCGGGAAGATGCGGATACATCCAAAATCCAGCAGGTTGAGCGCGGTGCCCTCATTCTTGACCTGATAATTGCCAAGATGGGGATCCCCATGAATGACCGCATATTGCGTGAATGGCAGCCACCACGTCCAGTACAGGCGTTTGGCGATGCCGTTACGGACCTCCTGAGTGTCATGCTCATAAGCGCTTAAAGGGTCGCCGGCCACCCAGTCCATCGTCAGGAGACGGTCGGTCGAAAGATCATCTACCGGCGACGGGATCGACACGAAATCCTTGCCGCCAAGCATGTCCTGATAGAGCCGCATATGCTTGCGCTCGCGTTCATAGTCGAGCTCTTCCCGAAGCCGGTCGGATATTTCCCCGACCATTTCGCGTGGATCAATGGATCCATCCATGCGCCGGAAGAGACCGAGCAGGTTCTTGAGCTGGCCAACATCGCTTTCCACCGCGCTCGCCATGTCCGGATATTGCAGCTTGCAGGCGACTTCACGGCCATCCGGCAGGGTCGCGCGGTGAACCTGCCCGAGCGAGGCAGCGTGGGCCGCTTCCTTGCCGAACGTCTGGAACCGTTCCTGCCAGTCAGCCCCCAGCTCGGCCCGCATCCGGCGCTTCACGAATGGCCACCCCATAGCTGGTGCTTGCGCCTGAAGCTGAGAAAGCTCTGCTGCGTATTCGGCAGGCAGGAAATCGGGAATGGTCGACAACATCTGCGCGACCTTCATCAAAGGCCCCTTGGTCTTGCCAAGCGCAGCCGCAAGCGCTTTGGCATTGCGCTCGTCGCTGTCATCTCCGCCGAACATGCGGTTGGCCGCAAAAGACAGTCCGGCACCGGAAAGATTCGAACCAACTTTAGCCGTGCGGGCAATGCGTGCTGAAAGACGATTACGTTCGGGGTCTTTCTCGTCGGCGGCCATCTACCAGCTGCCGATATTCTCGGCGCTGGCCCATGGCTCTTTCGGCGGCAGCGGGTCACCCTTCTGGAGAAGCTCGACCGAGATGCCATCCGGTGAACGCACGAAGCACATATGACCGTCACGCGGAGGACGATTGATCGTCACGCCCAGCTTCTGGAAGCGCTCAGTCACTTCGTAGATATCGTCGACCTTATAGGCGAGATGGCCGAAATTGCGCCCCCCCGTGAGCTCTTCCGGATCCCAGTTGTGGGTGAGCTCAATCATTGGAAGGCCAGGTGGCAGACCTTTGTCATCGCGGCCGCCAGCATTGCGCGCCGCATCCTCTTCCGATGCGAGAAAAACCAGCGTGAACCGGCCGTTTTCATTGTCGACGCGGCGCAGTTCCTTGAGGCCGAGGCCATCACAGAAAAAGGTCAACGCGCTATCGATGTCGTTCACGCGGATCATGGTGTGGAGATATTCGGTGCTCATTCAGCTTTCCCTTCAAGCCGTTTGATTTCCTGCTTCAGACTAGGTGGTACGTGCCGATAATAATGCGAGGTCATAAGATAGAGAAAGCCGACAATCACCGCCATGACGAAGATGAACGTCATGAAGAGATGAAACATGTAACCGCGCTCCAGCGGGCCAGCCACCGCGCCGCCCAGACGCCAGACAAAATCCCAGGCGATGTTAAAAATCATCATCAGTGGCGGAAGCGCAAGCAGGCTGACAACGGCGGTGACCCACCGATAAGAGGCGGCCAGCGGCGCTTCGGCGCGAATGAAGCTTTCCTTGAAGTCCTCACGGTCCACACTCTTGGACAGGAGGCCTTTTTCAATCATTGAATTGTAGACGGCATTGGAGAAGTCCGGCAATCCGCGCCACTTCATCAAGATCCAGATGCCCCACGCCCCAAGCGCCACAAACATCAGCGCATAGATTGTCAGATAGCTCATCAACTGTCCCGTTCGTCTGGCGGCGCACAAATGCCCGCCAAATCAAGGCTCAGGCGGCGTGCGCTCGCTCATATGTCAGCATCGCACGTTTGCGTGCCACGCCCCAATGGTAATTATGTAACCTTTGATCCGAAGCAAGGGCGCGATGGCAGGGGATCAGCCATGAAATATTGTTGGCCCCGATAGCGGTGCCGGCCGCCCGGGCAGCTTTTGGTTGTCCCGCCGATGCAGCGACTTCCCCATATGTGCGGGTTTCACCTGCCGGAATTTCCAGCAGGGCCCGCCAGATCTGCCGCCTGAAAGGCGTGCCGTAAAGCGCGACCGGAATCGGCTCATCCTTCTGGAAGACAAGCTCCGACCATTTAGCCGCTTCGCTATCGTCGCGATCAATCTGCGCATTGGGATAGCGTCCGGTCAGGTCTGCGAAGACCTTCTGCCTTGTATAGCCGGGATGTTCGAACCCCGTCTTTACGCTGACGCCGTCATCAGCAAAGCCGAGGCCGCACAGCCCGCGCTGGGAGACGAGGAATACGCCTGTCCCGAATGGCGTCGGCGCTTCACCGATCTTCAGGTCAGCGCCCGCACCGCCAGCCTTTGCTTCGCCAGGCGTAAGGCCTTCATGCGCAATGAACAGGTCATGCAGCCGAGACGGACCAGACAGCCCCGTTTCAAGTGACGCATCGAGAACCGACGCCCCCTGCCGCAGCAGGTCACCTGCCTCAGCATGAGCGAGGGCGGCCTGGAACTGTTTCGGGCTGATACCGGCCCAGCGCGTAAACTCACGCTGGAAATGGTGTGGGGAGAGTCCCATCGCCCGGGCACACTGGGAAAGATCTGGCCAGTCGCGCCAGGTATCGCCAAGATGCGAGAGGGCATCGGCCATCCGCTCATATGCCACGGAACGTTCAGAAAGATTTGTCAGCGTCGTCATCATGGGTGGAGTTTGGCGCAGTCAGCCAAAGGCATCCACCCGTTTCTTGCGGGGCGTATTCAAACGCCAGTGAAATGGCCACGTCAGTCCGACGGCAAAACATCACGTCAGATTCGTCGCAAAGCCTAAGGCCGCAGGACACCTGCCCCAAAGACATTCATCGCGAGACCTAGCCGACCTTTTTCTCGTCAGGCTCCAGCTCGTACTCGCGTATCTTGCGATACAGCGTCGACCGGCCAATGCCGAGGCGGCGGCTGACTTCAGACATGTGGCCCTGGTAGAAATCGATTGCGTACTCGATCATGTCGCGTTCGATGTCCGACAGGGTCCGGAGCTCACCATCAGTATCCTTGATGGCGACTGGCCCCGAGGTGCGGATCTCTTCGCCAGCGTCGTTGGCAGGTTGTGTCCGCCCTGGCACAGCTGGCAGGTCAATCATCTCTGGGAGGATGCCGGAAATCTGCGGAAAATCATGCGGCTCCAGTTCGTGGCCTTCGCAGAGGATAACGGCACGGAAAACAGCGTTTTCAAGTTGGCGGACATTGCCCGGCCAGTCATGCGCACACAGCATGCGAAGCGTCTCTTCGCTCGCGCTTTCCACCTCGCGGTTTTCTGATGCATTGAAACGCGAAATGAAGAGGTCGACCATGGCCGGGATATCTTCCTTGCGCTCTCGCAAGGACGGCATGTCCACTGGAAAGACATTGAGACGGTAGTACAGGTCCTCGCGGAAGCCGCCGGCCTTCACCTGTTCGGCGAGGTCGCGATTGGTCGCGGAGATAATGCGGACATCGACCTTGGTCGGACGGCGCGAGCCAACAGCATCAACCTCGCCCTCCTGCAGCGCGCGCAGCAGCTTGACTTGCATGTCGAGCGGCAGCTCGCCAATCTCGTCGAGGAACAGCGTGCCACCGTCGGCCTCGACGAACTTGCCGAGCGACTTGGAGACCGCGCCCGTGAACGCACCCTTCTCGTGGCCGAACAGGATCGACTCGACCAGGTTTTCCGGGATGGCGCCGCAGTTGACGGTGACGAACGGCTTACCGGCGCGGTCAGAGGCGCCTTGAATGCAACGGGCGATAACTTCCTTACCGACGCCGCTTTCGCCGAGAATAAGCACCGGAATATCCGAGCTGGCGGCGCGCTGGCCGAGGCGGACGACCTGGCGCATGGCCGGTGCGGCAGCAATCATGTCGTCAAAGTTCATCCCGCCTTCCGACTTGCGTGTCAGGCGTTTCACTTCGCCCGTAAGCGAAGACATTTTCAGGGCATTGCGGATCGAGACAACGACGCGCTCAGGATTGGCCGGCTTGACAATGAAGTCGACAGCCCCGGCCCGCATGGCGGTTACGATTGTCTCGATGCCGGACGTGGCTGTCAGCATGATGACCGGCACATCCGGGATGCGTTCAGACAGGCGCTCAAGCGTTTCCATCCCTGACAGGCCGGGCATGGTGAGGTCCAGCAGAATGACGTCCGCGCCCGCTTCAGTGGCGGTGGTAAAACCGGTTTCGCCGTCCGGGGCCGTCCGGCAGGCAAAGCCAGCCTTTTCGACCGCGGCCTGAATCAACCTGCGTTGTGTCGGATCGTCGTCGATCACCAGAACCGTCTTTGCCATCATCATCACCCGTAATTCGACCCGAATGGATCATTTCGTTACGACCCGATATGGCACACAGACATGGAGTTATGGTTCAGTCGTTCGTTGAAATTTCACGGAATTCTTGCAGGTCTCGTCCGCCACCTATTGGGAGACAGCCAGTTCGCGGCCGTTCCACGGGTCAAAGAACGCATCATTGGTGACGACGAAAGTATCATCATCCATCTGAAACGCCCGATCATACCCTGATGGAAGTTCGATCTGGCCGGACGACGTGTCAGCATCATAAGTCTCAACCTCACGGATCCATTCGCTGGTTTCGCGCTGCATCCTGTCGGAGGCCTCATCGCGGCGGCGCCAACTTTCCATGCTCATGTCCGAAAGATCAGAATAGCTTTTCGAGGTAATTTCAGCGCGCTTTTTTGCGCCTTCGATATTGATGGCGGAGATGATGCCATTGTGTTTCATCATGCGCGCATTCCAGTCAGGATCGATGCGGTAGTTCTTCATATAGAGCATGAAGGCCGGTGCAAATTCGGCGATCTCATTTTCAGGTGCCACCATGAAGATCATGTTGTAAGCGGTGCCATACCCCATTTCGAGTGGTGGGCCGAAGCCGTAGCTATGTCCGCTCAGCGTATAATTGTGCATCGTCCAGATGACCATCGCGCCCACATAGCGCTCGCCATTGCGGTTGAATTCAACGCTCACCGTCGCAGCATCAGTCCACGTGCGTGAGTATGGGTCGCCCTGGTTCTCGGTCGAAAATGGATATTGAGAAAGGAGCTGGACGATTTCCGGCGAGCGTTCGACTTCGGTCACGCGCCCGCCCGGCATCTGGGCGATAAAGCTGCTTACATATTCGTCGGCTGATCGGAAGGCGGCGCGAATACATCCTTGCCGACCAGGCATGCCCTGATTGTTGAATTCCCATGTGGACGTCGGCAGCATCTGAATGAAGGCCTTGTCGTCCGGCGAGGAGGCCGTCCATTCAACACTCTGGCCGCTATTGCACTCGTTCATGTTGAGCCGCCAGATCACACCGCCCTGTGTTGTCCAGCCTGCAGGAAGCACCGTGGTCGCCGCGACGAGCGGTTTTTCAAAGCCGGTCGGGTCCATGATCTTCACCAGCTGCAAATGCAGGTCTGCCGACGGCTCGGCGGATGCCGGGGCTACGGCGATCAATGACCCGGCCAATACCGCAACAGACTGTAGACACACCCAAACCATGAACCGCATTGCAAATCCTCCGGAGAATTATTCTCTACAGAGGAAAGCGGAATCCATCCCCAATTCGGGTCAGCGGCAGGCTTCGGCCCATTCCAGGACTTCGTCGATGAGGTGTTGCCTGGACCATGAAAAAGAATGGTCTCCGGACAATACGATCGACGTCAGCTCAATGCCGGGTTCGGCTTCGTAAGCTGCGACGAGCGGCAAGTGCATCGTTTCAATGGGCACCGATGTGTCCTCGTCGCCCGCAACAAGCAGCACGGATTTTCCAACAAGGGCAGGCGCCAGAAGCCGTGTATCGAAAGCTTCGCGGTTTGCCATGATTTCAGCGATGGCGGCCTCGCCCGTCAGGCCTGACAACATGGTCAGCGTGTCAGCATAGGCGGCAAAACCGGCGGCGGCGTCCGGCTCGGCCTCAAACCGTTCTGCTACCGCACCGAGATTTGCCGGCGCAATCGCGGCCGTGCATTGAATGCTGTCATCACGCGCAGCAGCCTGCAGCGCAGCAAACCCGCCCATTGAATGGCCGACCAGGATCAGCCGGTCCGGGTTCGTCCGCAAAGCGATAGCATTTTCCCGTAAATAATCGGCCGCTGCAGCGACGTCCTCAATGAGGTGAGTGACGGTGTAAGTACCCTCACTGCCCCACGCGCCGCGGTAATGGAAAAACAGGACGTTGAAACCAGCTGAACGCAAATCCTGCGCGAGATCAAGATTCCTTTCGTTGCCCGGAAAACCGTGCAGCAAGATGACCGTTGGGTGGGGGCCTTCGCCATTTGCGAGATAGGCATGACCATTGAGGCGGTCGGCATGGCTATCGAAATTCAGCTCGACCAGCGATGGTGGGAAGTCTGCGCTCACCGGAGAGGGAACCGCTAGCGTGCTTTCAATAGTGGGGGCCGACGCAACACATCCCGTCATCATCAGCGTGGTAGCAATGACGGATGTCGTGAAAAGTTTCATCATCGTGGAATCTCCCCCCTAAAGCCTGGCTCAGCTTAGGGGACGATGCGATCCGTGTCGTCCGGAAAATGAAACCGCCGGAATTGGCAAAGCAATTCCGGCGGGTATTCAGTCTGCTAGATGCGTTCGATGATGATGGCCGGAGCCATACCGCCTGCAGCACACATCGTGATCAGGCCATAACGACCACCAGAGCGCTCAAGCTCGTCCAGCGCTGTACCAATCAGGATCGAGCCGGTGGCGCCGATCGGATGACCAAGCGCCATGGCGCCGCCATTGATGTTCACTTTCGACCGGTCGAGCTTCAGGTCACGAATGAACTTCTCGGCCACAACCGAGAAAGCTTCGTTGATTTCATAGACATCGATATCGTCGGTGGTGAGACCGGCTTTCTCGAGGACTTTCCTGGCGGCTGGAACCGGCGCGTTAAGCATCAGCGTCGGGTCGTCGCCCATATTTGCCGTGGCAACGATACGAGCGCGTGGCTTGAGACCGTTCTTGTCAGCATATTCCTTCGACGTCACAAGGATCGCGGCTGCGCCGTCGACGACACCGGAAGAGTTACCGGCGTGGTGGACATGGGTCATCTTGCCTTCCAGTTGCGGATATTTCTTCGTGACCATGGAGCCGTAAGTGTTGCCCTGATCGTCGACCGGGATGTCCATATACATGTTGAACACGGTCTTCAGGCCGGCGAGGCTTTCCATCGTGGTCGACGGACGCGGGAATTCGTCCTTGTCGAGCGCGAGCGTGCCGTCGCGATTGTAGACAGGTACGACAGACTTGTCGAAACGGCCTTCATCCATGGCGACCTTGGCGCGCTGCTGGCTGGTCACGGCGAGCTGGTCGACAGCCTCGCGATCAATGCCTTCAAGCGTCGCGATCGCATCAGCGCAGACGCCCTGCTGGGACTGAGGGTGCATTTCGCGCAGATGCAAATTGCCCGCATCCATCATCGGCGGGTTTTTCGGATCCGCTGTTGATGCGGTGTAGCTCATCATTTCCGTGCCGCCGGCGATGACACAGTCTTCCATGCCTGACATGACTTGTGCAGCCGCCAGCGAGACCGAGGTGATGCCCGACCCGCAGAACCGGTCCAGCGTGACACCCGACGCCTTAACGTCGAAACCGGCATCGAGCGCCGCCATGCGGCCAAGGTCAGCGCCTTGAGCGCCGCGTTGCGAGCTGGTGCCCCAGATGATGTCATCCACCGTAGTGGTGTCGAGCTTGTTGCGGTCACGGATCTGACCAAGCACGGTGGCGGCGAGATGTTGTGGGTGCAGGTGCGCAAGTGAGCCCTTGCCAACCTTGCCAATGCCACGCGGTGTGCGGCATGCGTCGATGATATAAGCTTCAGCCATTTTGGATCTCCCGGGATACACTCACTGATTAGGGTCTGCGCTATCCACTGATACGCCGGAGGCCGCTTGGCAATTCCTCACCCAACGTCAAAGGCCGAGGACATCATCCATATCATACAGACCAGCAGGCTGTCGCACCGCCCAGCGGGCTGCCGCAAGCGCCCCATGTGCAAACACCGCACGGTCCAGCGCTGTATGGGACAGGGAAATTACCTCCATCTCGGCACCAAACGTCACCTCATGCTCGCCGATGACGCCACCTGAGCGGCGAACGGCAAACCCAATATGGCCAGCTTCGCGTTTCGCATCCGGCCCATCATAAGGCCCAGACCTGAGAGTTTTGAGGTCAGCGCCGCGCCCACTTGCCGCCGCATCGCCGAGCATTAGCGCTGTACCCGATGGGGCATCTATTTTCCGGCGGTGGTGCGTTTCAAGCACTTCGATATCCCAGTCATCGCCGAGACGTTCGGCAGCCATCCTGGTCAATGCACATAACAGGTTCACGCCGAGCGAAAAATTGCCAGCCTTGACGATGGATAGCCCTCCGGCGGCCTCATCAATCTCCGCTTCTGCTGCGCCGTCAAAACCGGTCGTGCCAATAATCACGGCTTTCACCCCGGCTCCGGGCAATGCCTTCAGCGCATCGAGCGTGGCTTGGGGGCGGGTAAAATCGACCCAGATGTCCGCGCCCTTCGCGGCGTCGACAACGCTGCTGACGGCCGGAACACCAATAGGGGACAATCCCAGGATCTCACCAACATCCTTGCCGAGATGCGGCGAGCCCGGCGCTTCGCTGGCGCCGCAGATCGTGTGTCCTGCGTCGATGGTAGCCGAAGCGATCTGGCGACCCATCCGGCCGCCGACGCCTGCGATGGCGATATTCAGTGTCTTGGTCATGGCGAGCGTCATAAACGCTTTTGAGGGCATGCGCCTAGAAGCGATTGTTGAAATTGCACGTTATTGCGGAACCGCTCAGCGTTTTGCACTTTTCGTGTTAACTATTGTTATCCCAACCGCATCAACAGGATGAAGGAGTGCACCCATGCAGAAATTCTTGATAACAGGCCTCGGACTTGCTGCGCTCCTCACCTTCCCGGCTATGGCTGATGGCTACGAAACGGGTAAAACTGCACAACGCGGTCCGGCACCGCTGGCCCCACATGCCAAGGAGGTGGAGGTCGTCAAAGTCATTCATGAAGCCCGTACGCCGGTACAGCATTACTGCAATACCGGATGTCCGACCGTGTCCTACGGCCACACCTACGTGACCGAACCTGTGACAACGCGCCAATATACACGCAGCTATACACGGATGGCCGCGCCCGATTGTAGGTATGTAACCAGCTCGTACCCGGCGCCGCATCATTCCACACATGGACGCCGCGGACACAACAAGTATCACAGCCATCATCATGGTCAGGTCAATTACGGCCCCGGCTATGCCAGCGGTGTCCAGTATGCCTCTCCTGCTTACAGCTCTGGGCCGGTCTACGAAGAAGGCACCGTTATCTGGCAGAGCGAAAATGGGCAGCATGACCACGGCTATCGAACACAGCAGACTTCGTCATATCAACCATCCCATGCCGATCGCGGACAGGCCTGGGCGCATTACGACCATAGCTGGAAACGGCGGACCAATCAGGGGCGCTGACTGCTATTCTGCCGGCCGAACAGGCGCATTCAGGCTGCAAATATCGAGTATTTCCGGCGGTTTGCGGTAAAAGAACTCGTCATTTCGAACCCGCTTTGACGTCTTGAAGTCCTGAAAGGCGCGGCTGGATGTGACCATCGCCTCCCATTTGGGCCGTGTATCTTCAGGCAAGTCGGCAGCGATCCTGAATGACAGGATCTCATCGCCGACTTCCGGCGGTTGTATAACCCCGTTTTCAATCTCTCTGACGCCGCGTTTGAGGGCCTGGACATGCTCCATGCCATCAATGACGCGACCAAAGATCGTGAGGTTGCGGTCAAGATATCTTTGGGCGTCGAGCACGATATAGAATTCGGTGGACCCGCTGTTGGGATCAGTATCGCGGGCCATCGCAATTGCTCCGGGGCAATGCAGCAGCCACTCACGTCCCAGCAGTTGGCTCCGGCCTGCCGGAAACCCGCCTATGTGCCCGACTTCAGGGGCGAAGAGGTCCCGATTTCCAAGCGGGGTGAAGCCTTCACCCGTATAGGCCCGGTCATTCTCGTTCACCAGGTTGGGCCAGTCCATGATGGCTGTTTCGTCTTCAAATCCGCCCTGCGCCACGAAGCCGTCGATTACCCGGTAAAAGCGTTTCCCGTTCATGATGCTGGCAAAGGCGAGCTTGTGGATCCGTTCAACATGGTTTGGCGCAAAATCAGGATTGAGCTCAATCGTGACAAGCCCATGCTCTGTATCGATCAAAAGAAGGTTTTCAGCGGGGATCGGTCGCCAGTCCGGTATGTTCTCGAATTTACTGACTTCCTGTGCACCGCTTGTCGGCATTCCTGCGCAGGCGGCCAGCACGCATGCGGCGAGAAATCCTGCCTGTTTGCTCCAGACCCCCATTTCCTGCTCCCTGATTCCTTTGAATTGACACAGAACACTATCCGGCTTTTCGCCGCTCTGCTATGGGGCTCGACCTATGTACCAGATCACCGCAAAAGGCCCGCGTGAGGCTATCGAACCTGCCTGGGACGCCCTGGCATGGAGTGACCCGTCTCCAGCCGGTGCCGTCGATGCGAAAGAAGATGGCCGTCACGCCTGGCGCCTCGATGTCTACACCGAAACGGCGGAAGACGCCGATGCCTGCAAGGCGATGATTCTCGAAACCTCGCCAAGTCTCAATCCCGTGATCGAAGCCCTCGAAGATCGAGACTGGGTGACAATGTCTCTTGAAGGCCTGCCACCTGTCGCAGCGGGGCGTTTTATCGTGGCCGGCAGTCACGCCCTCGCAAAATCAGCGCCCGGCAAGACACCCATCCTGATTGAAGCCGGACCTGCGTTCGGCACGGGGCATCACGGCACGACGCTAGGCTGCCTGATGGGTTTCGAGCATGTGCTGAAATATGCGCGCCCGAGAAAAGTGCTGGATGTCGGCACGGGCTCAGGTGTGCTGGCAATTGCAGCCATCAAGGCAGGCGCGAAACGCGCATGGGGCACCGAAATCGATACTGACAGTGTGCGCGTGGCCAACGAGAATGCCGCCAAGAACCATGTCGCCAATGCGTTTCGCACATTCGAGACCGGCGGTGGCATGAACCGGACCATTCGTAGCGACGGGCCATGTGACCTTGTCTTTGCCAACATATTGTTCCGGCCACTTGTCGGGTTGAGCCCCACGATTTGCGGCCTGACGGCCCCGGGAGGTCACGTCATCCTGTCCGGACTGCTTACCCATCAGGAGCCACTCGTGCGGGCCGCCTATACCGGACAGGGCCTTAGCTTTATTCACCGCATTCGCAAGGATGGCTGGTCGAGCCTCGTCTTCCGTCGCAATTCCTGAATCCGCCACCTTCCACCTTCGCTGCTTTGGCACTATCTCTAGGCCATGAGACAGAATTTTGACGTAAAAGGCGGCGCCCAACTTGGCCGCCAGAACCTGCCACGGCTGCGCGCCGCGATGCAGGCCGACGGCCTCGACGGCTTCTACATTCCGCACGAGGACGAATACCAGAACGAGTATTTGCCCGCCAGCAATGACCGGCTGACCTGGGCGACCGGCTTTACCGGGTCTGCCGGCGCCGCCATGGTGATGCAGGACAAGGCCGTCATTTTCGCCGATGGTCGCTACACTCTGCAGGTGCGTGACCAGACTGATCCTGACCTGATCAACGTTGAAGGCCTTCCAGAGCCCGGGCCGTTTGGCTGGCTCGCCGCCCAGTCCCTCAAAGGAAAGACTGTGGGCTATGACCCGAAGCTGATGACGCCAAACGACCTCGAAGCATTACTGGCCGCAGCGAACAAATCCGGCGCGCGCCTCAAAGCCGTCGAGACGAACCCGATTGATGCGGCATGGGATGATCGCCCGGCCGAACCGCTTGCCAAGGTCGTGCCGCAAGCGCTGGAACATGCTGGAGTCGACGGCGTGGCCAAGCGCGAAACCATCGCCAGGGCGCTGAAGGAAGATGGCGCCGACGCGGCGGTGATCACCTCGCCAGCATCAGTGGCCTGGGCGTTCAATATCCGGGGCGGCGATGTCGCCTGCTCGCCCCTGCCCTTGTCGCGCGCGATCCTGAACAATGATGGCAGCGCCGATCTTTTTCTCGACCCGCGCAAAGCGTCGGACGCGCTGCGTAAACATCTCGGCAATACCGTTACGCTTCGTCCGCTCGACGAACTGAACACAGCCCTGGACAATCTCAAGGGCAAGACTGTCAGCCTGGATCCGGCGCTGGCTTCTGCCTGGTTCTTCACCGCGCTCGAAGATGCAGGTGCAAGAATATTGCGGCAACGCGACCCGGTTCTCCTGCCAAAGGCGTGCAAGAACTCAACCGAGATTGCCGGGACAGAAGCCGCCCATATTCGCGATGGCGCCGCGCTGACGCGATTCCTCCATTGGCTCGATACGGACGCGCAATCCGGCAAGGTGACCGAGATTGATGCCGCACTGAAGCTAGAAAGCTTCCGTGAAGCGCTGGGTGACCTGAACGACCTCTCTTTTGAGACGATTTCCGGAGCCGGTCCAAACGGAGCCCTTCCACATTACAGGGTTTCTTCGGCCTCCAACCGTATTCTTGAGCGAGGGTCACTCTATCTTGTCGATAGTGGTGGCCAGTATCTCGACGGCACCACCGATGTGACGCGCACCGTCCCCATCGGGGAGGCCTCCGCCGATATGAAGCGGCATTATACGCTGGTCCTGAAAGGGCACATTGCATTGGCCGCCGTGCGTTTCCCGCAGGGCACGACGGGTACGCATCTGGACGCGCTGGCCCGACACCCGCTTTGGCAGGCCGGCCTCGATTATGACCATGGCACAGGTCATGGCGTTGGCGTCTATCTTGGCGTGCATGAAGGTCCGCAACGCATCGCGAAACCCTGGAACAGCGTTCCGCTTGCGCCCGGGATGATCGTATCCAACGAGCCGGGCTTCTACCGCGAAGGCCAATACGGCATCCGGATCGAGAACCTGCAATATGTCACGCCGCCCAGCGACATTGAGGATGGCGAGCGCAAGATGCTGGGATTCCGGAACCTTACCTGGGCGCCACTCGCGCGCGACCTGATTGTACTGGATCTGCTGTCACGAGCAGAACGGTCATGGGTCGACCAGTATCATGCCGACGTGCAAACGAAGATAGGCCCGCTTGTCGACGGCGATGCGGGTGAGTGGCTGAAGCAGGCGTGCAAACCGCTTTAGCGCTTACACGCCTGCAAGGTCCAGCCAGTCATCTTCGCTCATGACCTGAATCCCAAGCTCCTCGGCCTTTTTGAGTTTCGATCCGGCACCCGGCCCGGCGACAAGAATATCTGTCTTCTTCGACACCGAGCCGGAAACCTTGGCCCCAAGGGCCGTTGCCCGCGATTTTGCCTCGTCGCGCGTCATCTTTTCCAGGGTGCCGGTGAAGACAATTGTCTTGCCGGACACTTCAGATTCTGACGCTGGCGCTTCGGCATCGGCAATCTCGACTTCGGCAAGAAGGCTGGACAGCATGTCCTGATTGTGTGGCTCGCCGGCAAAATCCTTGAGGCTCTCCACTGCGGTTTTGCCGACGCCGTCAATGGCCAGAAGTTCTGCCTCGGCTGCTTCATCGCCTTCAGCTGCGTGCGTAACGGCCTGCCAGAATGCGTCCCAGCGCAGGAAACTGCGCGCAAAGACACCTGACGTGGTTTCGCCAACATGCCTTATGCCGAGCCCATTGAGGAAGCGCTGGAAGGGCGGCGTGCGGCGCTCATCAATGGCAGCGTAAAGATTGCTCGCTGACGTTTCACCAAACCCCTCCCATTCCTTCAGTGGCGGCAAGCCTTCGTCGACAAGACGTTTCTCCAGCCGGAAAATATCCTGAGGGCCTTTAACCACACCCTTGCTGTAGAAAAGCTCAACCTGTCTTGCACCAAGCCCGTCAATGTCCAGCGCCTTGCGCGATACAAAATGCTTAAGCCTTTCAACGGCCTGCGCAGGACACGTCAGGCCACCTGTGCACCGCCTGCGGACATCCTCTTCGCCCTTGTCATCAACATCGCGCACGGCTGCCGAACCGCATTCAGGACATTCGTGGGGCATCTCGAACGCCGGCGGACGATTGTCGGCCGGGTCCACAACACCGAGAATTTGGGGGATAACATCACCGGCGCGCTGGATTTCGACCGTATCGCCTGGACGCACATCAAGCCGCGCAATTTCGTCTTCGTTGTGCAGTGTCGCATTGGAAACCACCACGCCGCCAACCGTCACAGGCTGCAGCCGGGCAACCGGCGTCAAAGTGCCGGTTCGACCGACCTGTATTTCGATGGCCTCAAGCTTCGTGATCGCGCGTTCAGCCGGGAATTTATGTGCGATGGCCCAGCGCGGAAAGCGGCTGACGAAGCCAAGCCGCGCCTGCCAGTCCAGCCGGTTCACCTTATAGACAACGCCGTCAATATCGTAGCCGAGCATGGCGCGGCGTTCAGCCATGTCAGCATAGGCACCGAGCAAGCCATCAATCGTGTCGTGCGGCTTGAACAGCTCGTTGATGACAAAGCCCCAATTCGCCAACTTTTCGACAGCCTGCGTCTGAGTGTCGGCAAAGCTCTCTGACACTTCACCCCAGGCATAAGCAAAGAAGCGCAGGGGACGGGCGCGCGTGATAGCGACATCAAGCTGGCGCAGGCTGCCTGCCGCCGCGTTACGAGGGTTGGCGAAAACTTTCTTGCCGGCCACCGCCTGATTGGCATTCAATGCCTTGAAGGCCTCAGCGGTCATGTAGACCTCACCCCTGATCTCGATTTTCTCTGGCCATCCTTTCCCGCTGAGCTCATCGGGAATGTCATCAATTGTGCGCGCATTTATGGTGACGTCCTCGCCCACCTGACCGTTACCACGGGTCGCCGCGCGGACGAGCTTGCCTGCTTCATAGGTCAGGCTGAGCGATAGACCGTCAATCTTCGGTTCAGCCGTGATGACCAGTGGCTCATCTTCGGCAAGCCCCAGATACCGACGGATACGGGCGGCAAATTCGGCAACGTCCTCATCGGAAAACGCATTGTCGAGAGACAGCATCGGAATCCCGTGAGCGACCTTGCTGAACGCTTCCGAGACCTCGACCCCGACGCGGTCACTCGGGCTGTCGGACCGCTTCAGTTCAGGAAACCTGGCTTCGATCTCACTATTTCTGAGACGCAGCGCGTCATATTCTGCATCCGTAAGGTGCGGATCGTCTTCCTTGTAATAGGCACCATCAGCCAATTTGATCTCGGTTGCCAAACGTGCGAGCTCGCGCTTCGCTTCGGTTTCGTTCAGCGCGTCAACGGGCTTCGGCTCGCTCATGCATGTTCAAGGAGCCTTGTCGCTGCGGCCCTTGCCTCTTCGGTCACGGTTGCACCAGACAGCATTCGGGCGATTTCCTCATGCCGTTCGCAGGCATCTAGACCCGTCAGCCGGGTTTCGCCAAGTCCGTTTGATGCGGCGCCAGACTTAGAGACCAGCCACTGATGGGACGCGGCTGCGGCAACCTGTGGACTGTGTGTGATGGCAAAGACCTGACGGGCCGTGCCCAGACTTGCCAACCGCTCGCCGATGGCCGCCGCTACGGCGCCGCCAACACCCTGGTCCGCCTCATCAAATACCATCACCGGGACCGAAGTGGTTTCGGCAAGGGCGCATTGCAGCGCGAGCGAGAAGCGGGCCAGTTCGCCCCCGGATGCGATCTGGCGTAGCGGTCCGAAACCGGCACCGGGATTGGTTTCGACTTCGAACTCCACCTTTTCACGCCCCGACGCGCCAGAAGCATCTTCTGCTATATCCTCGAAGTGCACTCGCACGCGTGTTCGTTCAAGCTTGAGCGGCTTGAGTTCGGCCATGATGGTATTTTCAAGTCTTTTGGCGGCTGTGCGGCGAGCCTCAGTCAGCCGGTCCGCTGCGCCGCGCCACCTGGCTGCGGCCGCCGTCTCTTCAGAGCGGGCCTTGTCTATGGAGCCTTGTGGCGCATCCGAGAGCGCGAGCTTGGCCTCAATGTCCTCGAGAAAGCCGGTCAATGCGTCAGCTTCGACACCATATTTGCGCGCGGCACTCTTGAGTGCAAAGAGGCGCTGTTCGGATTTCTCCAGCGCAGACGGGTCGTGCACAGCAGCCATCCCAAGAGCCTCCAGCGCCGCGCTGGCCTCGCCTACCTCAATCAAGGCACGGTCGAGCGCTTCCGCAGCGCTCCTCGCAGCCTTGGACAAAGCCCCCTCGGAATCTTCCAATCCTTCAATCCTCAAGACACGTTCAGTTGCCCGGCTCGCCTTGGCGAGACAGGATTCGATATCGCCCTGTTCGAACGCTTCGAATGCCTCAGTGGCCGACTCTGCAATCTTCTCCGACTGCATCAGGATAGAGCGTTCGGCGGACAGTTTTTCGAATTCGCCCTGTCTCGGCTCAAGCGTCGCAAGCTCGTCATGTGTCTGGAGCAACCAGTCATGCTGGCGCTGGACTTCCTCAAGGTCGACCTCCAGCGTTTCACGCGCGGTGCGCTTCGCCTGATAGGCCTTCCAGTTTTCCGCGCAGCCTGCCAACAGCCTTTCATTGCCAGCATACAGGTCCAGTATATCCCGGTGGCGTGACGCGCGCATGAGGCCAGAGGCCGAATGCTGGCCGTGAATTTCGACCAGCGTCTCACCAACCGCTTCGAGCAGGCCTGCATTCGATGGCTGGTCGTTGATAAAAGCGCGCGCCGGACCGTTCGCCGGTATGACGCGCTTCAATGTCAGCGTTTCTGAAGGCGACGCTTCGACACCTCGTTCGGCCAGGATTGCCCAGGCCGGGTGATCCGGCTCCAGTGCAAACTCGGCCATGACAGTGGCCTGCTCGGCGCCTTTGCGGACCATCTTGCGGTTGGCCTGTGCACCAAGGGCTTGGCCGAGGGCGTCCAGAATGATGGATTTACCCGCACCGGTTTCGCCGGTGAGAGCGGTGAAGCCGTCGGCAGCCTCAATGTCGAGCCGCTCGATCAGCAGGAATGAACGTATGGAGAGCGCAATGATCATGCGCCTTCATATCATCGGAACAAAAAGAGAACAAGCCTGATTTGCAACAAGGCTTTACTGCTGGGCTGGCACCTGTGTCGCGGCCGTCTGGACCGTCAGGCCCTTCTCCGCAAGAAGGTCGTAGGCATCAGAATACCAACGCGATTCCGGATAGTTATAGCTCAGCACCGCGCCGGCAGCGACCGCTTCACCGCGCAGGCCTAGCGACAGATTGGCTTCGACCAGGCGATACAGCGCTTCCGGCGTGTGGCTTGTCGTATCAAAGGTGTCGATCACGGTCTTGAAACGATTTATCGCCGCAAGATGCTGGTCGCGGCGCAGATACCAGCGACCGATTTCCATTTCCTTGCCGGCGAGCTGATCACGGACCATGTCGATCTTGATCGACGCGTCGCGGGCATAATCCGTGTTGGGGAAACGGCGGACAACGTCGTTCAGCGCGGCCTGGGCGAGCTCAGTTGTCTTCTGGTCGCGGCCAACATCGACGATCTGCTGAAAGTAGCTGAGCGCAATGATGTAATACGCATAAGGCGCACCCTGCCCCGCAGGATTCAGCGACAGATAGCGTTGTGCCGTGCTCACGGCGTCGTCATAGCGGCGCGAGCGGAATGAGGCATATGACGACATCAAGGTCGATCGGCGAGCCCACTCAGAATAAGGGTGCTGGCGCTCCACCTCATTGAACAGCTCGATCGCGCTGACATAGTCGCGGTCATCAAGGTCTTCGGCAGCGGCATTGTACAATGCCTCAACCGGGCGTTCGACATAGGCAAGTTCCCGGGCCGAGCGGTTGCTGTTGCAGGCCGTCAGCAGAAAGGCTGCACTTGTCACTGACAGGAAGATCTTCGAGGTGTTTTTCATAATCAATTCCGGCTTCAGCTTCACTGCTCGCGCACATTGCCTCGCACAGGGCCGATGTAAAGTATCGCAGTACAGGAAGCGCCGGGCAATTTTCTTGTTGTTCAGGTTGCAGCCGGCCTCGCAGAGGTGGCTCTCAGGCGCAAAATGTTGGCAATCCTAACGTTGCGCCGCGGCGGCGGAAACGCCTTGGCCAAGCGCAGCCTCATCTGTCTCCCAGCACCATGCGGATGGCCGTTCAAGCATCGCGCGAACGAGCATGTTGTTCAGCGCATGCCCCGGTTGACGGGCTTCGTAGACGCCCGCAATCGGTGCGCCGGCAAGCATAAGATCACCAACGGCATCCAGAATCTTGTGACGAATGAACTCGTCATTCGTGCGCAATCCTTCCGGATTGACGACCTTGTCTCCGTCCAGGACAACTGCATTTTCCAGTGAGCCACCACGGGCAAGACCCATAGCCTGCAGCTTCTCTACATCCTGCGCGAACCCGAAGGTCCGTGCGAAGGCTAAATCACGGGCGAACATGCCCGGCAGGAGGCGGAGCGACATTTGCTGTGTGCCGATCGCGCGGCTGGAAAACTCGATCTTGGCGTGTATTGACAGGTAATTGTCGGCTGAAGGACTTAGCTTGGCCCATTTGACGCCGTCCCTGACCTCTACGTCCTCAAGGATACGGATACGGCGGCGCAGAGCGCCCTGGCGGCGCAGCCCAGCGGACAGCATCAGTTCGCAATACACTGCAGACGAACCGTCCATGATCGGTACTTCCATGCCGTCAATTTCGATGATCAGATTATCGATGCCGACACCGGCACACGCGGCGAGCAGGTGTTCGACCGTTGCAACGGTAACACCGGCCTCGTTGCGTAGCGTGGTACCAAGCTGGACTTCAGAGACATGATCGCCGCGCGCAAAAACGACATTGTCGCGATCAGTAATGTCAGTGCGGCGAAACCGGATTCCGGTCCCAGCGGCAGCAGGCTTCATTACGATACGCGTGCGAGCGCCGCTATGAACACCGACGCCTGCGCACACCACAGGACAGCCGATCGTTTGCTGGACTTGAATACCGCTCATGAAAAGACGTCCTTCTGTCATGAGATACATGAAGGGACGATCGCGCCAGCTTCAAAACAAGGAATGTTTCGCAATATTGCAAAAAGGGCTCCGGCCGAAGCTAGAGCCCTGATTTAAAATAATTATATGTGTTTCAATGCAGCCTATTTTTAATGGTTCGCAGACCGTCTCAGGAAGGCTGGAATCTCCAGGTCGGCATCATCGAAAGGCGCCGCATCCGGATGGTCATCTGGAGATGAAACGATCTTTTCTGGCAATTCGACATCATCGAGATCATTGTCACCCGGGGTCGTGCCCTTGCGCCAGCCGAAAAGATTGGCAAAGCCTGCAGCTCCGTCATCAGAATTGCGGGACGCTGCGGCAGGCCGTTGCGCGGGCTTTTGGCTGAACACCTGATCAGCTGATACCTGGTCGGATCCTTCAGTGCGCTCGACATGAGCAGGCGGCAGCTGACGACCGTGGAAATCGGGACGCGGATCCGTCTCGAACATGTCTTCCTGCGCCTTGCCGCTGACCACGACTTTCGGAGTTTCGGCTTCTGTCTCTTCAACCTTTGCAACCGCTTCCACAGGGACTGCAGCTTCAGGCTCAGCCATCGCGAACTGGCCGGCATCGATACCGGCAGCCACAACGGAAACACGCAGGCGACCTTCGAGTTCTGGGTCGAATGTCGAGCCGAGAATGATATTCGCATCAGGATCGACTTCACGGCGGATCTCGTTGGCCGCTTCATCAAGTTCGAACAGCGTCATGTCATACCCGCCGGTGATGTTGATGAGCACGCCGCGGGCGCCTTTCATCGAGACATCGTCAAGCAGCGGATTGTCGATCGCAGCACGGGCCGCTTCGAGCGCGCGGCCTTCCCCTTCGCTTTCGCCCATCCCCATCATGGCAGAGCCCATACCCTTCATGATGGTACGCACGTCAGCAAAATCGAGATTGATCAGTCCAGGCATGACCATCAGATCGGTAATGCCGCGCACCCCGGAGTAGAGCACATCGTCCGCCATACGGAAGGCTTCAGCGAATGTCGTCCGCTCATTTGCGATGCGGAAAAGGTTCTGGTTCGGCACAACGATCATCGTGTCGACGGCGCTGCGCATCTTGTCGAGACCGCTTTCGGCGATCTTCATGCGGCGTGCGCCTTCAAACCCGAAAGGCTTGGTCACAACACCGACCGTCAGGATGCCTTTGTCGTGAGCGGCCTTTGCGATGACAGGAGCGGCACCTGTCCCGGTTCCGCCACCGAGACCGGCAGCGATGAAGACCATGTGGGCGCCTTCAAGATGTTCATTGATGTCATCAATGGATTCTTCGGCAGAGGCGGCACCGACTTCTGGACGGGCCCCGGCCCCGAGACCTGACGTCGTTTCAAGGCCAAGCTGGATGCGATGCTCTGTCTTCGCACGATCCAGCGCCTGCGCGTCTGTATTTGCAACAACAAACTCTACACCCTGGAGCTTCGCTTCGATCATGTTGTCGACAGCATTCCCGCCTGCGCCGCCAACACCAAATACTACGATCCGGGGTTTGAGTTCGTGAGTCATTGAAGAATCCGCCTTTACAAATCTACATCCGAGGAGTGTCAGGCTTCAAACTGCACGTCTCACACTAAGAGACAGTTAAGTGAAGTCTTCCGGCGTCAAAAATTTTCACTTAGCCAGTGAAAGACTTTCTTCAGCAATCCGCCCTTGCCAGATGTTCCTCTGCTCTCGGTTGTGCCCGCAGCCCTGGCAACATCCGTAAATCCCCTGAATTCGTAGGATAGCAGACCTGCAGCTGTGGAAAAGACCGGATTGGCATGAGATTCGCCTAAAATGTCGGCTTCTACGGGTTTTCCGAGCCGTACTGGCTGCTTCAGGACTCGGGCTGCCACATCACGAACGCCCGGCAGCAGGCTTCCGCCCCCTGTGAGTACGGTCCGTCTCGGCATGATTCGTTTCAGCTCGCAGGTCGCAAACATCTTTGAAGCAAACTCGAATGTCTCTTCGATACGCGGCCCAATGATCGCGGCAAGCTCACCGCGCGCCATTTTGCAGCCATTCAGGCGACCATCATCTCCAAGGCGCGCAACTTCTATGCGTTCAGCGAGACCTGAACTTTTGCTGTCAGCCGTGCCGTGGATGGTTTTCATACGTTCTGCAGCCGCAAATGTTGTCCCGATGCCCTGCGCAATATCGCCGGTTACATTTGCCCCTCCAGCCGGGACGAGACCAAGCCAGGCCGGGGCGCCATTGATGAAAGCACAGGCAGCGGTGACGCCTGACCCCATGTCGATGCAGACAGCACCGTTTTCAATTTCGTCGTCGATCAACGTCCCCGCGCCACTCGCAACAGCGGACGGGACGATACGATCCACGTGCAGGTGCGCACGTCCCACGCATTCCACGAGATTGCGAACGAGCGATTTAGGCGCTGTTATGACAGAAAGCAGCACGCTGAGCTTGTCGCCGATCATGCCGAGCGGATCCTTGATGCCTTCCTGGTCGTCGAGACGGTAAAGCACAGGGTGTGCACTCAGGATTTCGCGCTGTTTGGCGTTGACCTTGGACAGCGCCACCGAGTGTAGCTTCTTGAGATCCTTCTGGGTGACTTCTCGTCCACCAAGGTCCGTCAGCGTGGCAACAAACTCGCAGGACACTTTCGGACCGGTGATCCCGAGCACGACCTGGTCAATCTGTTCGCCAGCCTGGCGTTCAGCATCTTCAACAGCCAGACGGATCGATCGCTCGAGCGACTCCATGTCGGTGATCGAGCCACCATTGAAGCCCCGGCTCTGTTGTCGTCCGCCGCCAAGAAACGAAAAGCCGGAGCGGGAAGACGGATCGTACCGTCCGATAAGGCAGGTAATTTTTGAGCTGCCAATGTCGAGCGACGCAATCGCCTGCCCGACACGGGCGGCCTTTGCGGGTTTCAGTCTTGCGTCTGCTCTTGCCATGATCAGCTTTCTGCTGGCGCGCTGTCTGCACCAACACTCCGTTTCGGTTTGAGGTAAGTCTTGCCCGGAACGCGCAGGTCAATGCGGTCCACGGCGCGGGACAGGAGGCCGGTCGCGCTATCAAGCTTGGCGAGTTGTGTCGCGGCCCGGTCGATCCGGACATCCGCCGGCAGCTGTATGGTCGTGCCATTGCGGAGCTTGAGGTTCCAACGGCGTTTCGACACCCGCTCCGCATAGGAGAGGCTTTCTGAGAGCCCCGAATTGCGGGCAAGCGCCCGCATCAAAGCTGGCGTACCTTCAGTTGCTGCCGCCCCGGAAAGGCGAATAAGGTCTGTATGGTCCTCAGCCTTGGCACCAGATACGATGCTTCCAAGGCTGTCGACAACCTGCCAAGTGGAGCCATCGTGCCAGAGCGCCACCGGTTGGGCGGGTGTCGCGTGGATCAGTATCTGGTCAGGCCACAGGCGATAAACTCGCGCATCAGTTACCTGCCCTGTCGCCATGACGCGGCGACGGATCTGGTGCGGATCGGCACGGAACATGTTCTCGCCGGGCTCAATTTCCGACATGCGGGTCACGAGCCTGCCAAGTGACGGGTCGTCTTCAAGTCCAACAACTTTGACATCAGCAATCGACAGGCCGAACGCGCCGGCGGCGCCGTCCATCGTCCCGGACAAACGCCCACCTACCTTCGACAGGGAGCCGCCCATCAGCGCTGCCCCGGCCACAATGACGGCGAACACCATCACCAGGCCGAAGATCACCGATGAAGCATCCACCGACTCATAGTGCGGCTCAGGTGGCGGAGCGGCCTTGCGCCGACTGCCTCGTGCGGGGGCACGTGTCTGCTGTCTGCCTTTTACCGGTGGCATGAAGCGTCCTCAATCATCCAGGTAACGAGTTCCTCGAACGGCATTCCGGTGAAAGCCGCCTGTTCAGGAACGAGAGAAGTCGGTGTCATGCCTGGCTGTGTGTTGGTTTCCAGAATCACAAGACGGCCTTTCTCTTCGTCAAATCGAAAATCGGATCTCGACACACCCCTGCAGCCAAGGGCCTGATGAGCCTTCAATGACGCTTCCAGAGCTTGTCTCGTTACGGCTTCCGGAATGTCTGCGGGCACCACGTGGCGCGATCCACCAGCTGCATATTTTGCGTCAAAGTCGTAAAACTCCCTTAACGTTGTGATCTCCGTAACAGCGAGCGGCCTGTCCCCGAGCACCGCGACGGTCAGCTCACGGCCCGGAATATACTCTTCCGCCATGAGGTTATCTCCGTACTTCCACTCTTCGGACAGCAGCATTCTGGACGGGCCATTATTGTCCTTGCGCACAAAAACGACACCAAAGCTCGAGCCTTCATTCACCGGCTTGATCACATAGGGCGGCTCAATCGGGTGAGCGCGCGAAGCCTCTTCACGGGTCACGGCAACATCATTCGCCACATCAAGACCAGCCTGGATATAGACCGCTTTGGACTTGCGCTTATCCATGGCGATGGCAGAGGACGTCACCCCAGAATGGGTGTAGGGAATGCCGAGAATTTCAAGCAGGCCCTGCACGCAGCCGTCTTCTCCCCATGGGCCATGCAGGCCGTTCAGAACGACATCAGGTTTCGCATTGGTCAGCTGGTTGGCAAGATCGCGGGTCGCATCAATGCCGACCGCGTCATATCCGGCCGCCTTGGCCGCGCGGAGCATCTGCTCGCCGGATGACAACGAGACCTCCCGCTCTGATGACCAGCCTCCATAAACAACGGCGACGCGCTTCATGCCTACCTCCAGGGTGCAAACGAACCTCTTCGATTCGTCAATCAGACAAGCATGATGACCGTCAGAAATTAAGGCAGTCCTTCACTGCGGGCAGATGGTAGAACGGATAAGGGTGAACATTGCGGGGCATCAGGCGTTTGTGATCCATGCCGGAAAATGTCGAGAAGTCCCCTGATGATGCTGAAGAAGAGCACATCACCGAAAGTGAGCGGTTCGAGGCGGCAACGCTCACGCGCCTGAAGTCCCGTATAGTCTACGAAATCATCCGGCAGGAAGGGCGCTCTGAACTGTCGCGGCCGCAGGCCTCAATCTGGTGGTCGGGCATCGCCGCCGGCATCGGCATATCCATGTCACTCGCCATGGAGGCGATGCTGCACATCGGCTTGCCGGATACTGCGTGGCGGCCACTGATCGAAAACCTGGGCTATTCCGCAGGCTTCCTGCTGGTGATGCTCGGCCGACTGCAACTGTTTACCGAGAATACCGTAACAGCTGTCCTGCCGACACTCGCCGACCCTAATCCCCGCACAATTGGCGCAATGGGGAGGCTGTGGTCTATTGTCTTTCTCGCCAATATGACCGGGACGCTGATTGCGGCAGCCTTCATTTATCATGGCGGCGCGCTGGCACCGGATGTCAGCGAAGCTGCCTTGCAACTCAGTCAGCATGTAGCTGAGTGGGATGCATGGGAAACCTTCATAAAAGCCCTGCCGGCCGGCTTCCTCATCGCCGCCCTGGTCTGGATGATGCCCAGCTCCGAAGGCAGCGAGTTCTGGGTGATCCTCTTCTTCACCTACCTGATCGCCCTTGGCGAGTTCGCCCACGTTGTGGTCGGGTCTGTCGAGCTATTCCTTGTCGCATTCAGCGGCGAAGAAACCATCCTGAAGCTGATTGGCGTAAATCTCCTGCCGGCACTCATTGGCAACATCATAGGCGGCGCCGGGCTATTCGCCATGCTTGCCTGGGGCCAGGTTCATGCTGAAATGGAAGACAGGGATTGATCGCGGCCCGGCTCTGGTAGCGTTTCAGAACTCGCCCTGAAGGCGACCGATGCGGCGAATTTCCCAGCGCAAATCTACGCCGGTGACATCAAGCACGCGGGCGCGAACCAGCTCACCGAGGGCTTCGATATCAGCTGCTGTCGCGTCGCCTGTGTTAATCAGGAAGTTGCAGTGCTTTTCAGAGACCTGTGCCCCGCCGACGCGCAGGCTGCGGCATCCAGCTTCATCCACAAGCTTCCAGCTGGAACGCTGGTTTGGCGTGCCCGGCGGGTCTGGATTTGCGAAGGTCGACCCCCCCGTCTTGTCCTTGATCGGCTGAGTTTCAGCGCGCCGCTTCTGATGCTCGGCAATCTCGAGGTGCAGGGTATCGGGATCACCCCCGCCTGACCCGGTCAGCAATATTCCGGTAACGATGATGTCGTCCGGGAAATTGGTGTGACGGTACGAGAACTCGATTTTCGGGTCGCCATATTGCGCGATCTCGGCTTCAAACCGCACTCGCTCGCCTGACCGGGTGATACCTTCGATCTGATTTGCGACATCCTTCAGTTCACGGCCATAGCATCCGGCATTGGTCCGTACCGCGCCGCCTATGGACCCGGGAATCCCGGAAAAGAAAGACAGGCCAGCAATCGAATGCTTTGCAGCAGCCTTCGCGACAGAAAGGTCGAGAGCGCCCGCGCGCACGAAAAGCGAATGTGGGCCAGCCGGTTCTACCTGCCCCCAATATCCACCCATCAACCGGATGGTGACCCCCTCAATGCCGCCGTCACGCACGATCGTGTTGGAGCCAACCCCCATGAAAGTGACCGGAACTTCTTCCGGCAACGCCTTCAGGAAATCGGCGAGATCATCCTCATCCGCAGGAAGGAACAGTGCATCGGCAGGCCCACCTACGCGAAACCATGTATAGGGCGCGAGAGGCTGGTTGCGTAACAGCTTGCCGCGAACGGATGGTAAATTATCGAGTTTCATCGCAGCTTTCATCAGCTCGCGTCGCTATGTGCCAAGCTTGCCAGCCAGGCCATTGGCATGAGCCGTGATATCGCCAGCTCCAAGGCAGACGACCATGTCGCCCGGCTTGGCGATTTTCCGGATCAGGTCGGGCAGTTGGTCCAGATCGCTCAACGCTCGCGCATCCTTGTGGCCGTGAGATCTCATGCTTTCGACAAGCGCCTCGCTTGTCACCCCCTCAATCATATCCTCACCAGCGGCATAAACAGGCGCAATTAATGCAATATCGGCTTCCCGGAAGCATTGGGAAAAATCCTCGAACAGGTCATGAAGGCGGGAATAGCGATGCGGCTGCGCGACGGCGATCACACGATTCTGCCCCTGCATAGCACGCGCCGCTTTCAGAACCGCCTGAATCTCGACCGGGTGATGACCATAATCGTCGATGATCCGGATATCGTTCCACGTTCCAGCATGGGTAAAGCGGCGTTTAACCCCACCAAAGCTCTGGAAACTATCCCGGATCTGCTCCGTAGAGGCACCGAGCTCAAGCGCGACCGTGATCGCAGACAAGGCATTGGCGACGTTGTGATCACCCGCCATCGGCAGGTAGATCGCTTCCATAACCATGTCATCGCGTCCAAGCCGGCCACGTACCATCACATCAAATGACACACCATTCGGGTCTGGCACGAGGTTCACGGCGCGGACGTCTGCCTGTCGATTGAAACCGTATGTAATGATGCGGCGGTCGGACACCCGGCTGACCATCGACGCGACCTCAGGGTGATCGGTGCACAAGACCCCGAACCCATAGAACGGTATATTCCCGACATAAGTGTCGAACGCTTTGCGGAGCACATCCATGGAGCCGTAATGCTCCATATGCTCGGGGTCCATATTCGTGACAATCGCTATGGTCGGCCTCAGCTTGGTGAATGTACCGTCGCTCTCATCGGCTTCCAGCACGATCCAGTCACCTGTGCCTGCCTTGGCGTTGGAACCATACGCATTGATGATACCGCCATTGATGACAGTCGGGTCGATACCCGCCCCATCAAGAAGCGCTGCCACCATGGTCGTGGTGGTCGTCTTGCCATGGGTGCCGGCGACCGCGACCGTCCACTTCATGCGGATAATTTCGGCCAGCATGTCTGCGCGGCGGACAACGGGGATGCCTTTGGCCCGCGCAGCCTGAACTTCGACATTGGTGCCCTTGATCGCCGATGAAATGATGACCGCCCCTGCGCCGTCCACATTCTCGGCCGTGTGGCCGATATGAACGGTTGCGCCCTTCTCCCGCAGGCGTTCGACATTGGCGCTTTCTTTCACGTCAGACCCCTGTACGTCGTAGCCGAGATTGATCATGATCTCGGCGATGCCGGACATGCCGATACCGCCAATCCCGACAAGATGAGCCGGGCCGAGTTCGAAGGGGGATGGTTTGAGCGTCATGCTTGTTGCCTTGCCACTTGTATTGCGAGGTCTGCAAGATCACTCGCTGCTGTTGTTGTGCCCGTGACCCGTGCGAGTTCGGCACGATTCTTCAGGTCCGTTTCATCCTGCAGGCGTACGGCAATCAGTTCGCCGAGCAGGTTGGGATAGAGATTGTCTTCCAGCAACATGTCAGCCGCGCCTGCATCTACGAGAGCTTCGGCATTGGCTGTCTGATGGTCATCCATCGCGATCTTGAGTGGTATCAGGATCGACGGACGGCCCACTGCGGCGATCTCGCTCACCGTGCCAGCCCCGGACCGCGCAATGATGAGATGGGCTGCTGAGAGCTGCTCCGGCATGTCGGAGAAGAAGGGTTTCAACTCATGGCGAAGCTGTACCTTGTCATAAATGGCAGCAACCTGATCGAGCTGCTCCTCACGCACCTGCTGCACGACTTTGAGTCTCGCGCGCAGAGGCGCCGGCGTGTGGTTGGCGATGGCCAGCGGTATGATGTCACCCAGGATTTTCGCGCCCTGGCTCCCGCCGGTAATGAAAATGGTCAGATCGCCATCTGTCGCCGGGAATGGCACCTCTCGTTTTGCCGCGATCTGGGTGCGGACAGGGTTCCCGACAGCATGATGTACGGCATCACCTGGAAGGCGATCAAGCCGGTCAAACCCTGAGGCGACAATAGCTGCCTTGCCAGCAAACCTCCGGTTCACACGGCCGAGAACCGCATTCTGTTCGTGGATGAGGATCGGGATTTTCCGCCGGCTCGCCGCGCTGAGTGCCGGAAAGGCCGGATAGCCACCAAAGCCCGCCACAAGCGCCGGCTTGAGCCGTTTCATCGTGGCGGCAGCCGAATTGATACCGCCCCTGATTTTCAGTGCGGCGCCAGGCAGCTTCCAGGGTTTGCGAAAATTCGGACTGGCCGCGCGGACCTCTTCTTTCCAGTCTGCCGGAAAATGCTCCGCGTAGCGAAGGCCACGTTCATCGCTCATCAGCCCGACGGCCCATCCCCTGCTACGCATTTCTTCGGCGAAAGCCGCAGCCGGGAACATGTGTCCACCCGTGCCGCCAGCCCCGATGATAACGAGAGGTTTGTCGGATTGCGTCTCAGCCATTCGGCCTCCAGGTCACAGCGCCTTGGCGTCGAATTAGCGCCAGAGCGAGACCCAGAGTCAACGCAATGCCGATCATTGATGAACCGCCATAGGAAATGAAGGGCAACGTCATGCCTTTCGGTGGTATGAGGCTCACATTAACGGCGATATTGATGGCAGCCTGAAGGCCGAAAAGTGCAAACAAACCGGCAGCGGCAGCGCGGGGGTACGGATCGCGCAAGCGCGACGCGGCCCGTAGTCCGCGCCAACATATGAAAACGTACAACCCAATAAGTGCCAGCGCGGCGACATAGCCGAACTCTTCACCCAGCACCGCATAAATAAAGTCGGTATGCGCATCCGGCAGGCGCGTCTTCACGGTGCCCTCGCCTGGCCCGGCACCAAGAAGCCCCCCACGCGAGATGGCCTCAGCCGCCTTGTCTATCTGGTAGGTATCGTAATCCGATGGATTGATGAAACTATTCACGCGGAAACGGACATGCGGCAGCAAGGCGTAAAGGGAGGCGCTCAAACCAATACCTCCGCCAAAGAACATCGCAGCCCATTTCCATGGCAGGCCCGACACAAAGAAGGTCACAATAAAGGCTGCCGTCAGGAGGGCAGATTGGCCGACATCCGGCTGCAGGAGCAGCAGTCCGAGCGTCACCACATAGAAAACAAGCGCAACCACAGCCCACGGCCCGCCCGGATAAAGCTGGCGCTGGGCCAACAGCCAGCCAGACAGGACAATCAGCGCAGGCTTTACAAACTCCGATGGCTGCAGCGTAAAGCCGGCGATCTCAACCCATCGCTGCGCGCCTTTGGCCTCATGCCCGATGAGCAGGATTGCCATCAGCAGAACGAAAGCGCCACAAAAGACCACCGCCGATGCCCGCCTTACCCAGCTGCGGTCAAACAGGCTGGCCGCAAACATGATGATCAAGGCAAAGGCAGCAAAGAAAACGTGCCGTTTGACGAAATAAAATGGGTCTGAAAGGTCGAGCCGCTCTGCTGCGGGCGGGCCGGCCGCAAGCGAAAGCATCAGGCCGAGTCCAAGCAGGACAGACGCCGCGAAAAGAATTGGCCAGTCCACACTGCGGCGCCACTCAGTAATCAGCGACCGATCAGACCGCGGCAGGATTAACGCCTCACCGAGCTGTACGCTCATGCGGACTCTCTCATCACTTTCACCAGCGCATTGCCGCCAAGGTCCTCGACGATATGCCGGAAGGCGTCGCCGCGTGCTTCAAAGTCCTTGTACTGGTCAAAGCTTGCACAGGCAGGTGACAGCAGCACAATCGGGTTTTCGTCGCCAGCCGCGCGAGCATCATCAAGCGCCATGGCCACCGCCTTGTCGAGGGTGCCCGTCTTCTCGACCGGCGCATGACCTTCAAGGGTTCGCGCAAACGCATCCGCCGCATCGCCAATCAGATAGGCTTTGGCGACCCGGTCGAAGTATGGCGTCAATGGACCGATCCCTTCAGCCTTCGGGACGCCGCCTGCAATCCAGTAGACTTTCGAATAGGCGCGCAGAGCCTGTTCGGCCGCCTGGGCATTTGTCGCCTTGGAATCGTTCACAAAACGCACGCCATCAATTTCACCGACCTGCTCCATGCGGTGGGCAAGCCCCGGGAACGTCTGGATGGCGGCCTGAATACGGCCAGGCTCAATGCCAATCGCACGGCAGACAGCATAGGCCGCGGCAGCATTCTGGTAGTTGTGACGGCCCGGCAGGGCCGGCGTTTCTGTCAGGTCTCCAACACGGATCGCATTTCCCGAAAGACTGTCGAACAGCTTGCCATCGACGGCGCTGACGCCGCGACCGAGCGCGAATTCAGACGACACCTGCGTTACACGGACACCGCCGCGGGCAGCCAGGTCCATGGCGAGCGTCTGGGTAATTGTGTCGTCGACAGCAATCACCGCAGTGTCCCCCGGCTGCTGGTTCAGGAAAATACGGCGCTTGGCATCGATATAGCCCTTCATGCCGCCATGGCGGTCAAGGTGATCAGGCGAAATGTTGAGCAGGACAGACACGTCGCAGTGCAGGCTTTTTACAAGATCAAGCTGATAGGATGAGAGCTCCAGAACATAATAGGCATTGGCATGCAGCGGCGCGAGATCGAGGACGCCTGTACCGATATTCCCGCCCACGCGAGCGTCCATGCCGCATTCCTTGAGAATGTGGCCAATCAGCGCTGTCGTCGTGGATTTTCCATTGGTCCCGGTAATACCGATGATGGTCGGCCGCCCGCGCTCCGGCAACGACTGCACAGCGCGGGCAAACAGCTCCATGTCGCCGACGACCGGGACGTTTGTCATCTGCGCAAGACGGACAAGACGGTGCGGCTGCGGGAAGCGGTAAGGAATACCTGGCGACAGGACCAGTGCTGCAAAGCTTTGCCAGTCACGCTTGTTGAGATCGGAAAGGGGTATTCCCGCTGCTTCTGCCTTGGCACGGGTGTCCGCATTGTCGTCCCATGCGTGCACGCGCGCCTTGCCCGCCTTCAATGCCTTGGCGGCAGCCAGGCCCGTGCGGCCCAGTCCGTAAATGGCGACATCACGCCCGGCATATTCAGTGATCGGGATCATCTGGCGCGGCTTACCTCAGCTTCAGTGTGGCAAGGCCCGCGAGGGCAAACAGGACGGACAGGATCCAGAAGCGGACTACAACCCGGGTTTCGGGCCAGTTCTTCTTCTGGAAATGATGATGCAGCGGCGCCATCAGGAAGATGCGCTTGCCTTCGCCGGTCAACTTGCGTGTCAGCTTGAAATAACTGACCTGCATCATGACGGACAGCGCTTCGAGAACGAACAGGCCGCCGATGATCGCGAGCGCAAATTCGTGTTTCACGGCCACCGCAACAACGCCGATCAACCCGCCGAGCCCAAGCGATCCGGTATCGCCCATGAAGACCTTGGCCGGATAGGCGTTGTACCAGAGGAAGCCCATGCCAGCGCCAATCATAGCGCCAAGCAGGACGCCCATTTCACCAGCCCCGGGAGTAAACTGGATACCGAGATAGTCTGCGAAAATGAAGTTACCTGTCAGGTAGGCGATCAGGGCATAGGACGCGCCGGCAAACATCATCGGCACAATGGCAAGACCGTCGAGCCCGTCCGTAAAGTTCACAGCGTTCGCTGCACCAACGATGACGATCATCGCAAACAGGATGAAGAAGCCGCCCAGCGGAACGAAATAGTCGTTCATGAAGGGGACGGCGACGCCGCCCGAGAAGGACTGGTCGTTCGGCTCGACCGTTGTTTCCGGAGCCAGGCTAGCGATGAATTGAGCGACGTCGTTCAGAGGGCCCCATTCGGCATGGCCAAGCGGCGTGTGTGCGCCATGCAGGCCCATGATGAACGCCCCGGCCAGCGCGGCCACCCCGAATTCCACCATCAGGCGCATGCTGGCCGAAACGCCAGCGGCGCTGTGCTTGGTGACCTTGGCATAATCATCCATGAAGCCGAGCACAGCATAGCATACGGTCACGAAGAGGACGGTCCAGATATAGGGGTTGCCGAGATCAGCCCAGAGTACGGTTGCGAGCAGCAGACCAATCCAGATCAGGAAACCGCCCATGGTGGGCGTGCCCTGCTTGGACATCTGCGCCTCAAGAGAGAGATCGCGGATCGGCTGGCCTTTGCCCTGGCGAGCACGGAGCTGGTTGATCACCCAGTCTCCGGTCAGGACGGTAAACAGGAATGCGGTGACGACCGCGCCACCCGTACGGAATGTCGTATAGTTGAAGAGACGGAACAGACCGTCATCAGCTGCCAGCAGCTCATACAGCATCACTACCCCCTGCGACCCCTTCTGGGTCACGGTCCATCACGTGCTCGTCTGCGGTCTTGCTCCACTGGCGCAACCTGTCTGCGAGCCGTCCCATCCCGGATGCATTCGAGCCTTTGATCAAGAGGATATCGCCGTTCGTGACACAGTTTTTAACAACTGCGTCCAGCTCACTGGCATTGATGGCCCAATGGGTTTCGATTCTCCCATCAAGCGAATTTGCGAGCGACCTCATCCCCTCTCCGGCGAGAAATACCACTGAAACGCCCGCCTCCAGGATTGGATCAGCGAGGTTGAGATGCTCCTGCTCCGAGGTCGCACCGACCTCAAGCATTTCCCCGAGGGCTACGATATGGCGGTCTCCCGGGCGTGAGGAAAATCCGGTCAAGGCAGCGCGCATTGAGGTGGGGTTTGCATTGTAGGCATCGTCAATCAGCGTCAGGCTTCCGCCATTTGCGAGACCCAAATCTTCCGCCGTTCCCCGCCCGGGTGGCGGGCCATAACCCCAGATTGCTTCCTCAGCGACATGGAAGCTGATGCCGGAACCGACGCAGGTTGCGAGCAGCGCAGCCGCGACATTGTCAGCCCAGTGCTTACCGACGGCATTGATACGAGCCTCGAAGAAGCTCTCGAACGCCTTGATGCCGATCACACTGCGCACGCCGTCCGTCCGGTAAAGCTCAACGGAAGCGGAAGCGGCCTTGCCTTGCCCAAACGTGTAGACCTCAGCGTCGGATTGATAGTTGAGCGCGAGATCCTTCATTAGGTCGCGAAACTCATCGTCTTCCGGCAGGATGATCGCACCGCCCGGCTGGAGACCTGCGAAAATGCCCGCTTTCTCCCACGCTACACCCTCGACGCTACCCAAGCCCTCAAGGTGAGCCGGGGCGATTTTGGTGACGAGTGCGGTGTGCGGCTGAACCAAGCGCGAGCGCGGCGCGATTTCGCCGGGCGTCGACATGCCGATCTCGAATACAGCGTATTCAGTTTCGGCCGGCATGCGGGCAAGCGTCAGAGGCACGCCCCAGTGATTGTTGAAACTCTTGACCGACCAGTGCGCCCGTCCTGCCGCCCGGAACATTCTCGCGATCATTTCCTTGACGCTGGTCTTGCCGACCGAACCGGTGACAGCCACACGATGGCAAGAGGTTGCGCGGTCGCGGGCAAAAATTGCGAGGCTTTCCAGCGCCGCCATAATGTCGTCGACGATCACGAGAGGTCCGGTCACGCCCTCAACCTCTCGGCTGACAAGCGCAGCGCTCGCTCCGGCCTCGAAAGCCGCGGCAACGAAGTCGTGGCCATCGCGCTGGTCTTTCAACGCAATGAACATGTCACCAGGCTCTAATGAACGTGTATCGATCGAGAGCCCGGTTGCCTCAAATGGCACCGTCACTTCTCCGCCAGTCGCTGCCGCGATTTCCTGCGATGTCCAGAGCGGGCGCGTCATGCCTTCACCCCCGTCAGTGCAGCTTTCGCGGTATCCTGGTCCGAGAAGGGAATGACTGTTGACCCAACAATCTGCCCGGTCTCATGACCCTTACCCGCGATCAGCAGCGTATCGCCTGCCCTGAGGTCGGCGACAGCTTTGCGTATCGCCTCACCGCGATCACCAATTTCGATACCGTCTGGCACAGCGTCGAGGATCGCCCTGCGGATCGTAGCTGGGTCTTCGGAGCGCGGATTATCGTCTGTGACAATCACGATATCTGCATGCTTCGCGGCAATCTCGCCCATCAGCGGCCGCTTCTTGCGGTCCCGGTCACCACCGCAACCGAAGATGACGACAAGCTTGCCTGCCGTGTGCGGCCTTGCTGCGCGGATCAGGACGTCCAGTCCATCTGGCGTATGCGCATAATCCACGAAAACGCCAGCGCCGGTGGTCGTTTCGCCGACGAACTCCAGGCGTCCCTTGACCGGTTCGAGTTTCGACATCCCTTCACGGACAGCCGCGAGAGGTGCGCCCAGTGAAAGCGCCAAGCCGGCAGCTGTCAGCGCATTCAGAGCCTGGAACTCTCCGATTAGTGGCAGATCGACCTCAAACTCCGTGCCGCGCCATTTCAGGAACAGGGTCTGACCGGTTGCCTTAGGCATCAGTTCGGCGATTTTCAGGTCTTCCCCGCGCCACCCGACAGAAACCGGGCGAAGGCCGCGGGCGCTCGCAGACGCCTCAAATGCCCCGCGCTCGGAACTGTCGGCGTTGACGATGGCTGGCGCGCCTGAGGGCATAAGTTCAGAGAAGAGCCGCATCTTGGCCGCGCGGTACTCATCCATGTCCGTGTGATAGTCCAGATGGTCCTGCGTCAGGTTGGTGAAGGCGCAGGCTGCGAGCTTGACCGCGTCGAGACGATATTGGGCAAGCCCGTGTGAGGACGCCTCCATCGCGCAATGGGTCACGCCCTGGCTGGCAAGAAGAGACAGGGTCTCATGAATGGCAACTGGATCAGGCGTTGTATGACCGAGATCAATATGCCCCTGAGGGCCAATCGCGCCGAGCGTACCCATTGAGGCAGCGACCTGTCCTGACGTTTCCCAGATCTGGCGGAGAAAATCGACGGTCGAAGACTTGCCGTTGGTCCCAGTGACGGCAACGACGATTTCAGGCTGGCGGGCATAGAAGGCGGCAGAGGCCGTGGCGAGCGCGAGCCGCGGCTCTGCAACTTCAATGGCGACAGCGCCGCCCGTGTCCGGCAAATCGTGCCCGAGAACTGCAACCGCCCCGTTTTCAACCGCCTTTGCGATGAAGTCGCGGCCATCCGCAGCAACGCCTTTCAGCGCGGCGAATACAAAACCAGGCTTCACCTTGCGGCTGTCTGCGGTCAGGCCTGTTACTTCGGTGACAGCACTTACATCATGTCCGGGGAACAGGGCGGCGAGATTCATAGCGTACTCCTTCTCTGAGAGACGGAGCGGACCAGCGGACCTTCATCACGGCCCAGATCCTCGAATTTCGGCTCCACACCCAGCATGGGCGCGATCCTTTCGATCACCCGGCCTGCCGTCGGCGCAGCGTTCCATGCTGCCGTTCTTCCGCGACCTGCTCCTTCTTTCGGCGCATCGAGCACGATCAATACGACATAATCAGGGCTGTCAGCGGGGAAAACCGCAGCAAATGACGCCATGTTCTCGTCATCGGAGTAACCGCCAGGAATGGGTTTTTCAGCCGTTCCCGTCTTGCCGGCAACCCGGTAGCCGGCAACCTCTGCGTGTTCGCCTGTACCGCTGAGCACTGCTTCCCGCAGCATCTGTGTGACGAGCGCCGCCGTCGGCGCAGAAATCACACGACGGGCGCGTCGCCGTTTACCGTCCAGAATGATAGTGGGCTCAACCACTTCACCGCCATTCGCGAACACAGCGAACGCACCCGCAAACGCAATGGGCGAAACCGCAATCCCGTGGCCGTAGCTGATGGTTGCCGCGTGAATATCGTCAAACTGCTCGGGCAGGATTGGAGACGCAGACCCAGCGAGCTCGATCGGCGACCGGTCGAACAGGCCGAGATTGGCGAGAATTTCCTGCTGCCGTCGAGCACCGAGCATGATGGCAACTTTCACCGTCCCGATATTCGAGCTTTCAGAAATGATCTCTGTGGGCGAAGCATGGCTGGAAATCGGATGGGTGTCCGTGATGGTCCGCCCCGAAATGACCAGCGGCTCACGCACGTCGAAACGATCGCTCAGGCGGATGGCCCCGGTGTCGAGACCGGCCGCCATGGTGATGGGTTTGAACACGGAGCCAAGCTCAAAAACTGCACCCGACGCGCGGTTGAGCCGCGCCGGGTCATCCATGGAAAGCTGGTGCGCGCGATTGGGGTCTATTGGCGGCCAGCTCGCAAGGCCCATGACCTCACCATTGCGCGCATTTAGAACCACACCTGCGCCACCTTCGACATCATACTCGCCGGCTGCTGCAGAGAGTTCCGCTTCAAGCGCAAACTGGACGTTGGAATCGATTGTCAGCTTCAGTGGCTCGCCGCCATCGGCCAGCTCTTTGTCCTGCGCATACTCGACCCCGGCAAGCCCCTGTCCGTCTGTGCCCGCATAGCCCAGGATGTGGCCAGCAAGCGTGCCGCGCGGATAGGCCCTGCGGCTTTCTTCACGAAAGCCGAGCCCCTCCAATCCAAGCTCGAAGACGGCCCGACGCTGGCGCGGCGTGAGACCTCGCCGGACCCACACAAACGCACGGTCCCGGTCTGACAGGTCCGCCGTCAACTCCTCGACATCTGTATCGGGGAATATGGAGGCAACACCTTCGGCGACGTCAGCCGGGTCCCATATGGCGCGCGGGTCAGCAAAAAGGGAAAAGACGGCAACCGAAGTCGCGAGGAGCTCACCATTCCGGTCCACGATGTCGGCACGTCTGACCGGTTCATCGAAAGCGCGCGCGACACCGGTGGTCTCCGCCTGCCCTGCAAGCGACACCATGCCGGCCTTGGCCGCGATCACACCAAATCCGAGACACATGGCCAGCGACACGAGCTTGGTACGCATCGACGCGCTTTCCGCGCCCCCGGAGAAACGAAGATCATTCATCCTGAGCCCCCTCGCGATTCTGACGCACCGCGCCGGCCTCCTCGATAGCCACCGGCGGACCGATCAGCTCATCCAGGTCCTCTGGACGGGCGAACTGTTCTGCACGCGCCGGAACCATGCCAAGTTCGCCGCGCGCATATTCCTCAATCCATTCCTGCCGCGACAGATGGCTCAACTCGCCCAAAAGGATCTTCCGTTCGCGGATAGCTTCTTCGATCTCAACCTCGATAGCCGCTACCTCTTCCGCACTTTCGCGCGCACCATACTTGGCCCGGTACAGGCTGAAGATCAGCAGGCCGATGATCACGACGCCGATGAGAAATGCACGGCGGCTCATGATGACGCCTCCACACTTGCCAGATCCGGCAGATCAATTCCGGTTGTCACGGGCAAATTCATGGCTGGCGCAGCCGTACGGATGGCCGCACGGAGCCTGGATGAGCGCGCCCGTGGATTTGCATCAAGCTCAGCATCGGAAGGCTCAGTCGCCTTTTTCGATGTCACCAGGAAGCTGGGTTTCGCCTGCTCTTCCTTCTCGGGAAGATAGCGGGAGCCGCCGCCCATCAGGCCCGCGCGCTCGCGCATGAAAAGTTTCACCATCCTGTCCTCCAGAGAGTGGAAGGTCACGATGACGAGCCGGCCGCCTTCATTCAGAAGATGCTCTGACGCATTCAGCGCTTTTGCGAGCTCACCCAGTTCGTCATTCACGAACATCCTGATTGCCTGGAACGACCGTGTTGCCGGATGGGTCCGGGACCCGCGCCGGCCGCCGAGCGCTCCTTCTATCAGGTCGGCAAGATCAAGCGTTGTGGTGAATGGAGCCTTAAGCCTCCGCTCGATTATGGAGCGAGCAATGCGGCGCGACTGCTTTTCCTCGCCGAGCCGGAAGATAATGGTGGCCAGGTCGCGTTCATCCATCTGGTTGACGACATCGGCAGCGCTCGGGCCAGAGCGGCCCATGCGCATATCAAGCGGCCCGTCACGCATGAATGAAAAACCGCGCTCAGCCTGGTCAATCTGGAAGGAAGACACACCAAGATCGAGCGTTATACCGTCGACACGCTCGAAACCTGCATCCGCGACCAGCGCGCGCATGTCACCGAACCGCCCCAGAACAGGCGTGAGGCGGGGTTCTTTTTCCGCCGCCATACTTGCCCGTTCAATCGCGTCGATATCGCGATCAATACCGATAACTTCACATCGGGCCGCATCAAGCAGACGCCGCGCATACCCGCCGCCACCATAAGTTCCGTCGATGTGCCTCTCGCCATCCTTCGGGCCGAGCGCCGCGACCACTTCATCAATGAGGACCGGTATATGTTTCGTCATTCGCCGCCCCTGCCCTCAAAACCTGGCAGGCCACCAGCGGCCATTGCCTGCTGGAATGGCTCGGCAAGTGCGTCCTGATTGCCAAGCGCGGTCTCAGCCATCTGGGCATCGAACGCTTCAAACCGCGCAGGCTCCCAGACATGGAAACGGTCAAACGCGCCCGCAAACACGAGCTTCTTGCCGATGCCAGCTGCCTCCAGCAGCCCGCCCGGAATGGTGATGCGGCCTGTGTCGTCCATTTTGAGGTCTGCGGAGCGGGTAAAAATCGTGTGCATGAAGGCACGCCGATTAGGATCGTTTGGCGCCATGCGCGCCAATGTCTGGCGATACACCGACATCAATTCATCACCGCCACCTTCGAGACAGCCGGACCCATCGATAGCAGGCCAGAGGAAAATCCGGCTACCACCCGACAAGGCCGCACGAAAAGGCGCAGGCACAGAGACCCGCCCCTTCGCGTCAAGCGTCGTTTCGTAGGTGGATACAAACACCAGCCGGTTCCCTTATGCCCCACCGCCCCATTTCTTGGGACAGCATCATCATTTATCGGGATAGCATGGGTCTATTTGGGAACCAATGGGATGGCACGGAGATTCGCAGCACCCACAAGTGACCAAAAAGGGAACATTTAAAGAATAAAATGAAACACCCCTAGCGCCCACGGCGCATCAAGCCCGTTAACACTCTGAAAACATTTCATTTACACGCTGTTAACGATTGCGCGGAAACGCACAGTTTTTTTAACATGTTGCGTTTCGGTGACTCAGGCTGAAAGACTGCTGAGCCGATCATGGGTCCGCCTGAAGAAATTGACGGCTTCTCAGGACTTTCAGTGTTAGAGGGCTGCCCTGATGCAACTGCGTGCTGTCATATTTGCCATCGGCCTGATGGTCGCCCTACTGGGCGCCGCAATGATCCCGTCAGCACTGATCGACATTGCGGACAAGTCTGACCAATGGCCAATCTTCCTGGTTTCGGCTGCCGTCAGCATCCTGATCGGAGCGGGTCTGGCAGTTCTGGCTGGCGGCGCTCCTCCCTCCACCGGACAGAGAGAAGCATTCCTGCTGACGGTAGTGATCTGGATCGTACTGCCCCTGATCGCGACCATCCCCTTCATCAGCTATGGCATGACCTTCACCGACTCCATGTTTGAGTCCGTTTCCGGACTGACGACGACTGGGGCGACGGTGATGACCGGGCTCGACGCTACGCCGCGCGGCATATTGCTATGGCGTGCCATCCTCCAGTGGATCGGCGGCATTGGCATCATCGTGACCGCGATTGCGATCCTGCCAGCACTTCGGGTGGGTGGCATGCAGCTGTTCCAGGTCGAAAGCTCTGACATGTCGGGTAAGTTCCTGCCCCGCATCACGGAAATCACGGCACAGACCGGCATCGTGTACGTCATCATCTCGTCAGCCTGTGCCATTTCATATGCGGCATGTGGCATGGACGCTTTTGACGCCATTTCGCATGCCATGACCACGATGTCAGCGGGTGGTTATTCCACGCATGATGCGTCTTTCGCCTTCTTCTCTGATACGCCTGCGGCTTATGCCGCAACGATCTTCATGTTCATCGCCGGGCTGCCATTCGCCCTGCTGACACTGATGATCGTGCATGGGCGCTGGCGGCCGATGTTCACCGACCCGCAGCCCCGCCTTTATTTCTGGCTGGCGATTGGTTTTTCAGCTGTAATCGTGACATGGCACGAAGCCGTCGTCGATCCACCTATCTTTGATCACGTGTTCCACGGGTTTCGCACCGCCCTGTTCAATATTATCTCGATCATGACGGGTACAGGCTACGCGTCCGCACCCTATGACACCTGGGGCGAACCCGTCACTATCATCTTCCTTGTCGCTACATTTCTTGGCGGGTGCGCCGGGTCTGCAGCTTGCGGCATCAAGATGTTCCGGCTGGAAATCAGCTTCAAGGCCGTCTTCGCCTATGCCGCCCAGATCGTTCGCCCGAACCGGGTCGTTCGCGTGCGATATGCGGGCCGGGTTGTCGCGTCAGATACCCTGCAGTCCGTGATGGTATTTGTGTTCCTGTACCTGGCGACATTCATTGTCGCGACAGTGCTGCTGTCCCTGACCGGGCTTGACGCACTGTCGGCCATTTCCGGCTCCGCAACGAGCGTGTCGAATGTCGGACCGGGATTAGGTCCGCTGATCGGCCCCTCTTCAACCTTCAAGGACGTGCCCGACGCGGCAAAATGGGTGTGCCTGACTGCGATGCTTCTTGGCCGCCTGGAATTTGTGGCGGTGTTCACGATCATGACTGCGCGTTTCTGGCGAGGCTAGACGCATGCATTTTCCTGCACTGCCCTTTAAGTTGCAGGGCTGCAAAGTTTACGGCAGATAGGCGCAATGAGCCTGATTTCACGAACCGCCGAAGCGTCGCTTGCCGACATCATGATGGATATGGGTCGGAGAGGACGCGCAGCATCGGCGCGGCTTGCCGGGTTGAGCGCTGATCAGCGCACCAAAGGACTTGTCGCAGTGGCTGATGCTATCGACGTATCGGCAGCACCTATACTCGAAGCCAATGCACGCGACATGGCCGGTGGCCGTTCCAAGGGGCTCAGCGACGCCATGCTGGACCGTCTCGCACTGACACCGGAACGTGTCCAATCAATCTCGAAAGCAGTCCGCGACGTTGCCGCCCTGCCAGATCCGGTGGGTCGTGAAATTGCGCGCTGGACCGTACCATCCGGCCTCGACATTTCCCGCGTGCGCACGCCGCTTGGTGTGATTGGCATTATCTATGAGGCCCGACCAAATGTGACGGCTGATGCGGCTGCGCTTTGTCTGAGGTCTGGCAATGCCGCCATCCTGCGGGCCGGCAGTGAAAGCCTACAATCGTCATTTGCCATCGCTACAGCTATCCGATCAGGGCTTGAAGGCGCGGGCCTGCCTGCCGACGCGGTCCAGCTGGTTGATACGACTGATCGCGATGCGGTGGGCTTCATGCTGGCCGGGCTTGAAGGCAATGTCGACGTTATCGTTCCTCGCGGCGGCAAGGGACTGGTCGCCCGTGTCCAGAAAGATGCGCGCGTGCCTGTCATCGGCCATCTTGAAGGGCTTTGTCATGCCTATGTCGATGTCGATGCCGATCTGGAAAAAGCGGTCAATATTGTCGTCAACGCAAAGATGCGCCGAACGGGCATCTGCGGTGCGCTGGAGACGTTGCTGATCAATCGCTCGATTGCCGCCACATTCCTGCCCGCTGTTGCCGCGCCCCTGCGAGACCTTGGTTGCGAACTTCGCGGAGACGACGCTGCGCGAAAAATCCTGCCAGACATGGTGGCCGCAACGGACCAGGACTGGCGCACGGAGTACCTGGCCCCCATCCTGTCAGTTCGCATCGTCGACGATATGGATCATGCGCTCAAACATATTACCACCTACGGGACGAGCCATACCGAACTGGTCATTACCGAAAACACGACAACGGCCGAGCGTTTCCTGACAAGCGTTGATGCAGGTATCGTGCTGCACAACGCGTCTACCCAGTTCGCAGATGGTGCCCAGTTCGGTATGGGCGCGGAGATCGGCATTGCGACAGGCCGCATTCATGCGCGCGGACCTGTGGGCGCTGAACAGCTTACCATTTTCAAATATGTGGTGCGCGGCACTGGCCAGACCCGGCCGTGAGGAGCGACGAGGTCTTGTCATCCGACTTGCTGCCACCAATTCGTACGCTTCCGCCGACAGGCTCAACACAGCGCATTGGCGTGTTCGGCGGCTCGTTCAATCCACCGCATTCCGGGCACCTGCATGTGGCCGAAACGGCCCTGAAGCGATTGAAGCTGGACTGGATCTACTGGCTGCCGGCCCGCGGGAACCCGCTGAAGACAGCGCCGGCAGACTTCTATGATCGCGTGCACGCCGTAAGGGAGCTGATTGGACACCACCCCCACATGTTCGTCAGCGATTTCGAGAACTGGGCCGGTCTACGCTATAGCGTCGATGTGATGTCCCGTTTCGCCCAACATTCGCCTCGCGCCGACTTTGTATGGCTGATGGGCGCCGACAGCCTGCAAAACTTTCACGATTGGAAATCGTGGCAACAACTGGCCGAAGCCATCCCGGTTTGCGTTGTCTCAAGGCCCGATGCCGGGCCTCGCGCGCTGAGTTCTCCCTTCGCCAGACGCTACAGGCTTTTCCGCCTACGGGAACGGGATGCCGCACTACTGGCACGCACCGAGGCCCCAGCCTGGGTTTTCCTGAAAGCCCCCTTCGACCGGACCTCCTCGACACAACTGCGAACTGACGCCCAAAAACGCTAGAGACGAAAGCTGGCGCGTGATATGGTCCTCTGAGTCGAGATAAAAGGAACCGAGACCCTGCCTTCCACCAGCACGCAGCCTTTGAAGGCCGCCAAAGCCAGTGTTGATGACATTCGTGCACTTGCCGATACTGTCGTTAACTGTCTTGAAGACGATAAGGCCGAAGAGGTCACAGTGATCGATCTTCAGGGAAAATCTTCTCTCGCAGATATTATGGTGATCGCATCGGGCCGCTCAGCGCGGCATGTTGCTGCAATCGCTGACCATATTGCCCAGACGGTGAAAGACGTCACAGGCCGTCCGGTCAAACTGGAAGGCATGCCCAATGCTGACTGGGTCCTTCTCGATATCGGCGATATCATTATCCATCTGTTCCGCCCTGAAGTTCGCAGCTTCTACAATCTGGAAAAGATCTGGGCTGACGGCAGTGCCCACGGCCACGCCTGAGGGCTGGCCACCGCATTGAATGCGCATCACGATCCTTACGGTTGGCCGATTGAAGTCCGGACCCGAATTTGATCTCTGCGAAGACTATATTGATCGTTTCCGTAAAGCCGGGCGTCAGCTCGGTTACCGTAATGCTGAGCTGATCGACGTCGACAGCGGAGGCGGGCTTAATACCGAAGCGGACCGCCTGCTCGCCAAACTCCCTGCTGGCGCGGTCGCGATCCGGCTCGATGAGTTCGGCAAGGAGTACCGGTCTACCGAATTCTCGGATTATCTCGCACGCCTGCGAGACCAGGGAACGCCCGACCTCTATTTCCTGATCGGCGGCGCAGAGGGCTATGGCGACGCCGTCAAGGCAGCCGTCCCCCAGACAATGGCGTTCGGAAAACAGACCTGGCCGCACCGGCTGGTCAAAGCGATGCTGGCCGAACAACTCTACCGCGCTGCAAGCGTCGAGGCTGGTTTGCCCTATCACAAGGCCTGAAGCGGACAAGGCCATCAGCGGCAACGCCCCACCCTTCCGGTCCTTCCTTCCGAAAACTTTTGACGGCCGCGTTCGTCTCAGTTCAATGGACTCAAAACATCAAGGCGAGGAGACAAACATGGCGGATAAGGATCTTACAGGACGCAAGGCGTTGGTCACAGGCTCTGCGACCGGGCTGGGACGTTCGATCGCTCTGAGATTGGCAGAACGTGGCGCGGACCTGATCATCAATTGCTCCCGCAGTGTCGAAGAGGCAGAGCAAACCGTCGCCGACTGCAATGCGGTCGGTGCGCAGGCCCAACTCGTCGCCGCTGATGTTTCGTCCGAAGACGGGTGCCGAAAACTTGCCGATGCCGCAGCAGCATGGGGTCAGCTCGATATCCTGGTCAATAATGCCGGTATTACCCGCCATGCACGCGACCATTCCGATCTCGATGCCCTGACGCGGCAGGACTTCATGGACACTTATGCCGTAAACGTCGCCGGGCCCTTCCTGCTTATGCAGGCCTGCAAGCCCCTGCTACAGAAAGCATACGAATCATCCGGGCGCGCATCATCCGTGCTCAATGTCTCATCAATCGCTGGCGTCACCGGAATTGGTTCTTCGGTGGCCTATGCAGCGACCAAAGGCGCGCTCAATACGCTGACACTGTCCTTGGCACGGGCGCTGGCGCCGGCCATTCGCGTAAATGCGGTCTGCCCGGGTTTCATCGGCACCCGCTGGTTCAAGGACCGGATGGACGCCGAACAATATGACAGAATGGAATCAGACGTCGCAGATTCAGTACCTCTGAAAGTCGCGAGCGGACCCGACGACATCGCTGATTCTGCAGTGTTTTTTGTTACAGATGCGTCCCGGCACGTGACCGGAGAAACCCTGCTTGTTGATGCCGGAATGCACCTTGGATACGCCCCATTGAGCGCACGCTGATCGTCCTTATAGCACTTTTCGCAGGCTGATTTTGCGCAATGTGCCCGATTTTCGTGCTGCGGCGCAAAAAATATCGCGCGCAGCGAGTCCGCCTGTAGATATTAGGGCCCGCCGCCCTCCAGTCTGTGCCTCGTGATGAGGATGCAAAGGAGGTTCATATGAGCAAATCATTCACACGGGCTGCATTGCTTGCGGTTGCCGCAAGCGTAATTGCAACACCCGCGATCGCCGAAGGCGAATGGAGTGGCAATGTCGCGCTGACATCCAACTACGTCTACCGTGGCGTGACGCAGACCGATGACGCCCCAATGGTGCAAGGCGGTTTCGACTATGCAAGCGATAGCTTCTATGTGGGCACTTGGGCATCAGGCGTCGATTTTGGCGACGGCACGTCGACCGAGATCGATTTCTATGGTGGCTGGACACCAACAGTAGGCCAGTTCGCGCTCGATCTGGGTGTGATCTATTACTACTACCCTGACGCTCCAGACGATCCTGAGCAGAACTTCGTCGAAGTTTACGCAGGTGGCAGCACCACGATTGCTGACTTCATCGAAGTTGGCGCATCGTTCGCTTACTCGCCTGACTTCTACCTGGAATCCGGCAATTCGCTTTACTCGAACTTTTCGGCCGGTATTCCGCTGGGCGAAAGCTTCGGGCTCGACGCCAGCGTCGGTTTTTCGGACTTTTATGACTCCGGCAATGACAACTATACCGATTATTCGATCGGCCTGACGACAGCACTCGAAGGGTTCGATTTTGACTTCCGTCTAATCGACACTTCCGGCCTCGACGGCAATGACGAGTCGTTCGTCCTGACCGTTTCGCGGGCGCTCTAGAAAAGAGTTCTATTTCCTGGAAGTCAGAACCCTCCAGTTTGGACTTTCAGAAACGAGGCCGCCGCTCTGATTGGAGCGGCGGTCTTTCTTTTGCCGGAAACACATCCAATATGAGGAAGCGAGGAGGCTGGCCATGGCGGACCCTGCAACAAGCACAGTAGATGCGCTCATCCCGGCGATGACGTTGCTGGCGGCTGGCGGCGCATCTGCGCTGGTCTCCAAGGCGCTCAAACTCTCGCCTATTGTCGGTTATCTTGCTGTTGGCATTCTCATCGGCCCTCACGTCTATGGACTTATCGACGAAAGCCCGGCGACCCACCTGCTCGCTGAACTCGGCGTGGTCTTTCTGCTCTTCGACATCGGCCTGCATGTTTCGCTGCGAGAGCTGAAGGAGAGCGGGCGCGACCTGATGGGCCTTGCGCCGGCGCACCTGGTATTGACCAGCGCACCATTTACGCTTGCGCTTTTCCTGCTTGGCCTCTCCTGGCCAATCGCATTGGCTCTCGGCCTGTCATTCGGTCTGTCTTCCACGGCTGTGGTCTCGCGTGTGATGGCAGAGCGTGGTCTCGGTTCCTGCCCTCTCGGACGCTCGTCTACACACGTCCTGATCTTTCAGGATATCGTGGCCATTTTCCTGCTGATCTTTGCCAACTCCCTTGGCGGCGATGTTGACGGTGCAGCGCTTGCCCTGAATCTCGCCCGCGCGGCAGGTCTTGCTGTTGTGGCTTTCATTATTGCCTTTGCGGCGGGCCACTATCTGATGAGCCCGATCCTGAAGAGCCTCGCGCAGACCCGCAATCAGGAAGCCTTTACCGCAGTGACGCTCTTGCTCGTACTCGGCGCTGCCTGCGCGACGGCGATGATAGGGCTTTCGCTAACTCTGGGCGCCTTTCTCGCAGGACTGGCAGTGTCCGGGACAGCATTTCGCCACCAGATCCAGATGGAGACCGGGCCTTTCCGCGGCCTGCTCCTATCCTTCTTCTTCATGTCGGTTGGTCTTTCAGTCGATCTCGGCGTTCTGGCGAACCAGTGGCCAATCGTTATCGGCGTAACAGCCGCCATTCTGGGCCTGAAGACACTGTTTGGCTTCGCGGCCGCGCGACTGAACAAATGGAGCAATCCGGGAAGTGTCCAACTCGCATTCCTGTTGGCGCAGGGATCCGAATTCACGCTTGTCGTGCTGTCCATTCTCATGATGTCCACGGACGCCGTTCCGCCAGCAGTCGATACAATCTCTGTCGCCTCGGTTGCCCTCTCGCTCGCGATTGCACCTGCATGGGCTGCGGGCGGGATGAAGCTTTCGCGCAAGGTCGCCAGCCTGTTCCAGGGGCAGACGCGGCCGGAAAATGAAATAACACCTGTCGCGCCGGATCGCCCCGTCATCATTTTTGGCATGACCCAGGCTGGGCGGCTCGCAGCAGATGCGCTCGCGGACCATGATATTCCGCATGTCTGCCTTGATGCGGAGCCGGACCGCTTCGTGTCGGCGATCGCGGACGGTTACAAAGTGTCCTTCGGCAACGCGGCCAACCTTCGTCTGGTCGAAGCCGTAGCGGGGCAGTCCCCCCGGGCTGTGGTCATTGGCGCGCCGCGCTACGAAATATCACGTGACCTGACGCCGGCCACGCAACGCGAATTTCCCAACACACCACGCTTTGTCTCGGTTGATAATGAAGCTGACCGGCAACGCTTTTCGGAGCTGGGCATGCGCGCCTGGCTTGCCATGGGCGAGCCGAAAGGGATTGAGATGGCGGCCGATATTTTGCGACAGCTTGGCATCGATGAAAGCAAAGTGGTCGAATGGGTCTCCCGTGAGGCCGACAGGTTCGATGTCGACAGCCCCACGGATGTTGGTGAATCGCTGGAAACCGAAGCAGCCTGATCTGGCTTGCAACGACCAAGTAAAAAGCCGGCCCGCACTGAGGCGGACCGGCTTCAACTGCTTTAGCTGATCGTATGGATCAACCCGCAATACGGCGAGGCTGATCTTCTTCGCTACGCTTGCGTTCACGTTTACGCTGCGGCTGGAAAGCGACCTTGGCGTGTTCGGAGCAGTACGGTCCGCAATCTGACTTGCGACCGCAGAAAGCAAATTGCGGGTCCGCAGGATCGCCAATCGGCCATTTGCACATGGAGTCGCGCAAGGTGAGGATGGTCGCAGCGGCCCCATCGGCCACAGGTGCCGGTTGCAGGGCGCTGGCAATGGCTTGCTGGTCTGCGCGGCGGATACCCGTTTCTTCTGGCGCAGCAACAGGTGCTGATACAGTGCCGTCTGTCCGCAATCTCGGTTTTGGACGCGCCAGACGCGGTGGACGTTTGACCGGACGGGACGGCGTCGCACGGCCGGAAAGACCAAGACGATGGACTTTACCAATGACCGCATTGCGGGTCACGCTGCCAAGCTGCTTGGCAATCTGGCTTGCTGAATGACCTTCAGCCCAGAGTTTTTTCAAAACTTCGACGCGTTCTTCCGTCCAAGACATAAATAGCCTCCTGGCGCTTTGCACCCCTAGATGTTGTAGCAGCTGAATTCAGCCGCCCCCGTTAACCTCTAGATATCGTATCAGCGACGAAACGAAACACAATATGCAGACATCGGTTGTCCACAACGTTTCAATATATAGTGGCAGGCTGTGGACAGACTGGAAAAATCCTTGCCCAATCGCAACTTACCTATCGTCATCGGGCCCCATCGACCCTAAATAGCCGCGATGACTGATGAGATTTCTGCAGATCCCCGCCCGCTACCGAACCCGCCTCGCACCTATGGGGCGATAAACTGGGTTGGCCTCTGGACCCTCTACAAGCGCGAAGTTGGCCGCTTCCTGAAGGTCTGGATGCAAACCCTGTTTGCGCCGGTGATCACCACCTTGCTCTTCATGACCGTGTTCAAGCTTGCCTTTGGCAGCCGCGGACAATTGACGGGGGACTTTGAAGGCCTCGATTACAACTCTTTCCTGGCGCCCGGTCTTGTCGTCATGTCGATGCTGCAGAACGCTTTCCAGAACACCTCGTCATCCCTGACCATTGCCAAGGTACAAGGCAGCCAGGTCGACTTCCTGATGCCGCCGCTGTCACCGCTTGAGCTTACCCTCGGCTTTATCTTCGGGGCTGTGACGCGTGGCTTGATGGTCGGCGTTGTCGGCGGTGTTGCCATTCACCTGTCAGGGCTCGCCAATCTGAGCATAGAGAATTTTGGTGTTGCGCTCTGGTTTGCGCTGATGGCGACGATCTTCCTGGCTGCACTCGGTGCCGTGGGCGGAATCTGGGCAGAAAAGTTCGACCATCTCGCCGCTGTGACCAACTTTGTCATCGTGCCACTGACTTTCCTCTCAGGCACATTCTACGACATCAAAGTGCTGGCCGAGCCCTTCCAGACGGCAGCTCACTTCGACCCGATCTTCTATCTGATTGACGGGTTCCGCTCAGGCTTTATCGGCGTGTCGAACTCTGACCTGCTGGTTGGATTTATCGCGTCCGGCGCATTCACCTTCCTGGCTTGCCTATGGGTCTGGTGGCTGTTCCGCATCGGCTACAAGCTCAAGGCCTGAGTGCGGCGCTTGACGAAACCCTACTGACGGGCACACCACTCAGCCCATGGCAGCCCTTCCCATCCTTCGCCTTGCGGATGTCGAACTGACATTTGGCGGCACACCGATTTTCACCGGCGTTTCATTCACCCTTGCCAAGGGTGAGCGTGCTGCGCTTGTCGGACGCAATGGCGCTGGCAAGTCCACCCTGATGCGCCTTGTCACGGGCCGCTTTGAACCGGACGCAGGTGAGCTCTGGACACAACCTGGAACAGGCGCCGCTACGGTTGAGCAGGAGCCCGACCTTTCCGCTTACACCACTGTTCTGGACTATGCGAGCGAAGGCCTCGACGAAACCTGGATGGCGGAAGCCGAACTTGGTCTCTTCGGTATTGATGCCGCCGCAGACCCGGCGACGCTCTCTGGCGGGCAAATTCGCCGTGCGGCGCTTGCCCGGGCTTTCGCGCAAGACACTGACATATTGCTGCTGGACGAGCCGACAAACCATCTCGACGTTCCGATGATCGAGACACTGGAAGACAGGCTGAAAACATTTCCCGGCGCTGTCCTGCTCGTCAGCCACGACCGGCGTTTCCTGGAGAATGTATCGACAACCACGCTTTGGCTGAGGCAGGGCAAGGTCTGGAAGTCGCCACGTGGCTATGACCATTTCGATGAGTGGGCGGGCGGCATTGAGGCTGAAGAAGAAAAACAATTCCAGAAGATGAAAACGCATCTGAAGGAAGAGCAGCACTGGCTTTCGCGCGGTGTCACGGCCCGGCGCAAGCGAAACATGGGACGTCTCTCCCGCCTTCACGAACTGCGTGCCGCCCATGCAGGCCAACGCGCCGCGCTAAATGAAGCCAAAGCCACGGCCGGGCTAACTGCTGAAAGCGGTGATAGCCAGAGCAAGAAAATCCTGGAGGCGTTTGGCGTATCCAAGGCGTTCGATGATCTTGTGATCGCTGACGACCTGTCCTTGCGCATCCTGCGCGGCGACCGGATCGGCATTGTCGGCCCGAATGGCGTCGGCAAGACGACGCTGCTGAAATTGCTGCTCGGCGAACTGGCACCCGACAAGGGAACGGTCAAAGTCGCCCAGACCCTCACGATCACCTATCTCGACCAGACACGCGAAACCCTCAAGCCTACCGACACCTTGTGGGAAGCGCTCACACCTGCTGGCGGCGACTCGATCATGGTTCAGGGCCGCTCCAAGCATGTTGCCTCCTATGCGAAAGACTTCCTGTTTTCGCCAGAACAGTTACGCCAGCCTGTCTCCGCGCTCTCCGGCGGGGAACGCAACCGGCTGACGCTCGCCATCGCCCTCGCCAAGCCTGCAGACGTGCTGGTGCTGGATGAGCCGACCAATGATCTCGACATGCAGACGCTGGACCTGCTCGAGGAAATGCTGAGCGAATATGATGGTACGCTGATCCTCGTCAGCCATGACCGCGCCTTTCTCGATGCAATCGTCACCTCCTGCCTTGTCCCCATGGGAAATGGTAAATGGGTCGATACGGCTGGCGGCTGGACCGACGCAGCGCGGCAGGTTCCGTCTCTTACGTCACAGAGAGCCGCGAGGACGGATCAGGCATCCCGATCGAGGCGTGCACCAAGCGCCGCTCCTGCGCCCCAACGCGAAGTCAAACTCTCCTTCAAGGACCAGCACCGGCTGAAAGAAGTCGAGACATTGATGCCGAAGCTGGCTGAAGAAATTGAGAAACTGGAAGCAGGTCTGGCTGACCCTGCGCTGTTCAACGCCGATCCGCAGAAATTCAAATCGCTGACAGATAAACTCGAACACAAGCGCACCGAGCTTGAGCGAGCCGAAGAGGACTGGCTTTCGCTCGAAGCGTTGAAAGAAGAGCTGGCCGCCAAGTCGTGACGCCTAACAGAGTATTAAATCCTGCCGTTTAGCCTTTCGGTTCAGTCACCAGCTGAAACTTGAGGACCAATTCCCATGCAGCGCGTCCTGATAGCGATCGTATTCCTATCTGCCTTTGGTGCCCACGCATCCAGTGAAGATGCAGGCCATACCCCCATTGAAATGAATATCGGTCGGGCCGGTGCAACATATAATACGACACGCGGATCGACTCCGGAAGCCTGCGCAGCGACATGCGCGACCGATAACGCCTGCAAGGCCTGGACGCTGACACCTCCTACGTTTCGCATGGGGCCACGCTGCGAATTGAAATTGATAGCCGGACAAGCACTAACGCGGATTGGTGCCACATCAGGCCTTATTGAGGATCTTCCCGAAGCCGAACCAATTGAGGCAGTCAGCCAGCCAATACCGCACGCCGAGCCAGCACGTACAGCCGCGCAGCTATCCGCCGATGTTCCTTCAAATCAGCCTGTTACCGGGCCAATCCCGGCCGCACCCGTCCTGCGCCAACGTGCGGAACCGCCAGTCCAGACACCGCTGAGGCCGCTTCCTCAGGGCACTGGACAGCGCATTATCCAGACGAGGCCCGCTGACACAATTGAAGCGCCTTCGCCCATAGAAGAGAATGAACTACGCCCGCAGCCCGCAGCGCCATCACCAGCCCAGACCTCAGAGGCGACGTCCGCAGAGCCGGAACCGATCCGGGGCGACACTCATGTCGTTACGCAGGTGTACCCGCCAATAGAAAACGTGCCCCCAGTGCCGCCCGCAATGATCGCTCGCCCCACTATGGCCCCCTCAGCCGAACCACAAGCCGCACCCACCACGCCAGTCCGCCGCAGTCCATTTCGACCTGAGCCAACGCAGGACTCCCAACGGACAACGCCTGCCCTTCGCGGCGCGCCCCAGGCTTCTCTGACAGACGGCGCAACCCCGGATTTCGCACGCTTGCCAATGGCACCGCGACCCGCAACAGGCCCCGATGATCGACCGGCCCTGCCGAAACGGAGCCGCACAGGCTACTCGGTCGGTGACATGGAAATCCTGCCCGGCGATTATAAAGCGACAGCCGGGTTTGTGGACGGTGTGCCGGACGACGCTATCGTGGAAGGCGTGCCTGGCCGGCTTGATGAAAGTCAGGACGAAGAAGCCGGCTCAGAAGATGATACTGTCAAGGAGTAACGGCGATTGCTCAGTCAGGTGCGCGCGTCTTCAGAGCAAGCGCATGAAGCTCTCCGCCCATTTTCCCCTTCAGGGCCGCATAGACCATCTGATGCTGTCGCACACGCGGCTTGCCGGAAAATTGGGGGGAGACAATTTCTGCCTGCCAGTGATCATTGTCGCCAGCCAGATCTGTCAGCGTGATATCGGCATCAGGAAACGCGTCTCTGAGATGCGTTTCAAGGGTTGTACGATCCATGGCCATAAGCGGGTCTCCTTCACGCTGGCACATGGCGTTCAATAGGCCTAGGGTCAAGGCGAAGTCCCTTCTGGAGTCGCTTGATGAAACAGTTATTTCTCGTTGCCGCGCTGTTAATTGCAGCCTGTTCCAACGCTCCATCGGCACAGGAAGCGCCTGCAACCTATGAGGCGGTCTACCACGATCCCGAGCGCGCCAGCCTGACGCTCCAGACTCTGTCTTCAGATGCTTTTGAAGGCCGGCGCACGGGGGAACCGGGCAACCTGAAAGCGATGGAGTATATCGAAGAAAAGCTGGCTACGCTCGATGCCGTACCGTTGCGCAAGTCAGGCTACAGGGCGCCTTTCAATGCGCCCAAATTCGATACGCTGGGCGAAACAATCAGCGGCACCAATCTTCTGGCAAAGATTGAGGGCAAGTCGTCCGCTGCACCGGTCATCGTCATGTCAGCTCATTTTGACCATCTGGGCATCATCGAGGGCGAGATTTTCAATGGTGCAGACGACAATGCGTCTGGTGTTGCGGCGCTTCTGGAACTCGTCTCATGGTTCAATGCGAACCCACCTGAAAGTGACATCATTTTCGCGTTCTTCGACGCTGAAGAACAGGGCCTGACCGGCGCTGTGCACTTTGTCAGCTCAATGGACACCACGTTGGCCGAGCGAATTGCCATTAATCTCAATCTCGACATGGTCTCTCGGGCGGACAAGGGTGAGATCTATGCCGTGGGCAGCTTTCAGAACCCTGATCTCGTTCCACTCATCGACAATGTTGCCAGCACCGCTCCGCTGAAGCTCTTGCGCGGCCATGACAGCCCGGAATGGGGCGAACAGGACTGGTCGCTCCAGTCTGATCATGCCGCCTTCCTGCGGGCTGGCTATCCTTTCATCTATCTGGGGGTTGAAGACCATGCAGACTATCACCGCGAAAGTGACGAGTTCGGCAAGATTGACCCGGAGATGTTTGCCCGCGCTGTAGACACGATCGTGATGTTGGCAGAAGCCACAGACACCTGGGTGGCTGCGCAAAAGTAAGACCGCAGAAAGGTTTCAGTAACCATTTGGAAACCATTGTGCGCGCTCCCGGTACGGAGCGGTCAGGATGGTTCGCCTTCTCAAATCATTTTTCTTTGGACGCTGGTTGCGCGTCCAGGGCGGCAATGTCTCAATCCTTCCCCTTCTCGTCCTGCTTGGCGTCGCTCTCGCCCTGTCCTACTGGAACCGCCCCCGCGAAGAGGGCGTCACGCTTGGACCGGTTTTCTTCTCGAAATGCTCCAGCGGACCGCGCATCAACTGTGTCGTCGACGGCGATACGATCTGGGCTGGCGGCGACAAGGTGAGATTGGCGGATATCGACGCACCTGAAGTCTTTTCACCATCTTGCGCGGCGGAAAAAGAGCTGGGCGATCAGGCCACGATGCGGCTCGCAGCCCTGTTGAACGAAGGTCGCGTCGAATTGCGCAAGTCCGGCTCGCGCGACCGCGACAAATACGGTCGTCTGTTGCGTGTCGCTGCCGTAGATGGGCGCTCTGTCGGGCAGTCCCTCATCGGCGAAGGCCTCGCCCACAAGTGGGGTGCACATCAACGCGGCTGGTGCGCATAGAAAAACCCCGGACCAGACCAGGCCCGGGGCTTGTCCATTTTCAGTCTGTCCTGATCCTATTCCCAACCGCAGGCGCGGCCCTGATTCTCTTCCTTGAGCCAGGCGGTCAGCGGATCGAAATATTCGACCATGGCCGATCCATCCATTTCGCGCGTGCCAGTGAAAGTCTCCAGCACGTCAGGCCATGGTTCGGAAGCGCCCATTTCAAGCATCGCCTTGAAACGCGAGCCGACTTCCTTGTTGTCGTAGATCGAGCAGCGATGCAGCGGACCTTCCCAACCAGCCTGCTCGCAGGCCGCCTTGTGAAACTGGAACTGCATTACGAATGACAGGAAGTAGCGCAGGTAAGGCGTGTTGCCCGGAATGTGGTATTTTGCACCTGGATCGAATGCATCCGCCGGACGCGGGCCTGGTGGCATAATGCCCTGATACTGGGTGCGTCTTTCCCACCATGCCGTGTTGTAATCTTCTGGCGCCGTCGTACCATCCAGCACATCCCAGCGCCAGTTATCGACAGTCAGGGCGAAAGGCAGGAAGGCGATCTTGTCGAGCGCCGTATTCATCAGGAGCGGGATGTCGGAATCAGGTCCGGGGATCTGGCTCTCGTCGATCAGACCGATCTGCTCGAGATAGATCGGCGTGATCGACAGGCCGACAAAGTCACCGATGGCTTCATGGAAGCCGTCATGTGCTCCGTTCTTGTAGAGATAATCCTGATCCTTGTAGGCGCGCTGGTAGAAATTGTGACCAAGCTCATGGTGGACGGTGTAGAAGTCTTCCGCGTTGACCTCGGTACACATCTTGATGCGCACATCTTCCTCGTCATCAAGGTCCCAGGCGGATGCATGACACACCACTTCGCGCGGGGCTGGCGGACGCACGATCATGGAGCGTTCCCAGAAGGTCTCCGGCAGTTTTTCAAATCCGAGTGAGGTGAAGAAGGCCTCGCCGGTCTCAACCATCTTGATCGGGTCATAGCCCTTTTCGACCAGCTCCTCGGTCAGGTCAAAACCCTGGCCCGGCAGGCCTTCGGGCTCAACAATCGGATATATGCCCGACCAGGACTGCGCCCACATATTGCCGAGCAGGTCCGCGCGGATAGGGCCGGTCGCAGCTTGCACCTCGTCGCCATATTCGGCGTTCAGCTCAGCGCGAACATAGCAGTGCAGTTCCTTGTAAAGCGGGGAAACCTGTTGCCAGAGGCGCTCGACCTCGGCCGACATTTCCTCCGGCGGCATATCGTAATTCGATAGCCACATGGTCTTCAGATTGTCATAACCAAGTTCGATCGCGCCATCATTGGCGATCTCGACCATGCGGGCATAATCATCCTTCATCGGCGGTGAAATCGTGCGCCAGCCTTCCCAGACGGCTTTCAACTCAGCTGGGTCGCGGCTTGTCTCGATGATGGTCGAGAGCTGGTCGAGATTCAATTCCTCGCCCTTGTAATTGAATGTGCCAGTGCCGTAGGTCGCCTCAAGGCCGGTGGTGATCTGCGACAGCTCTTCAGCCGCACCATCGGTCGACGGTGCCGGGATCGTCACACCAGACCGCAGCCGTTCCATTTTCCTTGCGAGATCGGCTGGCAGGTCGACATCATTGTATGCCTTCGACTCATTGGCGAGCGAAACCGACAGCTTCGTTGCACGGGCGCCGGCGTCAGCTGCCGCAGCATTTGTCTCATCCGAAATATTCGTCGCCTGCTCCCAGAAGACAGGACTGACATCTTTTGACATCTGAGCCAGCTCGGCTTCAGCACGCTCAAGGAAGGCGCGGGCATCAGCGACGGTCGGGCCACTGTCTGCTGATGCAGCAGGCGGCGGCGTGGGCGCTTCGGCGGGCGGCAGATTTTCGGTCTTGCTGGTGCAGCCGGCGAGCAGCGCAAAGCCGATCGCCAAGGCACTGGTGGAAACGAGTTTAGCGTTCATTTGGGACAACCTCCATAATGAGTGCAGCCAAGCCTCATGGCGGCGTAAGGTCAATGGGGACAATTCTTTTTTCAACATCTTGCAGGCGCGAAACAACCACCTCACATCCCCTGTCCCAAAGGGAAGGATTTTTCGTGACCGATACTGTTTCCACTATACTGAAATTATCAACAAACCAGACGCTTGGCGCCATGGCGAGCGTTCTGGCGAAGGGCAAGCAACATGCCGAAACGACGAAAGTCGATGGCGCAGTGTTTCTGGCAGCGCGCCTTTATCCGGACATGCACGCGCTGCCGCGTCAGGTCCAGATCGGTTGCGACGTGGCGGCCCGCGGCGCGGCCCGGCTTTCCGGCGCGGAGATACCGAGCTTCCCGGACACCGAAACAACCTTCGACGAGCTGATCGCCCGCTGCAAGACGGCAATCGACTATGTCAACGCAGCCGATAGTGCCGCCATGGATGCAAATGAGCGGGTCACATTGCAAATCCCGATGGGCGATCAGACCATGCCAATGGAAGGCCGCCAGTTCCTGTCCAGCTTCATCCTGCCCAATATGCACTTCCATGCTGCCATCACTTACAGCCTGCTGCGGATGCAGGGCGTTGTCATTGGCAAGCGTGATTTCCTGATGCCTGGCTGATCGGCCTGTTCATTTGGGTAATCGCGGGGGCCGGGACAGGTATTGAGGGGAATGACAGTCCCGGCCGCCGCGATCTGAGGGCAGGCATGCAGGGTCGCGCACGCAGGCGTCATGCCCTCATATGATCGTTTACGTGGACACGCGACGGGCGGATCACCTGGCGTGAATATTTTTGTGTCTCTGGCAATGGCCTGACGTACAAATTCTGCCTGCCGAAAGACGAGAGATTTTCGAGCTGATGAATCTGAAGACGCCCGGCTGCGGACAATCGCCTCATGCGCTGACCTGGCAGAGGCTGGACATGTCCGGGCACGAAACCTTGCGTATGTTCGCGAGGAAGGATGGCGCCCGATTGCTCGGGGCGAGTTCTTTTGTGCGTGGTCATCAGCCGGCATTCCTGTCCTATGGTGTCGAAGTGTCCGAACACTGGATCGCAAGACGCGTCTGGGTTCGCGGCCATGTCGGGCTTGAGGCAATTTCACTCGACTATGAACACGAAGCAAATGGCTGGACGCGGGTTGGAAAGGGCGGACATCTTGCGCTTGATGACATTGACCTCGGCTTTAGCCCGGCAACAAATCTCCTGCCCATAAAGCGTCTTGATTTCCCAATCGGAGAGACGGTGGAAACGACCGCCGCCTGGGTCGACCCGCAAGACTGGAAACTCAAACCCCTTCGCCAGACCTATCGCCGCCTGGCCGAGCATAGATTTGCCTACACAGCCCCCGACATTGGCTATGAAGGGGAGATCAGCGTCTTCTCCAACGGCTTGGTTAAGTCCTATGAAGGTCTCTGGCGCGCGGTCGCCGCGGAGTAGCAGTTTTTTTTGGTCTGATCTCCGCGTCGCAGTGGCTGTGCTTACGCTTCGCCCGTCATGTAGCGTGGCAACCAGCCTTCATGGGCATCGCGCAATGTGCTGAGGGGAAGGTTGAGATGAATCTCCTTCTCACCCAACACGATGGCCTCGACTTCCTCGTTGACGGCGCCGCACTTCACGGCCGTTACCCCGGCTTTTGATGCAGCATCCAGAACCGATTGAGCCTCAGTGGCAGACGCCGTGCAGACGTACCGGGCCTGGTCTTCACTGAAAAGGACCGCAAGGTGCGCATGAGGCGCGTCACCAAGTGGAGCTTCCAGCACGTCAGTCCAGACAGAGATCCCTTTGCCGGACTGGAGGGCGACCTCCGCTACGGCGCAAAGCGTGCCGCCATCGGAGACGTCATGCACGGCATTTACCCTACCATTCCTGACCAGGTCGCGCACGAAATCGCCATTCGCCTTAGCAGCAGCAAGATCCACTGGTGGCGGCGGACCAAGCTCTTCACCCTTGAGGCCGAGAATTTCGCGGGCATACAGGCTCGCCCCCAGATGGCCATTCGTCTCACCAATCAGGATCAGGACGTCACCTGGCTGGGCACCCTTCAGCGTCGCGACCTTTGTGACATCTTCGATCAGGCCGACACCACCAACAACAGGCGTGGGCGGGATCGCGACGCCATCGGTCTCATTGTAGAGGCTGACATTGCCGGACACGACCGGGAAATCGAGCGCGCGGCAGGCCTCGGCCATGCCTTCGATCGCCTTGACGATATAGCCCATCGTGGCGGGTTTTTCCGGATTTCCGAAATTGAGATTGTCTGTAATCGCGATAGGTGTCGCGCCAACGCTTGAGAGATTGCGATACGCCTCGGCCACCACCGCCTTGCCGCCTTCATATGGGTCGGCCGCCACATAGTGCGGATTGCAGTCCGAACAGATGGCCAGCGCCTTGTTGGTGCCGTGGATGCGGACGATGGCGGCGTCGCCCATGCTCTGCGAACTGTCGATCGTGTCGCCCATCACATGCCGGTCATACTGCTCCCAGACCCAGCGTTTCGAGGCCATGTCCGGGCAAGACATCAGTTTGACCAGCACGTCGCCATAATCCTCGTGGTCTGGATATTTCGACATGTCGAACGGCGGGCGTGGGTCAGGCGCGGTCCAGGGCCGGTCATAATTCGGCGCATCTTCAGCAAGCGGCGCGACGGGAATATCACACACCGTCTCACCAAACTGCTTCAGCACCATGTGGCCGCTGTCCGTCGTCATGCCGATAACTTCGGCATCGAGGTCGTACTTTTCGAAGATGGCCTTCGCCGTCTCGATCTTGTCGGGATAGAGTACCATGAGCATCCGCTCCTGGCTTTCCGACAGCATGATTTCATAGGCCGTCATGCCGGTTTCTCGCTGGGGCACCTTGTCGAGATCCATCTCGACACCAATGCCTTCGCCATTCTCCCCGCCGCTATCGGCCATTTCCACCGATGAGGAAGTGAGGCCAGCGGCGCCCATATCCTGAATGGCCTGGATGGCGTCAGTCGCCATCAGCTCAAGGCAGGCCTCGATGAGCAGCTTTTCGGTAAACGGATCACCCACCTGCACGGTCGGGCGCTTTTCTTCATCGCCTTCGGAGAACTCAGCCGACGCCATGGTTGCGCCGTGAATGCCATCCCGGCCGGTTTTCGAGCCAACATAGAAGATCGGATTGCCGGGTGTCGCGCCGCGCGCATAGAAAATCTTGTCCTGGTCGGCAAGGCCGACGGCCATCGCATTGACGAGGATGTTGCCATTATAGCCCTCGTCGAACTGGGTCTCGCCCGCGACAGTCGGCACGCCGACGCAATTGCCATAGCCGCCAATGCCCGCCACGACGCCCGCCACAAGGCTGCGCGTCTTGGGATGGTCCGGCGAACCAAAGCGCAGCGCATTGACCAGTGCAATCGGGCGTGCGCCCATGGTGAACACGTCGCGCAATATGCCGCCGACGCCAGTCGCCGCACCCTGATAGGGCTCGATGTATGACGGGTGGTTGTGGCTCTCCATCTTGAAGATGGCGGCCTGCCCGTCACCAATGTCGATCACGCCCGCATTCTCACCCGGTCCTTGGATGACGCGGTCATTCCTGGTCGGGAATTTCGACAGATGCCGGCGCGAGGATTTGTAGGAGCAGTGCTCCGACCACATTACCGAGTAGATGCCCATCTCGACCAGGTTCGGCTTGCGCCCGAGGCGGGTGACCAGTCGGTCCCACTCTTCAGCGTTGATACCGTGACCGGCCGCGTCGGCCTCTGTCTGCTCTGCTTTCAAATGCGCGAGAATGGCGGATGTGTCTGTCATGCCCGCTGCATAACGTCATGACCGCCGAGTCGCCAGACGCTTTGTGGACTCTTCGCGGTAATTTTGTGCGCCGCGAAACCACAAGCGCTCCAATGTGTTATAGGAACCGATCCTGTTACCAATGGAGCGAAACGTATGAGACTTGCCTTAATCGCCCTGATCCCCATGGCTCTTGCAGCTTGCGGCGGACAAAGCGTCGATCCTGACGACAGAATGCCAGCACCGACAGCCGAATCGGAGAATCCTGAAGGAAGTGCCTCCAGCGGCAATTCCGAACAGACCAATTACGCCATTGCCTCCATAGATGCGAGCGACGCAGCCATGGAAGGCAGCTGGGAAACCACTTCCATTGGTGGCAATGACGCTGTTCGTTTCATCGATGCCGATGAAAATCCGCAACTCGCCGTGATCTGTACGGACCGCGGCGATGACGCGATGAATTCCGTCACCGTCCGGCGTTTCGTCGATGAGGAAGCCGCCGGAGAATCGATCAGCATCTACATGTCGTCGGGCAACAAATCCTATGAGGTCAACGGCACGCCGATCGACCTGACGGTTGCAGCAGACGATTCGTTTGCAATCATTCTCGGCCAGGCCGCAGGCGACATGCGGTTCATTACCGGTGACAATGAAGTGGTGATCCCCGCCAGCACAGACGTTGGGACGCTCGTCAAGGAATGTCGCGGCGAAGTCGTGATTCCGGAAGAAGAACCGGAAGAAGACGCCGAAGCTGAAGAAGATGAGGGCGACGAAGAATAGTCTTCCTCCCGAATATCCAGTTGCAGGACGGGCCGGGCAATTGCGCCGGCCCGTTTTTGTATCTGCCGCTCATTGCTGATCATGATTGAGGCGTGGCTCGGGCTTCATTGCCCCTATCACCCGTTCAGCCTTGCGCTTCATTCGAGGATCGCTCAGTCAGACTGTTCAGACCACGCAAAAGGAGAGCGGCGAATGAGACGACGCGACGTTTTGACAGGCCTCGGTGTTGCCGGCCTTGGCGCATGCACAACAGGCCCGGTTCCTTCGACTGTCGTGCCTCCAATCGTCGGCCAGGCCTCCGTCCAGCCCTTTGACGCACCTATGGCACCGGTCAATTGCTCCATGGACCGGATCACACGTACGATTGTGGGATTGCGCCCGTTCCGCAAACCCGGCCCGCGGCTGGAAACAGTGAAGGTTGGCGACAAGGATGTTGTCCACAATTACGGACATGGCGGCGGCGGCGTGTCCCTGTCCTGGGGCGTGGCAGAACTTGCCGCCACTGAAATCAAGGCGCTCGGACGCAGGAAGGTCGCCATCCTCGGTTCTGGCGTCATCGGCCTCTCGACCGCGCTAATCCTGCAGCAGGCCGGCGCCGACGTGACGATCTACGCCAAGGACTTTCCGCCCTATACGACGTCAAATGTCGCTGGCGCCATGTGGCATCCGGTGACGCTGTTCGAGCGCGAGGATGTGAGCCAGGCGACGCTCGACATGCTGGATCTTGCCTCTCGCATCGCATTCAACCGCTTCATCGGCTACGCCAATGATCCACGCTACGGCGTCAGCTGGATCCGCCAGTTTTCACTTAGCGAGAATGGTATGAATACGCGCTACCCCTATGTCGGCGGCGATGCGCTTTATCCGGGGCTGCGTCGCAACAGGGAAGGCGGACCGTTCGGCTTTGCCTGGCATGATGCCTATTACACGCTGATGATCGACCCGGACATCTATCTGCGGGCGCTGGTCAATGATTTCCTGATTGCCGGCGGCGAGATGGAGGCGTGGACGTTTGAATCCGAAGCAGACCTGACCGCCCTGCCCCAGAGCAGCGTGGTCAATTGCATGGGGCTCGGCTCTGGCGCTGTCTTTGGCGACGAGACAATTCTCCCTGCACGCGGCCAGCTGTCCTTCCTGCTACCGCAGAGCAATATCGATTACGGCTATGCGGGCGGATGGGAAGATTCCGGCGTGATCTACATGTTCCCCAGGAAGACAGGCATCCTGCTAGGCGGATCCGTTGACAAGGGGGACTGGGACCTCAATCCGCGTCAGTCCGAAATCGAACGCATGGTGCGTGGCCATAGCGAACTGGCGAGCCGGCTCAGCGCGAACGCCTGACCGCGGCTCGGCGCTCCTCACTGGTTCGTTGCTTGCGCGGCAACCCAGGCATCTGACTGGGCACTGACAATGTCGACAAGATTGCCCATGGCAGCATTCATGTCGATCAGGTGCAGGCCCCAGTCAGCCAGCACTTCACCATCATTGATGACATCGCCTACGATATCATCCGCGCGGGGGTCCGCAGGGTCTCCATTGACGGTGATTTCAAGATAGGTGTGCTTTTCGCCTTCGACACATTGCGCCGTCAGGAGGCCCGGCACAGCCGCGAACGGGGTGTCGACGCCTTCCCCATTGGCGAAATCAGTTGGCGTGTTTCCATACCATCCTTGCGCTGACAAGCGCGCATCAAGAATTCCGTCATCCCCGGACAGCTCAGCGGGATTTACGCATATCGCCCGGCGACCATCCATGGAGTTAACCCCGAAGCGGCTCCCTGCTGGCGGCGGCACAGTCGAACGGAAAGAGACGTAGCTGATCATGCAACCGGTCTGTGATTTCACCGTGCAAGGCTCAAACGGCCCGAAATTGCCGGTAGACGCATCGCCATAAGTCGTCATGCCAATGGGCATGACGGAGATGACGTGGTTTTCAGCCTTCGAACCGATAATGTCCTGACGCAAAAGCTCGTGGATCATACTGGAGCCTTGCGAATGGCCAATGATCACAACGCCGCGTCCATCATTGTCATTCTCGAGATAATTGTCCCATGCGCCCTTGATGTCAGAATATCGCATCGGCAAATCGGCCGTGAACCCCTGACCGGACAGCCCGCGCCGTAATTCCGGCAGTGTGATCTGACGATACATCGGCGCAAACAGGCGGCATTCCTCGGCAAAGCGCGCAAACTGCGTTTCGACCACACGCAATTCTTCGTCGCCCGGCACCAGGTCACTGTTTGGCGTTTCGTCGAAGGAGACGGTTGGATAGATGTAGAAGCAGTCTATCGGTGGGTTTTCGGACGCTTCGAATGCTTCAACGCTGGTCGATCCATCCGCTTCCACAACTGTATAGGTGAGATCAACGTCGCAGGCATCATCCGCCTTGCCGGGATGACAGAGCCAGTTTGCCATGTCGGCATAATCCGTTGCCGCAGCCTCTTCGCCGGGCGCAGGCGTATCATTGTCCTCTACCTCGGACAGCGACGCATCCGCCTTTTCAACGCCCGTATCGGCAATCGTTTCATCAGACGGGCTGCAGGCCGCCGTCAACATCACCAGCCCCAGCAAACCTCCAAAACACGTTTTCATCACCAAACCTCCCATCGTCTTATGATAGCTCACTCTCATAGTGGCGTTTGTGCCTGAGGCAAAAGCCTTTTCGAATTGCGTAAAATTTCCCCGATGCATTTCAGGGGATCTGAGGAGGTGTCCGTTAAGGCTGGCGATATTGCAGGGGAAATGCCGCCATGATCAGCCTTCGAAAGCTCACGCCAAACGATGTTCCGGGCATCGTCCAGCTGGTGCGCTCGGCGGGCTTTCCGGCCCGGTCTGAGGCAGGCTGGCGCTGGGCATTGTTCGGTAATCCTGAGCAAGGAGACGTCCCCCCCGGCTGGGCTGCTGAACGTGATGGCAGGCTCGTGGCGATGATCGGTCTTCAGGGGCGCGACTTCAGGATCGATGGATGCGCAATCAAGGCTGCGAGCGGGCATACATTCATCTCCGGTCCGGAAGGCCGCGGTGCTGGCCTCAGCCTCGCACGAAGAGCGCTCAGGACGGATGGTGTGGCGGCCGCCTACTCGCTCAACAATAATGCCCTCGCAGGGCGGTTTCACAAGAAAATCGGCCTTGAAGCGTGGCTCGGCCACTCAGGGCGAACCCGCACGGAATGGCCTGTACATTCAGCGACCATGCTGGCCGGCCTGGCCATGTCGCGGATCGCCCGGGGAGAAAACGGTTATGCGCTCCTGTCCCGGACCGAATGGTTCAGATCCGGTGCCCACAGCCTGCCACACCGCCGTCCCCATGCGCCCCAGCTTGTCCGGCTTGATCCATCCCGCGCCGAACATGCGATGATGATTGACGATTTCGGCCGTGCCACCTGCCGCGCACATCGTGCCTCCCCGGTCCGCAGCGCGAAGACATATGCCTATCAGATGGCAGACCCGGATGCGCCAGGTCGTGTTGCCTTGATCGGCCAGGTCAGCGATGGCGTCCTGGAAGGCCTCATGCAGCTCGCCGTGACCAAGCCGAACGCATTTGAACCATCCGAAGTGGAGGTCATCGATCTGGAAACCCGCCCCGGCCTTGATGCGGCGCGTATTGTGCCAGCACTGATCCGCGAAGCGAAAACCCTGGCGCGTCACGCTCGCCTGTCGCGAGTGCGCCTGCCGTTCAGTGACCGGTTTGAAGCAGTGTGCCTTGATGGGACTGGCGCGCGCTTCACGAGGGCTCACGGGCATGATCCTGCGCATGCGGCCTTCCGGTCCGGCATGGAAAGTTTCCGCGCCAACTGGACACCCACCGGTTTTGAGGGCGACTTCTTCTTCGCACTTCGAATGGCGCCCAAGCGACCTGGCAGCCGAAAAAACTTGCTACGCAAATCAGAGTTCAATCGGGCGTCTTTTAAGGGTCAGTCCTAGGAAAGCTGATGCGACGCGGTCAGACCGCAGCGAGCAGGCTTTCAAACATGCCGCGGCCATCACTGCCGCCCTCATGACCACCGATCGCGCGTTCAGGGTGCGGCATGAGGCCAAGAACGCGGCCATTCGCAGACATCACGCCGGCAATATCCCGCGCCGATCCGTTCGGGTTGCCTGAATAGCGAAACGCCACACGGCCCTCACCTTCCAGCCGGTCCAGCGTGTCTTCATCTGCGATGTAATTGCCATCATGATGCGCGACCGGATAGCTGACTTCGCTTTCCCCCGCATAGGCGCTGGTGAATGCGGAACTACCGTTCTCGATCTTGAGGGCCTGCGGACGACAGACAAAATCCAGTCCTGAATTACGCAAAAGCGCTCCCGGCAGCAGCTGGGTCTCGGTCAACACCTGGAACCCGTTGCAGATCCCGAGCACATAGCCACCCCGCTCAGCATGGGTTTTAAGCGCGCCAATCACTGGCGAATTTGCCGCCATGGCTCCGCAGCGCAGGTAATCGCCGTAAGAAAAGCCGCCCGGCACGACGATCAGGTCAGTACCGTCCGGGATATGCCCATCCTTGTGCCAGACCATTGCCGGCTCCGCGCCGGTAATATCGGCAAGCGCCGTTCGGGCGTCGCGATCACAATTTGAACCGGGGAAAACAATGACTGCGCTTTTCATGACCGCTCCTTTAGCAGGGAGTCGCCACATTTGGGAATGTGGAGCGGCAGAAAAAATACATCATCAGGCGTTATCAGGCACACGCCAGATCATGGAACTCCTGAGCCTCTGACGATTTATGTTGTCTTACAAAGGCCCGCATACGAAACTGGTGGCCCATCAGGAGATTACATCGATGAAAAAAATCGCTTTGGTACTGCTCGCCCTGTGCACCCTGCCGCTTCTGACGGCCTGTAATACGGTGTCGGGATTTGGTGAAGACGTTGCGACGGCAGGGGATGCCCTGTCGCGCGAAGCCGATGAGGCCAAGAACTAGAATTTCAAATCGTGCAGGGTGACCTGCCGCAGCAACTGGAACTGCATGGTCTGCTCTGGCATAAGCTGGCTGCATGACCGTGCGCGTTTCCGCTTTCTACAAGTTTACGCCTTTCAGCGCGCCTGACGCCCTGCGCGATGAGGTCGACGCCGCCTTGTCTGATCTCGGTGCGACTGGCACGGTGCTGCTCGCAACCGAAGGCTTGAATGGCACCATCGCGGCCGAAGGAGACGCTCTTGATGAGGCGATGGACATCCTACGCGCCCTGCCCGGCTGCAGCGACCTTGAGCACAAGGAAAGCTACGCGGAGAAGATGCCGTTCCGACGGCTGAAAGTCCGCCTGAAGCGCGAGATCGTCACAATGGGTGTGCCGGAAACAGACCCGAACGCGCTTGTTGGCAGTTATGTCGCCCCGGAAGACTGGAACGCGCTACTCGAGGACCCGGATACTGTCGTGATCGACACGCGCAATGATTATGAATTCGGCCTTGGTACATTTGAGGGTGCAATCGACCCCGACACGCAGGCTTTCCGTCAATTTCCCGCCTGGTTCCGCGAATTTCGCGCAAAACTCGAAGCAGAAGGCCGCAAGCCGAAAGTTGCAATGTTCTGCACGGGCGGCATCCGATGCGAGAAGGCAACAAGCTTTGTAAAGTCCGAGGGCCTGGACGAGGTCTTCCACCTCAAAGGCGGCATCCTGAAATATCTCGAAACCGTGCCTGAACCTGAAAGCAAATGGCGCGGCGAATGCTTTGTATTTGACGAACGCGTGTCCGTTGGCCACGGACTTGAACCCGGCAATTATGAACTGTGCCGTGGCTGCAAACGCCCTGTCAGCAAAAACGACCGCGCCGACCCGCGCTTTGAGCCCGGCATCTCCTGCCCTGCGTGTCACGACACGCTCACCGCAGACCAGCGCGCACGCTTTGCAGAGCGCCAGAAACAGATTGATCTCGCCCGCAAGCGCGGCGTGAAGCATATTGGACGAGCCGCCGACACAGCCGCGAACGAATGACGCGTCCTGTCCTATACTCCTTCCGCCGCTGTCCCTATGCGATGCGCGCAAGGCTGGCCATCTCCTCATCCGGCCTGCAATGCAACCTGCGTGAAGTCGTCCTCCGCGACAAACCAGACGCCATGTTGGCAGCATCGCCAAAAGGAACTGTTCCGGTGTTGCAACTCGCCGATGGTACTGTCATCGAGGAAAGCCTCGACATCATGCTTTATACGCTACGCCGCGCTGATCCGGAACAATGGCTGTCGCCGGACGATGCAAGCCTGGACGAAATGCTCGCATTGATCGCTGCCTGTGATGGGCCGTTCAAATACAATCTTGACCGGTATAAATACCCGGACCGTTATGAAGGGGCTGTGGCAGCCCAACATCGGACTGACGCCGGCGCATTTCTCGAAATAGTTGAAGGCCGGCTCTCGGACCGCACACAATTATTCGGCAACAGGATTTCACTGGCCGACATGGCCGTGATGCCCTTCATCCGGCAATTCGCCAATACCGATCGCGACTGGTTTGACAGGCAGGAACGTCCTCATCTGCAACGCTGGTTGACCGGTCACCTTGAGAGCGACCGGTTCAAATCCATCATGCCAAAATTCGCCCAGTGGAAGCCCGGCGACGAAGAGCCCATATTTCCAGCTTCGACGTAGCCAGCCTAGCCCGCCAGCGCCTTGCGGACGGCGTCCAGAGCAGCTTCAGCCTTGTCACCGTCTGGTCCGCCGGCCTGCGCCATGTCGGCCCGACCGCCGCCGCCCTTGCCGCCGACTTCAGCAGCGGCCACCCGGACGAGGTCAACAGCAGAGACCTTGCCGGTCAGGTCATCGGTTACGCCGACAGCCACCGAAGCCTTGCCCTCATTGACGCCCACAAACACCGCGATACCAGAACCGAGCTTCGCCTTGGCCTCGTCGACAAGGCCTCGCAAATCCTTGCCCCCGACGCCGTCTGCGACGCGGGCGATGAGTTTCATGCCGCTAATCTCCTCAGGGCCAGCCGGTGCCGAGCTCGCGCCGCCGCCCATGGCGAGCTTGCGCTTGGCATCGCCGAGTTCGCGCTCGAGATTACGCCGGTCCTCGGACAGGGCTGCAACTTTGCGGCCGACATCCTTGAGCGGTACTTTCAGCTGGTCTGCAAGATCCAGCGCGACCTGTGCCCGGCCTTTCAGGAAGGACAGCGCTTCTGCCCCCGTTGCTGCCTCAATGCGGCGAACCCCTGCCGAGACACCGCTTTCGGAGGTAATCACGAAAGCAGCGATATCGCCCGTGCGCGCGACATGTGTTCCGCCGCACAGCTCCACCGAATAAGGTCGCTCCCCCCCAGCTTCAAGCGACTGGCCCATGGAGAGGACGCGGACTTCATCGCCGTATTTCTCACCAAATAGCGCAAGGGCGCCAGCTTCGATAGCTTTATCGGGGGCCATCGTCTCTATACGGGCGGCGTCGTTCTGGCGGATGACAGCGTTGACCTGATCTTCAATGGCCTCGATTTCCGCGGGCGTAACCGGGGCACCGTGCGAAAAGTCGAAGCGCAACCGGTCCTCTTCGACAAGCGAGCCTTTCTGGGTGACATGTTCGCCAAGCACGCTGCGCAGCGCAGCATGCAACAGGTGGGTGGCTGAATGATTGGCACGAATGCGCTGGCGCCGGCCGAAATTTGCGGCGAGTTCGGCAGCATCGCCAACGCTGACCGTGCCGTCAGTGAGTTCACCCATATGGACATGAATGTCACCTGCACGCTTGTGCACGTCGCGAACGATAAATCTCGCACCATTGGCAAAATGGATTTCACCATGGTCGCCAGCCTGCCCGCCGCTTTCAGCGTAAAAGGGTGTGCGGTCAAATACGAGTTCGCAATCCCCGCCCGAACAGCTGTCCACCATCTCGCCATCGGAAACGATGGCTTTCAGCTCGCCTTTGTCCTCGGTCCCGGCATAGCCAAGGAATTCGGTTGCACCGACCTTATCGCGCACGCGGAACCAGACGGCCTGTGACCCGGCATCGCCGGAGCCGGCCCACGCCTTGCGGGCGGCCTGCTTCTGCTGCGCCATGGCGGCATCGAAGCCCGCCTGATCGACGCTCATGCCGCGGCCCCGCAAGATGTCCTGCGTCAGGTCGAGAGGGAAACCGAACGTATCATAAAGGCGGAACGCGGTTTCACCTTCGAGTTCGCCGCCCTTGTTCATGCTGCCCGTTGCGTCGTCCAGCAAGGCGAGACCACGGCCAAGCGTACGCTGGAAGCGGTCTTCTTCCTGCTCAAGGGCCGCTTCGATGGCCGGGCGCGCCCGCACAAGTTCTGGATAAGCCTCGCCCATTTCCGAGGCCAGTGCTCCGACGAGCCGGTACATGGCAGGTTCGCGGGCGCCAAGAAGATGGCCGTGACGCATCGCGCGACGCATGATCCGGCGCAGGACATAGCCGCGCCCTTCATTGGACGGCGTGACACCGTCGGCGATCAGGAAAGCCGATGTGCGCAGATGGTCAGCGATAACCCGGAATGAAGCCAGCTGCTCACCAGCCGCTTTTGTCTTGTAGACATCTTCTTCTGCGGCAATCAGGCTCTGGAAGAGATCGATTTCATAATTGTTGTGGACGCCCTGCAGGACAGCGGCCATGCGCTCAAGCCCCATACCGGTGTCGATCGATGGTTTTGGCAGCTCTGTGCGCTCACCGCCCTTATGCTGCTCATATTGCATGAAGACGAGATTCCATATCTCGATGAAACGGTCGCCATCCTCATCGGGTGACCCCGGAGGCCCACCGGGAATATGCTCGCCATGATCGAAGAAGATTTCAGAGCATGGACCGCACGGTCCGGTGTCACCCATGGACCAGAAATTATCAGAGGTCGAGATGCGGATGATGCGGTCATCTGGGAGGCCAGCGACTTTTTTCCAGATGTCGGCAGCTTCATCGTCTTCTGAATAGACGGTGACGAGAAGTTTGTCCTTGGGCAGGCCGAGGTCACGGGTGATGAGTTCCCAGCCAAAGGCTATGGCGTCATCCTTGAAATAGTCACCGAACGAGAAGTTTCCGAGCATTTCAAAGAAAGTGTGATGACGCGCCGTATAACCTACATTGTCGAGATCATTGTGCTTACCGCCTGCCCGAACACATTTCTGCGATGTCGTCGCACGCGGTGCCACGGGTGTTTCAGCACCGGTAAAGATGTTCTTGAAAGGCACCATGCCCGCATTAACGAAGAGCAGTGTCGGATCATTGTCTGGCACCAGCGGTGCAGACGGGCGGCGCAGATGTCCCTGCCCCTCGAAATAGGAGAGGAAGGTTTCTCTCAGCTGGTTGACACTTGTCATTGCGGTTCTGGCCCCGATCATCCGATTTTGCCTGCCGGATTCTGAATCCGGCGACTTTGAACATCGGGGATATAAAGCTTCACCTGCGGCACGCCAAGCGTCAGGCGTACCGCAGGTGACAACCGATTACAGTCAACGCGTCCCGATCAGCCCGCTTCGGCCTCATCAGCAGCGCTGTCATCGTCTTTATCATCAGACAGCAGCACATCCGAAAGCAGTCCGGAGCGCTTGCGAATTTCCATCTCGATCTCGTCTGCCCGGTCAGGATTGTCCTTCAGGTACTGGCGGGTCTTTTCGCGCCCCTGCCCGATCCGGTCTTCCTTGTATGAGTACCAGGAACCGGCCTTCTCGATGACCTCGCATTTCACGCCAAGATCGATGAGTTCGCCGGTCTTGGAGATGCCTTCGCCATAGATGATATCAAACTCGACCTGCCGGAAAGGCGGGGCCACCTTGTTCTTCACGACTTTTACACGCGTCTGGTTGCCGATCACCTCATCACGATCCTTGATCGAGCCGATCCGGCGAATGTCCAGCCGGACGGACGCATAGAATTTCAACGCATTCCCGCCGGACGTCGTTTCGGGGCTACCGAACATCACGCCAATCTTCATACGGATCTGGTTGATGAAGATGACCATGCACTTCGACTTGGAGATCGAACCGGTGAGCTTGCGCAGCGCCTGGCTCATCAGTCTGGCCTGCAGGCCCGGCAGGGAGTCGCCCATCTCACCTTCAATTTCAGCGCGCGGCGTGAGCGCAGCTACCGAATCGATGACGAGAAGGTCAACAGCCCCCGAACGCACCAGCGTGTCAGCAATCTCAAGTGCCTGTTCACCGGTATCAGGTTGCGAGATCAGGAGATCATCAAGGTCGACACCGAGCTTCGAGGCATAAACCGGATCGAGGGCATGTTCAGCGTCGATGAAAGCACAAACGCCGCCATTCTTCTGTGCTTCGGCCACCGAGTGGAGGGACAGTGTTGTCTTGCCAGAGCTTTCCGGCCCGTAGATCTCAATGATGCGGCCTTTGGGCAGGCCACCGATCCCGAGCGCAATATCGAGCCCGAGCGAGCCCGTCGATACCGCCTCGATATCCATGGTCTGCTTGTCGCCCAGCCGCATCACCGATCCCTTGCCAAAGGAGCGCTCAATATTCGACAGAGCTGTTTCAAGTGCTTTTTGCTTATCCACGCCGGATTCCTTGTCCACGAGTTGCAATGCGGGTTTGGCCATGAGTCGTCTCCTTTGGTCCATATCTGGCCCTGCAATGCAAGACCGGCGTTTCGTCATCAATCACTGATGTACCACATATGTTCCACAGAACAAAACAAAAACTTTTTGCCTGCGCGCCCATCTTGCAGATCGGAGGTGAACAGGCCTAGGATCAGCTCCGGAGCTGCAGTCCGGAGACGATATGATCTTGCCTCGCACATTCTGTCTTTCGGCCGCCAGCATGCTCGCCATCTGCCTGCTTGCGCCCGCTGGCGCCCTCGCGCAGACAGAAGAAGGGGAAGATCCCCCCACAACGCTGCCTTTCAAGCCGACCGTCCCTTCAGCGCCGCCCACTCACCCGACCTATCCCCAGCGCGCTGAGCCGGAACCGCCGCCTGGCGACCCGCTTTGCTATGAGATCGGTCCGATCATCCGCGCAGGTGTTGTGGCTACACGTTTCGCCAGCCTCTCGCCTGTGACTGCGACCGGCGGCGTGATCGGCACATTTGAGGCCGGCGAAGCACTTGCCGAAACTGGCGGCGGCACCTGCACGGTCACGATTCCTGCGGCGTCTGCTGAGACAGCTGATGCCCCTTATAATCAGGTCACCTGCCCGCTCGAGATGCGCCAGGGCGATGTGGCGTTCCTTGACGATATGCGCGACCGGCAGGATGCATTGGCAAAGCGGATTGGCGAGTGCCCTGCTGTTTCCCGATGGACCGGCCAGCCGCCAGCGGAATCACCGCTGAGCGAAGGTGATATTTCTGAGGATTTCGTGTTCACGCACCCGGATGTAGGAGTGGAAATCGTCGTGCGGGCCCGCCATCACCAGAAAACCGGTCGGTGGCCGCAGGACTATCTGCGCAGCCTTTCGCTCGTGTTTCGAACTCCCAATCCGGACCGGCCGGATCCACCAGAACCCGTCGCGGCAGACAGCCTGCTCGATGCAACGGGCGGGTGAGCCTGATGTCGCCCTCTTTTACAGACAGGACAAAACGCCCATAATACGCCCATGCTGACACGAACCGGAAAACCATCAGGCGAGGCCAGGCTTCGCTATCTCGACGCCGACCTCGAGGTCATCGAACCCGGCGACTATGTAGTCTGCGCCGTAACTGGCCGGAAAATTCCTGTCGCCGCCCTGCGATACTGGAGCGTCGACCTCCAGGAGGCCTATTTTGATGCGGCCGCGGCCGCCGCTCGCATGGTCGAGGGCCGGAAAGCTCCATGAGCATCTTCCTGCGTGACCTGATTGCACCAGCGCTCCTCTTCCTGGTGCCAGCGGCACCTGCTGCCGGGGATGTCGCCGCGCCGAATGCGCTGACCTGCGGCGGCGCTGCCAGCCAAAGCGGCCTTCTGGTCTGCCACGGACCGGTCGACCAGCGTGTGCGGGTTGCGGGCAAAAATGGTGAAGGCGCGCGTACAGTCCAAAGTGACGCCAATGGTAATCTTTTTATTGGCCTGACCCAGTCCGAGCCTGCCGAACTGGTATTGACGCCGACCAATGGCGCTATCGACGCGGTGACAGTTGCAATTGCACCGCGCGAGGATGATTACCGCGTGATCAAAGGGCTCGATTGCGACAAGGTCGATGCGCGCACTGAAGAACAGAAAGCCCATGCCGGTCGCAGCTGGGTCAAGAAGCAGGATGCCTTCGCAAAGTTCAATGACGGACCGGGTGCACTGCAGGGTTTTGTCCAGCCGGCGGACGGTCCGACTTCGTCTCCCTTTGGCCCGACGCGCAAATATATCGGTGTCGGCGTCGATGGTGAGGCGTGCGAGAGCGTGTCGGTGCACCGCGGCTATGACATGGCGGTTCCAACCGGCACGCCGATCACGGCACCGGCAGGCGGCACCGTTATCCTCGGCGATCCGGACCTCTATTATGAAGGCGGCAGTGTTTTTCTGGACCATGGGGGCGGGCTGGTATCGGTCTTCATGCACATGTCGAAAGTGGATGTGAACGCAGGCGATGTCGTCGATGCTGGCGAACAACTTGGCCTGTCGGGAAATACCGGACGCACGACTGGTCCGCACCTCCACTGGGCGGTCAAATGGCGCAACACAGCCAGCGACGACCGGGGCGGCGATTTCTATATTGATCCAGCCTTGCTGCTTACCCTCGCTCCTGAATAGCAGTGCCGTTCCTGTGAGCCGACAATCGGCGCATCCCGCCAGCAACCATTGGCCCGCTCGTCCGTAATTACCTGCACACTATTGCAAACCTCGGAGCAAACCCGATGGATGGCCTGACTTTCGAAACCCATATCCCGCTTCTTGGCATCGCGGTGAGACTGGGGCTCGCCTGTCTTTGCGGCTTCGTGATCGGATTTGAGCGTGAAGTCCGAGACCGGCCCGCCGGGCTGCGCACGCATATAATGACATCACTCGCCGCAGCCTTGTTCGGTATCATAGCGGTTGAGATGATTGCGGCCTTCGGTTCCGACGATGATCGCACCCAGCTTGACCCGATCCGCGTCGTCGAGGCGGTGACGGCAGGGGTAGCCTTCCTTGCGGCTGGTACGATCATCCAGTCCAAGGGTGCGGTGAAAGGCCTGACAACAGGCGCGGGCATGTGGCTCGCCGGAGCCATTGGCCTTGCCTGCGGGACCGGACTGTTGACCATAGCCCTGATCGCGACAGCGCTGGCACTGATCATCCTGGTCCCGTTGCGGGCCATGGAGTCGCACGTCTTTGCAAAACCAAGGCCCGGCAGGGACGAAGACGACGACTAGGGCTTCAACAGTGTGGAGCCGGTTGTCTTGCCGCTTTCGATGGCGCGATGAGCCTCTTCAGCCTTGTCGAGACTGAACGTCTGACCGACCTGTGCCTTGATCGTGCCAGCCCGAAGCGCCCCGAACAGTGCCGCAGCGCCGCGGCGGAGAGACGCTTCATCATTGATGAAGTGGAACAGACCTGGCCGTGTCATGACGAGCGACCCGCGTTTTGAAAGTTCGCCCGGCGCGATCGGGTCGGCCGCGCCCGAAGCATTGCCGAAGCTGACAAACCAGCCGCGTGGACGAAGGCTATCGAGCGAGGCCAGCGCTGAAGACTTGCCGACGCTGTCATAGGACACGTCCACGCCCTTGCCGCCTGTCAGGGCCTTCGCCCGGCCGGCGACATCTTCATGGGACAATACAACTTCATCGGCGCCGGACTGTCGGGCGAGCGCTGCCTTCTCTTCGGTCGAGGTCACCGCGATGACCCGCACACCCATGGAAGTCGCCCACGGCACAAGCAGGGAGCCAACACCGCCGACCGGCGCCCAGACAAGCGCGGTTTCTCCCGGCTGGACCCGGTAGACCTCAAACAGGAGCATCCATGCTGTCAGCCCCTTGAGCAGGACGGCTGCCGCCTCATCTTCGCTGACGCCTTCGGGCAGCTTCAACATCCGGGAGGCCGGGCCGGTAAAGTGGGTCGCATAAGTGCCGGAGCCAAGATACGCGACGCGGTCACCGGGCGAAAGGGTCTCGACGCCGTCGCCAACCGCCTCGACGATACCCGCCCCCTCGGAACCGAGTGTGAATGGCATCTTGACGGGATAGAGACCGGAGCGATGGTAGGTGTCGATAAAATTCAGGCCTGCGGCGCTCTGCCGAACGAGGGCCTCACCCGGACCAGGCTGTCGCGGCTCCATTGAAACTCTGGTTAACACTTCGGGCCCGCCCGTCTTGTTAATCTGAATGCAATAAGCGTTGCTCATGGTTAAGGCTCCCGGAATCATGATGGTCTTTAGTTATGGCACACATAAGCATGATCTGCGGCGTTGACGAAGCCGGACGTGGCCCCTGGGCGGGCCCAGTGACCGCCAGTGCCGTTATTCTCGATCCTGAACAGCCCATTACAGGTCTGACAGATTCAAAAAAGCTCACCGAGGCGAGACGCGAAGCCCTTTATCCCGAGATCAAGGCCAAAGCGCTGACCTTCGGTATTGGCTGGGCGAGCCCTGACGAGATCGACAGGATGAACATTCGCGAAGCCACTTTTCTCGCCATGCAGCGCGCAATTGCGATCATGGGCATCATTCCGGAAAAAATTCTTGTGGATGGAAACTGCCTGCCAAAAGCCCTGCCCTGCCCTGCCAGTGCCATTGTGAAGGGCGACCTGACCGAGCCGGCAATTTCGGCCGCCTCTATCCTAGCCAAGGTCGCGCGGGACCGGGCCATGCAGGATCTCGCCAACCGGTTTCCGGGCTACGGCCTGCATCGCCACAAGGGCTATGGCACACCACAGCACGCCGAAGCACTGGAACAACTCGGCCCGTGCAGCTGTCACAGGATGAGCTTTGCGCCCGTCAAAAGAGCGCTCCAGGCTGTCGCCTGACGCCACCATAACGCTCCGCAATCACTATCAAATCAACCGAATGCGTTAACCCCTCATTAACCACATCTGCCGGAGTCTCCGCCGCTAATTAGTGGAGGAGGCGGCATGATCGTCTTTGGTGCTCATCCCTGGTTCGGAGAGACGGGCCGGAAATACAAGTTCAATGTGACGCTGACCGATCGGGGTATTCCGACCGGTGCCGGTATCTATGTCTTTGTTCGTCGCCGCTTCGTATTCTTCCTTGAGCCCCTCTACATCGGCAAGGCGACCAATCTGAAAGATCGCCTCATCGGACATGAGCGATGGCCTGAAGCATGGTGGAACAGGGGCGTCACGGAGCGCCATATCCTCAAGGTACCGAACGCCCGCGCCCGCGCTCGCATCGAGGAAGACCTGATCCGGCGCTACCAGCCTGTGATGAACGACATGCTGGTACCGCGCGGCCTGCATGATGCGCCCAATAATCGCAAACTCGCCAAATCGTGGCGGCGCAAGCGCTTCTGGAACAAGTTCTGGTGGGGCAAGCCGCACATCGGCTAAGCGACGCTACGTGACCCCTCGCTGACCTCCCGGTTTTCTGTTTTAACTGAGCAAAACAGAACATAATCGGAGGAAGCCACATCATGGGCGATAGCATCTTCAATCTCGGAGACATGCTCGACGCGGTCGGCGCAGAGCTCGGTCCGGACGATCCCGCACTCATCCATGGCAATCGTGTCATCTCATGGCCCGAGATGACGGCTCGCTCGAATAATGTCGCCCGCACGCTGCGAGCAAGAGGCATTGAGACCGGCGACAAGGCCGGCTTCTATCTGCGCAACCAGACGGAATACATGGAAGCGCTGGCCGCCTGCTTCAAAGGACGGTTCACGCATGTGAACGTCAACTATCGTTACCTTGAAGACGAACTGGCCTATATTTTCGACAATTCCGATGCCGGCGTCGTCTTTTTTGACCGCGACTTCCGCGACAATGTGGAGCGCGTGAGAGACCGTCTGCCCAAGGTGAAAATCTGGGTCGAGATTGGCGGAGACGCGTCTGACACACCCGACTTTGCAGTGGCATACGAAACTATCGCTGCGGAAGGTGATGGAAGCCCGCTCGGCATAGAGCGGTCTGACGACGATCTCCTTTTCCTCTATACTGGTGGCACAACCGGCATGCCCAAAGGCGTGATGTGGAGCCACCGGATCTGGCGCGAAAGCTCGCGCCAGGCGATGATCAAGATCTATGGCTTCGCGCCCTCCAATATGGCCGAGCACATCGCGTTCACCAGGGAAGCTGGAAAGCTGTCGCGCCAGCTACCGGCCTGCCCACTGATGCACGGGACGGGCCTGTTCACCGCCATGGGATCAATGATCGCCGGCGGCGCAATCGTAACACTCGAGAACACGAAGAAGTTCGATCCGGTGGAGTTATGGGATACTGTGGACCGGCGCGGCATCACGGCGATGGCCATTGTTGGCGATGCCTTCGCGAAGCCGATGCTGAAAGTACTCAACGAGTCCCCCGGCAAATATGACCTGTCTTCTGTCCAGACCATCACCAGTTCCGGTGTGATGTGGAGCATGGAAGTGAAGCGCGGCCTGATCGAGCATATGCCGCAAGTCGCGCTGATGGACAGTTTCGGCGCGTCGGAGGCGGTCGGCTTTGGCATGTCGGTCACCACAGCAGAGGGCGTCAGCCAGACGGCCAAATTCATGATTGGCGACGACTGCAAGGTGTTCACCGAAGACCGCAAGGAAGTTGAGCCAGGCTCAGGTGTCCCAGGCTATATCGCGCGTGGCGGCGCTGTTCCACTTGGATATTACAAGGATCCGGAAAAATCCGCGAAGACGTTCTGGGAAGTTGATGGCGTACGGTACGCTGTCCCCGGGGACTGGTGCACTGTCGAGGAAGACGGCACCATCACGCTTCTGGGTCGTGGCTCCAACTGCATCAATTCCGGTGGTGAGAAAATTTACCCTGAAGAGGTCGAGGAAGCACTGAAACACCATAATGCTGTTCGCGACGCCCTGGTCGTCGGCCTGCCGGATGAGAAATGGGGCCAGGCGGTCACGGCTGTTGTCGAGTTGAATGACGGCGCGACGATCGATGAGGATACGCTGAGGTCATTCGTGCAGACGCAGCTAGCAAGATACAAGGCCCCGAAACGGATCCTGTTCAAGCAAGAGCTTGGCCGCGCACCAAACGGCAAAGCAGACTACAAGTCGATCCGTAGTTTTGCCGCGCAACATACGGGTGTTGAACTGGCAAAATCCTAGCGTCTCAGCTTCAAATTCCCCCAAGATTTGGAATAACGATATTCCGAAACCGCATATACCGGAATATTTTACCGGTACCGATGTCACATCATTGTGCTGCGGCGCAGCATTATTGCCTCGAATTCATGCAGTTTTGCATATTTCAATATCGCAGCAATGCAGTGAATTGCGATTAAGACTCCGTGGTGGCGTCCTTTGTTCTGAACAGACGAAGGATGGACAATGACCCGAAGAAACCAGAACTCACAAAGCCGAAGCTGGCTTTGGAGCGCAATCCTCGCCAGTGCCCTGGCCGCCACAGCTGCTCCAGCGGCGTTTGCGCAGGATGAAACCCCAGATGATGACGATGCGCGCCAGCAGACAGTCTTTGTCACCGGCCGGCGGGTCTCTACGACCGACGTCGCTATCGGACTTGATGAAGCGACAAACACGGTCGCAGTGACCCGCGATGAACTTCTTTCGGCACCGGGTGGCATTTCCGGACTGAAGATGCTGGAATCACTGCCAGGCTTCAATGTTCAGACGGACGGCGCGTTGGGCCTGTACGAATTCGGCAACTCGGTAACCGTACGGGCTTTCAACCTGCAACAGATCGGCTTTGTCCTGGATGGCGTTCCGATGGGTCGCTCAGACGCCTTTGGCGGTAGCCCGATCTTTCGTTATGTCGACAATGAAAACCTCGGATCAGTGGTCGCCTCGCCCGGCGCAGGCGATGTTTCGCTCCCCAGCTATGCCTCCCTCGGGCCAATCGTGTCCTACAATACAATCGAACCGTCCGATGAGGCTGGCGGCGTTATTTCCTACACGATCGGCGATGACAATCTCGAACGCAGTTTCATCAAGCTCGAAACCGGCGATATCAATGGCTTCTCCGCCTATATCAGCCGTTCCAAGACGGACAGTGATCTCTGGCGCGGGCCGGGCACGATCGACCGCGAACATATTGAGGGCAAAATTCGCTACGAGTTCGACGACGATACGTCGCTCCAGTTCAACTATGTCCACAATGACTTCTTCGATTACGACTCTCCGTCCGGCCCGGAAGCATTGTTCGAAGACGACTACTATTACGGGTACGAAGCCACCATTCCCGAAACCGGCTGCGTCGCCCCGACCCCCGGTGTTTACGACTTCAATGGCGACGGCGTGATCGACGACGCAGATTTCACCCCGGTCTTCACAGGTGGCACCTGCACCAATTATTACGAAGACCGGATCAACATCCGCGACGATACGCTCTACTCGCTCAATTTTGAGACGGACCTGACCGACAATCTTATGCTCAAGGCGACAGCCTATCAGGAAGACAAGGACGGGTATGGCGTGTCTCCGGAAGGCACCGCCAGCGCACTCGCCCGATTCCTCGGACAGAGCGCCGTTGGCCTTGATGTGGTCTATCCGCGCGGCGTGCAGTACGGCCTATCTGGCGTAGGTGGCACCCGCAAGGGCGTTGTGGCCGGCCTTGAATGGCAGATCGCCAACCACACGCTGGAGTTTGGCGGCTGGTATGAAGATGAAGACTATACCCGCACACAGGCCCGCCTGAACAAGACGAACGGATCTGCGGATGGCGATGTCATCTTTGATGAGACCGTGTATTTCCGCCGTAACTACACGTCGGTGCGCGAGACCACACAGCTCTACCTCAAGGACACGATCAGCCTGCTTGATGACCGGCTGAACGTTGAACTCGGCGTCAAAAGCCTCAACGTGGACTACTCGCTCGACGGCTATCGGGACTATAATGACTATTACCGTGTTGACCCTGATACTGGCGCCTTCCTGCCAGGCTTCGGGCCACAATCGGTTGGGGATGAATACAAGGACAACTTCCTGCCAATGGTCGGTGCGGTCTACGACCTCAATTCGGCTGACCAGGTCTTTGCATCCTACTCGCAGAACTATGCCTTGCCACGCGGCGCCGACGACATCTTCTCGATTGCCTCGACAGATCCGACAGTTCGCCCACTGCCAAACCCGAAGGGGGAACAATCAGAGAATTACGAGATTGGTGTGCGCACCAATCGCGAGCAATTCTATGGCTCGGCAGTCCTTTTCTACACATCGTTTGATGACCAGCTGCTGCAGTCGTCCGTCATCAACCCGGCCACCGGCCAGCCTGAAGCCCTCTACATCAATGGCGGGTCTGTGGATGCTTATGGGTTTGAAGTTTCTGGCGTCTACCAGCCGGACATCTTTAACGACCAGCTCTATTTCGACACCAATGTGACCTACAACAAGAGCGAAGCCGAGAACGGATTCGCCCTTGCTGACAGCCCGGAATGGCTCGTCACTGGCGGCGTGACCTGGGAGCCCACAAGCTGGGCTGTGGCCAACTTCTCGGGCAAGTATACCAGCGAGCGCTATGCCACCTTCACCGAAACCGGCGAGATGGAGTCCTTTGCCGTCTTTGACGCCTACATCGATCTTGGCGGACCGAATAATTTCGGCGCGCCAGAGAATGTCAGCCTGCGTCTCAACGTGAACAATGTGTTCGATGAAGAAGTGCCGACCGCCTTTGTGTTTGCCGGATCTGCCTTCTTCCGTCCGCTCAACCCGCGGACAGTCCAGGCGACACTGACCGTCGACTTCTAGGCTGACCTCCTTGCCTTGAAGACGAGACAGGCAGCCGGCGAAAGCCGCGCTGCCTGTCCTGCATTTGCAATCCGTTTTTCCGCCCTGCTCCGCCATGCATTGTCTTGAAAAAGGCTGAGCGCTATGGTGACTACAGAGCCGTTTGATTTAGGGGAATTGGGATGCGAACGGCGCTTTTCTGGCTTCTGGTTGTCGTACTTGTCGGGGGGAGTATCGCCGGTGCCCTTTTCCTGCTGCAGCCCAAACCTGAATTGCACCATCCCGATTTCGGCACGGACTGCACTGACCTCCTGACTCCCAGAACTGAAAATGCCGTCGATTGCGTACGCGTGTTCTACGGCACGAACCGGGACGTGAAGGTGGACGGCAATGCACCCGGGCCTACGGAAGAGATAAACACGAGAGATGTTGTCGCTGCTGACGCAGAAGCCTTGCAGCTTGGCCGCGCCGATATCTGGCTGCCAAAGCTTATCGAGGAGGGCGGCACGCGCGAACGTGGCGAGACACCCTACCTCAAGGGCGAAACGCCTGACGATGATGAAGAGCTCGCAAAATACGTTTTCATTACCCGCATCACAGCCGCTGGCCGCGAGCATTTTTTTGCGGATATGGATGATGCGCTTGTCGATAGCGGGTCATTTTCACTGTTGCTCTTCGTGCATGGCTTCAACACGCCCTTTGAAGATGCACTCGTACGCTCGGCGCAGCTCTCGGTGGATCTGTCACGCCGTGATGTCTTCGATGTCGGCGTGCCGGTACTATTCAGCTGGCCGTCTGCGGGCAAAGTCTCGCTGGATGATTACAGGGGCGACCGCGACCTCTCGCTCGCGGCAGCACCCTATCTCGAAGAATTCCTCGACCTGCTCACCGACAATGCCGATATCGACCGCATCAACATCGTGGCGCACTCCATGGGCAACCGGGTGCTGACGCAAGCGCTTGAAGATTATGCCGACAATTATCTCACCCGCCATCCAGACAGTCATCTGGAGTTCCGGATCATCCTTGTCGCCGCAGATGTTGACCGCGAAATCTTCGATGCGACGACCGGCATCCTCGATAATCTCAAGGCCAATGTGACCATCTACACATCGGACGCAGACAGGGCGCTGCAGGTTTCAACACTGGTCAACCAGAAGAAACGGCTCGGCGATACCGATGGGGACAAGCCCTATATTCGAGAGAACGAGTTCTACCAGACAGTTGATGCGAGTAGTGTGGCGACCGAACTGTTCGGACTGGGGCACAATTATTACTCGGACAATCCCTTTATCCTTGGCGACATTCTGTGCGCGATGTCAGAGGCCAATCCTGAAGTCCGCGCACTGGAGCGACTGCACTATGCCGGCACGCCGGACGGTCTTGAGTATTTCCGGGTCAACGCTGCGGTGGAGCCAGGCGATGAGGAATGCTCGCTGTTCCGGGATGCTTTCCCTCTTACCGATGTGAGTCAGGCACCGGACGATGAGCGCTTTGAGCCGATGACGTTGCCGCCGCCTCCGCCAACGCCCGCGCCGCGCACCAGCGAGCCGCCGACACGCGAAATGGCCCCCGCGCCGCTCGCCCCCCGCGAGCTGACACTGTATGTCAGTGATCGCGACAGTTTCGATCCGGCATCACTTGCCCCTGAATTCATGCCTGCGGTCAATGGCGGCGGCATCGAAGCCATCTCCATCTCGGTTCATACGGATACTGTGGGGTCAGCCGATGTGAATATGGCCCGAACCCAAAGCTGGGGTGACCAGCTGAAAGCCTATATTGCCAATGCGGCAGGCATCAGCCCTGACATCATCACCGTCGAAGCGATGGGCGATACCAATCCTGCCATTGCAACGCCTGACGAAACTGACGAGCCGCAGAACAGGCGGATCATCCTGGTGATCGAGTATACGAGCTAGCAGACCATCCTGCTCGAACACCAGCATGTGCCTTGATCCATCGCGTAGAACTGGCGCACAGTCCTGAACATATACTTGTTTGCGGGGGGCTGATGCTGCAACGATACCTGTCTTTCCTGCCACTTCCTGCGCGCGACCCGGATGCCGCACACCGTGCGGCCACGCCGCTGGAACTCTTCTTTGACCTGATCAGCGTCATCGCCATCGCGTCGATAACGGCCGGCCTGCACCACGCAATCAGTGAAGGTCACGGGCTGGAGAAGCTGCCGATTTTTGCGTTTCTTTTCATCGCCGTCTGGTGGGCGTGGATGAATTTCACCTGGTTCGCCTCAGCCTTTGACAATGATGGTCCAGTCTATCGCACGCTGGTCATGGTGCTGATGGGTGGGGAAGTGCTGTTCGCTGGCGGTGCTGGCTATATGCTGGAGACTGGCGATCTCAGCTGGGGCATTCTTGGCTGGACGATCATGCGTGTGGCCATGGCGACGCTGTGGTTCCGCGCGGCGGCGAATCCAGAGTACCGGACGACCTGCCTGCGCTATGGGTTTGGCATGATTTTCGCTCAGGTCTGCTGGATCGCCTTCTATATCCAGACAGATCCAGGCACGACCGCCTTCTATGCTCTCGGCATTTGCATTTTCCTGATCGAATTTCTTGTGCCACCTGTCGCCGAGCGGGCAAAGCAGACACCGTTCCATCGTCATCACATGATTGAGCGCTATGGCTTGCTGACCATCATTTCACTAGGCGAGATCGTGCTGTCGATCAGCCTTGGTTTCGGCGCACTCTATGGCACGCATGCGGGCTTTGAACCGGTGGTCACGGCAGTGGCGGCGCTGGTATTGGTTTTCTGTCTGTTCGGTCTCTATTTCTGCCGCGGCGACCATCTGCCCTCGAGCAAATTCAGCACTGCTTTCATCTGGGGCTATGGCCATCTCTTCATATTTGCATCCATAGCGGTCATGGCGGCAGGCGTCGCTGCGGAACTCGATATTGCCAGCCATCACAGCCATACGACGCAGGCCTATGTCACATGGTGGATGGGCATACCGCTTGCCGTTTTCATGGCCGGGTTGTGGCTGGTGCGGGATCGGCATTTTGCGCTCGGCGTGCGTCAGTACAGCCTGCCCGTCATGGCAGCCATGGCGCTGCTGGCATCGTTTCTCGGCTCCCCAAGCTGGATGTTCGCCCTGATCACCCTAGGCGCGCTTATATGGCGTGTGCCGCCGCCTCTGGCGCAAGTGCAGGATGACGTGGCAGAAGGCCATCATGGCTGACGATCAGATGACAGGGCTTGTCCCGCCGCTCTTTGCCGACGTACCCAAGAGCGTTTCCTTCAAGAAATTGCGCAAGCGGATTGTGCGAAATGCGCTTCAGGCGATTGACCAGTTCGGCATGGTCGACCGGACGCGCGAGAAAAAGCCGAAATGGCTGGTCTGCCTATCGGGCGGCAAGGACAGCTATGGGTTGCTCGCCGCACTGATCGACTTGCAATGGCAGGGTGCACTCCCGGTCGAGCTGGTTGCCTGCAATCTCGACCAGGGCCAGCCGGGCTTTCCGAAACATGTGCTGCCAGAATGGCTTGAGAAGACAGGCGTGAAATACCGGATCGAAACCGAAGACACCTATTCCATCGTCACTGAGAAAGTGCCGGAGGGGCGGACGTTCTGCTCGATGTGCTCACGCTTGCGCCGAGGTATTCTCTACCGCATCGCGCGAGAAGAAGGTTGTGAGGCGATCGTGCTCGGCCATCACCGTGATGATGCCCTCGAGACCTTCATGATGAACATGGTGCATGGCGGGCGGATGGCCGCGATGCCGCCGAAGCTGCTCAATGATGCTGGCGACACGTTTGTGCTACGCCCGCTGATCACCTGCGCCGAAGACGACCTTGCAAAGTTTGCCGAGGCGATGAACTTCCCGATCATTCCGTGTAATCTCTGCGGCTCTCAGGACGGGCTGCAACGCGTGGCGATGAAGCAGATGCTTGATGAGTGGGAGCGCAAGAAGCCCGGCGTGCGGCAGGTCATGGCACATGCGCTGGCCACGGTGCGGCCAAGCCATCTGCATGACCCGCGCGTGTTCGATTTTGCCGGGCTGGCGCTCGGACAAGCTGGCGAGGACGACCCGAACGTGCCGTTCTAGGCGGTGCACCTAGCGCGCTTCACCCCATTCTGCGTGGAGCGTATAGGGGATGAAGATTGCTCAGGACCTAGCAAGGAGCAAGAGGATTGAACGGCCTGCCAGTGAACAAGGCCCGACGCTTTAGCCGGCCCCATTCAGGCGGCGGGTGCATTCTTCAACCCCGACGCTTGAGTCTGCTCGCTCGTAAAGGTCGCGGGCCTCTCTCCAGCATTCGACCGCTTCGGCATGATCGTCCAGCCGGTCATAGAGGCGGGCCAGGGGGCGGATGGCATTGGCAAGTGTCACAGGCGGCACATCTGGAATTTCACGATAAAGATCGAGCGCTTCTTCATAATGGGTCTGCGCCATTCCAAACCGGCCAAGCTCAGCGGTGACGTCACCAAGATGGCGAATGACATGTGCGGTCACGAGCGCGTCAACAGGTTCTCGCCGGCAGATATTGGTCGCTTCAACATAGAGGCGCTCAGCGCGCTCATAGCGGCCCTGATCGCGGCAACACTGGCCTTTCGCCATCAGGGCACGGACGAGCAATTCGGGATCATTTGCACCACGCGCATATTCGACCGCATCTGTCGCAAGCGCATCAGCTTCGTCGGGACTTGAGTCCCGGCGCGCGGCGTAAACCCGCTCGACCAGCTCGTGGATATCCTCCTGCATGATGGCACTAGCCTAGCAGATTTCCACAAAGCTGGCGACTGAAACCAGAGCAATGATGCGCTAGTCCTGAAAACTGACCTCGACACCCTCGCTCACCATTCCGGCAAGTTCTTCGGCATCCCAGTTGGTCATGCGGACACAGCCATGCGACTGCTCCTTTCCAACGAGGTGGGGGTCGTAGGACCCATGCAGGCCGAATGTCTCTTTCTCGAGATCGATCCAGACCGTGCCGACCGGGCCGTTGGGCCCGGGGGGCAACGTCATCGCCTCGGTATTGTCACCCTGCTGGAAATTGAGGTCGGGATTGTATGAATAGGTCGGGTTCATAGCGATTGCCGTGACCTTGTAACTGCCTTCCGGCGAAGGGGTCTCAGTATTGCCGATGGTGACCGGATAGCTGACGAGCAGTTTGTCGTTGCTATCATAAGCAAGCAACTGCTGGGCCGATTTATCCGCCGTGATGCGGGCCACCTCACCTTCACTGGCAACGCCCGGGTCAATCACGGTCACAACGGAACCTGCTGTCCAGTCAGCCTCCGGATTGAGCGTTTCGAGGAAATCCTCATCCATGTGGTAGTGCTCGGCGACCAGTTCCTGGATGGTGCGAAACCCCAATTTGTCCCGTTTTGCGAAGTCGGCATAGTCATGGGAAAGGTCCGGCATGAGGCCGTCCAGATCATCCTGCGTGATGGTGTAGGTCGTTGTCAGCGTGCCGGCTGCACCAAGCGCGTCCCAGACTTTCTGGTCCATTTGCCCATCAACATCGAACCCGTTCATGCTCTCGAAGTGACGGATGGCCTTTTCGACGTTCTCACCCGGATAGCCATCAATCACACCGGGGGATGTCCCTGCCCTGTCCAGCATGATCTGAACCCTGGCCGTCACCGCGCTCTGCCCGTCCGGAAGCGCCCCGCCATCATAGGCGACATTCTCAAGGTCCGCCGGCGCGACGCCTGCCAGAGCCAGAGGAGACGTTGCGAGGAGACAAGCGGAAACGACGGTAAAACGGGCGGCAGAGAATGGCATGGATACGAACTTTCTGTTCTTGCTGGTGTGACGTGGTCGACCCTTGTTGAACGCGCCGCCTGCAGGTTCGATCCGCAGCGGCCGCCTACTCTGCCTCCCAGCCGAAGACATCTTCCACACCCACGCCAAAGACGCGGGAGATACGGAAGGCACTTTCGAGCGAGGGCGAGTATCTTCCTTGTTCGATGGCAATGACGGTCTGGCGCGTCACGCCTATCGCCTTGCCGAGGGCAGCCTGTGACAGGCCACCCCTGGCTTCGCGCAACTCCTTGACGCGGTTTGTTATGGGCGGGCGTTTGGCCATGGCTCAGACGCCCGTCCGGTAAAAAATGATACGGGCCACATACTCGGCCACCTGCGCGATCATCATTGCGCCAAAAGCCATATGGAACAGCAGGTTGCCATCATATGTGAAGAGATAGCCTGCAAGACCGGCAAGAATACCAATGCCCAGGACAATACCGCTGATTGAGCCCGCCCTCGCTGAGACAATACGGTCACGCTCATCGAGCTTGTCCGTCGCCTCCGACGGTCTGGTCAGGGCGATCGCAATTTGGGCAATGATAGAGAAAATCACGATGGCAATCACATATACGACCACAAGCGGCATCACAGGCGGCGCGATCACACCGAGACCAGCTGACATCTGGCTCACCGTGCCAAAATAGAAAACGCCGCCGACAAGCATAATAGCCGCCATCACCCAGGCCGACTTTTCATGAAAAGACATTATTACTCTTCCTTCGTGTCAAAAATATCTAACATGTCAGATAGTCAAATATTTTTAACTGTCAAGAATTTTTGACAAGTGCTTTGAAAGTGTCAGTTTGCAGGGCCAATCCGCCATATGGCGTTTCCGACATCGTCAGTGACCAGCAGGGCGCCATCACTTGCGGCGGCGACATCAACGGGGCGGCCGCGGGCCTTGTCGCCGTCGAGGAAACCGGTGAGGACGTCAACCGGATCGCCTGACGGCATCGCCCCATCGAACGGCACATAGATCACCTTGTAGCCGCTACGGGGGTTGCGATTCCACGATCCATGCTGGCCGATGAACGCGCCGGACGCATAGGCTGGCCCAAGCTCCAGCCCGTCCGAAAATGTCAGGCCCAGCGATGCGGTATGGCTGCCGAGTGCATAGTCCGGTGCGATCGCCCTGGCGACCATGTCAGGCTTCTGAGGTTCAACGCGCGTATCGACCGTCTGCCCATAATAAGAGAACGGCCAGCCGTAGAATGCTCCCTCCTTCACCGACGTCATATAATCGGGAACCAGATTATCGCCGAGTTCGTCGCGCTCGTTCACGGCCGTCCAGAGCATGCCTGAGACTGGGTTCCAGTCCATGCCATTCGGATTGCGAAGCCCGGTGGCGAACAGGCGTTTGTCGCCCGTGTCCACATCAACCTCCCAGATCGCCGCCCGCCCCTCTTCGGCTGGCAGGCCGTTCTCCGCGACATTCGAATTTGAGCCAACCGTGGCATAGAGCCTCGTGCCATCGTCGGACGCGATAATATTCTTGGTCCAATGGTGGTTTATGTCGCCCGCTGGCAGCGTTGTCAGCGTCTCGCCTGGGGCAGTGATTTCAGTAGCGCCAGCCTCATAAGGGAATGCCACAATCGCATCGGTATTGGCGACGTAGAATGTGTCACCGATCAGTGCCATGCCAAATGGCGAGTTGAGGTTATCGAGGAAGACATGGCTTTCCTCTGCAACGCCGTCCCCGTCACTGTCCCGCAACAGGGTTATGCGATTGGCGCTCGGCACAGCTGCACCGGCTTTTTCCATGGCTTGCTTCTGGAAATATCCCCTGACCCCGCCACCGTCATCTGGCCGGGGCGGCGCATTCGTCTCGGCGACCAGCACATCTCCATTCGGCAGGACGTGGAGCCAGCGCGGGTGATCGAGACCTGACGCGAAAGCCTGGACATTCAGGCCATCAGCTGCGACCGGCATCTCCCCTTCAGGCCAGCCGATGGCTTCAGCAACCTTCACAGTTGGAAGAAGATCACTGTCAGGCTTGGGCAGAACTGGTGTCGGGCCATAGCCTATTGAGACAGGATCTTCGGCTTTGGACGAACAGCCCCCGAGCGTCGCCGCAAGGATCAGTGGCGAGAGGACAAACACGACAGGTTTCATGGAAAAGCACTCCTTCTAGAGTGCTAACCCGTTCCGCCGCTGCGCAGTTCCCGGTGTCCCACCTGGACGAATAGAGCGGATAGTTTTTTCAACCGGCCGTTGGAAGGTAGCCCGTCACATTGGTGATCCATGAAGTATAGGCAGCCGCACGCGTATAAACGCCCGGACTACCAAGTCTCGCGCAACCGAGCCCCCAGCTTACCACCCCGGCTTGTATAATATCTCCGGGGCCTGCCCTGGAGACCAGCGGTCCGCCACTGTCACCATAGCAGGAATCCTGTGCACCAGTTCCTGCACACAGGCTTCCCTTCGAAAGCTGATAGTCTCCATAAATGTCCTTTACGTTGTGCAGCTTTATCGCCGCATCGATCTGGCCCTCGCACAAGGCCTGCGGCACGAACGGCAGATCAGCCTGCTGCAAACGAAGGCTCGGCGCATAGACTTCCCGGCCAGCCCGGTTAAGGGCGCCGTCAGACTCGTCCACTTCTTCAGTATTGCCATACCCGGCCACCGTCAGATAGCTGCCTTCCTCCAACGTCAGAGCATCAGCACTCAGGCCTTCGAGCGGCATGAGCGGGCCATCATAACCCGGCTCTATCTTGAGAAGGGCTATGTCGTGCCCGCGCTCGAATTCACCGGGCACATAATTCGGATGCACCACGATCTCACGCACGCCAAACGTCTTCATCGTCTCGTCGCGCGCCAAATTCGTGCGATTGGCCGCGATCCGCATCGGGCCAAGGCGACGCATGACGCCGTCGTCGCCGCGGTAGAATTGCGCCGCAAACCCGTTCCGCTCGATGCGGGCCTGATCAACGCAATGAGCCGCAGTCAAAGCCCATTCGGGCGTGATCATCGTCCCGCCGCACTCATGCAGGAGTGTGCGCCCCTGCGCTACCTGGAGTGAGATTATGCCGGGCCAGTCTTCAGCGTAAGCGTCATCCCCCGCCACGACACAGCCGCCAAGCAGCATGGCTGTCGACACGCCAACCACAAGCATCTTCAATCCGGTTTTGATCATGATACGTCCCCTTATTACCAATCCAGTTTGCCGCAGTCGTGAGGCATTGAAAACTGGCAGAGCATTTAAATCACAATTGCCTGCGGAAACGCCCCTCGCTTTCGGGCGCATGCGATGCTTTGATGGCGCAAATCACGAATGGGCGGGAATGCGTCGAAGCACCCGTTATGGAGGGCTGAATTTTATGAAACTTCTCATCACGGCGAGCCTAGGCGCAATTGCCATTGCCGGCTGCACTGCGACGACTGACGAGATCGCAGCGGCAAGCCCCGCAGCCTCGCCAGCACCTGTAGAAGATACAATTTCGGCCACCTATACGATCATGGTCAGTGGCACGAAGATCGGCGACATGGTCGTTGCCGGATCCGGCCCTGACATCTCGGTCGACTATGAGTATCGCAACAATGGCCGCGGCCCGACCATGGCCGAAGCGATTACACTAGGCGAAAACAGCATACCGGTCGCGTGGTCCGTCGAAGGCAATACCACGTTCGGCAATGCCGTCGACGAAACCTTTTCACTGCAAGGTAACGAGGCCGTGTGGACCGATTCCACAGGGCCGGGATCGGCCTCGATTTCCGAGCCTAGCGTCTATATCGCACAGTCCGGCTCGCCATATGCGCTTGCGGTTTATGCCAAGGCGCTCCTCGCCGATGACGACCAGACCATACCGGCGCTGCCTGCCGGGAACCTGACCTTGCAGGCCCTCGAGACCTTTGATGTGACCGGGCCTGACGGATCAGAGCCTGCTGCGTCCTACGCCCTGATTGGCCCAGAGCTTGACCCATCCTATTTCGTACTCGACGAGGCCGATGATTTCCTCGCGCTGATTTCACCGGAATTCCTGATTGTCCGCGAAGGCTATGAGGGGGAAGACCAGCGCCTGCGGGACCTCGCTGTCCGTTACTCCACAGAGCGCTTCGAAACACTACAGGCTGAATTCGCGCATGATTTCGATGCCCCGGTCAGTATTCGCAATGTCCGGCTGTTTGATCCTGAAACCATGGCTGTCGGCGAACCGGTTTCAGTCCTTGTTGAAGACAATCGGATTACCTCAATTGACCCGGTAAGCGAGACGTCGACATCAGGCACGTACCAGATCGACGGTGCAGGCGGCGTCCTTGTTCCCGGCCTCTCGGACATGCACGGCCATATGGGACAGGATGCAGCCATGCTGAATATAGCAGCCGGCATCACATTCGTGCGCGACATGGGCAATGATAATGACGTGCTGAGCGAACTGATTTCGAAGATCGAGGCTGGAACGCTTGCCGGGCCGCGGATCATCAAATCCGGCTTTATCGAAGGCAAGAGCCCGTTCAACTCCAACAATGGCATCATTGTCACCAACCAGGAAGAAGCGCTTGATGCGGTCCGGACCTATGGCGAGGATGGCAGTTTTTTCCAGATCAAGATCTACAATTCCATGAAGGGCGAATGGGTCGCGCAGATGGTCACGCTGGCGCATGAGTATGGCATGCGCGTGGCCGGCCACGTTCCCGCTTTCACCCGCGCCGATACGATGATCGAAGCCGGTTATGATGAGTTGACCCACATCAATCAGGTGATGCTGGGCTGGGTGCTGGAAGCTGATGAGGACACCCGCACATTGCTGCGGCTGACCGCGTTGTCCCGTTTGCCCGACCTCGATCTCACATCACCGGCGGTCAGCCATACGCTCGACCTGATGGTTGAAAATGACGTTGCGATCGACCCGACCTTCGCCATCCATGAGGCACTGCTCCTGTCCCGCAACGGCGAAGTACGCCCCGGCGCCGAAGATTATATCGACCATATGCCGGTTGGTGTTCAGCGCAGTAACAGGCAGGCCTGGTCGAAGATCGAAACGCCGGAAGACGATGTCGCCTATGCGGGCGCTTTCGACCAGATCACCCGGACAATTACAATGATGAAAGACCGGGGCATATTCATCCTGATGGGAACGGATATGGGCGGGTCGTTCAATCTCCACCGGGAACTCGAACTTTACCAAGAGGTTGGCTTCACGCCCGGTGAGATTCTCAAGAGGTCGACGCTGGATTCTGCAGCCTATCTCGGAATGGATGACGATATCGGTTCCATTGAAGCGGGCAAGCTTGCCGACTTCTTCCTGATCGCAGGTAATCCGGTTGAGGACTTCAAGGCGATCAAGTCGATCCGCATGGTCATGAAGGACGGCACCGCCTATTTCCCGAGCGAGATTTACCCGGCCTTCGGCATTGAGCCCTTTGCGGACGCGCCCGCCATCGTGATGCCCGAAGAATAATGCGACCTGCCCGTTATCTCCTTGCCAGTGCTGCTTGCCTGCTCACCTGCTTCAGCGCGTCGGGCGAACCGCCAGAATTCAGCGGCAACCCTTTCCTCTGGTTCGACCTTGAGGAGCGCCTGAGTGCGGGTGTCGAGCTGGCCGATGCCGACGGAGATGGAGACCTCGACGTTTTCCTTGCCAATGGCCGCCACTGGGCGCAACCTGATTTCGTCTATTTCAATCTCGGTAATGGCCGCCTGGTCACATCGCGCCAGCTCGGAGTGGAAAACGGGCCGAGCTACATCATTCGCACCGGTGATCTCGATGCCGATGGCGATGTCGATGCGGTAACCATCCGCGACAGCGTACCTGCCCAGGTTTTCCTGAATGATGGCGTGGGCGTGTTTGAACCTGCAGGAGAGATAGATGGCGCAGACGGCCCGGCCCGCAACGCTTTGCTGCACGATTTCAGTGGCGACGGGGTCCTTGATCTTGTGACGGTTCAGCGACGCGGCGGCGTGCAGCTATTTGCGGGCCTCGGTGACGGGACATTCACTGCACCTCAACCAATGCCCGGAGAGCTGTCCGGGTCAACAGGCCTTGCCACAGCCGACTTCAATCGAGATTCCCGGACCGATCTTGTCATAGCCTGCCGGGATGGCGGACCAAGTTCGGTGCTATTCAACATGGGCGACAAAGGCTGGATCGCCGAGCCACTCAGCGGCACGGACGGAGATCATCGCCAGGTGGTGGCCGGTGACTTCAATGGCGATGGCCACGCCGACATTATTCTAGGTGCGACCACTGGCATGTCATCCCTGCTGCTGGGCGATGGCGGCGGAAATTTCACGGCGGGTCCGAGCCTGGGTGAAGAAGGCCGTGCGGTACAGACACTCGCGGCAGGTGACCTTGATGGCGACGGAGACCTTGATCTCGTCGAAGGCGCTGGCGAGCAGTCCAACAGGATTTATTTCAACAATGGCATTGCGCGTTTCAGCGCGGTCACCCTTGAGGATGAGCAGGAAGATACGTACGGCGTGGCGATTGGGGACATGAATGGAGACGGCCTGACCGACCTGGTCTTCGCCAATTCGGAAGCAGCCAATATCGTGATGCTGGCCCGGACCGGCGGCAACTGAATTGACATCCAGGCTCCACATTCATGTCGACGCAGATGCCTGCCCGGTAAAGGATGAGGTCTACAAGGTGGCGCTGCGCCACCAGGTGCCGGTCAGCGTCGTCGCAAACAGTTTCATGCGCGTGCCGCAACACAAGCTGTTCACACTGGTCACGGTTCCTGATGGGCCGGATGTCGCCGATGACTGGATCGCCGAGCGCGCCAATTCGGGGTCTATCGTCATCACGTCAGACATATTGCTCGCGGAACGCTGTCTCGAAAAGGGCGCACGGCTCCTCTCGCCCAAAGGCAAGTCATTTACGGCAAACTCGATCGGCCAGGCTGTGGCCACCCGCGCCATCATGGAAGACCTCCGCGGCATCGGGGAACAGACCAGCGGACCCCCTCCATTCAAACCAGCAGACCGGTCCAATTTCCTCTCCGCCCTCGAAGTCGAAATGCAACGCCTGAAGCGGGTCCAAGGCTGAGCGATAGCGGCCTCTCCTTCAAAGGCTTCAGGGCAATCTCAGCAAGTCTGCGTCGAGCTCATCAAGCCTCGTAGCGCCAACCAACGCCATGGTGCGCACAAGCTCTTCCTCCATGATCGACAGGGCCCGTCGGACGCCAGCTGCACCGCCGGCGCCGAGCCCGTAAAGCGCTGCCCGGCCAAGGGCGACGCCGGTGGCTCCGCGCATCAGTAATTTGGCCACATGGCTACCTCGGCGTACACCTCCGTCCACGATAATGTCGGCCCGACCACCAACCGCATCAGCAATTTCCGGCACGAGGTCTATGGTCGGGACAGATGTGTCGAGCTGGCGTCCGCCATGATTGGACACCCAGACGGCGTCGGCACCGACCTCGATTGCGCGCCTGGCATCTTCGGCGCGCGAGATGCCCTTGATGGCAAAGCCTTTACCCCAGAATGCCCGCATCCACTCAACGTCATTCCAGGTCACCGAGCGGGAGAATTGCTGGTCGATGAACCCCATCACGTCGCCGCCTTTCACGAAATCCGCGAAATTCGCTGCAGTGATTTTCGAACTTGTCAGGAAGGACCACAGCCAAGCCGGCCGGGCGAGGACTTGTGCCGCAAGTGATGGGCTGATGACGGGTGGAATGGTGAATTGATTGCGCGGGTCACGCTCGCGTTTGCCCGCCACAGGCACGTCGACAGTCAGGATGCAGCCGGTAAATCCTGCGGCCTTTGCCCGGGCCAGAAAATCCCTGACCACCTGCTTGTCCTTCCAGACATAGACCTGAACCCATTTGGGGTCGGGATTGGCGGCAGCAATATCTTCCAATGTCTGCGAGGCAAGCGTCGAGCAGGAATAGATCACGCCCTGCTCCTTTGCCGCCCGCGCCATGGCAAGTTCACCTTCTGGCGGATGGAACAGCCGGGTCGAAGCAGTGGGCGAAATGAAGAACGGCACACGCGCCGCCTGCCCCATGATCTTCGTTGAAGTGTCGATCTTGTCGACATTCCGTAAAGCCCGCCAGGTCAGTTCATAGTCATCAAACCGCGAGACCGAGCGCCGAAGCGTCACTTCATCGTCAGCCCCGCCATCGATGTAATCGAACACCATGCGCGGCAGCTTTGCCTTCGCTATCGTCCGCAAGTCATTGATGTTTATCGCGCGGCTGACTTTCATGACTGCCTCATAAGCGCGCCCATGTCTGCGCGTCAATTTTCCTCGCGCCCCATAAGAAGGTAGCTTGTGACCGCTATCGACAAGGCGCTAGCTTACATTCGATTTTTACGCCAAATGAATGAGACCGGCGTGACAGTTCAATCTGGGGGAAGACGATGCGTCTGGTGATCATATTCATGCTAGCAACGCTTGGCGCCTGCACCGAAGGCCGGTTCACCGGTGGACCGTGCAGCTATGATGAAGCCGACGTCGCCGCAGCGCCGACAGGCTATTCGGAAAATGCCGTCCAGTTCAAGAATAGCCGGGGTGAGGCGTTCTCTATCCAGAAAGATGAATTCAAGACTGTTCCTGAGGCTGGTGATACAGTCATGATCCATGAAATGCTGATCACCAGGGGCAGCTGCACACCGGCAATCTACACCGTCATCGATGACGATGCGCCGGACGCCTCAGCGCCGTCCGAATAGGCGTTCGACATCCGCAAGTTTCAGCTCAACATAGGTCGGCCGGCCGTGATTGCACTGGCCTGAATAGGGCGTCGCTTCCATCTGCCTGAGCAGCGCGTTCATCTCGTCAGAGTTGAGACGTCTGCCAGCGCGCACAGCCCCGCCGCTGCAAGCCATATTGCCCATGACATCCTCAAACCGCTCTTTCAGGGCGAGGCCTTCTTCGTATTCGGCAAAATCATCGGCCAGATCCTTGATCAGCCCGGCTGCATCCATATTGCCGAACAGGGCCGGCGTGGCGCGGACACAGACGGCCCCTGCCCCGAACGCCTCGACCTCAAGCCCCATCTCGGCAAGTTCAGCGGCGCGCTCGATGATCCGGTTCGCCTCATCCTCGCCCAGTTCGACCACTTCGGGTATCAGAAGCGCCTGGCGCTTGACCCCGTCACCCGCCATCTGGGCCTTCATCTGCTCGTAGACGAGACGTTCATGGGCCGCATGCTGGTCGACAATGACGATGCCGTCGCGCGTCTGCGACACGATATAGGTCTCGTGGAGCTGCGCCCTCGCAACACCGAGAGGAAAATCGGAGGCTGGCGCTTCGGGTTCCGCCTCGAAGCGCACGGACGGTGCATCATACCGCCCACTGTCTTCGGCAAAACCCGGCGCGGGAAAATCCGGTGCCGTCGATGTAGCCGCTCGCGGGGGCGCCGCACCATAGCTGTCACGAAAAAGGCTGCTTCGGTCCCAGACGGATGGTTGGGGCAGCGGCGCATCGCGCTGTTCGGCCCGGTCTTCAGACTGCATACGGCCGAGCGCATAGCCTGCCACCGTCGTACTTGCCCGATGGCCCGCAGCAGCCAGCGAATGACGCAGCGACCCGATGATCAGGCCGCGAATATTACCCGCGTCCCGAAAGCGGACCTCCGTCTTTGCCGGATGGACGTTGACGTCGACAAGCTCCGGATCGAGATCAAGGAACAGCGCCGCCATGGGGTGGCGATCGCGGGCCAGAAAATCCTGATAGGCCGCGCGGATGACGCCGGTCAGCAACCGGTCTTTCACCGGGCGTCCGTTCACGAACAGGAACTGGTACTGGCCATTGCCGCGATTGAGCGTCGGCAGGCCGGCAAACCCTGTCAGGCGCACGCCATCGCGTTCCGCCTCAATAGGCAACGCGTTCTCACGAAAGTCCCGGCCCATAATAGAGCCAAGACGCTCAAGATGTCCGTCCGGCGTTGGCATGTGGGCCGCATATCTGAATGTCGTCCTGCCATTGCTCTCAAGAGAGAAAGCAACGCTGGCATTGGCCATGGCGAGGCGCTTGACAGCGTCGGTCACGGCCATCGTCTCGGCCCGCTCAGACTTCATGAATTTAAGGCGCGCAGGCGTTGCGTGGAAGAGGTCGCGGACTTCAATCCGTGTCCCGCTCACGCTCCGGCCTGTCCAGGGCGCGGGTTTGGGGCCTTCCACCCGGCCTGCCTCAACGAAAACTTCAGCCGCATCTTCGCCGTCAGCCTTCGATGCCAGCGTCATCCGGGAAACGCTGGCGATGGATGGCAGGGCCTCGCCGCGAAACCCCATCGTGTGGATGTTGAGCAGGTCGATCGCTCCGTCATGGCCTGGCGCGAGCTTCGACGTTGCGTGCCGCTCAAGCGCCATGAGAATGTCAGTCCCAAGCATGCCGCAGCCATCGTCTTCAACGATTAGCCGCTTGAGGCCGCCATCTTCTATGGAAATGGAGATCGACTGCGCCCCGGCGTCCAGTGCGTTCTCGACAAGTTCCTTGACGGCCGCGGCCGGGCGTTCGACGACTTCGCCGGCCGCAATACGGTTTACCGCATCGGGCGGAAGCTGGCGGATCACGGGCCGCTGAGTGAGGCGTGCAGAATCAGGCATGGATGCTGATTGTATCAGGCTTGGCTGTCGATTGGCACCAGATTGAACGCACCAAGCAAAAAGGGCGGCCCGCATGGACCGCCCTCAGACATTTTGGCAGATCTGACGCAGCCTAGTCGTGGTCCGGGTCCGGCATGGCATCGGTCTCTTCTTCGTCATGCTCTTCCATGTCGCCGGCATCATCGAGCGAGACATCGTCATAGGAAGCAGGCAGCGTCGCAGTATCTGTCAGGCCCTGCGGCTCACCGACAATGACGAAGGTGAAGTTTTCCGGCTCCAGGTATTCAGCCGCGACACGGTTCACATCTTCCATGGTGACGGCATCGACAAGCGCATTGCGCCGGTCGAAATAGTCAACGCCGAGCCCCTCAAGGCGCACGCTCATCAGATTGGATGCGATCTTGGAATTGCTGTCGAAGGACAGCGGATAGGAGCCCGTGAGGTAAGCTTTGGCATCCGAGAGTTCCTGTTCGGTTACGCCATTGGAAACGATGTCCATCATTTCGGTCTTAAGACCTTCAATGAACTCTCCGGCGCTCTCATTCTTGGTCTGGCCGCTTCCGCTCCACGTATTGAGGTGGTCTCCCGTCGAAAGCCCGGTGTAGACGCCATAGGTAAGGCCCTTGGCGACCCGGAGTTCCTTCATCAGGCGGCTTTCAAAACCGCCGCCGCCAAACGTGTAGTTCAACACGTAGGCCGGAAAGAAATCGGCATCATCCCGGGCAATGCCAGGCGCCGTGAAGCTGACGAGGCTTTGCGGCTGGGGCAGGTCCACAACCAGCGGGGCCGTGAGCGGCGCATTCAGGGCGACGTCCTCGATTTGTGCGACATCAGACGCCTGCGGCAAACCAGAGACAGCCGCATCCAGCAATGGTGCCAGCTCTTCTGGCGACATCGCGCCGACCGCCGTGACGAACAGGCCGTCCCGGACCATGATCTCATCCTTGCGCGCATTGATGAGGTCAGCCGTGATCGCCTCGATACTTGCTTCGCTAGTCTCTCGCGAAAAGGGATGGTCCGGCATCAGGGCAGCATTGCGTGCGCGCCCCGCAAGAAAGCCTGCATTCGTCTCGCGTGTTTTCAGGCCGATCAGCTGTTCGCGCTTGAAGCGGGCAATCGGAGCCTCGTCAAAACGTGGCTGGTTAAGCGACATGGCAACGAGGTCCATGGCCTCGTCAGCATTGTCCGTCAGCAGGCTCGTTGAACAGTAAGTGGTCTCATCGTCGGACCCACAGCTGAAGCTCATATTGAGCTCCTCCATGCGCGTTGCGACCGCAAGTGAATCAAGCTCGCCGGCGCCTTCATTCATCATGTAGGCCACCGCACCCGTCAGCCCCTCAAGGCCGTCGGGGTCTGTCGCTGCACCTGTTTCCCATGCCATGCGCACAGCCATGATCGGGATGGACGGTTCTTCGACCAGCCAGACGGAGACCCCGCCCGGTGTGGTGAATTGCTGGATGGTCGCGAAGTCACCCTCATGGACAGTGATATCGAGACCAGCCGGTTCGACGGGCTCGGCCGTATCCACCGCATCCGTGAGGCTGGTTTCTGCCGGAACCGCCTCACAGGCCGTGAGGGCAAGACCTGTCAGGGCAACGGCTCCGAAAGCAAAATTGATTGAGCGTTTCATCCTAGCTCTCCTCCGGCAGCAGGTGTGCCTCGATATAATTCCTGTCATCGGCCAGCACCTGACGAAGCGCGTCAATCGCCGCCTCCTTGGTCACAGCCCTGATCTCATCCGGGTAATCGATGACATCATCTATCGTGCCACCAATCGCAAGCGTCGACCCATAAAGGTTCGCCATGCTCGCCTGGCTATCGCGCTGATAGATCGATGAAGCCGCCAGCGAGTTGCGGGAGCGTTCGACTTCGGCATCCGTAAAGCCATTCGCAAGCACATCGTTGATCACGGCCATATAAGCGGTTTCCAGCTCATCCAGGCTCACGCCATCCGATGGCGATGCTGAAAGAACGGCTGGCGCGGTGTCGTGCAGTGACAGCCATGCACCCGCTGACGCGCTAACAGCGATCTTCTGGTTCTCGACCAGTTCCTGATAGAGCCTGCTCGTGCGCCCCCCCCCGAGCACATCGAGCGCCACATCGAGGGCATAGGCAAGCGCCTTGTCCTGCTGGTACGAAGTTGAAAGATACCAGCGTTCCCATTCCGGCTGGCGAACCTTCGGGTCTGAATATTCGATAAGCTGGGTTTCAGCGAGGGGTTCGGTCGGCTGCCAACCACGGGCCGGCGCTTCGGTCTCGGTCACTTCGATCTGGCCGTAAGTCTTTTCGGCAAGCACTCGGACGTCTTCTGCGGACACGTCGCCGGCCACGACCAGGATCGCGTCAGCCGGCGTGTACCATTTCTTGTAGAAATCCAGGCCGTCCTGAGGGGTCAGCGCACCGACCTCGTCCATATTGCCAATGACGGTGATATTGTAGGGATGGTTCTGATAGAGCGCACTCATCACCTGCTCCTGCAGGATGACACCCGGATTGTTATCGATCCGCTGGCGGCGCTCTTCCTTGACGACATCCCGCTCAGAAATGAACGGGCCTTCCGGGTCATCGTTGATGATAAGGTCCGTCATACGCTCAGCTTCGAGCTCCATCATCCGCTCGAGCTGCGTCTTGGCAACGCGCTCGTAATAGGCGGTGTAGTCCCAGCTGGTGAAAGCATTGAGCTGGCCGCCGTTGCGCTGCACGATCGAGGTGAATTCTTCCGGGCCGATATCATCGGTCCCCTTGAACATGACGTGTTCGAAGAGGTGAGCGATACCGGACTTGCCGGGGTCCTCATCGACCGCACCGACCTTGTACCACACCATGTGCGTCACAACGGGCGCGCGATGGTCCGGCAGGACCACGACTTCCATCCCGTTCGACAGCTCGAAAATTGACGGCGCTGACTCTGCCTCCGCCGTATCAGCAGTGGCAGGCGCGGCCATCATGGCTGTCGCTGCCAGACCTCCCGCAAGAAATGTTCTCATCACTCTCTCTCCGGTTTTTGTCTGGATTCTATAGGTTTCGCTTATATGTTCCGGAAATCAGGTGCCCGGAAGTTTGATGCGGTTGCCGCTTCCCCGTGCGATCGTCACTTCACCACCGCCTGTGGCACTATCCTCAACGGCCCCTTCACCGCGATAGGCCATGATCTGATCGGCATCGCTGCGGGTCTTGCGGACCGTGCCGGACTCCTCATAGTCGACAACGGACCGGATCATCGGATTGGTCGCATTTGCACCAGCCGCGGCCACAAGTGCGCGCTCCACATCGCTCGCATCGGCGCCAACGGTCGTTCCGAAAGCAGTCGCGACAGGCGCGCGGGTTGGATCTGCTTCAGATGGCGTGGAGGTGCCGGCAACGGGCGGGCGCAGGCTGTATTCAGGTGGAACCGAAAGCGGAGCTTTGGTCACGACGCGAAACTCGTCGGGCCCGCTTGTGCCACCAGATGACAGGCAGCCACCTGTCGCAAGGAGTGCCCCCATCGCCGCCATCGTCAAAAAAGCTTGTCTCATTGGCGTCCTCACTTTGAACTCTGATCACTATGCGCCGGATTTCTCACCAGACGTCGAGCGTGACATTAAAAACTGATCTAGAAACAGCAAGACCGCGCCGACAGTTATTGCCGCATCTGCAATGTTGAAGACCCACGGAAACCCGACCGGCCAACTGCCAATCGTTGCACCAAACCACGGGCCAGAAAAGTCTATAAAATCGACGACAGCGCCAAATCTTACCCGATCAACGAGATTGCCGATCGCGCCACCAATCACCAGGGACAGGGAGAGTGCCGTCAACAAGCGCTCGGCCCGCATCAGCCAGAAGGCAAAGGCGGTCGCAATCCCGCCTGTCGCCAGAACCAGTAACCAGCGCATCCACCCATCAGATTGCAGGGTGCCAAAGCTGATGCCCCGGTTCCACAACATGGTAAAATCGAAAACAGGCGACATCTCGATGCGGCCACAGGCGACCGTCACGTCAAGGCAATCAATCGCGTTGAAGGCCGGGGCCTGAAGGACAAAATATTTCGTGATCTGGTCAATGATAATGACCGTCAGGATCATCGCCAGCCAGGCATACCGGTTTCCAGCGCTTGTCATGCGGACAATCCTCGCACTTCGCGCACGGCATCTGCGTCACGCGGGGTTATATCTGGATAATCAGGGTCAGCGCTGGCCGGGTCAAAATATTTCCAGCTTCGGGCGCACTTTATGCCACCCGTCTTGGCGGGTACAACAGAAACCCCCGGCGTATCATCGAGCGTATAAGCGTCAGCCGGACCTTTGCCGTGGACAAGATTTGCCCCCGACGTAATGAAGACGTCGGCAGGTGCCTCACCGTCAAAAGCCGCGATCAGGCCGGCGTCTTCAACATAGACATCCGGGGCCGCTTCCAGCGATGCGCCGATACGCTTCTCGCGGCGTTCAACCTCAAGCGCGCCAGTAACGACGCGGCGGACCTTGAAGATTTTCTCCCAGCGCGCGGTCAGTTCCGGGTCAAGCCAACTCTCGGGCGTTTCCGGAAAGGTCAGCAGGTGGACGCTGTCGGCACGGCCCGCAAAAGCGCTCATCAGGAAGGCTTCCTCGGTGGTGAACGGCATGATCGGCGCGAGCCATGTCAGCAAGCGTTCGAGGACCAGCGCCATAACAGTGCGGGTCGAACGGCGACGAATGGCCGATGGCGCATCGCAATAGAGGCTATCCTTGCGGATATCGAAATAGATCGCCGACAGATCAACGCCGCAGAAATTCAGCATGGCCGACATGACGCGCTTGAAGTCGAACGCCGCATAGGATTTGCGCACCAGCGCATCGCTTTCGGCGAGGCGGTGGAGGACCCATTTTTCGAGGCCCGGCATCTCATCGCGAGAAACGGCTTCGGCGTTGCTATAGCCTTCCAATGCCCCAAGCAGGTAGCGCAGCGTGTTGCGCAGGCGTCGGTAGCTCTCGGCGTTCGTCTTCAGGATGTCGTCGGAAATGCGCAAATCCTCGGTGAAGTCCGAGCTTGCCGTCCAGAGGCGCAGGATCTCGATGCCGAACTGGTCAGCGACCTTTTGCGGCTCGACCGTGTTGCCAAGCGATTTGGACATCTTCTTGCCTTCGGAGTCCACGATAAAGCCGTGGGTGACGACCGTCTTGTACGGGGCCATGCCGCGCGTCGCGCAATTCTCCAGAAGTGATGACTGGAACCAGCCGCGATGCTGGTCGGAGCCTTCGAGGTAGACATCTGCCTGCCCCGTCTTCTCGTCGATGATACCGCGATCGCGCAGGGTGAAGGCATGCGTTGTCCCGCTGTCGAACCAGACGTCGAGCACGTCGTTGACCTTCTCCCAGCCTGCGGGATCAGCGATTCCATTGAGAAATTTCGCGGCATCTGCGGAGAACCAGGCTTCGACGCCCTCGGCAGCGATGGCATCAAGGATGCGCTTGTTGACTTCCAGCGCCTTGTCTTCCGGCAGGGCCACAGTATGCGGCTGACCGTCAGGACTGACGAGCAGTGTGATCGGCACGCCCCAATTGCGCTGGCGCGAGATCAGCCAGTCCGGCCGGTCGGCGACCATGCTCGTGATCCGGTTGCGCAGTTGCGGCGGCACAAAGGCGGTGTCTTCGAGCGCATTGAGCGCGAGATCGCGGAGCGGCGCGTTGCCATCAGAGCCCGGCTTGTCCATAGCGATGAACCATTGCGGCGTTGCGCGGCGGATGACCGGGGCTTTTGACCGCCAGCTATGCGCATCGCGGATCATGGTGACGCCACGTGAGAGGAGGTTTCCACTCTCCGTCAGGAGGCGCATGACCTCCTGGTTGGCCTTGCCCTGCTCGCCGCGCTTCTTGCCAGATGTGCGGATGATATCGAGGCCCTGCAACGCTTCAGGCAGGTCTTCATGCTCGTAGACGCCGTCCTGATTGACGATGTCGCGGATGTCGGATGCCTTGTTGCCATTGGCTATCCAGACGAGGAAGTCATCCTCGCCATGGGCGGGGGCGGTATGCACGAAGCCCGTACCAGCATCGTCGGTGACGTAGTCGCCAGCCAGCATAGGGATGTCGTGCTTGTAGAAGTCTGACAGTTGATGCAGCGGGTGCGTCAACGTCCAGCCCTGCGGATCGATGTCGCAAACGCGCTTGAAGGACGACACTTTGGCGCTGTCCATGACGCCCTGCGCGAGCGCATCGGCGAGCACATACTTGTCGCCTCGTGCCGCAAATGGCGCAAAGCCCAGTTCTTCCTCACTCATTACGGTCTCGACTTCGTAGAGGCCGTAGCTGATTGACGGGTTGAAACTGACGGCCTGGTTGGCCGGGATCGTCCATGGGGTGGTGGTCCAGATAACCACTGAGGCCCCCACAAGCTGATCAATCTCTTCCTTGGAACCGATGTCTCCCCAGTATTCCGCGCCTGTCTTGACCGGAAACTTCACCCAGATCACCGGCACCTTGCGGTCATAATATTCGACCTCGGCTTCAGCGAGTGCGGTGCGCTCAACCGGCGACCACATGATCGGCTTCGATCCGCGCACAAGGCGGCCGGACATGGCAACGCTCAGGAACTCACGCACCGTGGCAGCCTCTGAAGCGTAATTCATGGTGAGGTAGGGATTATCCCACTCGCCCTCGACGCCGCAGCGGCGGAAGCCCTGTTTCTGGACCTCGATCCACTTGGCGGCGTAGGCCCGACAGGCGGCGCGGAACTCGTCGCCCGGCACATCGTCCTTGCCGCGGCCCTTGGCGCGGAATTCCTCTTCCACTTTCCATTCGATCGGCAGACCGTGGCAATCCCAACCGGGGATGTATGAAGCGTCATAGCCGAGCATCTGGTGGCCGCGCACAACAAGGTCCTTGAGGATCTTGTTCATGGCGGTGCCGAGGTGGATCGGGCCGTTCGCGTAAGGCGGGCCGTCATGCAGGATGAAGGGCTTGGCGCCGCGCGCTTTCGCATCATCGCGCAACCGCTCATAGAGCTTCATCTCATCCCAGCGTTTGATCCACTCAGGCTCAGCCTTGGGCAGGCCGCCGCGCATCGGGAATTCGGTTTTCGGCAGGAACAGCGTGTCACGATAATCATTCGCGGCTGTCTTTGTATCTTCAGTCATTTTTCTTGATCAGTCTCGAACCAGCAGTGTCTTTGGAAAGGGGCGTGAGGGGCAAAACCCGGCTCCGCGCGACGCCTGCGATCAGACATATCAACGCCAAGCCGGGCGGCTAATTCGAATCATGGGAGGGATTATCCGATGGGTCATCTTGGTGGGAGGCTCTAGCAGAGGGCTGGCGGCATGTCATCTAGCCGACCGCAAATCGCGGAGCGATGACTGACCGCCTTGCCCTAGCCTAACAGTTTTCGCGCCTTCTCAGTGTCCAGCTTCATCTGGTCGACCATCTCCTCAAGCGAGTCGAAGGCCAGTTCCGGTCGCAGGTAATGATGCAGCTCGACTTCCAGATAGTGGCCGTAAATGTCCCGGTCGAAATCGAAAATGAAGGTTTCCAGCAGCGGGTCACGGATACCGGTTGTTGGTGTGCGGCCGAAATTGGCAACGGCCGGCAGCCAGTCTCCTGTCCGGTCGATCCGCGCTCTCACCGCGTAAATGCCATGGCGCGGATGGATCAGGCTGCCAAGGTGAAGATTGGCAGTCGGAAAGCCGATCGTGCGCCCGCGTTTTTCGCCATGTTCGACCGTGCCATCTGCAATCCAGACGTGGCCCAGCATGTCAGCGGCCTTTTGAGGGTCACCGGCAATCAGTGCTTCGCGAATAGCCGTGGATGATGCCTTTGACGCTTCAGCCGTCTCGACCTTTTCCACGATTGTCACCTCAAAACCAAGCGAACGGCCAAGAGAAGACAGACGAGAGACATCGCCCATGCGGCCACGCCCAAAACGGAAGTCGAAGCCCACGGCGACGTGTTTCACGCCAAGCCCCTCTGCCAGGACGACGCGGCAGAATTCCTCATCCGTCATCGACGCCATCTCGCCATTGAATGGCAGTTCAAAAACCGCTTCAGCACCGATTTCTATCAGCCGCGCATTGCGACGGGATGGGCGATAGATGCGAAATGGCGGATCGTTCGGGCGAAAATAGGCGCGCGGCGGCGGCTCGAATGTGGCGACGCCCAGTTTCGCCCCATCTATCCGAGCGGCTTCGATGACGGCACGATGGCCGGCATGCACGCCATCGAAATTACCGAGCGCGACCGAGAAGCCGCGCGCGCTGGCTGGCAAGTTCCTGAATCCTGCATGGACCGCCATCAGGCCTCCCGGCCCGGCACCATCACCTTGGCTTCACCGGACACAACTGGCTTGTCATTGACGAGGCAGGTTATCTTCAGCGTCACACGATTTCCGCGTTCGAACATCTCTGTGATCTCGGCACGCGCAGTAACCGTATCGCCAATGAAGACAGGCCGCCTGAAACGCATTTCAAGATGCGTGAAGATGGCCCCCGGACCTGGCAGGTTGTTTCCGAGAATACCGGAAATATAGCTCGCCGTCAGCGCACCGTGCGCGATGCGCTTGCCGAAAGCGGTCGTCTTGGCAAATTCGTCGTCCATGTGGATCGGATTGAAGTCACCTGAGACCCTTGCGAAGAGATCAATGTCTTCTTCGCTGATGGTGTGATGGGTCTCATGCGACATACCCACACTCAATTCTTCGAACTTGTAACCGTCCTTGGCGCTCATCTGCCCTACTCCGAAATTCAAAACCTGTGTCTGTTACAACGCGATTGGCGCGGCGTCACCACCTTAGCGCGGTCATCGCCCAGCGCGCGCTGGTGCCATATTCTTCAAGCAAAGCTCCGATCTCACTTTTGAAATCATCACCGTGAGCCGCAAGCCCCGTGCCGACATACAAGGCATCAAGGCCCTGCCTTGCTGCGCCGCGCATATCCGTTGCGGGGCTGTCACCGATGCAGAGTACTGATTGGGGCGGTTTCCCGCGCGCGGTTTCGGCCCGCTTCAGCGCCAACCTGTAAATCGCAGGATACGGCTTGCCCGGATAGATGACCGTGCCGCCCTCTTCCTCATAGATCGCCGCGAGCGCCCCGGCACACCAGACCAGCTGATCGCCGATCCGCACCTTGATATCCGGGTTGGCGCAGATCATCGGCATGTCACGCTGGACACCGATCTTCAGCAAATCGCGATAATCTTCAGGATCGTCCTTTTCCTGATCGTGCAGGCCGATGCAAAGGAGCGTCTCTGCCTTTTCCGGCTCCACGAAATTGAGATCCAGCCCTTTATAGAGGAACTGGTCACGCTCCCAGCCCGCATCGACACCAAGCCGCCAGATTTTCTCGTGGCTGCGGCGCTTCAGCTCATCGCGGGTGGCATCGCCTGAAGAGACGCAGTCATCAAACGCTTCGTCCGGCACGCCAATTGGCCGGAAGTAGGAGATGACCTGAGCCTTCGGGACGGGGGCATTGGTAATCAGCACAACCGTGCCGCCCTGTTCGCGAAACCTGACAAGCGCCTCGCAAGCCTCATCGAATGGCCGGCGGCCATTATGGATCACGCCCCACACATCGCAGAGGATGGTGTCGTAATGCGATGCGATATCGGAAAGGCCGGCGGGCAGCTCAGGTGTCATCATGGGCGCTCAGTAGTGCGAGCCGACAGGCCGGTAAACCCCGGCCCGCTCAGCCGAATGCGCTCAGCTTGGCGATAAAATCTGCCGGCGGCGCGGTTTCTTCCATCAGTGATGACTTGATCGGCTTCGGGGCGCCAAAGACGTGGCCCTGACCGTAGGGAATATCGTATTCGAGAATCTCGACGACGCTCACTTCTTCCTCGATCTTTTCGGCAATTAGCGTCACACCGAAGCGCGAGCAGACAGCCGAGACCTCATCACCATCAATGCGGCGCTGCACGGTCGAGATCGGGCGTGGGCCAGCAGGATCCTTCAGCTGGTCGATCAGCTCGCCGCCATTCATCTTGACGAAACGTACACCGGCATCCTGCAGGCGCGGCAGGTCAAGCGCGAGATCGCTGGCATGATCAATCGAGAAACGGAAGCCGAGTGCCGTCAGCTTTTCCATGCTCTGACGCAATTCGCGTGACCGGTTTTCGAAGCGTTCTGACGGTATTTCGAAGATCAATGCGCCTGACAAATCGCGATTTTCGCGCATGAAGTCGAGGAAGTGCGGGAAGAAGTTCGGGTCTGTGAGCGAGTTCGTCGAGATATTGCAGAACACACCGACGCGGCGGTCACGCTCTGACAGCCGGCGCACAATCTGCACACAGCGGAACAGCAGCATATTATCGATGACGCCCATCAGATGGGCGCGCCGGGCGGCATCAAGGAATTCTGCAGGAAGTATCAGTGAGCCGTCTGGCCGGCGCAGGCGCGTAAAGCCCTCATAGAAGGCTACGCGGCGCTGGGGCAGGGACACGATGGGCTGCAGGTGCAGGTCGACCCGTCCATCCTGCAGCGCGGCCTTTACCGTACGCAGCACGGCATCTTCCTGTGGGCGCACATCATTCGCGCTCGTATCGGAGAGGCGGCTCTCAAAGCTTTTCGACAGGCGGCCGATCAGGCCTTCAAGCTGGCGCATTTCGGAGACGAGAGCGTCGCGGCGCTCGGTTAACTCATGCTTCAGGGTCGATTCGACGCTTTCGGTGCGCGCCTCGACCATATCCACGCGTTCTCGCGTCGAAGCCTGCGCCTTGACCAGATGGTCGATCTTCTCTTCCGCTTCAGCGGCTTTGGTCACATGCGAGATCAGCAGATGAAACTGGCTGAGAACGATCGTCAGCACAGCGCCGAGAGCCACAGACAATGGAATCGATATCGCCGCATAGGTGTGCAGCCCCAGGCCGAGCGCGACACCGAGAGCGATATAGAAAATGAACAGGATTCCAATCATATACTACCAGCCCCATCATTCGTTTAACCTTAACAAATAGACGTCAAATGTTAACGAACTCGTAGCTTTAGGCCTGATTTGGGTGTCTTGCCAATGATCAGGGCACAACCCGTTACAGAGTGACTTTCATGACACACTTTTAACCACTTCACCGGGGAAGCGCACTCTGCGTTTGACAGTTTCCCAAAGCCCGATACTGATAGGTGGAAACCCGCGCCTTGATGTCCGCGGCCAGTTTGGCCGGACGGGGGCGTCTCGGGGGAGACCGGGGTCCTGCCAAGGCAGGACCCCGTTGCTTTTTCAGGTGTTTGATTTTTCCACGAAATACGGTTCGGTCAGCGGAAAGTGCAGCTCTTCCTCACTCTCCCCGCACCCGATGCGGTGACTGTTCACCGGATCGACAAGATAGCTGGCTTCGCCCAGTTGCGGGCCATTACAGGGCTGTAGCACGACGTCATGCCAGGTCTCACTGACGTCCAGATATCCAATCCGGTAGGTCACCCGCCTTGTACCACTCCCGATCGCTCGAACTTTCAGGTCACCCGTATCGAATATCAGTTTTTCACCGGTAACAGCCGCGCCAAGCGTCAGCAGGGCGGCATCAAATCCGCCGGCCGGCGCGCCCTCTTCAACGAAGCTGAGCGCATCAGACTGCTCATAGGCGAGGTTAAGGCCATCGAGCAGGCCGTTGACGCCTTCCGGGCCCGACACAACCAGCTGGTCCATCCGTCCAGAGCGCCAGCCACGATCTCGTACCTCATCCAGCCCCTCCACATCCTCATAGCGGAGCGAGAACAGGAAGACGGCATCAATAGCCAATATATCTGCCCGGTCGAGCCTCGCAGAAATACCGGCAGGCGCTCCGAACAGGAGCCGTTTTCCACCCGCCATCACCAGGGCGCATGGCGCATCATCGTCGCCGCTACACGGCAACAGCACGAAGTCCTGAGGGGAAATCTGCACGCTTTCAGATTGCAGCGCGTCATCCGTGGAGGATGCATTTCCGGGCGAACAGCCATTGAGGGCGAGACTCATGGTGCAGACGGCAATGGCCAGACGAAGATCAATCATGTTGATCAACCGATTCTCGCCGTATCAGGTTCATTCTGGACTGGGTTTTGCAGCACCCCCACGCGCTCGATCTCCACACGAATTGTGTCTCCCGCCTTTAACCACTTCGGCGGCGTGTGCCCTGCCCCGACACCGGCAGGCGTGCCAGTGAAAATCACGTCCCCTGGTTCCAGTGTGAAGGCCGCGGTGAGGTGAGCGATCTGGGCAGCGACCGAATGGATCATGTCGCCAAGCTTAGCCTGCTGACGCAATTCCCCGTTCACATACCCTCGTATCGAAAGCGCCTCCAGCGGTCCGACTTCCTCCGGCGTGACGAGCCACGGCCCAAATGGCGCATGCGTGTCAAATCCTTTGCCCATGATCATGGTCGGACTCGCCTTCTGCCAGTCACGGACTGAACAGTCGCTGCCGCAGGAAAACCCTGCAACGATGTCCATCGCGCGCTCTGCTGGGACATGCCGGCCATGCTTTCCGATAATCACGACGAGTTCGGCCTCATAGTCCAGCTGGCTGGATACTTTGGGAAGATGGATCGCATCCCCGGGCCCGCAGGCGGCAGTGGACTGCTTGTTGAACCATTTCTGGATTTCAGGTGCCTTGTTGCCGGCAAAGCTGACGCTTTCCGCTGCATGAGCGGCGTAATTCAGGCCTATGCCAAGGATTTTTCCCGGCCGAATGACAGGCTGTCGCAGGCGCAGATCCGCAAGATCAACAACACGACCCGCTCCAACTGCATTTTTAATTTGAGGCAAATCTCCCAGAAATGAGCTGAGACAACGGGGCTCAAACAGCCTAACCTGCTCATTTTCCAGCAGACCGCACCAAATTTCGCCGTCAATCTCACAATTCAGCCACTTCATATTTGCGTTGCGCTCCTGTCACACATGCACGAAATCGTCCGCGTCGAGAGTGTATTCGGCTAGTTAGGGCAGTTAACCAGACTGGGTCACGTCTACTCAGTCTCACGAGGATTTCAATGGATTCAGGGATCAGGGCACGGGAATGCGGTCTGGCCGATATTCTGGCGCCAGGCATGGTGCTTCGAATGCCGCCTTACCAGCGCAGTTACTCATGGGAAGAAGGCGAAGTTCGCGAACTTGTGAACGACCTTCAACACGCCACCGACGAGATGCGGTTTCACTTCATCGGTGCGATCGTTCTCGTTCAGATGGAAGATGACACCTTCCTGGTTGTTGACGGCCAGCAGCGGCTGACAACAATCACCATGCTCCTGTCTGTATTGCGCGACCTGGAACCTGACGAAAGCCGGAAAGCCTTGATTCACGCGCTGATTGGCGATCCTGACCGGGCTATGCTCGGCGAAAAAGCTGCCTGGCGCCTGACATTGAACCATGTCGACAACCCGTATTTTCGCGAAGCTGTCCAGGAGTATGACGCAACATTGCGAAAAGAACTGGAAACCGGCGATTCCGACAATCACAAGCGCATGCGAAAAAACCTGGATCTGCTGAAGACGAAACTGGAGCAGATGACGCTGGCCATGCGGCGGGGCCTGTACGAGACCATTCGTGACCGGCTGGTGGTGGTGCGTGTAACCGTGCCCGACTGGAATGGCGGTTATGACGTGTTCCGCGTCCTCAACACGCGCGGCAAGGCCCCTAGCAGCCACGACATCGTCAAGACCGAAATCCTGCAGCGTGCGGGCTTCTCTGTCGACGAAGCAAGCAAACATGCCCGCCAATGGCTGGATCACGAATCGGCGCTTGGCGGCGCGGGTCTCGATGAACTGCTCAGCATCGTCAGGCAGATTTTCGGCAAGGCATCGAAGCAAAAATCCGTCAAGGATTTCGCCAAGATCGTCCTCTCAAAAGTTGAACCGCTCACCTTTCTTGACGAGCAACTCCCAAGATATGTCGAGGCCTTTCGGATTATCCAGAAAGGCACGCCGACCTTCGATGCCCACAATGAGCAGATAAAAACCGCGATAAATCACTTGCGCTTGATCGACCATGCACTGTGGCGCGTCCCTGCGGTGGCCTATCTGTATCGCAATCAGACGGATGGCGAAGACGCGCTCAGATTCTTCACCAGGCTTGAGCGATTTGCCTACGCAATGATGCTCCATGTGACGAATAGCGATGCTCGCCAGAGGCAGTATCGCCGCCTCACCCAGGAAATCCTGAGTGGCAAGCCGCTGTTCGAGCGGAACGGACAACTCGAGCTCAGCCGCGAGGACCAGAAGAAAATTCGTGAACGGCTTACCGGACGGTTCAGCAACTTTTCACAGAGGCGCGCCGTTGCACTCCGCCTCAACGCTGCTCTTGAAAGCGGTGAGGCCGTGGCACCCGAAGAAGACGCAACGGTCGAGCATGTCTTGCCCAAGTCCGTGCCTGAAGACTCCTTCTGGAATACCGTCTGGCCAAAAGGCACAATCCAGCGGGAGCTCTGTGAGACTGTCGGCAACTTTGTGATCGTCCCCCAACATATCAACCGGGCGGCGGACCGACACGACTTCCGCGAGAAGAAAACTTACTTCTTCGAGAAGGGCGGACGCGTATTCGCGCTGACTGAAGATCTTCGAAACCGGAATACATGGACAGCTGAAGATGTGCGTGCCCGCACCGAGCAGCTGGTCAACATCCTTATGGAGGCATGGTTTGGAGAGGCTGACGGCTGATTAGCTGTCAGCTGACAATGCTGTCCGAAGTTGTGCCGGACGCATAGGCCGTCGCCATTGTATCTGCAGATTTACGAGCCGAATCGATTGCGGCCGCAAAGCGCGCCAGCGCAATATCTGTCCCTTCAAGCCCGTTTTCTCCACGAGCCTGGGCAATACCTGTCGCTTCAGCGAAGCTGCGATAGCTTTTCTGCGCGACAACAAGCGCGCTTTCAAAGCTTATCAGGTCAGCCTTGGCAACTTTGCCTTCGGAAAGCAGCGTTGCCGCGATTGTATCCAGTGCTTCGAGTTCGACCGCGGCCTGAAGCGCGTCGGCGCTGATCGACTTGTAGACTGCTGGCAGCTCACCCTTGGATGCTGAGACTCGCTGCGCATACGTACCTGACGCGCCATCATCCTCACCGGACTTGCCGCCAAAAAGAACACTGGCAAAATCAGCAAGGCTGCGCGACTCTGAAACCCAGCCCTGGGTTTCAGCCTCTTTCTGGAAATTGTCCGAGGCCAGACGAAGCTCTGACTGTTCCTGGGTTGTTTCCGTTTCGACGATAGTGCTTGTAGATACCATCGACACGGTGGCGCAGCCCGAAAGTGTCACCGCTATTGCAAGAGATATCGCTTTCATCATCATCGACAACGAACCCGCCCGATTACTTTGCCCCACGGAGCAACAATTACAGATTGGCTATTAGGCGTCCAGACCTTTATTCCATTATGGAACCCAATGTGTGAAGAGGGCATGAACAAGGTCACATTATGTTAAAACTTTACCCACCTATCGATGCGAAACGGACAGGCAAATTGCGCGTGTCCGATCTCCATGAGATCTATTGGGAAGAATCGGGCAACCCTGACGGCCTGCCTGTGATCGCTGTGCACGGTGGGCCGGGCGGCGGTTCCAGCCCTGAAATGCGCCGCTTCTTTGATCCTGATATTTACAGGATCATCCTGTTCGACCAACGCGGCTGCGGACGCTCGATACCCCATTCCGAGCTGGAAGAGAACGATACCTGGGCGCTTGTCAGCGATATGGAGCAGCTGCGCGAAGTTCTCGACATCGACAAATGGGTCGTATTTGGCGGGTCATGGGGCTCAACGCTGGCACTCTCCTATGCCGTGACCCACACAGAGCGCGTGCACGGCCTGATCCTCCGCGGCATCTTCCTGATTACCGAAGCCGAGATCCAGTGGTTCTACCAGGATGGCGCAAGCCGCCTGTTTCCGGACGCCTATGACCGCTATATCGCTCCGATCCCGGAAGAAGAGCGCGGCGACCTGCTGCACGCCTTCCACAAGCGGCTGGTCGGCAATGACCGCAAGGCTCGGATCGAAGCGGCAAAAGCCTGGGCCTGCTGGGAAGGCGAGACGATTTCGATCGCCGGACCGTCTTCACGGCCAGCCAAGTTCGAAGAGGACGAATTTGCCGACGCCTTTGCCCGCATCGAATGCCACTACTTTGTCAATAAGGGCTTTTTCCCTGAGGATGGTTGGCTACTCAAACAGGCCGCAGAAAAGCTTGGCTCAATTCCGGGCGTCATCGTTCATGGCCGTTATGACGTCGTGACGCCTCTCGCCACAGCCTGGGCCTTGTCGAAAGTCTGGCCTGCCGCGCAGCTGAACATTGTCTCCGATGCCGGCCACTCGAGCCTCGACAGCAGCATCATAGACCAGCTGATCCGCGCGACACGTACATTCGCCAAACGCTTCGTATAGAATCGTCATTTACCTTCATAAAACCGAAGGTGATTAGATGCCGCCCGTATCGAGGCCGTTTGCACAGATCCGGGGTTCGTTCTGAGCGCCGAGGAAACGATGGCGACGCGGCTTCTAAGCATCAATGGAGAACCTGCCCCACAGCGCGGCATCATCTATCCGATTGAATATCAGATAGAGTGAGCCGGGCTGCGGATGAGTCACAGCTACTCCCCGCCGAGAACCGTATTCGGTCCAAGGAAGCTGGTCAGGACTGCGGGCAGCTGGACATTGTACTGGTCCTGGATCTTGTCGAAGAAGCCGAAGAACAGGACAAAACCGAGGAAGACCGGAACGAACCAGCGCATCAGGAAGCGCCAGATGTTCATTACCATGCCTTCGCCCAGCTCTGTCACGAGCATGTCCCGGCTGAGTATCCAGCCTGCGAAGATAACCGCAAGCAGGCCACCGAGCGGCAGCAGGAGATTACCTGTCAGGAAGTCGACAAAGTCGAGGTATTCCAGCGAGAAGACATAGGCTGCCCCAACCACGAACAGGATGAACCCAACACCAAGTGATGCGCCGAGACGAGTCACACCCTGGCGTTCCTCGAGCCAGGACACTGAGACTTCCATCAGTGAAATCGACGAGGTGAATGCCGCAAACAGTGCGAGGCCAAAGAACACAATCGCCATCACCGAGCCGCCCGTTACCGAGCCGAAGGCAACCGGCATCGAGACGAAAAACAGGCTCGGACCGCCAGCCGGGTCCAGCCCGGCAGCAAAGACGATCGGGAAGATGGCGAAACCTGCGATCAGCGCGACAAGCGTGTCAGAGCCGGCAACAATGCAGGAGGCACGCGGAATATTCGTGTCGCGCTTGAGATAGGCCCCATAAGTGATCATCAGGCCGACGCCGACACCAATGGAGAAGAAGGCCTGGCCGATGGCCTCAAGGAAGGTCTTGAACCCGACCTGGTCCCATTTCGGCTCGAGCAGGAAGGACGCTGCGGCGCCGATGTCACCCTGTGCAACTGCAAAGCCAACGACCACGACCAGCATGATGAAGAAGGCCGGCATGAGCACGGTTGCGGCGCGTTCGATCCCGCCCTTCACGCCGCGGCCAACAACGAACACATTGGCGGCGAGGAAGATGGCGAGCAGCAGCAGCATATACCATTTGGAGACGAGCGGATGTTCGCCCTGCCCGATCGTGTTCACGAAATTGGCCGATGAGGCTGCAGCATCCATTCCGTCGAAGCTGCCGCCAATCGCCTGCAGGGTGAACGCCATAAGCCAGGCTGAAATCACGACATAGAAGCTGAGGATGAAGCTCGCCGTCAGCGTGCCGACCCAGCCGACAATGCCCCAGTTGAGGCTCTTGTTCTCAGCACGGGCGAGTGACTGCACGCCTTCAATGGCCGACATACCTGATTTCCGCCCCATCGCGTATTCCGCCATCAGAAGTGGCAGGCCGATCAGGGCTACCGAGAGCAGATAGACAACGATGAATGCCCCGCCGCCATTTTCGCCTGCGGTGTAGGGGAATCTCCAGAAATTGCCGAGACCAACTGACGAGCCGATGGCGGCCATGATAAAGCCGAACTTCGACCCCCAGGTTTCTGACTTGCGGCCAATTTCCATATTTCGCTCCCTCAAGGAAATGATTTTCGCCGGACAGTATCCACGGCGGGACAAAGGTCAACGTTTGGCAGTGTGCAGGGGTTAAATCCCCCCTTGTGCCGACAGGTGCTGATCGCGGCCGAGATGCACCGACATAATGATGCCGAAACATGCCATGGTCGTGAACATCACCGTTCCGCCATAGGAGACTAGCGGCAACGGCACGCCGACCACCGGCACAAGCCCCAGCACCATTGCCACATTGAACAGAATGAAGAAGGCCACGGTCGCGACACACCCAACCGCGGCGAAACGGCCGAACGTGCTGCCGGAACGGCCCGCAATATACAGCCCCCAGACGAGGATGATTGCCCAGAGCAGCAACAGGCCGGTCGCGCCAAGAAAGCCAAACTCCTCCGCGATCACGGTCAGGATGAAATCGGTATGTTGCTCTGGAATATAGTCGAGCTGGGCCTGCGTGCCCTCCATGAACCCACGGCCCTGCCAGCCACCTGACCCGATCGCGATCTTGGCCTGCTCGATCTGGTAGCCATCGTCCAGCGCATTGACGGACTGCCCCGTCAGCTGGGCCAGGAAGGTGTTCACGCGTTCACGCTGATAGTCTTCCAGCACGAAACTGTAGACGGGCACAGCGCTGGCCACGCCGAAGACCACTACAGCCGCAATCACCCTGTACCAGAGCCCCGCGAGGTAGATCAGGATCCCCCCTGAAGCGACGAGCGCCAGCGTCGTGCCAAAATCCGGCTGTTTGAAAATCAGCGCGGCTGGCACGAGGATCATCAGCAGGGGCGGGAAGTGAACGAAAAACCGCCCGGACTGCCAGGTTAGATTGTTGTGATAGTAACGCGCCAAGGCGAGGGTCAGGGCCAGCTTCATGAATTCCGAGGGCTGGACATTGATCGGCCCAAGCGACAGCCATCGCTGTGCGCCGCCGCCGGTAACCCCGAACAATTCAACGCCGACCAGCATGGCGAGCGTAACAAAGTAAGCGGGCCACGCCGTTTGCAGCCAGAACTTCACAGGCACGAGAGCGACTGCAAACATCAACGCCAGCGCCACGGCAAACCGGACCGCGTGTCGCGCCGGCAGTTCTGCCTCGACAGGGTTGGTGAACGTCGAGCTGTAGAGCGCGGCCGTGCCGATACAGGCAACTGAGATCAGCATCAGGATCAACCCCCAAGGGAGCTGTCCGAGGGTCGCACCTAAATTCCTGTCTTCAAACCGGATGTTTGACGCCCGCGCCGCGCGTGCCATCAGGGAGTGCCCCCGCCGCCTGTCGACACCGATGGCACCCCGGCTGTCTGCTGCCATTTTGCGGCACGCCGCGAATCGCGCTTGATCGCAGCCGCAAGAATATCGCGGGCTACGGGCGCAGCGGTACTGGACCCACCTTCGCCATGTTCCACCACCACGGAGATTGCGTATTTCGGATCATCGGCCGGCGCATAGGCAACGAAGAGGGCATGGTCACGCAGTTTTCGATCGATCTGGTCGCCCTTCAGGACACCGGACCGGCGCTCTGCCTCGGTAATACGGCGAACCTGCGCCGTCCCCGTCTTGCCGGCCAGACGCGGACCGCCCAGCCCAAGATCACCCGAGCGCCATGCCGTACCACCAGCTTCGGATGTCACGCCATACATGCCTGCCTTCATGCGGTCCATGAATTCAGCATTAAGCGGCTTCGCGTCCGGGATTGGCTTGTCCGGCCGCGGGCCATCACCGATAATGAAGGGCTCTATGAGCTGGCCGCGAGCAGCAATACGCGCCGACATGAGCGCCAGTTGTAGCGGTGTTGTTGCGAGATAGCCCTGCCCGATACCGTAGTTGAGCGTTTCGCCTTCATACCACTGCTCGCCCAGCGTCTTGCGTTTCCAGGCATCATCAGGAACCGTGCCACCACGCCCGCCGGTCATGCCGAGTTCCCAACGTTGACCGAAGCCGAACTTGCGGGACACTTCAGCGATCTTCTCTACGCCAACACGGCGCGCGATCTCATAGAAATAGGTGTCGCAGCTGCCCTTGATGGCCCAGTGCATGTTCACCGAACCGTGGCCGCCCGGTTTCCAGCAATGCCAGGTCCGGTTGCCGAAGCGATAATAGCGATTGCAGTGAACACGCATTTCCGGGTTGATACCAGACTCCAGGGCGGCGGTTGCGACCACCATCTTGAACGTGGACCCCGGCGGATATGTCCCGTCATATGCCTTGTGATAGAGCGGTGAACGGTCATTTTCCCGCAACTCGTTATAGTCGGCATACGATATGCCATTCACAAAATCGTTCGGGTCGAAGGCTGGCGTTGACACGAAAGCGAGAATGGCTCCCGTCTCGATATCCAGCACGACGGCAGCGCCGCTCTCTTCGCCAAATCGTTCAATGGCCGCGCGCTGTAGATCGGCATCGACAGTGAGGCCAATATCCCTGCCCGGAGTCGGCGCGACATCGTCGCTATCGAGCTCACGAATGACACGGCCCGCCGCATTGGTCTCGAGGCGCCGGAAACCCGGCTCACCGCGCAGCCACGGCTCGGCATGGCGTTCGATGCCAGAGCGCCCTGTACGCATGTCCGGATGCCGGAAGAGGCGGGTGAGCAGCCTGCTTTCCTCTTCCGTCAGGTCTTCGGTCAATCGGGCGAGGTCGTCCTGGCTTGCCTTTGCAACATAGCCCAGAACATGCGCGAAATCCCGGCCACGCGGATAAGAGCGCGTGGCAGCCATATCGACTGTGATGCCGGGGATATCCGTTGCCAGCAGCGACATGCGGGCAAAGTCCTCATAGGTCAGCTCACCCTGAACAATCGTAGACTGGAATGACGCTTGGCCGCGCGCCTGTTGAACAATCCGCTTCTGCGCTTCCGGGGACAAATCAATATGCTTCGCCACTTCCCGGAGCGATGCTTCAAGGTCCGGCGTCTGCTCACGAATTACCGAGACGCGGCCAGCCTGCCGGTGGGAGGCCAGCGGCACCCCGAAACGATCAAGGATATTGCCGCGGCGCGGCGGGGCCAGATCAAGTTTGACACCGTTCTCGTCGGCAATCTCGCGATAGCGCTTCCCTTCCAGCAGCTGAAGCTGCGCGAGACGGGCCACGAGGCCGGAAAATACTACACCGCCAGCCACGCCGGATACCACAGTCCGCCGGTTCAGGCGCTCATCGAATTCCTTCTGAGTGCTCATGTCATGCTCCCGACGAGGGGGCCAATGCGTCGGCCAAGGTCAAAGACCGGCGCGATCAGTATATGCAATATGTAAGTGACCACGAAGGCATTGATCAATGGCGAAAGCTGTACAACGTGATTGCTGTTAAAGCTGGCAAACAGCCAGATCAGCCCAAATGCGGCGGCATAGATGAAGAGCGGTGCGACAGTCGTGATCAGAGGTGATCGTTCCCTGTCGAAAGCCCGGCTGATCATCGCGCTGATACCGAATGCTGACAGATTGATGAAGCCGAAACAGCCAAGCGGCGCATAGGCGCTGACATCCTGTGCCACGCCGACAAGCACCAGCAGGACCATTGGCCGGAACGCCAGGCCACTCCGTCCCCACCCGATTGCAGCAATGAGGCCGGCATACGGCCAGACCAGCTCGGTCCCGAAGAAGGTTTTGGGCGTAAGACCCAGCAGGCCGATCGAGACGATGATGATCGCGCCCACGATCATGCGGCTGGTCTGTCCGGCTTCACTCCAAAGCCGGGTAATGCCTGCGAACCTGTTTTCGCCCCGTTGCCGCGCCATGATCTACGGAGACCCCGGATTTGCGGCAGCAGCAGAGTCTGCTTCTTCGGAGGCGGCCGTTTCGGTTGCATCTGTTGGCTCGTCTACCGGGAAGTCCTCGGGTTTCGGGATCTGCATGCTTGGCATCAGGCGAACAAAGCCGCCGCGAGACCGCGTCATGCCGAAATCAACCCGCTTGTTACCGCCGCGCTTGACGACTTCGCCAACAACGATGCCACGCGGGAAAATGCCGCCCTCACCCGACGACAGGACGCGCTCGCCTAGAATGAACTCGCCGCGTTCGGGCAGGTCTGTCAGCGTGCCGAGGTCGTCGCGGTCGCCATACAGGATCGCCCGCATGCCGCTCGCCTCGCCCATCACGGGCACGCGTGAGTTGAAGTCGGTCACCAGAAGCACACGGGACGAGCGTTCACCCAGCTGGACCACGCGGCCAACGAGCCCGCCTTCATTCTCGGCATAGGCTCCGTCCTCGACGCCTTGCAAGCTGCCAGCATTCACCAGGATAGCCTCACGGAACGGACCATTGGTTTCGGAGGTAATGCGCGCCGTGACACCTCGCACTGGCGGTTCTCCCATGATGTTGAGCATGTCTTCATAAGTCTCGAGCCGCGACGCCATGGAGATCGCGACAGAGCGATAGCGTGTCAGCTCACGGACTTCGGCTTCGAGTTCACGAATTTTCTCGTCGCGCGCCGCCTTACCGGTGATCTGGTCCCAGAGGCCGGGACGCGCGGAACTGGCGAGCTGGTCAGCGGCGGCTGTGCGCGCCGGATCGATCATGGCGCGAAGCCGCGGTGATGTCTGCAGGAGCAGGACGCCAAAAAGGCCCGCCAAGGCAATAAAAAGGGCATATCGCCTCAATGGGCGCCCTTTTAGTCGCTTTCCTCGCATACGGGCCATGGACGTCCCTTCTGGCCTCCGACCACTCCTGATAATCCTGAGGCGAACCGCCGGTTCGCGCAACCATCATTTCTCTGACGCTGCACTCAGACTTCAGGCGACAACACATTCTTCATGCGCACGAGATTTTCGAGCACATAACCGCAACCGTTTGCCACGCATTTCAGTGGATCGTCAGCAATCATGACCGGTAGCTGGGCCTGCTCGCGAATGACCGTATCAAGATTGCGCAGCAAGGCACCGCCGCCCGTCAGCACGATCCCACGGTCGACAATATCCGCCGCCAGCTCCGGTGCCATCGCTTCGAGTGCCAGCTTGATCGCCTCGACAATCTCACCGACAGGGTCCGCAAGGGCTTCGGCCATCATGGCTTCGTTAACTTCGACTTCGTTTGGCACACCATCAGTTGTGCCGCGACCGCGCACGGTAACCGTCAGGCCTTCGCCGCTTTCGGGCGCCCGCGCAGAACCGATTTCCTTCTTGATACGCTCAGCCGACATCTCACCGATCATGATCTGCTTGGCCTTGCGCAGATAGTTCATGATGGCCTGGTCCATCTTGTCGCCGCCAACGCGGACTGAACGTGAATAGACAATGCCCCCCAGCGAAAGCACCGCAACCTCGGTCGTGCCGCCACCAATATCGACAACCATGGAGCCTGCAGGCTCTTCGATCGGGAGACCTGCGCCGATTGCGGCCGCCATGGGCTCCTCGATCAACTGGACGTCACGCGCACCCGCAGCGAGGGCGGACTGGTGAATAGCCCGGCGTTCAACATTCGTGGCAGAGCTTGGCACACAGATGATGATCAGCGGCGAAACAAAGGCGCGGCGATTGTGCACTTTCCGGATGAAGTGCTTGATCATTTCCTCGGCGACTTCGAAATCGGCGATCACACCGTCGCGCATGGGCCGGATGGCTTCCATGTTGAGCGGGGTCTTACCAAGCATCTGCTTGGCCTGATTGCCGACGGCATAGACGACCTTACGGCCGCCCTGGTTCATATACGCGACCACTGACGGCTCATCGAGCTTGATGCCCTGACCCTTTACATAGACGAGCGTGTTCGCTGTCCCGAGGTCAATGGCCATGTCCGTGGAAAGCATGCCGAGAAGGCTACCGATCATTTGCTACGTCACTTTTCTTGTGGCGCAGCAAAGCGAACTGCTGCGCGCAGGTGTGGAATTATGATCAGCCCTGTAACACCAATGCCGTTTCCACTCCATTAACGCAAGAGCAATACTGTTGCCAGTCGGTACGGTCCGTACATTACCGGCAATCCCCAATGAGTAAGGGCAATCCAGCCAATATTGGAGATCGCCCTCATTTCGTTTCGAAGACGAAACGTACATCATTTTTGTGACGCGATTCACTTCACGTAAACGAAATGCCTAATTCGACCCGCTCGCATTAGGCGCGGCACCAGAGGCGAAAGTTGACGCATCGGCTTTCGCACGGGCAAGCGCTTTGCGTACATCAGCAAGCTCGTCCTCAGCCTTGCGTTCCTGGCGCTCAGCCTTCTTCAGCCGATCGTCCGCACGTTCAGCACGCTGGCGCGCGTCTTTTTTATCCTTGCGCGCCTCAGCGAGCGCCCGGTCAGCCTTTTCGACCCGGGCTTCCAGCGTGGCCAACCTTGCATCGGCGGCTTCTGCAGTCAGCACGGTCGCAGGCGCACTCGCGCAGCCAACGGCGACGGACCCCAGCAGGAAAACGAGCGAGACAGACAGGACTTTCTTCATTTTTTTCTCCCAGCTTTCCAGGCCCCACAGGCCTGAGAGCGCGGGCTTATCAGGCAGATCCGCGAATAAATAAAATAGATTTTATTGATGGGAAAAATTGGCCGGATCAGGCGATCCGGCCCTCTGTAATGCCTAGGCCGCAAGCCGCTTCAGGCGCCGCGCTTCCAGCTTGTTCAGCGCATGAATATACGCTTTGGCACTTGCGACAAGTGTGTCCGGATCCGATGCCCGTCCAACCGACATGATCCCCTCGCCTTTCAGCCTGACACTGACCTCAGCCTGCGCATCAGTGCCGCCCGTGACGGCATGCACCTGGAAAAGGTCAAGCTTGCCATCATGACTGACAATCTGGCGGATCGCATTGAAGACCGCATCAACCGGGCCATTGCCCTCGCAACTTGCAGAACACTCTTCGCCGTCAACGATAACGGTCAGGTCTGCTGTTTGCGGCCCGTCTGACCCGGCAATCACCCGCAGCCGCTTGAACGCCACGCGTTCGCCCATTGCAGAGAGCTGGTCGTCGACCAGGGCCAGTATATCATCGTCGAAGACATGCTTCTTCTTGTCCGCAAGGTCCTTGAAGCGGCGAAACGCTTCGTTCAGCGAATCCTTGTCGAGTTCATAGCCAAGAGATTTCAGCTTGTCGCGAAACGCATTGCGGCCCGACAGCTTGCCCATCACGAGCGAGCTTTTCGAGACGCCAACATCCTCCGGCTTCATGATCTCGTAGGTTTCGGTGTTCTTGAGCATTCCATCCTGGTGGATGCCGCTTTCATGCGCGAAGGCGTTCTTGCCGACGATGGCCTTGTTGTATTGCACCGGGAAACCGGTGATCCGGCTGACCATCTGGCTCGCACGTGCAAGGCGCGTGGAATCGACACCCGTCACGAATGGCAGGCTGTCGCCGCGCACCTTGAACGCCATGACCACTTCTTCAAGCGACGCATTGCCCGCCCGCTCGCCGAGGCCATTGATTGTGCATTCGATCTGGCGCGCGCCATTGCTGGCCCCTGCGATGGAGTTGGCGACCGCAAGGCCGAGATCATTGTGACAATGGGTCGACCAGATCACCTTGTCGGCATTGGGGATCGTCTCACGCAGGCTTCGGATCAGCGCGCCATACTCATCGGGATGTGTATAGCCAACCGTATCAGGCACGTTGATCGTCGTCGCCCCGGCGACAATCGCCGCGTCGATACACTTGCACAGGAAATCGAATTCGGTACGGGTCGCATCTTCGGCGCTCCATTCGACGTCATCAACAAGGTTACGCGCCTGCGCGACCGAGCGTCCAACCGCTTCGAGCACCGCGTTCGGTCCCATTTGAAGCTTGTGCTTCATGTGCACGGGGCTGGTGGAAATGAACGTGTGGATGCGCGGGCGGGCCGCCTGGCGTACGGCTTCGCCGCAGCGGTCGATATCACCCGGTGTGGAACGGGCAAGACCGGTAATGACAGAGGACTTTGACCGGCGGGCAATTTCCCGCACGGCCTCGAAATCACCCTGTGACGAGGCCGGGAAGCCAGCTTCGATGATATCGACACCCATTGTCTCAAGCAGATCGGCCAGATCCAGCTTTTCATTATGGGTCATGGATGCGCCGGGTGACTGCTCGCCATCGCGCATCGTTGTGTCGAAAATCAGGATTCTGTCTTTATCGGTGGTGGTCATTGTCTGGCCTGCTGGAAACTTGGAAAACGGGTACGAGCTGTACGTGGCTTGAATGTTCCCCTGGCCAGGCGCCAGACGTCAGTGTCCGGCGGCTACCAGCCAGGGGCTGATAAGCGATAGGTCGGATAGTCTCCGCAGAGGCAAGTTCTTGCGCATGGAGCGACTAATCCGGCTTGTCGCCATTTCTGTCAACCGCCTCAGGCGGCATCGGGGCAATAAATTTGCGAGAGTCCTGTTTTTGTCGCGTATAGAGCCACACACCACCGAAGATAATAGCCGCGACGAGCGCCAGACCGGCTGCAACCATGGGGGACCCCTTCATGGCGGCCACCAGGCTCTGTCCTGCGAAAGTTATCAAAAGGATTTTGGGAATGATTCCGATCGCCATTCCGGCCAGAAAGGCGAGGAAGTTCGCCCGCACGGCACCGAACGCCATATTGACGATCAGTGCCGGGCCCGTCGGCACGTTGCGAACAATCATGCTGGCGGCGAACGCATTGCGACTTACGAAGTCAGTAAAGCGGGCCGTGCGCTTGCCGGAAAACCGGGCAATGGCCGCCTGTCCGCTGAACCGGCCAAGCCAGAAACTGACCGAACCAGATACGAGCGACGCAATCCAGGAATAAAGCGCGCCATTAACCGGGCCGAAAGCGACGACCGCCGCCCCGATCAGGCCGAATTGCGGCAGCCCGACAAGCGCCGCCACGGTGAAAAATGCGATCACGGCCGGCAAGGCCCACGGCGTATCGGCCAGATCCTGCATATGGCCGATAAACGTCTCGAGAGACCCGAGAATACCCGTTTTGCCAAGCAGGAAAAGTGTTATGACGGTCACGCCAAGGGCGAGGCCGAGCCATAGGGCCTTGCGTGTCCTTGCGGCCGGGACCGTATCTTCTGGCGTCGTCATGGACGCTCCTGTCTCTCAGCTCCGCGGCATCGTCAAGCGGTCCATGCACGGGGGCCCCAGTCCGGCAGGTTCGCCGTCTTATTCCGGCTTCTCGAACTTCAACAGGAACTGGTCTGTGGTGCCACGAACCGACGGGTCGAATACGCTTACGGTTAGGTCATCCTGGGTATTTTCGAAGATCTGGCTCTCAGAGACAAAGACAAAACCGGCCTCCATCGCCATGTCCTTGACGATCTGCGGATCAATCCGGTGCGTGTCGCCGCCGGTAGTCGCAGGCGAACCTGCGGGCGCTGAGTGATCGATAATGGTAAAACTTCCGCCCGGCTTCAGCACGCGCATCACTTCCGGAAATGCCGCATCCGGGTCTGTGACAAGCGCCATGCCGCTATCGGGAGTATACCAGAGCTCATGCGGCCCCTGAAACCAGGTCACGGCATCAACTGATGCATCAGCAAGGGTCAGCGCATCAAAATCGGATTTCAGGTATTCGACATTGGAGAGGCCATCGAGGCGCTCAGTGACACTATCACCGAGAAACCCGTCAAACGCCGCCGGGTTCTGCATGTAGACCTTGCCGCCTTCACCGACATAGCTGGAGAAGATCTCGGTGAAATAGCCACTGCCTGCTTCGATTTCCAACAGTGTGTCCCCGGGCATCAGCCCCATGAATTCCAACACTGCCGCTGGGTTGCGCGACGCGTCGCGCTCAACGTCTTCGCCCGGACGATCCGCATTAGTGACCGCCGAATTGATCGCGAGCGACGTATTGGTTTCGCTCGCCGCCGGCGGCTCGGGCACCTGGTCCGGAGTAAGGCCGGCTTCGGGCAGGCCCTTGCTGGTGCAAGAGGCCAGAACGAGCGCAGCGACAAGGCCGCTACCGAGGACATTGCTTCTCATGGGTTTTCTCCAAGTATTAGACAGGCGAACTCTGTTGAACCGGATCAGCGCGGACGGTGCTCTGTGCCTTTGCCGGACGTTATGAAGACGGCCGTGGCCGGGCCTTCGACAACATCCGCCGTATGCCAGACACCAGGATTGTTTATAGCATATTCGCCGGGGCCGATGGTGACCCTGTCCGTTTTGCCGTCGGGGTACTCCTGGATCAGCGTCAGCCTGCCAGACGTGCAAAGAACAAGCTCGTGCCCACGCGGGTGAACTTCCCAGCTGTCCCAGCTCTCATTGAAAGTGTGCATTGAGACGAGCCGTCCCTCGACGCCATCATCCGGGTGCAATTTTCCGTAGTTCTCGTACCATTCCATACCGCCGGTGAATTCTGGCAGGACATGCGCCGTGCCCCCCAGCCCGAGATGCGCAGGCGTCGTCTGCATGTTCAACGGATTAGCCATGATACGTCTCCTTCTGAGATATCCCTTCAGGCGTCCGCGAGCATCGCTTCACTCATTTCCCAGAGCCGGTCTGCCTTGTCTTCGTCGCAAATCCAGGCCCGCGCATGTTGCCAGCGCTGGCTTTTCTCGTCAGCAAGCTGAGCGATGTCGCAATCCTCGCAATATTCACCGCCGCGATCATTGAGCAGGGCTGAAGTCGCTGCCCACACCGCCGTCGACGCGCCTGCTTCGGGTGACTTGAACATCATCTGCACGCGCTCAGGGATCGTGCCATCGGCATTCTTCCAGCCAAGCGCAACCATTTCCTCATCCGGCAAATGGCGCTGCAAAGGGGTAAAAATGCCGCCGGGATGGACCGAGAAAGCCTGCACGCCGTGCGCGCTCCAGCGCCGATTGAGGCCATTTGCAAACAATGCATCCGCCGACTTTGCCTGCCCATAGGCCTGCCACTTGTCATAGTCGTGCTCGTTGAAATGCGGATCATCCCAATGCACGTCCGACATGATATGTGCCGTCGATGAGAGGCTGACGACTCGTGCCTTTCCGGCCCGCTTCAGCGCTGGCTCAAGGCCAAGCGTCAGCGCCATGTGGCCGAGATGATTGATGCCAAACTGCGATTCCCACCCCGGTCCGACCCGGCTCAGGGGACAGGCCATGATGCCTGCATTGTTGATCAGGATATGAAGCGGACGCTCGGAGGCGACATAGTCAGCCGCGAAAGCCCTGACGCTTGCAATATCGCCGAGATCCATCTCGCCAAGCGCAATTTCGTTCGGCAAAACCTCAAGCGCGGCCCTTGCGACGTCGGGGCGCCGGGCAGGCACTGTGACGTGAGCACCGGCCCCCGATAGCGCCCTCACCATCTCAAGCCCGATCCCACTATAACCACCGGTCACGATGGCGTTCATGCCAGTCAGGTCCATGTCTTTGACAATGTCCGCTGCCGGCGTTTTTGCGCCAAATCCTGACCCAACCGGTTTCTGGTCCTTCGCGGCCATGCAACCCTCCCTTATTGTTTTGCGTCTTGTTATGGCGAACAAGGTGGCGCGTACGGTTGCGACTGACAAGCTGCAATCGGGCCATGGCCTGAAAACCGCCTTATTCGTAAGTGTTACTGTATTGCATGAACCGGAGACATGACATGACACCGCGCATCCTACTCATTCTCGTCGCCGCAATCGCAGCCATCGCGCTTGCCCCCACCGCCTCAGCCCAGTTTGGCCGCGAACAGGTTGCCAAACCTGACGCCGACGAACTCTATGCCGATAAAGCCATGAAACAGGGCTGGTACGATGATGCGATCGAGCGCTACGGCGCGACATGCGAAGACAAATCCCGCCAGAAAGCCGTCTGGTCACGCAACTGCCGGAAACTTGCGGATATCTATCGGCGCGGCCTGACCGGCGACCAGGACTATGAGCGCGCCGGCGCACTCTACGATGAAGCCTGCTTTACAGGCCGTGATGCCGATAGCTGCATGCAGCAGGGCCATGTCAGCTTCAAGGGAAATGATGGCAACCAGGATTACACCTATGCCCGCAAACTTTACCGCGAGGCCTGCAATCTCGGCGACCAGACCGGTTGCGCCGGCTATGGCTCAATGCTCTACCGCGGACAGGGCGGCCCCATGGAGCGGGACAAAGGCAAGGAATACATCCAGAACGCCTGCGCATCGGGCGATAGCTGGGCCTGTGAGCGCGCGAGCGGGTTTGGGCTGCCGGACCGGCGCGGTCTTTGAGCCGCCAGAAAGGCTTCAGCGCGCTGACTCTTTCAACGCGTGATATGAGCCGGTCTGTCTCATTCTATAAGACCCTCGGCTTCCGTCTCGATCATGGCGGGCCGACAGCTGGCTTCTCCACGCTCTGGGCCGGCCCAACCGCTCTGAACCTGACCACCGAGGCCGGCGAAACAGGACCGGGCTTCTGGGGCCGCGCCATCTTCGAGGTGGATGATGTTGATGCATTCTACGCAGATATCACCGGAAAGGGCCTCGCTACGGATTTTGAACCACGCGACGCGCCATGGCATGAGCGCTATTTCCACATGAAAGACCCTGATGGGCATGAATTGAGCTTCATGACCCCGATACCGCCTTGAACCTCTCGGCACGCAACGTGTCACAATTATCTCAAATTTTACCGATCCGGTTACAGCGATTTTCGGGTTTTCGCGCTATTGGTTGACGTATGGGAAGAGAATTCCAGCTGCTACAGGCCGACAATGGTGCGGTCATGAGAGCCCTGACCTTTTTCGGGTTCGTGCTTGCAGCCGCCCTGTCCATGTCGACCATATTCGCACTGATCATTACGCGTTTTGCCGGTATTCCAACCGAAGAATCAGCCTTCCTCATGACGACGCTGATGATCGCCTCATGTGTGGCCGGGCCGATGGGAGCTCTCGCCGCACAGAACCAGTACAAGGTCGACCGCTATCACACGACGCTGCATGCCATGGCATCGACCGACCCTCTGACAGGTCTGCTGAACCGCCGGTCGTTCGAAAAACTCGCCAATGAAGAAATCGACCGGATGCGGCGCACCGATCATTGCGCCAGCCTTGCATTCTTCGATCTCGATAATTTCAAGCAGTTCAACGACAAGCATGGTCATGCCTTTGGCGACCGGGTTCTCACCGAGATCGCAAGTATCAGCCATTCGGAGCTGCGCGGACCGTTTGACCGGCTGGGGCGCTGGGGCGGCGAAGAATTCGTGATCCTGATGAGCAATCTGACACCCGAACAGGCCCGGGATGTGTGCGAACGCCTGCGTAAGCGGGTTGAAGGCGCAATCATGTCCTACAAGGACAAGACCGGACAGGTCACAGCAAGCTTCGGGGTCGCGCCGCTGATCGCCGAAGATGGCCTCGCCGCCAGCCTCGAACTCGCCGATGAAATGCTTTACCAGGCAAAGAATACGGGTCGCAACAAGGTCGTCTGCGCCAGTCGCCTGCGCAACGTCGCCTGAGGCAAATTGCGCATAGGCAATTGAGACCCGGCCACCGGCTTCATACATAGACGCGATGATACCGTTTTCCGTACTCGATCTCGCCCCGATTGTTGAAGGCCGCCATGCACGGGATGCCCTTGCCAGCGCCCGCCGCCTTGCCACGCATGCGGACCGGCTTGGCTATAATCGTTACTGGCTCGCCGAGCATCACAACATGCCGGGCATCGCCAGCGCTGCGACATCCGTGATGATCGCCCATGCCGGTCAGGACACACACCGTATCCGGCTTGGGGCTGGCGGTATCATGCTGCCAAACCACGCCCCCCTTGTGATCGCCGAACAGTTCGGCACACTGGATGCGATCTATCCCGGCCGGATTGATCTTGGCCTCGGACGCGCCCCGGGCGGTGACCAGCTCACCGCCCATGCCCTGCGCCGGACACTGGTTGGCGGCGAAGACCGCTTTCCCAAGGAAGTCGTTGAACTGCAGGCCTATCTCGGCCCAGTGGCACCCGGCCAGCGCGTGCAGGCTGTTCCCGGCGGCGGCAGTAATGTGCCGCTGTGGATTCTTGGCTCATCGACTTTTGGTGCACAGCTCGCGGCCCACCTGGGCCTGCCCTACGCCTTCGCTTCTCATTTCGCACCGGCGCAGATGAAGCAGGCCATCTCGATTTACCGGCAGACTTTCCGGCCGTCCGAGCAACTGAAAGCCCCTTATGTCATGCTGGGCTATAACATGATCGCGGCCGACACTGACGAGGAAGCAGACCGCCTTGCCTCTTCACTGCGCCGGACATTCGTCAATCTGAGGCGCGGCTCACCCACCCGTCTCGCGCCGCCCGACCTTGCCTTCGATGCTGAGATACAACCGCATGAACGCACGATGCTGGACCAGATGCTGTCCTGTTCGGCTGTCGGCTCTCCCGAGACCATCAAGGCAACGCTGAAAGCCTTTATCGACGACACCGGCGCCGATGAGCTCATCATGTCAGCGCATATTTATGATGAAACCGCGCGGTTCAGATCGTACGAAATCGCGGCTGAAGTCCGAGAGAGCCTGTCAGAGGCGCGCGCAGCCGGGTAGTCGTCTTCGCCGTCAAATCATCGCTGGCAGAACAGGAGCCAAGCGTTTACACGCCTCGGCTCCATGATCAACCGCCTGCTCGCCATGCCTGTCCTGATAGCCGTTATCGCGATCGCGATGGGGAGCGGCATTGATGCGCTGGTCAAAGGTGTGGCGCCGGGGGCTGGCCTGCATCACCTGCTCGCCTGGCGTTTCCTGTTCGGAGGCGTGATTGCTTTCGCGGTGTTCCGTGCCAAGGGGCGGCCTCGCCCGTCAAACGCCGCCATCCGCTTTCATACGATCCGTGGGCTGCTCCAGCTCTTCTGCGCCTTCACCTTCTTCTATGCGCTGACGCAATTGCGGCTTGCCGAGGCCACTGCGCTTGGTTTCACAGCCGCCCTGCTCGTTGCACCTGTTGCGCGCGTCATGCTGGGTGAGAAGATTAGTCTGGTCGTTGCCGGTGCCACGCTGATCGGATTCTTAGGCGTTATGCTGGCCGTAAGCGGGACAGAACATACGGGTGAGCTTGCCGCGGCTGGCAACCGCACGCTCGGGCTCATCTCGATCTTTGCCTCTACCGTCGGCTACGCCTTTGTTCTTGTCCTGCTCCGGATGCGTGCGACGAAGGAAGACGCAACGACCATCGCCATGTTCACCAACATCGTTCCCGCCATTGCAATGCTGCCGGTCACGTTCGGCCTGTTCGGCTTTCCCGCGCTCGCATCCATCCCACTCTTCCTGGTCCTTGGCGTTCTCGGTTATTCTGTCTGGTTCTTGATGACGCTGGCCTATGCGCGCGCGCCAGCCCAGCGCCTCGCGCCGCTCGAATATACCGCCCTGGTGTGGAGCGCTTTGTTCGGTCTGGCTTTCTTCAATGAACTTCCCGGCTGGAGGCTCTGGGCGGGCGCGGCCGTCATCATCGCCAGCTGCCTGATCGTGGCGTTCGAAAGCAAGTTCAGGACACGCCGGGAAACCGGTTTACCTGCGAGTGACCTGCCCGAATAGGCTCAGGCCCCGCGGCCAATACGGACAGCTTCGCGCGCTTTTTCAGTGATTGCTGCCCAGTCACCCTTCGCCATTTCATCCTTCGTCGCGATCCACGATCCACCAACAGCGATGACGTTTGGCAAAGAAAGATAATCGGCAGCATTCTTCGTGGTGATGCCGCCAGTCGGCATGAAATCCATATGCGGCAGGGGGCCGGCAAGGGATTTCAGGAAGGCCGCGCCGCCAGCCGCTTCGGCGGGGAAGAATTTCATCACACCATAACCTTCATCGAAACGGGCCATCGCTTCGCTCGCCGATGCGACGCCCGGCAGGATGATACCGTCATGATTGCCCAGCGCCTGCAGCAGCAGCGGCGATGTGCCAGGCGTTACGAGAAAATCTGATCCGGCTTTAAGCGCCGCATCGACATCACCTTCGGAAATGATCGTGCCTGCGCCGACGAGCAGGCCCTTCTGCGCCTCGCCCATCACCTGGATGACTTTCAGCGCAGCGGGTGTACGCAGGGTGATTTCAACCGATGTCATGCCGCCTTTGACGAGTGCCTCAGCCAGCGGTTCGGCATGCGCTTCTTCGTAGACGGTAAGAACTGGCACGATAGGAGCCGCTTCAATCGCGGCACGGAAAGCTGTCATCGACTTCATGATGATAGGACCTCGTCAAAATGCAGAGCTGCTGCCCCCACTAGCGCCGCCTCACCGGATAGCAAGAGGCGTATCGGAATAGGCGCCATGTAATCACTCATCGGTCCGCGCTGCAGGAAGCGGTTGATCGCATCAGGTTCCTGCAACCAGTCAGCGAGGCGTTCAGATACGCCCCCCGTGATCACGACACCGCCGCGCGTGCCATTGATCAGGGCAGCATCGCCAAGCGCATACAGGGTGCCACGCGCGCGTATCTCACAGATGTCGAGGCAGATCCTGTCGCCCTCACCCGCGCGCCGCATGATCTCGGCAGGCGGCAATTCCGTCCAGGCCACGCCATCTATCTCGCAGAGCGCCTTGTGTACGGCGTTCAGACCGGACCCGGACAGCACAAGCTCCTTTGAGACGTACCCGTGATTGGCCTGCAGCTTTTCTGTGAGCTTCCATTCGCGCTCATTGGCAGGCGCAAAAGCGGCGTGCCCGCCTTCACCGGTGAGCACTCTCCATCCGGTCGGGCCAACCGGGATAAGGGTTGCTGTGCCGAGACCCGTGCCCGGCCCTGCGACCAGAATCGGGTGGCGGCCATCTTCGTCAGGCTCTCCCTCGCGCAGAACCTTGAAGGCGCTGTCTGGCAGTTCAGGGATGGCGCGCGCCATGGCGGCGTAGTCATTTACCAGCTTTACATGCCGGAACTCACAGGACGTCTCGAGGCGCCGCGCATCAACCATCCAGTCGCGATTGGTCAGCTTGACCCGGCCTTCGTCAACCGGCCCGGCGAGGGCAATGAGGGAGCGGTCGGGTTTCTTGCTGCCGATCTCCTCGCAATAGGCGTTGAGCGAGTCGTCAAACGTCTCGAAATCGTCGCCCGGCATGATCGAAATATCAGAAATGACAGGGTGCCCGGCAAAGCCCCGTCTGGCGATAGCGAAGCGGACATTCGTTCCGCCAATGTCTCCCACGAGAACCGGGTCAGCCATGGCTCAGCCCCCTATTGGCAGGAAGAAATCGAACAGGCTGCCACCCGATTCAGGGCGGCCGGCATTATCGCGGAACGCGCTGAACAACTCACGTCCGAGGCCCTGGCCGCGGATGTTGGGGCGGAACTGCGCAGGCTCGCGCGCCTCGAACACGCTTGGATCGATATCAATATCGAGCCGCCCGGTTTCGGTATTCAGCGTGATGATGTCACCGTCCTCGACACGGGCCAGCGGTCCGCCGCGCGCCGCTTCCGGGCCGACATGGATGGCGGCGGGTATCTTGCCGCTCGCCCCCGACATCCGTCCATCGGTCACGAGGGCAACCCTGAAGCCCTTGTCCTGCAATGCGCCGAGCGCAGGTGAGAGGGCGTGCAGCTCGGGCATGCCATTCGCCGCTGGCCCCTGAAACCGGACGACCGCAACGAAGTCCTTATCCAGCTCACCATTCTTGAAGGCTTCCTTCAGCGCTTCCTGATTATCGAAGACGCGGGCAGGTGCCTTGATAATCCGCCGATCCGGCTTGACCGAGGAGACCTTGATGACCCCTCTCCCAAGCGGACCATCCAGCATACGCAGGCCACCCTCTGGCTGGAACGGATCGGAGGCTGGGCGAACAATTTCGAGGTCGCCGCTTGTCGTCGGCGCATCGCGCCAGGCGATCTTGCCATCCTTCAGCCAGGGCTCTTTGGCATGTTCCGAAATCGGCCCCATCACGCCGCGCGCGTCGCCATTCATCAGGCCCGCTTCCAGCAATTCGCGCATGACGAAACTCATGCCGCCAGCCGCCTGGAAATGGTTCACATCGGCCGGGCCATTTGGATAGATTCGGCACAGCAGCGGCGTCACCGCACTGACATCCTCAAAATCCTCAAGCTCAATCTGGTAGCCTGATGCTGCCGCCATGGCCGGAATATGCAGCGCGTGATTGGTCGAGCCGCCTGTCGCCATCAGGCCAACGAGGGCATTCACCCAGCTGCGGGCGTCGATCATTTCGCCCATCGGCGTGTAGTCGCGCTTTACGGTCAGCTCGACAACGCGGGCAATCGCAGCCCGGGTCAGGGCTTCCCGCAGCGGTGTGCCGGGATTTTCGAACGCAGCGCCCGGCACATGCAGGCCCATCACTTCCATCAACATCTGGTTGGAATTGGCTGTGCCATAAAACGTACAGGTGCCGGGGCTGTGATAGCTTTCCGACTCTGCCTTCAACAGGGCATCGCGGCCGACTTTTCCAAGCGCGTATTCCTGCCGGATGCGTTGCTTCTCCGGGTTTGGCAGCCCGGAGGGCATTGGTCCGGCCGGCACAAAGACAGACGGCAACCAGCCAAAGCGCAGCGCGGCAATCATCAGGCCCGGAACGATTTTGTCACACACGCCCAGGTGGAGGGCTCCGTCGAACATGTCATGGCTCAGTGACACGGCAGAAGCCAGCGCGATGACATCGCGTGAAAAGAGCGACAGCTCCATGCCTTCCTGGCCCTGCGTGACCCCGTCGCACATGGCCGGCACGCCGCCTGCGATCTGCGCGGTCGCGCCTGATCTGCGGGCTTCATCGCGAAGGATTTCAGGGAAATGCTCGAACGGCGCGTGCGCTGACAGCATGTCATTATAGGAGGTCACAACACCAATATTCGGCCAGCTCGCGCCGAGCAGTTGCGTCTTGTCGATCACAGCGCAGCCCGCCGAGGCATGCGCGATGTTGCCGTCTGCAAGTTTTTCCCGCGCGAACCCGTCAGGTTTGCGGCCGCGGATCAGCTCAAGGTAAGCCGCGCGAGTGTCCTTGGAGCGAGCTTCAATCCGCTCGGTGACCTCTTTCAGCTTGGGATGCAGATCTGTCATTTGCCATTGCTCCACCAGTCTCGACCATCTTCGCGCAGCAACATCCGCGCTTCGACCGGACCGTCTTCAAGGCCTGCGGAATAGGTGTGCATCGGGACTTTCGCTTCGCCCCAAGCGTCGAGCAGGCCATCGACCCATTCCCAGGCCTCTTCCACTTCCTCGCGGCGCATGAAGAGAGCGAGGTTGCCGCGCACGACATCCATCAGCAGCCGCTCATAGGCGTCGGGATAACGAACCTGGAAGGATTCCGCATAAGAGAGGTTCAGCGGCAATGACTGGACACGCAGTCCGCCCGGGCCGGGTTCCTTGATCTGGACGTAAAGCTGTACGCCTTCATCAGGCTGGAGACGTATGATCAGCCGGTTGGAGTGGGCCTGCTCCTCGCCGAACATGGCGTGCGGTGCCTCGCGGAACTGAACAACGATTTCAGAATGGCGTGCACGCATCCGCTTGCCGGTTCGAAGATAGAAAGGCACACGCGCCCAGCGCCAGTTATCCACCCAGGCCTTGATTGAGACGAAGGTTTCAGTGCCGCTCTCGCCGTCTTCGAGTTCTTGCAGGTAACCCTTGGTTTTCTTGCCGTCGACCGTGCCCTCACCATATTGCGCGCGCACTGTCTCCCTTGCAGCGCATTTTGGCGTCACCGGCCGCAGCGCGTTCAGGACCTTGATTTTCTCAGTCCGGATCTCGTCGGCCTCAATCGAATTGGGCGGCTCCATTGCAATCAGGCAAAGCAGTTGCAGCAGGTGGTTCTGCACCATGTCACGCACCGCCCCCGCGCTATCGTAATAGCCCGCCCGATCACCCACGCCGACGCTTTCAGCGACCGTGATCTGGATATGGTCGATGGCTGTACGGTTCCAGATCGGCTCGAAAAGCGTATTGCCAAAACGCAGGACCAGCAGATTCTGGACGGTTTCCTTGCCGAGATAATGGTCGATCCGGTAAATCCGGTCTTCGCTGAACACGGCGCCGACGCCTGCATTGATGGCTTTTGCAGACTCAAGGTCAGTGCCAATCGGTTTTTCAAGCACAACCCGTGCATCGCCGCCCGCCAGACCAGCCTTGCCCAGTGCTTCGCAGATTGGAACGTAGATTTTCGGCGTCACTGCGAGATAGAAGATCGTAGCTCGCCCATCCCCGCCAAGCTTGCCTTTCAGCGTATCCCACTCGGCTTTTGGGTCGGTCGCATCCATGCCGACATAGGTCAGCAGTTTCTCGAACGGCTTCCATTCAGCCTCATCAAACGTGTCACCCGCAAATTTCTTGCAGGCCTCAAACGCGAAATCCCTGAACGCCTTGTCGCTCATCTCCGAGCGGGAAACACCGACGAGCCGGGAATCTTCCGGGATCTGGCCATCAAGGAAACGGTGGTAAAGGGCCGGCAGGAGCTTACGTTGCGAAAGATCGCCCGTGCCGCCAAAAATAACGATATCGAAAGTATCGACAGGAATGAATTTGGCCATGTGCCCCAGTCTTTATGGACGCCCCCGGCCCTGTCAAAGACAAGTCCCGGACGCAGCGTCAATCTCCTTTGATCTGCCTGCATATCGGGCAAACCGCGTCTCGTCCTCCAGCCGCAAAATTGCAAATTTTTGCATTAAGTTTGCATAACTTTGCGTCAATTTTCCTGTTTAAGAACAGGTTCAGGAACACGTTGGCGCCAGCTTCTTTGCAGAGGCTGACAGGATCACGGGCATATTCTGTTTAGCGCTACCAGTCCAGCCCGTTGCATTAAGTTGGGCCGCATCACCCTTCACGGTCAGACGCCCGTTCAGTTCTCCGTCCGGGCCTCCGGCACAACGCAGCGTGAAATGATACCCGTCCGCCTGCTGTGCACCATCTGTCACCCGGCAGGCGTCGTTGATATCGTTAAGCAGCGCCTCATAAGACGTGTTCGCCATATCGCTATCGACGCAATGGGTGCCGATATCCTGTACCGGGAACGGGCCGAGCGCCGCATTGGCCTCGTAGGACCACAGACCCGGCGTCACGTCGCCTTCGGCAAGCGCCGTCAATGGCAATGCCAGGAGACAGCAGGAAACGAGTGTCAGGCGGTGCATCATGAAGAAGTCCTTTGGGCTGGTCCGGTTCTGGTGAAGATGGCGAACAGGGGCCTGCTCTCCAACACAATGCTTTTTAATCTCACATTCAGGCCGGATTCAGGCAGGCCTGCGATCGAGGGCGGTAACCGTTTGGTCAAGAAATACGACGATGGTCTGTAGAGCCTTATCGGCATTGGAGGAGACGTTTCATGTTCAAGATAATGAAGACCAGCCTGTTAGTCGCGGGCATTGCGGCGATGAGCGCCCTGCCCGCCGCGGCCCAGTTCGCCATCGGCGCTGGCGGCGGCACGACTGGCGGCACGCTGGAAGCCCAGGTCAGGATCACTGATTTCATCGGTCTTCGCGCCAATGGCAACTACCTGAAATTCGATCTCGATGAAACGTATGACGATATCGACTACACAGCCGATCTCGACCTCAACTCGATCGGTGCCTTCGTTGACCTGCGCCCGTTCAGCAACAGCTTCCTGATCACAGGCGGCGCCTATCTGGGTGACAAGAAAATCGATGGCAACGCCATGCCGAACGGCCCGGTGGAAATTGGCAACCAGACTTTCACGCCCGACCAGATCGGCACGCTGAACCTTGCCGCCACGGCTGATGACGTTGCCCCTTTCCTTGGACTTGGCTTCGACTCCACCTTTCAGGGCGAAGGCCATTGGGGTTTCAAGCTCATCGCCGGCGCCATGTTCTCAGGAACGCCGGAAGTCAGTCTGACTTCGACAGGCGGTACGCTCTCCGACGACCCGAACTTTCAGGCCGAACTCGAAAATGAACGCCAGAACCTGCAGGATGATGTCGACGATTTCGAGGTTTATCCCGTCTTGCAACTCGGCCTGACCTACCGCTTCTAGGCTGCAACAAACTCTACAGAACGCGCAATCCCGCAGCGGCCACGCCCTGCGGGATTGTCTTATCTGACGGGCCTGCCAGCAGGCCCGGTAACCAGTTATTCACAAATTTCCCAGAGGTTAACGGCTGAACATGTCGCTGCGTTAGGGGCCGCACTCATGCCGAACTTCATCAGAATGATGACAATCACTGCTGGGCTAATAGTCGTGGCCGCGACAAGCGCAGCTCAGAGCGCCCCATCTGCCAAGGCAGACCTGATGCGGGGCGTCATTGAACGACAGGTCAGCCTCAATTCCTATGTGCAGGTGCGCGCCAGCTCCGAAGTCATTGGCCTCAAAGGCCTTGAGCCAGCCACTGGCAATGGCGCAGACGCCGGAATGGAGTTTGAAAACCTCGGCACATTCGTGGATGTCCGGCCTTTCCAGAACCGGATCGTGATTTCCGGCGGTGTCTATACAGGCGACCGGTCACGCATCGACACTGCTACGCCCTCATCTGCTGGCATGAGTGATGCAGGCGCGACTCTGCAGCCTGCCGGTGCCCTGAAGCTCGCCGTGACAGGCGACGATTTCGCACCCTTTGTCGGCCTTGGATATGATTCTACTTATGACAGCGACCGGCGCTGGGGCGTCAAGCTATCGGCCGGCGCGCTGCTGTCCGGGTCGCCCGAAGTCGCCATGACCTCACGCAACGGACCGTTGTCTGGGGATGCAATCTTCCGCGACCAGCTTGAGAAGGAACGCCAGCGCTTCGATGAAGACACCACCAGGCAAGGCGTACATCCGGTCGTCCAGCTCGGCCTGTCTTACCGCTTCTAAGCCGCGCCCAGCGCCCTAAAGCGACTTTCCCATTCGCACCACAGGTATGCGAAGGCCGTTGACTGGCGGCGCCAGGGTTTCCTCGATCACCGCATAGCCGCATGCCTTGTAAAGCGCGATGCCGGCAACGGTCGCGCCGAGCTCGACGCGGTCGAATCCTTCCTTACGCGCCGCTGTTTCTCCAAGTGACAGGATCAGCCGGCCGATCCCGCGGCGGACAAAATCCGGGTGGGTATACATGGCGCGCACCCGCGCAGCATCGCGGCCCGGCACCAGCAGATTCTCATCGCGCAGTGGTGTTGAATGATCTCCGCCATAGAGCGTCGCCCGACGGCTCCAGCCGCCGCATCCGGCGACAGCTCCGGACGTCTCGTCGATGACCATGAAATAGGTGCGGTCCTTCACCAGCTGCGTATCGACGCCCATCGACCCCCTGCTCGCTTCGATCTCGGCCGGATTGAGAAAGGGCTTCTGCAACTCCGATATGGCGAGATCCATCACCTCCCGCAGGGCAGGCAGGTCACGCTCTGTCGCGAGACGGTGACTGAAATCGGGGATCTGAGGCGGCATGGTTCATCCTTCTTTGGCCCTCTGATCCGGCGCGAAGCCGAGCACAAAGTCGATGACTTTCTGTGACGGCATCTCGCAAGGCTTCAGGCGTGCCTCGCCTGCGATCACATAGAGGTTGAAGCTGACATGATCTGCATCGCCCAGGGCTTCGCCATAGAGCTTGACGCGCCGGCCATCGGCTGACCGGTTCAGCGTAACGCCCCAGCGCTGGCCGCAATAGTCGCCCTGGCTGTAGCCGCTTGGCAGCCCAGCCAGGGCGTTCAGGAATCTGTCGAACCCGTCGATCAGTTGCGGGACTTGTCGACCAGGCGGTCATTCTGCGCCCAGTGCATCATGCCGCGCAGTTTCTCGCCGACTTCCTCGATCTGGTGATCGTTCATCCGGGCCCGCTTGGCGTGGAAGCCCGGCGCGCCGGCCTGGTTTTCCAGCACCCAGTTGCGCGCGAAGGTTCCGTCCTGGATGTCGGTCAGGATCTTCTTCATCTCCGCCTTGGTCTTCGAGGTCACCACGCGCGGGCCGGAGACATATTCGCCGTACTCGGCGGTGTTGGAGATCGAGTAGTTCATGTTGGCGATGCCGCCTTCATAGATCAGGTCGACGATCAGCTTGGTCTCGTGGAGGCACTCGAAATACGCCATTTCCGGCGCATAGCCAGCTTCAACCAGCGTTTCGAACCCGGCCTTGATCAGCTCGACGATCCCACCGCAGAGCACGGCCTGCTCACCGAACAAATCGGTCTCTGTCTCTTCGCGGAACGATGTCTCGATGACACCGGCGCGGGTGTTGCCGATGGCCTTGGAATAGGACAGCGCAATATCTTTCGCGCTGCCTGTCGCATCCTGATGGATGGCGACGAGGCCCGGCAGGCCGAAGCCGCGCTGGTACTGATCGCGCAGCGTGTGGCCCGGGCCTTTTGGCGCCGAAAGGGACACATCAACGCCTTCCGGCGGACGGATAAGGTTGTAGTGAATGTTGAAGCCATGGCCGAACATGATGTGCTGACCGGGGCGGACATGCGGTTCGATTTCATTCGCCCAGAGCACGGATTGCTTCTCGTCGGGGATTAGGATCATCACCACATCGGCCCATTTGGTCGCTTTAGCAGGCGTCATCACCGTCAGGCCTTCAGCCTCACACTTCTTGCGCGAGCTGGAATTCTCCTGAAGGCCGACGACAACCTCTTTGACGCCGCTATCACGCGCGTTCAGAACATGCGCATGGCCCTGGCTACCATAGCCGATAACAGCAACTTTTTTCTTCTGGATGAGACCGAGGTCCGCATCCTGTTCGTAATAGACTTTCACTTCTTGCTACTCCTTGGTGTTTCTGGGATTTCAGTGTTTTCTCTTAGCGCCTTTAGCCGGCGTCCTTGCCGCGCCGGATGGACAGCACGCCTGTGCGGCTGACTTCGGCGAGACCGAGCGGTTCCATAAGGTCGGTGAACTGATCGATCTTGTCGGACGCGCCGGTAATCTCGAAAATGAAGCTCTCATTCGTCGTGTCGATGACGCGAGCTCGGAAGATCTCCGCAATGCGCAGCGCTTCAACCCGCTTCTCGCCCGTCCCGGCAACCTTGACCAGAGCCAGCTCACGCTCGATGCCGCGCTTGGACTTGGTGATATCGACCACATTGGCGACCGGCACGAGCCGCAGCAGCTGCGCCTCGATCTGTTCCAACATGTGATTTGTGCCGGTGGTGACGATCGTGATGCGCGAGCGATGCTTGCCACGGTCCACTTCGGCGACCGTCAGGCTCTCGATATTATAACCCCGCGCAGAGAACAGCCCGACCACACGGCCCAGTACGCCCGGCTCATTGTCGACGAGCACGGCGAGCGTGCGACGCTCTTCGACCTCTTCGGCATGGTCCATGTCATAGGCACTGGCGGGGATGGGCTCTTTCGTCATGCGGCGGCCTCCTGTTCGGCTTCTTCCTTGCGTTCAAAGTCCAGCTGTGGGCGGCGCGCCTTCAGGCGATTGCGGATCGACCCGGCTGTACGCAGCGCATCCTCGCGATGCTGGCGGCGTTGTTTGTCATAGCGCCCGACGATCATGTCGCGGCGCCGCGGATCAGTATGCGCCTGCAGTTCGGACACCAGCAGCCGGCGGCATTCTTCAAAGAAGGCAGCGGTGTTCTCACCGGTCGGACCGGCTTCGCGGGTCATCACTTCAAGTTCGTAATAGGAAAAGACCAGCGCATCGAGAATCGGGGGCCGCGTGCCGCGATAGGCGCCTTCTTTCTCGGCTCCCTTCTTCTGCGGATCAATATTCGGAAAGAACAGTCGCCCGCGCTCAATCAGCGATGAGAGCTGCATCAGCAGGTTCACCTTGTTCTGCTGGAAAGACTGGTCATTGGCCTGGGCCCGGCGCGTTCTTGCGAACATTGCCATGCGCCCCAGAAGATCAATCGACGCATTCCCCCAGTCCAGGCTTGCCCCATCGACATGCATCCGCAGCGTTTCAACGCGGATCTTTTCCTGGCGGCGGGTCTCAAGGTGGGACGCAATCGCCCCCAGCAGGGCGAACACCGCCGACGCAATCGTCACGATGAGGCCGACATTACCTGACAAGGTTTCGAATAGGTTGCTGTTGTCCATGACCGGTTTTCCTGAAGCAAGCTGTTGTCAGACCAGCTTACGGCCTTCCGCGTCGATTTCATCCCCGGAAATGCTGCCCAGAATCATCTCGTTGTGCGCGGCACCCGAGGGGATCATCGGCAGGCAGTTCTCAGCTTTCGTCACGAGGCAGTCGAAAATGACCGGACCCGGATGATCGATCATTTCCATGATCTTCGCATCGAGTTCTGCCGGATCTGAGCACTGGATACCGTGCGCGCCATAGGCTTCGGCCAGTTTCACAAAATCTGGCAGGCTTTCCGAATAGGAGTGCGAATAGCGCTCACCATGAAGCAATTCCTGCCACTGGCGGACCATGCCCATCCACTCATTATTGAGGATGAAGACCTTCACCGGCAGTTTGTGCTGCACCGCCGTCGACACTTCCTGCATCACCATCTGGACCGAGGCTTCCCCGGCAATGTCGATGACAAGACTGTCTGGATGCGCGGCCTGGATACCGACAGCTGCCGGCAGGCCATAGCCCATCGTACCGAGACCACCGGACGTCATCCAGCGATGCGGTTCTTCGAAATGATAGTGCTGCGCGGCCCACATCTGGTGCTGGCCGACCTCTGTCGAGATATAGGTGTCGCGATCCTTGGTCAGCTCATAAAGCCGTTCGACAGCATATTGCGGACGGATCGAACCTTCATTCGCCGGATAGGCAAAACAGTCCACGGCGCGCCATTTTTCGATCTGTTCTTTCCAGTCGGTCAGGTCAGCTGCGTCGCCCTTCATCCGGCGCCATCCGTCCAGCAGCGCCTCGAGCGCCAGCTTGCAGTCGGCGATGACAGGCACATCGACGCGAATGATCTTGTTGATCGAAGACGGATCGATGTCGATGTGCACCTTCTTCGAGCCTGGCGAGAAGGCAGAAACCTTGCCGGTAACCCGGTCATCGAAACGGGCACCTACACAGATCATCAGGTCGCAGTCATGCATGGCGTGATTGGCTTCATAAGCGCCGTGCATCCCGACCATACCCAGCCAGTCAGGATGGCTCGCCGGGAATGCGCCAAGCCCCATCAGCGTGGATGTCACCGGAAAACCGGTCGCCGCCTGCAGTTCTCGCAGCAGTCTGGACGCTTCGGTGCCTGAATTTATCACGCCGCCGCCCGTATAGAAGACGGGCCGGCGGGCTGCACGCATCAGCTCAAGCGTATCGCGGATCGCGTGTTCGCTCGGTTCTGTCTTTGGCTGGTAAGTCGGTTTGTAGACGCCTTCCTTGCCGATATAGGTGCCGGTCGCGAACTGGATGTCTTTGGGGATGTCGATGACAACCGGGCCGGGCCGGCCAGAGGTCGCGATCAGGAAAGCCTCATGAATTACGCGGGCGAGGTCGTCTACGTCCGTCACGAGGTAATTATGCTTGGCACAGCAACGCGTGATACCAACCGTATCGCACTCCTGGAAGGCATCAGTGCCGATCAGGTGGCTTGGCACCTGACCCGTGAGCACGACCATCGGGATGGAGTCCATCATCGCATCCGTGATCGGTGTAACCATGTTCGTCGCGCCGGGGCCTGACGTCACCAGGGCAACGCCGCATTTGCCTGTCGAACGGGCATATCCCTCGGCCGCATGTCCGGCGCCCTGTTCATGGCGCACCAGGATGTGGCGAATGGAATTTTCCGAATAGAGCGCATCGTAAATCGGCAGGACGGCGCCGCCCGGATAGCCGAACATCGTGTCGACCCCCTGCTCCTTGAGCGCCGTAATGACGATCTCAGCGCCAGTCATCGTGCGGGCTTTCGTCTTCGTGTCGCTGAGGGCTTGGGTGTCCATGGCAGTGCTCATTCGGGTTTGGCTTCAGTTTTTTTGCGGCCTGATAAAGAAAAAGGGCCTCAGTTGAGACCCTCCCATACGCACCCGCGCCGACATTTGCATGTCAGTCACGGGTTACAAAATTACGACGACCTTCTGCTTACGCAAGGCTGTTTCCTCCAAATCGCATCTGGGGCATAACCTGCCTCAAGCTAGCGGTCAACCTCCTTGTAAAGGGCAGAAACCACCCGCATTCGCGCGTTCAGGTCTTCTGACGGAATACGCGGCCAGAACGGGAATTGCCGGCCAATCCAGGTGAACTGCCGCTTGGCATAGCGTCTCGTATCACGCTTGGCATTCTCGGCGGCCGTGCCAGAATCTATCTGACCGCGGATGAACGCTGACAGCCACGGCATGCCATGCGCCTTCATCGCAGGAAGCTCAGGGTCGATATCAAGCCGCACCAGCTCCCTCGCCTCCTCCATCGCCCCTTCCATCAGCATGCCTTCAAAGCGCTTGTCGATGCGCGAATAAAGCCGCGCTCTTGGCGGGGTCAGCGCAATGCTCATCCATTCATTCTCGTTGAGCACCGGCTTGGACCGGGCATCCTGAAAACTCGTCAGCGCCTTGCCCGTGGCCAGCCACACTTCATAAGCACGCATCAGCCGCTGGCGGTCATTATCCTCGATGCGGGTGGCCGCATCCGGGTCTACAGATTGCAGCCGGATCTTGAGACCACGCACGCCATCGGCCTTGTAGATCTCCAGGACTTCGTGGCGCACATCCTCCGGCACGGGCGGGATATCCGACAGCCCCTCGGTCAGGGCCAGCAGGTAAAGTCCCGTGCCGCCAACAACAACGGCAGTCTTGTCGCGCTTCTGGATATCCTCGATCACCGGACGGACCTGTTCCAGCCACTGGCCAGTCGAGAAGCGCTCACCAGATGCGACATGGCCGAACAGATGGTGTGGTATGCCATCCATCTCCGCCTCGTCGGGGCGGGCGGAAATGACTTTCAGTTCCCGATAGACCTGCATGGAGTCCGCGTTGACGATCTCCCCATTCAGCTTGCGCGCCACCTCGATAGAGAGCTGGGTCTTGCCGCTTGCAGTCGGACCATGGATGAGGATTGCAGGTTTCATCCTATAGGAGTTAAGGAGTTTAAAGCCTCCCGTTAAGTAAGGACCGCTGGATATGGACAAAAAAACCACAGATTACAGTCACGTTGCGGTCGTTGTTGCCCCTGCTGTGCAAAATCTGCAGCCAATTGGCGATGCGCTGGAAGCCTGCCTTGCCGAAGCCGGCGTCTCACAGTCCGGCCCGGTGAAGCTTCTCAGTGGCGACGGCCACTTCACAGCGATCGAGCAAGCCTTCAATGCCGACGACCTCGCCGACCTGCGCAAATTCCTGGAGGCCGCATTTGCCAGAAAGGCCGACATCTGCCTCACACCCACAGGTAATCGCCGCAAGAAGCTGCTGATCTCGGACATGGACTCCACCATCATTGGCCAGGAATGCCTCGACGAACTGGCTGATTTTGCGGGCCTGAAAGCCGAGATTTCCGCCATCACAGAACGCGCCATGGCTGGTGAACTCAATTTCGAAGCCGCCCTGCGAGAACGGGTCAGCATGCTGAAGGGTCTCGACATCAAGACGCTCGAGACCTGCTATCATGAACGCATTACGCTAATGCCCGGCGCACAGACGCTCGTGGCGACGATGAAGGCGGACGGCGCCCGCTGCGTGCTGGTTTCAGGCGGCTTCACCTATTTCACATCGCGCATCGCGGAGGCAGCCGGCTTCCATACCCATCAGGGCAACACGCTGCTCGATGACGGAAAGGTGCTGACCGGCAAGGTCGGCGAGCCCATTCTCGGGCGTGAAGCCAAACTTGAAGCGCTCACCACCGAAGCGACCGCCCTCGGCATAGAGCCGGCTCAAACCCTCGCCATGGGTGACGGCGCGAATGATCTCGCCATGATTGAAGCGGCCGGCCTCGGTATCGCCTACCGGGCCAAACCGGTTGTGACAGCCGCATCCGATGCAGGCATATCAGTCACCGACCTCACCGCGGCGCTCTATTTCCAGGGCTATTCAGACAGCGAAATTGTCTGGAAACATTAACCGCGCAGGAACAGCACATATCCCATCTCCGACGCGCTTTTGGTAAGTTCGGTATTCACCCAGGCGATGACGTCTACGAAGGGTCGGGAACGAAAAGGCCAATGTGTAAGTCCCGTGCCAATCAAAGCGTCATCCTCAAGGGCCTCGACCTTCTCGACCCACTGCGCATGCAGAGTGGACACCTCAAAACGCACACTCTCTGCCGTCCCGGGCCAAAGCACCTGCTCGCGGGTCAATGACGCATCCCCGAAACTGTGATCGATCACCATCGACCACCAGAAAATCAGGTGCCAGCTTTGCCAGGCAAGGCTTGGCGGGCCGATGTCATAACCTTCGGTTTTCGGCCAGTCGGCACGCCACTGTCTTCGGTCCTCGTCCTGATACACATGCAGGCCCCGGTCACGTCCGGGGCGCCACAGGCAGGCTTCCGTCGTCAGCGCCGCGAGGTGATGGGATAAAAGTCGCCACGCCATGTCGTGCTGTCTGAGAAGCGTGGCCCTGATCGAAGTATCCATACCGCCATGGCATAGCCGCTTCCCCAAGCCGGACCAAGTGGGTGGCTATTGCCTCACCGGGCAGACTTGTAGCGCTCCGGATGCGCGGGAAACACACCAATGATCTTCAGCGAAGTCGAAAAGAAACCGAGCTCCTCCAGCGCCAGCTGGACCGAGCGTTCATCCGGATGGCCTTCAATCTCGGCATAGAATTGCGTCGCCGTGAATGAGCCTTCGATCTGGTAGCTCTCCAGCTTCGTCATGTTGACGCTGTTTGTCGCGAACCCGCCCATCGCCTTGTAGAGCGCGGCAGGGATGTTGCGCACCTGGAACAGGAAAGCCGTGACTGTTCGTCCGTCTTCGTGGTCGTGCTCGACCGGTTCGGGCGACATGATGACGAAGCGCGTGGTATTGTGATCTGCGTCTTCGATATTCCGCGCGAGGATGTCGAGGCCGTAAACCTCTGCTGCCAGTTCCGGCGCAATTGCTGCGACCGAGGCATCGCCCGTTTCCGCAACGATGCGGGCTGCGCCCGCCGTGTCGGCAGCGATAATGGCTTCAATACCCTGTTCCCGCAGGAAGCGGCGGCACTGGCCAAGCGCCATGATATGCGAATGGGCCTGGCGTATATCCCCGATGCTGGCCCCTTTCAGCGCCATCAGCTGGAAGCGTATCGGCATGAAGTGTTCGGCGATGATATGCAGCTGCGTGCCCGGCAGGAGGTGATGAATGTCACCGACGCGGCCAGCTATCGTATTCTCCACAGGGATCATGGCGAGGTCCGCGTCACCGCGCTCGACAATGGCCAGCGTGTCTTCGAATGTCTTGCAGGCGACGGGCTCCATGCCGGGATAGGTCTCCCGGCAAGCAATATGGGAATTGGCACCGGGTTCGCCCTGATAGGCAATCCGCCCTGTCTTGCTGTCGCTCATCTTCCACATCCTGTCTGGCGCACCGGTTCTCTTTCCGGCCTTGGCCCGCTAGACATTTGAGGCGGGCCGGTCAACCGCCACCGGGCGACGGGGCATTGCGAATCAGGCCTTCTGTGGACACGCAAGACTGCCCGGCCTGTCGGCATTTTTTCCGCTGACGCACAATTCAGTTCAGCGCCGTGAGCCCTGTGATTTCCGCACTGGCGGGCGAAGGCCTAGTAAATACGGCAGTTTTCAGGAAATTGGCGATGCGATCACCTGCGCCGTTTCGCCGCGAGTTCTGGCCGCGCACTCTCTGATGCATGCCGTTATATTGCCACTGAACGCTCCGCGTGTCAGAAGGCGCGCGCGCCAACAGAATTAACATCACAAGGACGATCCCTATGGGCGATCTCTTCTGGAACAAGGTTTTCGGGACCATCCTCGCCGTCTTTCTCGGCATCATGGCTCTTCAACTGCTATCGAGCACAGTCTTTGCCTCCGGTCACGGCGAAGGCGGGCATGGCGATAGCGAAGAGCATTCGCTGAATGACTGGGCGCAAAGCCGGTTTGCCTATTATACTGACATTGCTGAAACCGGCGCAGCCGGCGGCGGCGAAGAAGAGGTCTATGATCTTGGCGCCCTGCTCGCAGCTGCTGACCCGACGCGCGGCGAACGCGCCTTCAAGTCCAAGTGCACGACCTGCCACACGATCGAGCAAGGCGGGCCAAACGGCACCGGCCCGAACCTTCACGGCATCCTGACCGCGAGCCACGCCCACAAGGATAATTTTGGGTATTCCTCTGCGATGCAGGCCACGGCGGGCACGCCATGGTCCTACGAGACCATCGATCACTGGCTGGAAAACCCATCCTCATACATTCGCGGCACGACGATGGCCTTTGCAGGCCTGCGCCGCGACGATGAGCGTGCCGATGTCATCGCTTATCTCGCCGCCAATACACCGGGCGCACCCGCCTTCCCTGAGCCACTGCCGGAAGAAGATACCGAAGCCGTTGAAGGTGGCGAAGAAGGTGAAGCGACAGACGCATCAGCCGAAGGCGAGACCGAGGGTGAAGCTGTCGAGACCTCTGTTGAGGCCGAGACCATCGAAGACACCCCGACCGAGGCAACGGGCGAAGTTGAAACCGTCGATTCCGTTGACGATACGGGTAATGCGGCACAAGGCAATGAAGGCGAAGTCGAGATGGCGCCTGCCGGCTCGGATGTCGCGCCGGAACTGACCGACGAAGAAGGCGAAGAGCACTAGCGCTCAGCCTGCCTCCAGCCAGTCCGGCGTGGCGGCTCTCTCACCGACAATATCAATGCGGCGGGCCCCTATGGGCTCGCCGTAAATTTTTGCGATCCGCTTAATGGCCCCGTACAAAGGCTCAGCCGCGACCGACATATGATGTGCGTTGGCATGTAGCAGTGTCTCGTTGTCCAGCATGATGCCGACATGGCCCTTCCAGAAAACAAGGTCATTGCGCATCAATGCGTCCTGCTCTTTCCAGCGCTCAATCGGCTGGCCGCACCAGGCAAACTGCATGTCGCTGTCGCGCGGTAATGTCACGCCGCAAGCCTGGAAAGCCGCACGGGTAAGCCCGGTACAATCAAGCCCTAGACTATCGCATCCGCCCCAGAGATAAGGCGCGTGCAGGAATTGCTCCGCTACACCAGCCGGGTCGGTTTCATGATGATCAATCGCCTCGACATGCTGCTCCGGGATCCATCCCCCACGCTCGACCTTGATATAGCGGCCTTCCTGCTGCGACAGTGTCAGGCGCGCGCCGAGCGACAGCGGGAAAACGGTCGCGCATTTCAGGGAAGCTTCTGAGTAGAGATAGGTTCTCAATGCCGAGACCTTGTGGGTCGGTTCCAGCACCGTATCCGATAACGTATCCGTCAGCACCCAGCCGACATAACGGTCACGCTCCATCTGCACTTGGGAATAAGCACCGTCTTCACGCGCGACACGGACGACTTCGCCGTAAAGCGCCTGGGTCACCGTTTCGGCATCCGCCTGTGGCGCGGACAGCACGCCGGCGACAGCAACGCTGACCTGCATTCGCCTTGTCTCTGCCTGAGAAGGGAGTGTCAGTCTCCTGTCGTCAAAGTCCGGCACGCATTGGTCTCCTGACGGCTCAGGCAGCAGCCGTTTTCTGCATCATGGAAGGAAGCCCGATTTCCTCACCGGCCTCAGCCGCCATGATCATGCCTGAGAAACCGCGCAGCCAGTTCATGCCTTCAACTGTGCGCTCAATGAAGACGCTGCGCAAATCATTCTCGTCCTTGCGACGGCGCACGAAGCCGGTTTTCTCCAGCGCGTCTATGGCGCGGGTCACGGCTGGCTTGGCGAGATTCAGATTGGCCGCAAGACCGCGGACCGTATGAGGCCCGGCCTGCAAAGCCACGGTCATGAAGATGGCCTGCTGGCGCGCCGTCAGGTCACCATCTGAGGTGCGGACATAGGACGTCATGGTGCGGCGCCAAAGCTCCAGTGATTGTCTCTCACTCATTGCCATCTTACCGCTCTCCTTGACGCCAGCATTTATCTTCTGAACGAATCAGAATCTGATTTGGCGAATCCGTAAAGAGTCCGTAAACGCGCAATCGCTGGTCTGGCGGCTAACGGTCTGGCTGTATTGTGAAAAACATTGTCTGGCCGCTGCGATGAACCCGCACCAGCAGACCGCTGGCCGGCGCGTTGCCCGGATCAAGCGCGGCAAAAGCTTCCTCAAGACTGGAAATTTTCTCAAATCCCATCTCGGTGATCACATCGCCCTTGGCGAGTTTCCCGAAGCTTGGACCGCTTGCCGAAACCGAGTTGACGATGACACCTTCAATATCGCGCGCGATGCCGTAGCGGCGGCGTGCATCATCATCAATAGTTTTCAGTTCCGCGCCCAGCGGGTTTTGCGCCAACGCATTTTCCGGCAGCGGTTCACGCTCTGTCACTTCAGCGTCTGACTGGAGCTCACCGATTGTAAAGCTCACAGTCTTGCGCTTGCGGTCCCGCACAATGTCGACTGCGACATCTTCATTGATCGTCGTTTCAGCGACGATCCGTGAAAGCCCGCGGACATTTTCGACCATCTTGCCGTCAAAGGTCAGCACGAGATCACCGACTTCGAAATCGGCAGACGCGGCCGGGCCTTCGCCGTCAATCGACGTGATGATCACGCCTTTTGGTTCGCTGACGCCATATGCGTCCGCAATGCCCTGGTCGATGCCCTGGACATTGACACCGAACCAGCCGCGCCGCGGCTTGCCATACTCGATGATCTGGCCGGACACCTGATTGACCAGGTTGGACGGAATGGAAAACCCAAGCCCGACCGATCCGCCCGTAGGCGAAATAATCGCCGTGTTCACGCCAATGACCTCGCCATTGAGATTGAACAGCGGGCCGCCGGAATTGCCCCGGTTGATCGCCGCATCAGTCTGGATGAAATCATCATAGCGGCCTGACTGGATATCACGGTTGCGCGCCGAAATGATGCCAGCCGAGACCGATCCGCCAAAGCCGAACGGGTTGCCGATCGCCATCACCCAGTCACCAACTTCGGCCGCGTCACTATCAGCGAAATCGACATGCGGCAGCGGTGTATCGCTCTCGACTTTCAGGACAGCGACATCCGTTTCCGGGTCCGTGCCGATCAACACTGCTTTCAGCGTGCGCCCGGAATTGAACACGACATTGATCTCGTCCGCGTTTTCAATGACGTGATTATTGGTAATCACCGTGCCCTCGCTCGAGATCAGGAAGCCTGAACCGAGCGACCCTTCGCGCCGGAAGCCATCCGGGTCACGGCCAAAAAATTCGTTGAAACGCTCCAGCGGTGAGCCATCCGGAAATTCCGGCAGGCCTTCGGGCGCGATCGTCTGGCTGGTCGTAATGTTGACGACGGCAGGCATCAGTCGCTTGGCCAGTTTGGAGAATGTCTCCGGCGCCTGCTTCTGATTGATGGTCGCGACCGTATCGGACAGTGACGTATCGGCCTGCGAAGCCCTCTGGGCCGCTGCAGGCTCTCCGATGAGCAGCAAGCCTGCGAGCCCTGTCACTAAAGGTATCGCATAGGTTTTCATTGCCAATCTCCGCGTCAGTTCAACGGTATACGTACATTACGACTATGGCGGTTCGCAGGCAAAGCGCAACGCATCAGAAGAAGCGCACTGCAGCGTAGAAGAGCACAAGACCGAGAATGGCAGACCATATCCCGCCGCTACGTACGCTTTCCAGCGGCAGGCGCGAAAGCCACTCGCCCATTCGGCGCATGGTGTCAGGCGCTGCGGCATAAAGAATTCCCTCCAGCGCGAGCCAGAGGCCGATAGCGGCGAGCAGGACCTGCCATGTCATGGCGTGCACCTCCTCGCCGGAACTATCCTATCTCGAAGACCCGTAGCGGCGGGCCTGTTCGATAAAGTCATTGCAGAGGCCGAGCTGGTTGGGACCAACCACGACGCGTGTGCCTTCCGTGAAGGCTTCCTCACAGGCAATCAGCGCCCGCTGGAAACGGAAGAATTCGGCATCCCGCTCATAGGCTTCGGCATAGATCTCGTTTCGCTGGGCGTCGCCCTCACCACGGATCTCTTCGGACCGCTGGCGCGCTTCGGCCAGCAGGACGGTGCGTTCACGCTCTGCGGTGGCTCGTACCAGACGTGCCCGCTCATCGCCCTCAGCACGGATTTGCTCAGCCTCCTGGTTACGGGTTGCCTTCATCCGGCTGAACACTCTTTCGGAGACATCATCCGGCAAATCCGCCCGGCGGATACGCACATCGATAATCTCGATGCCGCGGCCAGATATATTGCCAGCCAGGTTGTCACGGATTTCATCCATGAGTTCCGAGCGCTGTCCGGAAATAATGTCTTCCGGCAGGCGCGAGGCAAGCGCGTTACGGATTGCCGCATCCGTGAAGTTTTCCAACTGGCTGCGGGCTTCACGCTCTGTGTTGAGACGTTGATAGAAAGCCAGCGGATCCGAAATCTGCCAGCGGACAAACGCATCGACAATCAGCTGCTCCTGATTTGAAGCATAAGCTTCGATGTCGGAGACGTTGAGGCCGAGGTTCCGACGGTCATAAGTGATCACATTCTGAACCAGCGGTATCTTGAATTTGAGACCGGCCTCATCCGAGCCCGGCTCATTATAGGCTTCGACAGCCCGGCCGACCTGCAGGAGAAGCACCTGCTTGCGCTGGTCGACGATAAAGAATGAATTGAAAGCGATAATCAGCGCACCGACAATCGCGACGATTCCGAGAATTCCTAGCGGTTTCATCTCTAGCGCTCCTGAGAATTGCGGTTGACGCTGTCCAGCGGCAGATAAGGCACTGCGCCGGAATCATGGTCGAGAATGAGCTTGTCGCTCCGGTTCAGGACCCGCTCCATGGTTTCGAGATACATACGTTCACGCGTCACCTGCGGAGCCTGCTGGTATTCAGCAAGGATCTGCTTGAAGCGATTAGCCTGACCGTTCGAATCTGCGATCACCTGGTCGCGGTAAGCTTCAGCATCCTGCAGGATTTGCTGGGCCGCACCACGGGCACGCGGAATGATGTCATTCGCGTACTTGTTGGCTTCCTGCACCGTCCGTTCGGCATCCTGACCGGCATTTACCACGTCAATAAACGCATCACGCACCGGCGCTGGTGCCTGGGCCTGCTGGATCTCGACGTTGAGGATCTGCACACCGGCACGATAGTCGGCCAGCAGGGCCTGCAACTGCTCACGCACTTGCTGCTGCAGCTCGTTCCGGCCCGTCGTGATGATCTCGTTGAGGTTTGACTTGCCGACAACCTCCCGCATGACCGACTCGGCAGCAGCTTTTACAAGCTCTTCGCCACCTTCGACATTCAGGATGAAATTTTCGGGGTCTTCCTCGTCATAATACCAGAACACGCGGAATTGCACGTCGACGATGTTTTCGTCGCCGGTCAGCATCAGGCGTTCATTATTGTCCTGGCCGATCTGCGTAACCTGTTGCTTCTGCGAGGGCATGAGCTCATGCGTCTCGATCGGCGTCGGCAAGTGAACATGCAGGCCCGGGGCAAAGTTCTTTTCCCATTTTCCGAAACGGAAAACCGCTGCTGTCTCGCCTTCGTCAACGACCACCACACCGGTGAATAGCCACGCGATCAGGGCCACGAGGCCAAGCACCATGAACCCGAAGGGTCCGAGGCTCTGGCCACCGCCGCCACCGCGCCCGCTACCACCGCCATTGCCGCGTCCGCGGCGAAAGCGTTCCTGCATGCGACGCATCTGTTCTTCGAGGTCGGGGCGATCCTTGCCACCACCCCCGCCACCAGAGCCGCCCGGGCGGTTCCATGGAGAATCGCTGTTCTTGTTGCCAGATCCCCACGGGCTGCCATTTCCTTTGGTCGGGCCGTCCCCGTCCTTATTTTCGTTCCAGGGCATTGCCCCTCCTTCATGACTGTCCGTCTATGGCCATATAGGCATTGCGGGGATATGTGCACCCCACGCCCTGCGCATCAAGGAGAATCCCGCATGTTTCGTGGCAAGCCGCGACAATCCGACAAGCTTGAAGCCGACATTCGCCGCGCCCTCGGCAATCCCGACTGGCTTCAGGGCATCCGCGTGAAAGACAGTGGAGAGGTGACCCTCATTCTCGAGGGCGACCCGGACGCGATGGAACTGTCGGAAACCCGAAAGATCGAAGCAGAAGCACGCGCCCTGAACGTGAAAGGCGTACAGGAAGTCCGCGCGATGCTGACCGCTGAACGCCGCCCAGGCGCGGCTGCACCAACGCCGCCGCACCAGCATGAGCCTGCACCGCGCCACGGTTCCCAGCGCGTTCGCAAGGGCGCCCGCCTTTCCGATGATGCGATGTCGCAGGGCCAACCTTCCGCCACACAGGTCGACAGGATACCCGGCATTTCCCGCATACTGGTCGTCGCCAGCGCCAAGGGCGGTGTCGGCAAGTCCACCGTCGCGGTAAATCTCGCGACATCCTTCGCCAAGCTGGGCCTGCGGACCGGGCTGCTCGACGCAGATATTTACGGGCCGAGTGCCCCGACCATGCTCGGCACGACTGACCAGGCTCCGGAAACCAATGCGGACGGCAAACTCATCCCCGTGTGCGCCCATGGCATACACTCGCTATCCATAGGCTACCTGTCAGACCCGGATGCACCGATGATCTGGCGCGGGCCGATTGTCATGTCGGCGATCACGCAAATGCTGAACGATGCGGCCTGGGGCACACCGGAAGACCCGCTCGACCTTCTCATCATCGACACACCGCCTGGCACAGGCGACGCGCAGCTGACCATCGCCCAGCGCATTCCGGTAACCGCCGCCGTGCTCGTCACCACGCCGCAGGAAGTTGCCCTTGCAGATGTGCGCCGTGGCGCTGCCATGTTCGCCAAGACAGCTGTCCCCGTCCTTGGCATCGTCGAGACGATGAGCTGGTTCGAAGACCCGGCAGGCAACCGGCATTACCTTATGGGCCAAGGCGGCGGGCAGAAGATGGCGGACACGCTGGGCCTGCCCCTGCTCGGCCAGCTGCCGATGCTGACCGAAATTCGCGAAGGCGGGGACGCCGGCAGCCCCGCGTCCGCCAGCGATGGCCAGGCAGCCACCCTCTTCCACGAACTTGCCCGCAGCGTCGCACTCAACCTCGACAATCTCCAGACCAAGGCGCCGCCAAAGATCGTATTCGAGGACTGAGCCCTAGACCCGTTGTCCCTGCACCTGGTTAGCGAGCCGGTCGAGGGCAGTGACTTCTTCGGAAGAGAGCGTTAGCGTTGCAGCCGCCACATTTTCACGCAGCCGGTGGCGCTTGCGAGTCCCCGGAATTGGCAGGACGGGCAGCTTGAAAATCCGGGCGCGGTCGTGCAGCCAAGCGAGTGCGATCTGGGCTGGCGTCACACCGCGTCGCTGCGCAAGCGACCGCACCACCTCGACAAGGCGCATATTCGTGGCCAGGTTTTCCTCTGAGAAACGCGGAAAGTTTCGCCGTGCATCGTCAAGCGAGAGTGCCGTCTGCCCCGTTAGCAGGCCACGCCCAAGCGGGGCATAAGGCACAACCGTTACGCCAAGCTGAGCGGCCATCGGCGCCACATTGTTCTCAATCTCTCGCGAGAACACAGACCATTCTGACTGCAGTGCGGCAATCGGATGGATCTCGTTCGCCTCGGCAAGTTCTTCCGCTGTCACCTCGCACAGTCCAAGCGACAATACCTTCCCTTCACCTACGAGATCAGCCATCGCGCCAACTGATTCCACCAGCGGCACCGAAGGATCACGCCGGTGCATATAGTAAAGATCAATCACCTCGACACCCAGCCGGGAAAGCGAAGCATCGACAGCGCGGCGGATATGCGCAGGATCATTGGTGACACTCCAGTCATCTGGAGCCTCGGGCGTACGGGCATAACCGAACTTGGTGGCTATGCTTACCTTTGATCGGTTCGCTGCAAGAAAGTCGGCAAGAAAACGCTCATTCTCACCGACGCCGTACATGTCCGCAGTATCGAAAAGCGTGACACCAAGCTCGACGGAGAGGTCCAAAGTCGCGCGGACCTCTTTGAGATCGGCACTGCCATAAAACTCGCTCATACCCATGCAACCGAGGCCCTGGGCCCCGACAAGCGGACCGTCTTTTCCGAGTTGGACGCTGGGAAGTGTTACATTGCTGTTCGTCATTTTCTGCTCCTTGTTGCGACGAACAACGTTCATAAGTGTGGAGTGTAGTACGCAGTCAAAGGGGAAAACGCATGCTGATCTCTGAGTTTTCGCAAAGGACCGGCCTGCCGCGTGAGACGGTGCGCTATTATGTGAAGCGCGGCCTGCTCAAACCCGAAAGCAGCAGGAAGGGCGGCTCGCGCCCCTATCAGATTTTCAGCGAGTATGACGTGGAGCTCACCCGGATCATAAGCATTCACAAGTCGCTCGGCAGCTCACTCACCGAAATTGGCGAGATGATCGCCGCCTACGGCAAGGAGCCCGACAATCGCTCACGGACCGAGGATCTGCTGACAGACCACATCGAAAAGCTCGAACACCGCAAGCGGGAGATTGACGGCATGCTTGCCTTCCTGCGCGCCAAACTCGCCTGGCTCGACAGCGCGACCGGCCAGCCGCCACGCTTCCCCGACTTTGTCTGAAGCGGTTGCGCGGTCACGCGTTGAAGTTCAACCTGAGGCCGGGCTCAGGCCAGCGGCACTTCACGAGTTTGCCCGTGCCGGACAGGGTGACCCAGGCATCCCGCATGTCCTCCCCGCCAAAGGCGATATTGGTGACGAACGGGTCCGGGCACTCGATATGCGAATGGCTGCCATCCGGCTTCACCGTGGTAATGCCGCCCTTGAGGATGGTCGCAACGCAGACATTGCCCGCCGCCGAAATGGCAAGGCTGTCAAAATAGCGAAGGTCCGGCATGCCCGCGACGACACGGCCTTTGGTGAATGGTGTTGCCTGTTTTGCGACGCCCGGGCGCTCAAGGTCATAGGCCCAGACACGCGCCGTCATGGTGTCGGCGAAGTAGACTGTCTTTTCATCGGGCGAGAGACCGATGCCATTCGGCGAGATCTGATTATAGTCCAGCTCCTCGACGGTGTCAGACCCGGCCGCAAGGAAATAGACCCCGCCAGTATCGCGTGAGGTTGCGTAGGACTTGCCGAGATCGGTGAAATAGAGATTGCCGGCCTTGTCAAAGACAAGATCATTCGGCCCCTTCAGAGGCCGCTCGCCGCAATGGGTCGCGACCACCTCGACCTTGCCGGTCGAAAGGTCAATTCGCTCAATGCGGCCCCCCGAATAATCCGGCGGACAGTGACCGGGGATCAGCAGTCCGTCGCGTTCATGATAAAGGAAGCCGCCATTATTGCAGACCCAGAGCGCACCATCCGGCCCGATGGCGAGGCCGTTCGGTCCGCCGCCCGGTTCTGCGATCACTTCTGTCTTGCCTGCACCCCAGCATCTTGTGATCTTCTTGCTCTCGATTTCCACGACAATGACTGATCCGTCCGACATGACGACCGGCCCTTCGGGAAATCTCAATCCTTCAGCAATGATCTCGAATTCCATGGCGTTTCTCCCTGCGACTTGTCTGTTATGTCGTGACTGTCGCGCTATGGCTCGCCACGTTCAAGCGGCACCGTCGGGGAAACCTGCCCTGTCTATTTACGTTCGAGGATACGATAGCTGAACGCATATTCGTTGCGTTCATTCTTGGCATAGGCAGTGCTATCAGCCTCGATGAATTCCGTCTCGTCAAAATCGGGGAACACGACATCGCCGTCGATCTCGGCATCGACTTCGGTGATATACAACCGGTCAGCCATAGGCAGGGCGCGTTCGTAGAGCGACTGTCCTCCAATGATGAAGACCTCGTCCTCACTATCCTTGCCTGCAATCGCCCGCGCGGCACTGACAGCCACATTCAGGCTCGAATAGACGCGCGCGCCGGGGGCAGTATAGGCCCAGTCGCGCGTCAGCACGATGTTCTGGCGCTTCGGGAGTGGCCGCCGCGGAAGGCTCTCCCACGTATTGCGTCCCATGATGATGGGCTTGCCGAGTGTCGCCTGCTTGAAAAGCGAGAGATCGTCGGACAGCTTCCATGGCAGCCCCCCATCCCGGCCAATCACGCCATTATTTGCGCGTGCGACGATCAGGGAAAGCTTGACCGGATGGTCCATGGATAATCCTCTTGCATCTTGCGGCGTGCCCGCACGAATTGCTAACCACCCGGACCTGTTCTTGAGGGAACGGATACCCTAGATCAATCCCATTCATTACAAAGCAGAAAAGATTCAACTGATGATGGAATTTGCGGACGGACTGATCAACGCCCTTACAAACGGCCAGCCGGACCATATAATTCCAGTATTGGCTGGTCTCGCGATGACATTTGGGCTGATCTATTACTTCAAAGGTCGGTTCTGGGCATTCCTGTATTTTGCAACTATACCATTTTTGAACTGGTCGTTTGGAATTATAGATAGTTTTACACTCGTCCAACCCGGTGAATTATTTAGCCGGGGCGTCGAGATCCACCCCCTGACCGTTGTCACAGGCCTCGTCTTTGTTTTCCGCGATTTCGTCCAGCGCAATATGGGCCACCGCGTCCTTGTCGTCATGGCGCTCGCGATTGCATGGTCGTTCTATTATGCTTGGCCCGTCATCGCGCTGGCATCGGGAATCGCGTTTGCCATCTCCGAAATCATCGATTGGCTGATCTTCACCTTCAGCAAATACCGCCTGTCGACGCGCATCATCCTGTCGAGCGCCGTGGCCGCCCCGATCGACACGACAATCTTCCTCTATGGCGCAGACCTTGCGCGACAGGTGCGGCTCGGTGATGAACCCGGCAACATGCTGCACTGGGCCAATTGGGTCGTCTTCATTGTCGGCAAGATGATCGGCGCGGTTGTCGTCTCCTGGCTGATCCGGCAGCGCGAAGATGCCGGCAAGGTCGACCCGTATGATGATGACGGCTTCAGTCCCGATACCGCCAGCAGCTGACCCGGCGGCATAGCTTCCACCGTCGCAAATCCTCCCTATCCTGATCTGTATAAATCGAAACGGGAGGACCCTTCATGAAACTCGGCTCAGACACACCCGCCGTCGTCACAGGCGGCGCATCCGGCCTTGGCCGGGCCACGGCAGAAGCGCTTGCGGCTCAAGGCTGCAAAGTCGCCATCTTCGACATCCAGGCCGAAAAGGGCGAGGACGTCGCAAAATCGATTGGCGGCATCTTCTGCAATGTAAACATTCTTGATGAGGCTTCTTGCGAAGCTGGCTTTGCCAAGGCCCGCGAGGCCCATGGGCAGGAACGCGTGACCGTCCACTGCGCGATGACGGCCAAAGGCGGCAAGACGCTGTCCTTCGACAAGGAAACGATGGGCTATAAGCGCCTGCCAACCGAATCCTACGCCTTCGGCGCAGAAGGCGTGCTCGTCGCGTCCTACCGCATCGCGTCCATGTCGGCGCTCGGCATGGCGAATTCCGAACCGCTGAACGATGACGGGGAGCGCGGCTCGATCACGTTGACCGCCTCGGTCGCGGCGCAGGATGCGCAGATCGGACAGGTGGTGTACGGTTCGTGCAAGGCGGGCGTGAACGGCCTTGTCCTTCCAATGGCTCGGGATCTCATGGATATCGGCATCCGGGTAAACTCGATCATGCCCGGCATTTTCGCCACCCCGCTGATGCTCGGAGCAAAGCAGAACGTACTGGACAGCCTTGCCGCGTCTGTGCCGTTTCCCAAACGTCTCGGCAACCCTGAAGAGTTCGGCTCGCTGGCAGTGGAGATTGCCCGCAACACCTATCTCAACGGGCACAATTTCCGGCTGGACGGCTCAATCAGGATGGCACCGCGTTAAAAGCTGTCTCTGGCGTCTTCCCGCGGCTTGACCGCGGGATCCATCTCCCGGTGTCTCATCCGGTTGCAACGGCTGGAGATGGGCACCGCGGTCAAGCCGCGGTGAGGCGCAAAACGAGCGATGACAAAACCTAAACCGCCACTGGCGCCTTGATATGTTTGTGCGCCTCATAGCCCTCAAGCGTGAAATCCTCATATTCCCAGGAGAACAGGTCAGTCTTCCGGGGGTTGAGGATCATGCGGGGCGGGGCCAGCGGCTCACGGGTGAGCTGAAGCTTTGCCTGTTCGACATGGTTTGAATAGAGATGCGCATCACCCAGCGTGTGTACGAACTCACCCGGCTGAAGGCCGGTTGCACGGGCCATCATGAGGGTCAGCAGGGCATAGGACGCAATATTGAACGGTACACCGAGAAAGATGTCCGCTGAACGCTGGTAGAGCTGGCAGTTCAGTTTGCCGTTCGTGACGTTGAACTGGAACAGGCAGTGACAGGGCGGCAGCGCCATTTCATTCACGTCTGCCGGATTCCACGCCGACACGACAAGACGCCGCGAATTCGGATTGGTCCTGATCTCGTCCAGCACCCACTGGATCTGATCGATCGTGCGCCCGTCCGGCGTAGCCCAGCTGCGCCACTGCTTGCCGTAGACCGGACCAAGATCGCCATTCTCATCGGCCCACTCATCCCAGATAGAGACGCCATTTTCCTTCAGGTAAGCGATATTCGTATCGCCTTTCAGGAACCAGAGCAGTTCAATCAGGATGGAGCGTAAATGCAGCTTCTTGGTGGTCAGGAGCGGGAAGCTGTCGGCGAGATCAAATCGCAGCTGTCGGCCAAACACGCCAAGCGTGCCGGTGCCTGTGCGGTCGCCGCGGGCCACCCCATGATCGAGAACATCCTGAAGCAGGTCGAGATACTGGCGCATGGGTCTGATTTTTGCCGAGTCCCTGCAACGTGTCCAGCATACATTTCCGCTGGAGCACGACATTCACCTCTTAATGGAAGGTGAACCCTGGGGCGTAACTTCGTGGACGCCTCCAAATCAGACCTAAACCACCACACTGTATGACACTCCCACACGACCGAATGGTGTCTGGAGAAAACGTCTGATGTTTGGCCTCAAATCGATCAGGAAGCTGGCAGCGAACACACGCGCCAATGTTTCAATGATTTTCGCCCTCTCAATAGTCCCGATTATTGGTGTCGCAGGCTTTGCCATTGATGCTCAACTCGCCTTTTCGAAAAAGGAGAAGGTTCAGTATGCGATCGATTCAGCGGTGCTGGCAGGCGCACGGATGATGCAGGTGACGCCATCACAGGGGAAGGTTAAGAAGCATGCCCGCGCCTATTTCAATTCGCTGATTGCAAACGAAGACAATGGCATGGTGTGCGAGGACGTCGAATTCGACTTCGTTAACGACGAAGAGCTGAAAGCTGAAGTGGACTGCTACCAGCCAACAATACTGATGCAGGTGCTCGGCCATACGAGGGTCAACTTCACCGTCAGCTCGACGGCCACCTACGGTATCGGCAAACTGGATGTTGCCTTCGTGTTCGACCTTTCGGGCTCGATGAACAATTCGGGGCGCCTCTACAACCTTAAACTAGCTGCGCTGGACGCGGTCGAAACCCTGCTTCCGGAACCGGGCTCTCCTACTGAAGGTGACGTCCGCATCGCGATGTCCTCGTATAATGACATGGTCAACGCTGGTGATTTTTTCGAAGAAGTGACAGGGCTCAAGCCTCGGCGAACCTATGTGGCAGAGTACACTTATGAAGGCACGGAAACGGTCAACAAGACCGGCTGGCACAATGAGTGTACCTGTTACTTCGAGTATCGCGGCACGTGTTATTACCAGCGCTGCGAGAGCAAGTATGGCCCATACACGGAAGAAGTCACGGCCGATGTGACAGGGACGGAAGAATACGTTCTGAACTCCACATGCGTCTACGAGCGCGCCGGGGACCACTCCTTTTCCGATAGCCAGCCTTTGCAACTCCCGAATGGTGAGCTGGTTGACCGCCTGGAAGAGGGCAAACTCAACGCCAGTGAGACCCCTGACAATGAAGAAGGATTCATCACAGCCGGCTATGCCTATTTCCAGCCCTACAGCCAGAAAAGCAAACGCAGTGCGGGCGATGGCGGGACCTGGGGTACGGAAGGCACCAACTGCCGCAATGTCGAGCCATTCGAGCTCAGCTCCAATGAACTCAGCATCAAGAGCCATATCGCCGGGCTCAACGCGAATAACGGCACGGCGGGCCACCTCGGCATTGAATGGGGCTGGTACCTGATTTCGGAAAAGTGGGACGATGTCTTCGATGGGTCGGCCAAGCCGCTGCCCTATGACGAACCGGACTCTGTCAAAGCCATGATCATCATGACCGATGGTGAGTTCAACAGCCAGTATCATGGCAGCATGGGTAATTCCGAGCAGCAGGCGAAAAAACTCTGCGACGAGATCAAGAAAGAAAGTGTGGTCATTTATACGGTCGCCTTTGACGCGCCCAAGAAAGGCGAAGAAGTTCTGGCATATTGCGCTTCCGGCGTAGAGTTCGCCTTCAAGGCCAAGAACGGACAGGAGCTGATCGACAGCTACAAGGCGATCGCATCTTCGATCTCTGATCTGCGGATCAAATACTGATCAACGCCGCCTGAATTAACAAAAAGCCGGACAGGGTTAATCGCGCCCTGCCCGGCTTTTTCCAATTTGAAGTCAAGGCTCAACGCAGCGGAAATACGCCCGGTCCAAAGTGTCCCTTCATGCAGGGCGCAGGCGAGGGGCTATGCGATGGGTCAAGGGCTTGAATGGACAATTGCGGGTGCGCGAAAGCTGCCGCAGGCCAGCTGGCTGATCGCCGGCATCCGGCATCGCAGCCTGCGGCTGGCAAGGCTCGACCATGGTCAGGTCGCTGTGCTGTTTGCCTTGTCCGTATTGCCGATTGCCATGGTTGCGGGTTTTGCCATCGACTTCCAGATGCTGGCGACCAAGAAGGCGAAAGCGCAATACAGCCTCGACTCGGCCGTCATCGCCGGAACACGGGCCTACCAGGAGGGCGCCTCCACAGCGGAGGTTAAAACCACCGTGCAGTCCTACTTCATGGCCGCCCTGCTTTCGACCGAATCCAATCTGGATTGCTCATCCCCCCAGGTCACCATTGACGATACCGATGTGGAAGCGACATCCAGCTGCTCGATGGCCACGACACTTTCTGGCGTTGCCGGTGTCGAGGAGATGAGCTTCAACATTTCGACCGCAACGACCTACGGCATCGGCAAGGTCGATGTTTCCTTTGTCTTCGACATTTCCGGCTCGATGAGTGGTTCGCGCATTTCAGACCTTCGCCTCGCCGCACATGATGCGGTTGACGCCCTTCTCGTTGAAGACCCGAAGCCTGGACAGGAAGACGATGTGCGCCTCGCCATGGTCGCGTATAACGGTGCGTTCAATGCCGGGGACTATTTTGAAACCGTCACGGGCCAGTCGCGCGATCAGACCTACACCTATTACAAGGATGGACGCTGGCGGCACTTCGACTATTCGACCACCTGCGTGTTCGAGCGGGCAGGTGATGAAGCGTTCACAGACGCATTGCCCGGGCCAGGCCAGTATCTCAGCGCCGCGGATGTCTTCCAGCGTAATGATTGCGACAATATTGAACCGCAGGCGCTGACCAGCAGCCGGGACGACCTGCATGACTATATCGACGAGCTGGACGCCGGTGGCAACACGGCCGGGCATCTCGGCGTGGCCTGGGGCTGGTACATGATCTCGCCGGAATGGGCGTCCATCCTGCCTGAACCATCGCAGCCCCTGCCATATCTGGAGCCCGACACCGCCAAGGCACTGATCCTGATGACGGACGGGGACTTCAATACAGTCGGCGACAGTGACAATGGCAGCTCGACGCGGCAGGCCAAGAAACTCTGCGACGAGTTGAAGAAAGACAAGATCGTGGTCTACTCGGTCGCCTTCCAGGCCCCGTCAGCCGGGGAAGATGTTCTTCGTTACTGCTCAAGCGGGACCGAGTTTTTCTTCAAGCCACAGAACGGTGACCAGCTGCTCGACGCCTATCAATCCATCGCATCTTCCATCTCTGACCTGCGGATCACACGCTGACCCCTTTCGCCGGGACTATTTCCAGCCTATATTGATCATGTTCCTTCGGGAAATATGGCGATAAACGCGCGTGTAATAAGCGGTTCGGACCCGGGGGCGGTACCCGGCGGCTCCACCATAACTCTTCTGTTCATTAGGCAGATTGGCATGGGGCCGAAATAGGATCGACGGACGTGTAAAAGCGATGCTTTCGCCCGCATGAGCTGCGTTAGAAGCTCATTTCACAATAGTTGCTAATGACAACTTTGCTGAAGGCGAACTGCTCGCAGCCTAGTCTGCGCTCGGTTTACCGAACTTAACTCCTAGGGCTTCAGCGCCTTAGGCGGGGCCCGGAGGCGCCTGGCAACAGAAGCCTCCACTTTCCCTCTCCCTGGATGATGAACGGCCTTGCCGTGAGACAAATACCGGAACGGCCGACCGGCCTGCCGCGTTGCTCCAGAAATTATCGGAGTAAACCCATGTCATCATTTGCGATTTATCTTCTCGGCTTCCTTGTCTTTATCGGTGGCCTCGTCTGGGCTGGCGTTGCGCTTGGCCTGCCCTCTCAATGGGTCGCTATAGGTGCTGTTGTCCTGCTGGGTCTCGGCATCATCACGGCCGTCACCCACACGCGCCGCAAGGACGAAACTGTGTCGTCCGAAGGCGAACCGAGCGGCTGAGACCGCTCTGTCGCTAACGCCCGTCCTGTAGAAACTGCGACAGTGTTGGCGATGATTGCAATTTTTTGACGCAAGGCATAAACGCCGCTGCGCGAACGTGCTAAACTTGTCTCGCTTTGTGAACGAAGCGAGTTGAAAGACATGAATTCCGCCGTAAAACACTTCTGTGAGCAGAGGATTCCGGAATGACTGACTATATTGGATATGAAGCCCTGACCCAGGCTGCCATGCGCGGTGTTGTACGCGAAGCGCTGCGCCAGACCGCGCGCAATGGCGGCGCACCGGGTGAGCATCATTTCTACGTCACATTCCGCACCAAGGCGCCCGGCGTCAAAATGGCCGAACACCTTGTCGAACGCTTCCCTGACGAGATGACCATCGTGATCCAGCACCAGTTCTGGGATCTTGAGATCACTGACGGGCATTTTGAAGTCATCCTGAAGTTCAACGGCGTCCCGCAGCACCTGTCCATCCCGTTTGCGGCCCTGACGCGCTTCGTTGATCCCGCCGTGAATTTCGGCCTGTCCTTTGAAAAGGGCGAGACCAATACCGGTCAGGATGTCGTGAACCCGGCGCGCGATGTTGAGCCCGCGCCGGCCGAGCAGAAGAAAGCCGCAGGCGACGAAGCCGGCACGGTCGTCAGCATCGACGCCTTCCGGCGGAAATAGTCGATTGGCTTCACCCGAAACTGACAAGCCGCGGCTCAGCGATGCCGAAATGCTGGCCCGCTTCCAGAATTCGAAAAAGCGCCCGCCCTGCTCAGACACCCTCGGCATGCACCTCGCCGAGGTGGATCAGGATGCCATGCGCATCGTCGTCGATTTCAGGGCCGATGAGAGCTTTGCAAACCCCACCGGCGCGATCCAGGGCGGCTTCATTTCGGCCATGCTGGACGAAGCCATATCGACCTGCATCATCATTGCTTCAAATGTCACGATGACAGCGCCGACCCTCGAGATGAAAGTCTCCTATCTCGCGCCACTCTTCGTCGGACCAGCAAAAGTCGAAGCCCGGATCCTGAAATTCGGGAAGACCGTCTGCTTCTCAGAGGGCCGCTGCCTCGACCCTGATGGCAAGCTCGTTGCGACCGCGACAGCGACAGCCGCACCGAGGCCCTTTCGCCGGTTTTGACCGCACCCGGACGGGCCTCTAAAAATTTCACTTGAAAATTTTCGCGACGAGGGCATTTCTCGACGTGCGCGACGCCAGCGCGGGCAAAACCCCATGAATGTTTCCGGGCGGCGACCCGGTCCCTTCGGGAGCCATTCCGGCCATGATGCTGGTGCCCTGCTACCTCGCCGCTTCAGATATTGAAGGTCTCGGCGTTTACTCACTCGAACCCGTCAAACGTGGCCAGCTGATCTGGCGTTTCGATCCCCGCATCGACCGCATGATCTCGCTCGACAGCTTTTCCGGCGCCGACGAACGGCTTTCGGATTTCCTGAAGCGCTACACCTACATACCGCCCTATGACCGGACCGTCTGTATCCTCGACGGTGATGAGGGCCGCTACATGAACCATAGCGAGACCCCAAACACGGATTTCTCATCTATCGATGCCGGCTATGCGCTGGCTGACATTCCGGCCGGCACCGAGCTGACCTGCGACTATCGGGAATTCGACACGACGGCGGACCATATGATGGCCTCGATCAGCCCGCTCGGCCGTCAGGTCTCGCAGGACTATCTCGTCGCATCACATGCGAATGGCGCGCTCTCCGGCCCTGCAAGGCCGTCCCGCCGCCTGTCCTGACCTTCTGCCTGTAGGCGCGGCCGCGACTATATCGCGGCCGACCCGCACGCATACAGGATGATCAGCGTTCCCACGAGGCCAACCGACCAGACAATGGTGCGGATCACAGGCACGCCGAGCAGGTAAATGGGCGCATAGGCGAGGCGTGCCCAGAAATACAGCGCAGCCCCCAGCGTCGTCAGGCCTGAATTCAGGCCACTTGCCTCTACGATCAGAATGGCAAATCCAAACAGGACCAGCCCTTCAATATGATTGTTAACCGTTCGCTTAGCGCGGCCCGCAAACGCGTCTTCCCTGGCCGGCTGGTCGCGTGGTCCGAGCCCGTAAGACAGGCCATTGACCAGAACCGTGCTGGCCGCCTGGACGAGGATGAGAACGAGCAGGATCGCAAGGGATCCGAAAAGATAAAGTAGTTCCTGAGACATCCATGGCCCTCCTGCAGCGATCCTGCCGGAGCTTAGGCCGGTTTGCCTCGTCTTGCCAGTCGCCGGCACGGCACCGACTTACGCCATTTCCTCGACACGCATGTAAATCCCCTCACGGTCACCGACCCGGCGCTCGACCAGAAGTCGCGCCACCTGGTGATCATCGGCAAAGGCATTGCCCGTCATGCTGTCGAGAAGCGCCTTGGCGAGATTGTCGAGGTCCATCCAGGGCGGATCGCCAGTATATTCCATCACGATATGGACCGAATAATCACCATGGCCGGGCCGCAGGGGCGTGAAATCCTTGCGAAAAAACTCACGCAGTAACGTCTTGTAATATTTCGCCTGGGTCGTCAGCCCGAAGCAGCGCACCTCGAGCGCGCCATCCTCAGTGATGCGCGCACGGACTTTGCCAGATTTGATCCAGTCGCTCATGCGGCAGGACAAGTACTGGCAATGGGACGTCCTGGCGAGTCCGCAGCGACTGTTCTGTAATATGCGTCAAATTTCATCGGTTGCTTACAGCCTCGCGCAGCCATTTGCTGTCATGACGTTTTTATGAACTCACTAACCACGATGCTGCTGGACTGGACCAACCGTAAACCGACCCGGTTGCCTCTGATTGTAAGCGCGGCGGGCATTTTTATGGCAACCCTGCTCGCCATCGCGCTTGTGGCGTCTGGCCTGAACGGTAATGGCCCAGTATTCATCGTCATGACCATCCTGATTGCCTGCGCGGTCACTGGTCCGGCCGGTTACATCCACTATCAACGCGAAAAGCAGATTGCAGCTCAGCAGGAAGTCCTGCACCTGCTAGCTTCTACTGATGGTCTGACCGGCGCACTCAACCGCCGCTCTTTTGAAACGGCCATCGTGCAGGAACAGCAGCGCATGAACCGGACAGGCAATTCGGCTGCTGTGCTTCTGCTCGATCTCGACTGGTTCAAATCGATCAACGACACGTTCGGACATGCAACAGGCGACGAAGTCCTGGTGCGCGTCGCAGAAGCGGCAAAAAAGGAGCTTCATCGGCCCTCCGACGCACTAGCTCGCTGGGGCGGAGAAGAATTCGCCATCCTGCTCAGCAATGTCACCCTCGATCAGGGCTTCAGTATCGCCGAAAGACTGCGCCGCAGGCTCGCCGGGATGTCGTTCAGCGAGTTTGCACCGGGACTGTCGATCACGGCGAGCTTCGGTGTCGCCGAACTGAGAGCGCACAGCAATTTTGACAAGGCCCTGGTCGATGCCGATCGTGCGCTGTACGAAGCCAAGAACTCCGGGCGCAACCGGACCATGACTGCCCCGGCTTATGGCCCCTCACCTGCCTCCCGCATGGTGGGCATGGCGAGCTGAGCCGTCACTGACTAAACTCAGTCCACCCAGCCAGCCAGTTCGCGTTTCGCCAATGCCTCCAGCAGGCCAATCGCGTGGTCACTATCATTGAGGCAGGGCGCAACCGAGAAATGCGTGCCGCCCGCTTCCATGAATGTATCTCGGCCTTCCATGGCAATCTCTTCGAGTGTCTCGAGGCAATCGGAGATGAAGGCCGGCGACACGACAACCACCTTTTTGGCACCCTCGGCCGGAAGGGCCTCAAGTGTCTTGTCGGTATAGGGCTGCAACCATTCCTGCGGGCCGAACCGGCTCTGGAAAGTCGTCATCGAAAACCCGTCCGCCCAGCCGAGCTTTTCGGACACGAGCCGCGTCGTCTTGTAACAATGGCAATGATATGGGTCGCCCTTGTCGAGATAGGCTTTCGGAATGCCGTGATAGCTCATCAGCACCTTGTCAGGTGCATAGTCGAGGCTCGACACATGCGCGCGGATCGATCCGGCCAGCGCGTCGATATATGCTGGGTGGTCGTGAAACGGTGCCGCTGTGCGCAGCGCTGGCTGCCAACGTATCTTCGCAAGGGCGCTGAAAGTCCGGTCATAGACGCTGGCGGTCGTGGTCGCGGAATATTGCGGGTAGAGCGCGATCACCGCGATACGCGTGCACCCTTCATCTTTCAGCTTCTCGATTTTCGAGGCGATGGACGGATTGCCGTAGGTCATCGCGAAGTCGACGATAAGCGTCTCGCTGCCGATGCGCGCAGACAGCTTTTCGGCCTGCCGTTTTGTGTAGACGAGGAGCGGCGAGCCTTCCTCCATCCACACTTTCCTGTAGGCCGCACCGGATTTCGACGGCCTGAATGCCAGGATAGGGCCTTGCAGGATCGGCTGCCAGATCAGTGGGTTCAGCTCAATCACACGGCGGTCTGACAGGAATTCCGACAGATACCGCCGCATCGACCAGTAGTCGGTGCCGTCCGGCGTCCCGAGATTCACGAGCAGAAGTCCAATTTTTCCCTGCGCGATCTCCGGGTGGTTGTCCGGTGCCTGCAAGGGGCGCGCTTTCTGCTCTGGATACGCCGCATCCGGCATGTCAGTCCCTCTCAACTTCCTGCTTCGCAATAGATAGGTCGCCCGCATGAAGAACAAGTCAGGCGTTCAGCTACAGCTTGCATTCCACGCCAGATTGCGATGATTGTACGCGCTGGAAAGTGCAAGGGCGTACTCATGACCAACCAGTCGACGCTGATTTTTGTCGCCATCATGGCTATGACGAGCACCGCCTGCGGGGCTGAAACAGAAGAGCCGATCCGGTTTGAATACAATGCCACAGCGATGGATACGTGCGCCGAGACCAGTATCGGCTTTCACCCCGGCAGTCATGAATTGACCGGTGCCGCCGAGGATGTGCTGTTCGAGACCGTCGATCATGCCGGCGCAGATTGTATTGGCGCCAGCATCGAAATCACCAGCTTCCGCAATGATGAAGGCGATATCATCGCAGATGAGCGCGCCAAAACGATCGAAGCCGCGATTGTCTCCAATTACGATATCTCCGACAGCCGTATCTCAAAGTCGGTGACCGACGCTCCAGTTGAAAACGAAGTTGGCCGCGTCGCTGTCAGGCTGATGACGGAAGTGCCACTGGAAGACTAGGCCAGCACGACGCATTTGCGTGGCCCGGCCTGCGTGCTAAAGCGCGCGGGCAAACAGTTTTTACCGATATTCGAAGGAGCCTGATATGGGCATTTTTGGCGACAAAGAGCCGAAGCCGCGTACCGAAACCGACACGATGGGGCCGATCGAGGTCGCCGGTGACAAGTATTGGGGCGCGCAGGCTGAACGCAGCCTCGGCAATTTCAAGATCGGCTGGGAAAAGCAGCCTGCCCCGATCGTCCGTGCCCTCGGCATCGTCAAGAAAGCCGCCGCCCAGACCAATATGGACCTTGGCAAACTCGACGCGAAACTTGGGCAAGCCATCATCGAGGCCGCCGACGAAGTGATCGCCGGAAAGCTTGATGAGCATTTCCCGCTCGTCGTCTGGCAGACCGGATCGGGCACCCAGTCCAACATGAACGCCAATGAAGTCATCTCGAACCGCGCCATCGAGATCCTCGGCGGGGAGCTGGGCTCAAAAAAGCCGGTGCACCCGAACGATCATTGCAACATGTCTCAGTCCTCGAACGATACGTTCCCGACCGCGATGCACATCGCGTGCGCGGAGGAAGTGACCCATCGCCTCATCCCGGCCCTGAAGACATTGCACGGCGCCCTCGACGCCAAGGCCAAGGCCTGGGCGGACATCATCAAGATCGGCCGCACGCATACCCAGGATGCGACGCCTGTCACGCTCGGCCAGGAATTTTCCGGTTATGCCCAGCAGGTCGCCAATGGCATCGAACGGATCGAGAGTACGCTGCCCATGCTGATGCAGCTCGCCCAGGGCGGAACGGCCGTCGGCACCGGCCTTGCCTCGCCTGCCGGGTTCGACACGGCGGTTGCCGCAAAGATCGCAGAGATCACCGGACTCAGCTTCACCACAGCGCCAAACAAGTTCGAGGCGCTGGCCGCCCATGACGCGATGGTGTTCACGCACGGGGCCATCACCACGGTCGCCATGTCCTGCTTCAAGATCGCCAATGATATCCGCTATCTTGGCTCTGGGCCGCGCTCCGGCCTCGGCGAGCTTGCTCTTCCGGAAAACGAGCCCGGCAGCTCGATCATGCCCGGCAAGGTCAACCCGACCCAGTGCGAAGCGCTGACGCAGGTCTGCGCCCATATCCACGGCAACAATGCCGCAATCGGCTTTGCCGGCAGCCAGGGCCAGTTCGAGCTCAACGTCTTCAATCCGATGATGGCCTATAACTTCCTGCAGTCGACGCGCCTGCTCGCAGACGCCGCCGTCAGCTTCACCGACAATTGCGTTGTCGGCATCGAACCGCGCCTCGACAATATCGAGCGTGGCCTGAAGAACTCGCTGATGCTGGTCACGCCGCTCAAGGAAAAATACGGCTACGATCGCGCCGCCAAGATCGCCAAGACCGCCCACAAGAACGGAACAACCCTCCGCGAAGAAGCCATCGCAGACGGCATCCCCGCCGAGGATTTCGACGCCATCGTCGATCCAGCAAAGATGATCTCGCCAGGGTGATTCCAGTTGACAGCATATACGGAATTACGTAATTTCCGTATATGCTGTCGCCCGCAGATCTTCGCCAAGCAATCAAGCGGTCCGGCCTGCCGGTCTCTCAGCTCGCAGAACAAGCAGGCATCGCGCCCACGACGCTCTACAGCTTCATGTCCGGCGCGACCGGCAGCTTACGTGCCTCTGCTCATTCAGCCGTCGAGACATCCTTGTCTGCAAAGCGCGGCGGTTTCGACGAGGGCCGTGCGCCCTTCGCGAGGGATTTCCTGGACCTTCACCCTGCCCTTCTGGCGGAAGCGAAGTCTCACGGGCTCAATGTGCAGGACATCGCGAACAAGGCTGTCGATGAAGCGGTAAAGCGTGCCCGCATAAATGCATGGGTTGAGGAAAACCGCGAGGCCTTTGCGGACCATGCCCGGCATGTCGAAGAACACGGTCTCTGGTCAGATGGCCTTCGGGCTTTCTAGGATGGATCGCTACTCGGTTTTCAGGCTGCGTGACCAAGACGGGCTGTTTCTCGTGCTACAATACCCGGGACTGGAGGCCTCATCCACCGTCGTCGTCGCCCCTCTTGTGCCGGAGGGCGCACTGCTCGAAATCCCTATTCTCACCCCTTTGATCGAGTTCGATGGCAACGCCTACCTGCTGCTGACCTATCGATTGGCCGCCATTCAATTGAGCCATCTGGGACCGTTCCTCGGAACACTGGATGTCTACGACTATGTTTTCCAACGCGCCCTTGCCCGCCTCTTCTTCGGCAACTAAGGCGCGCGCCACTTGCCACCACCCTGCCTGTCGGTCAGAAGCTTCACCTGTGAAGCAAAGCGGAGGAACGCCACATGGATAGTGATTTCAGCAATCTCTTCTCGGTGAAGGGCAAGACGGTTGTCATTACGGGTGGTTCGCGCGGCATCGGCGAGATGCTCGCGGCGGGGTATCTCGCGAATGGCGCGAAGGTCATCATTTCCTCTCGCAAGGCCGATGCCTGCGAGGCGACCGTCAAGCGTCTCAAGGACCAGTATGGCGGTGAGATCTACGCCATCCCGTCAGACGTCGGCCAGATGGTCGGCATCCAGCATCTCGCCGATGAGATCGCAAAGCGCGAAGACAAGGTCGATGTCCTGATTAACAATGCCGGTGTGGCCTGGGGCGCGACGCTTGAGGAGTTCCCGGAAAGCGGCTGGGACAAGGTGATGGACGTGAACGTCAAAGGCATCTTCTTCCTGTTCCAGAAGCTGGTCCCGATGCTGCGCAAATCCGCGAGCGCCGATGACCCGGCCCACGTGATCAACATCGCCTCGATTGACGGCATGCACACTTCGCCCTTCAGCGGCTATGCCTATGGCACGTCCAAGGCTGCCGTCATCCACCTGACACGCTTCATGGCATCCCAGCATGTCGGCGAGCACATCCTCGTCAACGGCATCGCGCCCGGGCCTTTCCCGACATGGATGTTGTCCACCGGCGTCGGATTTGGCGGCAAGACCGAAGGCGTCGACTGGGACTCCGTGGCTGAGCGTAACCCGTCAGGACGCGTTGGCACGCCTCAGGATATTGCCGGCCTTGCCATGTTGCTTTCATCACGCGCCGGCGCCTACATTTCGGGCCATACGATTCCATGTGACGGCGGCATCGTCTCGTCGAGCTAGTCACACACGCCCAGAAATCTCAGCTCCAATGGCGGTCTTTGTGTTGCGCCGCAGCATGAAGATCGCCATAGCCGTCCCAATGAACAGGCAATGACAGGAACGGGTGGGCATCTCGTGACAACCAAGACGACATTCCAGACTTTCGCAGATCGCCTCGGCGCGCAGAACTTCTCGCAAGCCAATCTGGCCAAGTTCACGCCCGGCCGGATCAAGACCGAACTGCTGGCCGGCCTGACGGTCGCGCTTGCGCTGGTGCCCGAAGCTGTTGCCTTTGCCTTCGTGGCTGGCGTGCACCCGCTTGTCGGGCTTTATGCGGCGTTCATCGTCGGACTGATCACCGCCTGCATTGGCGGACGCCCCGGCATGATCTCTGGCGCGACTGGCGCGCTCGCTGTTGTCATGGTCGCACTCGTCGCCCAGCACGGCGTTGAATACCTGTTCGCCACGGTTGTCCTGATGGGTATCCTACAACTCGGCGCAGGCATCTTCCGCCTTGGCAAATTCATCAGGCTTGTGCCCCACCCTGTCATGCTCGGCTTCGTCAACGGCCTCGCCATCGTGATCTTCCTTGCGCAGATGACGCAGTTCCAGGTGCCCGGCACAGCAGAAGCGTCAGGTCATGGCATGTCAGGCGGAGAATGGATGAGCGGCCTGCCGCTTGCCATGATGTTGGGCCTCGTTGCGCTGACCATGGCGATCATCTGGGGCATGCCGAAAATCTCGAAGATCGTGCCCGCACCGCTCGCCGGGATCGGCATTGTCGCCGCCATCGTCATCGGCTTCGGCCTGGACGTCCCACGCGTCGGTGACCTTGCCTCCATCCAGGGCGGCTTGCCGAGCTTCCACCTCCCGACCATCCCGCTCAATCTCGCAACGCTGCAGATCATCCTGCCCTATTCGATTATCCTCGCGGCGATCGGCCTCATCGAAAGCCTGCTGACGCTGAACCTCGTTGGAGAGATGACTGGCAAGCGCGGCGGCGCGAGCCAGGAATGCATTGCGCAGGGCGCAGCCAATGTCGTAACCGGCTTCTTCGGCGGCATGGGCGGTTGCGCGATGATCGGCCAGTCGATGATCAACGTGAAATCGGGCGGTCGCACACGCCTCTCGGGTATCTCGGCGGCCCTCTTCCTGCTCGCCTTCATCCTCGTTGGCTCCAGCCTGATCGAACAGATCCCGCTCGCGGCGCTGGTTGGTGTGATGTTCATGGTCGTCATCGGCACATTTGCCTGGAACAGCCTGCGCATCATGACGCGCATCCCGCTGACCGATGCGATGGTCATCGTCCTCGTGACCTCTGTGACAGTGATGTACGATCTTGCCACCGCCGTGGTCGTCGGCGTCATTGTCTCGGCGCTCGCTTATGCCTGGAACAATGCCCGCCGCATCCGCATCATCGAACGCGACTCCATCCGCACCCCCGGCGCCCATGTCTATGAGATTGAAGGCCCGCTTTTCTTCGGCTCGACAGCCGGTTTCGCCGAACTGTTCCATCCCGAATCCGACCCGGATGTCGTTATTGTTGACTTCATGCGCTCACGCGTCGTCGACCAGTCCGCGCTGCAGGCGATCGAGGACCTTGCGGCCAAGTATGAAGCGCTCGGCAAGACGCTGCGCCTGCGCCATCTCTCGCCCGATTGCCACAAGCTGCTCCAACGGGCCGGACAGCTCATGGTGGATTCCGATGATGATCCGGACTACGCACTGGCGGCCGATTATTCGGTGCGCACCGGCGTGTTCGGCGGCGGGCACTAGCCACAGCAGGCGACAGGTGACGCCAACCGGCCAGTTTCGTAAGCTCGGCTTCATCGTGCAATTCTGATTCGAAAGACCCGCCCAATGTCCAAAGCGCCCGTTGGCTCCAAATCCAATCCGTCCGAATTCGATGTGCTGAGCAAGCTCGCCGAGGATGAACCCTATTTTGTGATCCGCGCACAGGATCCGCTCTCCTCTGCCCTCGTTGAATTGCACGCCTATATCGGTGCCGGCCAGTCCGGGGCCGCACACAACAAGCTCGCCGAGATCATGGCAATGACCGCCGCCCGCGCGCCGCGGCCAGCCTCCAGCCCGAAATACCGCGAAACCTTCGCCATCTCCCTCGCCATGGAGCAATGGCGCGATACGAATGGTAGCTGAGCGGTGAGTGAGCTCGTCAATCTGAACAAGGCCCGCAAAGCCAGGGCGCGGGCCGCCAAGGATCAGATAGCCGCCGAGAACCGCGAGAAATTTGGCCGCACCAAGGCCCAGAAATCACTCGAAAAATCAGCTCGAGACAGACTCGACAAAACAACAGACGGCGCAAAACGGGAACGCTGATCCGTTGTCTTGCGTTCATCTTGCTGACGGATCGGCCCCTCCCAATGAGGGCCGGCGACCAGCAAGAGGGTTTTTGAATGGCCAAGGGATTTGCGAAAACGTCAATAATCGCCGCCTGCTTCGCCATAGCCGCGATCACCAGTTTCATCGTTGCAATGCTCTAGCTGCCAGCTTCATCCTGCTGAGGCGCACTGGCCGGAACACTCAGCCACTCACTGTCCTGCGACGTTAGCCGGTCGATAAGCTGGAGACCTGTGCGATAAGACGACATCCGCGCCAGCGCCTGGCTAAACGCCTTCATCGGCGTTCCTGTCCCGCTCATCGCCGCCGACTGCTCAGCCGCTTCGGCATAAAGCGTGTGCGCCCCCATGAAATCACCTGAAGACTCATAGCAGGCTCCGAGATTGTGCGAGACAGCAGGCGCTTCGGGATATTCCACCTTCAGCTCCCGCCAAGAGGCACATGACCCATAGGGATTGTCGCGGCCCGACTTTACCGCTTGTTCAAAACGTGGATCGGCACGCACCACCGGATCAATAGCCTCATCGACAAAGGTTGCCCGCATCCGAGCATTGCGCGGCGCAATATCGAGACGGATTTGCGAAACCGTGTCTGCTAGCGCGTCCAGCACCATTTCACGCGGCGGCTCCACGCCGCCAATCAGCCCGTATGACCAACCGCCGTGATTGTGACGTCCGCGGCGGGCATGCCTGTAAACCTCGTCGCAGCTCTCATTCGCCGAGGAACCGAAATAGGTATCCGAGAACAGGATGCGACCGGTGCCATATTCGATGAGACGCGGCGTTACAGACACCTCGACCTCTTCGCGCAAGCAAAGCTCTTCAACGTCTTCACGATGCTCGCAATCGAACAGTCCATCCCATTCAACGCACTTTGAGACCGTATGGGTGTACTCCTCCGCCTCGTATTCAACGATGTCGATAATTCCCTCATAGATACCAGCCCGCTGGCCATCAGGGACATATCCATCGGAATAGCGCGCAAGGCTGAACCACGGCGCGCCATCGAATGTGGCGCTGGCGAGCATGGCTTCGAAGCGGCCCTCGTACCAGTTGCCACCCGGTCCCTGAAAGTCTCCGACATCGACAAGGCGTGTTTCAACTGCAGCAGTGTGGGGCGGCACGATCCGCGCCGAATAGTCTATTCCGGGCGTCGAACATGCTGCCAGCGCGGCCAAGCCAAGCCATGCAAATACCTGTTTCATTCCGTCATCCCCCTCATGGTTCAGATGGAGCCAAGTTTAGAAACACTCAAGTGAATACCTACTGAACAAATTCTCAGCTGTTCAGTCATTGATCCGGAGCTCGTCTTCGCCCAGATACTTGCCCAGTGAAATAAATGGAGCGACCAATGTCATCTACTGCCCCACTGTTCGAGCCTTTCAAGATCAAGGGCCTCGAGCTCGCCAACCGCATAGTCATGGCGCCAATGACACGTGGCTTTAGCCCGGACGGCATCCCGACCGACGATGTGCGCGACTATTATGCCCGCCGCGCCGAAGCCGATGTCGGCCTGATCCTGTCAGAAGGCACACTGATCCCGCGCAAGGGCGCGTCCGACAGCCCGAATTATCCGCTCTTTCATACCGATGCGGCGCTTGCAGGCTGGAAGAAAGTCATCGACGCCGTGCATGCAAAGGACGGCAAGATGGGCCCCCAGATCTGGCATCAGGGCATGGTGCGCAAGACGGGCACCGGTCACTATCCCGACGCCCCTTCCGACAGTCCGTCCGGCGTCACCCATAAAGGCAAGCAGATTTTCGACGCACCGTCCGAATCCGAAGTCGCCGATATGGTCACCGCCTATGCCAACGCTGCGGCCAGCGCGAAAGAGCTCGGCTTCGACACCGTCGAAATCCATGGTGCGCATGGCTATCTCATCGACCAGTTCTTCTGGGATGTGATGAACAAGCGCGAGGACAAATATGGCGGTGGTCTGGTAGAGCGCGCGCGTTTCGCCGGAGAAGTCATTTCTGAAGTCAAGAAAGCTGTCGGCCCCGACATGCCTATTATCCTGCGCTTCTCGCAATGGAAGCAGCAGGAATACACCGCCAAACTCGCAGAGACACCGCAGGCCCTTGAGGCCTTCCTCAAGGTCTTTGCTGATGCCGGCGTGGACATGCTGCATGCCTCCCAGCGTCGCTTCTGGGAAGCAGAATTCCCCGATGTCGACGGCGAGAACGGCCTGAACACGGCGGGATGGGCCAAGAAGCTGACCGGTCTTCCGACCATCACTGTGGGATCTGTCGGCCTGTCCGGCGAGTTTATCGGCGGGATGCGCGGCGAAGGCTCCAAGACGCGCCCGCTGACCGATGTTGTCGAACGCCTGGAGAAAGGCGAGTTCGATCTCGTCGCCGTTGGCCGCGCCCTGCTACAGGACCCACTCTGGGCACAGAAGGTCAAGGACGGGCGCATGGACGAGCTCGAAGGCTACGACGCCAAGTCGATGGCGACGCTTTACTAAGCGTCGCCGGCGCCCGCTACTTTCCTTCGAGTAGATTCACCGGGTTGCCTTCAGGATCATTGAAGGCGGCCCAACGAAGGCTCTTGAACCCGGTAACCGGTGCCGGTTCGGGCACCCGGACGCCTGCCTTGCGCAGGCGTCTGACCTGTTTGTCCAGCTTCTTGAGCCGCAATGACACCGCCGTGCTCGGGCCATCTGGCTGGTCCAGCACCTGGAACAGCACGCCCTTGGCAAGGTCCCATTCGCGGCAGCTCGGCATCGGCTTCCGGTCATGCTTGCGGTCCAGCAGCGTGGTCCACCAGGCTGTCTGCGCGGCAAAGTTTCGGGCGCTGATGCTTATGAAGACGGTTTCGATTTTCAGGCTCATCTCAGGTCTCCTGTCGACAAGGCAACAAGCGCGCCGGGGCCTGAAGGTTCCTCAATTGCCAATTTTCCTCGTGACTGCCGCCACGGCACGCATCTCAGGATCGGAAAAAACAGAACAATGGGAGGTGCCAACATGGCTTACGAACAGATCAGGGTTGAACGTCGGGGCGCGGTCTGCCTCATCACGCTGAACCGGCCCGAGGCCCTCAACGCCTGGACGCCGCAGATGAGCCGGGAGCTTGGCGATGCCATCACCGCAGCCAATGAGGATGACGATACAGGCGCCATCGTGATGACCGGTGAAGGCCGCGGCTTCTGCGCCGGAGCTGACATGAAGGCCTATTTCCAGTCCAATATCGATGAAAGCGAGACCCGCGCCCACAAGCGCGATGGCGGTATTGACTGGATCAGCCTCATCCGCGCGTCCAAGCCATGCATTGCGGCGGTGAACGGCCCCGCCTTCGGTATCGGCGTGACACAGATCCTGCCCTTTGACCTGATCGTCGCCTCACGCGAGGCGAAATTCGGCTTTGTTTTCGTGAAAGTCGGCATCGTGCCAGAGCTTGCCAGCTCACATTATCTCATGCAGCGCGTCGGCTGGGGCAAGGCGCATGAGCTGATGCTGACCGCGAAGCCTGTCTCCGGCGAAGAAGCGGTCGCCATTCGTCTGGCGGACCGGTTGGCAGAGCCGGAAACCCTGCTGGACGATGCAATCGCGCTGGCCACACAGATCGCCGAGAACCCTTCGCCCATGTTGCGGATGACGAAGGAACTGCTGACCGCCAATGCCTGCGAGACGGACCCGCGCACCATGCAGGCCCGCGAGCATGACAAGTTGGAGATCTGCTACTCGCTGCCCGAGCACAAGGAAGCCGTCAGCGCGTTCATGGAGAAGCGCAAACCTGACTTCAAGGCAGCGCGCAAGACGACGAAGACCTGAGGCTCAGGCCCGCTCATAGGCCGCCGTCAGCCAGGCTTTCACCTCGTCATCGACCTCTTCAGCCGCCTGGAGCTTGATCTTGTGCGTACACATCGAGCCCGGCTTCTCCTCGGCGAGACGCATCGTGCCATTCTCGCCCTTGAGGTTTACACCAAGGTCCACACGCGTCTTGGTCGCCGGCGTCACCACGGCGAAATTCTTTGACCGGCGGAAGGCAACCGACGTCTTCTTCGGTGCGATCTCGACATCGCTGCCCAGCGTTTTCACGAACGCTTCCAGGGCATCATAGATCGGGCGGATGCCCTCCTTGCCCTGATACTGGCCCGACAGCATGTCGCCTTCATCGGCGTCGAAGCGCCCCTTGGCCGCCTGGCACACCATGTTCGCGTGCCCATGCCCGAAGCCATGCTGTTCCTTGAGCATCTTCACCTGCTCGCCATGCTTTTCCAGCCCGCTGGACTGTACGACCTTGATCCAGTGCGCGAGCGGCTTGCCTGTCTTGGCCTCCATCCCGGCAATGTGGCTCGCGAGCAGCTCTTCCTGTGTCTTTGCCATGTCCCTTGTCTCCCTATTCCTTGCCCAGCGGCCAGTTTTCGCTCCGGCATTTCTTCGGCATCAGCGGCGTCGCCAGCCCCATCAGGCCCAGCATGACCCGGCTTCCAAACGTCGCCTTCCCTGTTTCTGCCACGGCTTTGATATTTTTGAGAATGAAATCCGTGCCCTTGTCCATACCGTTCGCCGTTTTCGTCCCGGCCGGCACATTCTCGGTGATGAGTGTCAACTCGGTGCCGTTTCCCACTTTCTTCAAGTCATAAATGACTACGCAGGGGGCATCGTCATGCATGGTGAATTTGAGCGTGTGCGAATAGCGGTGAGGCGGGCTGAATTCGAGCACCTTGCCGACGACGCTGGTCATTTTTCCATTTGTCGAGCGCATGGCGAAAGGCTCGCCAACCGTCAGTCGCTCGCCGGTGGTCCGGCAAATCGTCCCAAAGAAAAAGGGCAACACCTCGTCTGTCTTCACCAACGTATTCCAGACCGTCTCGACCGGCGCATCGATCATGATTTTGCTGATCTGCTTTTCGGCGTAAGTGACCGCCTCTGCCTTTTCCTCAACCATTTTAATCGTCCCTCTTTCTGGCGGCCTGTTCGGCCATGGCTTTGATGGATGTAAGTTTCCCCGCAAAGGTCTCGCTATAGGCATCGAGCCACCTGTCCTGGATCATCCGGATCGGGACAGCATTCATGTAGAGATAGCGCGAGCGCCCCTGCTTCTCGCTGGTCACCAGTCCGGCTTTTTCAAGCACGGTCAGATGGTTCATCACGGCGATGCGGCTGACATCGAAATGCCCGGCCAACTCGCCCACAGGACATCCCGGCCGGGTTTTCAATATATCGAGCATGGCCCGGCGCGTCTCGTGGGCCAGCGCGTGAAACACCGCAGACATGTCATCATTTGTAATCATGTAATTACATATTTACATGTTGCCGCGCGAGTCAAGTCCCGGGACGTCCGCCTGTTTTCAGTCGTGTGGCGGGCGCGCGCCCCAGATGCCCAATATGCCCGGATGTCCGTCAGCCTGCCTGCGCCGTCGCAGCGGCACACCAGCCGCCTTCGCGATCGCCGTCGCAGCCTCGACGGCATGTGTGGTGCGGATTTCATACGTTGGATTGATATTGCGATCTTCTGCCAGGAAGAGCGGTTCGCCCTGCTTGGGCACAAGCCACCACGTCTCCACGAGGCTTTCTGCGCTGAATTGCGAATAGAGTTCCGGGCGGCACTCAACGAATGCGATCTCGGTGAATGCAACCTGCCCCTGAAAGCGCGGTGGCCGGTGATAGTGTGAACGGCCCGCCGGCAGGGTCATCTCCACACTGTCTTCGCCGATATCGATCCGCCAGCTCCATTTGGCCTGCATGTCACGCCAGACATAGCCGATCAGGCCTAGCGCAAGCACGGCAATTAAGGTGATCAGCAAGGCTGCAACCGGTTCCGACGAGGTGTGAAAATCCAGCGCGGCGAATACACAGCTCACGAGAATGACCAGAACCAGCCCCGCCACGATAGCTGTCCCGATACGCCCGCCCGTCGAAATGCGAAAACGCGTCTTTTGTTGTTCAGCCATCCGCCAACCCTCATCCTGCAAAGATAAAGGCGCGGGATCAGGCCAAATCAGGCCACAGGATCAGCTCGTTTTGAGATTATACTTGCCCATGATCACGTCATTGCGGAACTGCGTGCATTCGGTCGTGCTGGGCGCTTTGCCAAGATAGCCGTCCTGCTGGCGTTCGACATCGGCCATCATCTCAGTGAACTGGGCCTGACGCTGCAGCGCGTTTACCGCAATCTGGCCGGTCAGTCCCTGCACCATGATCTTGGCGGGATTGGTCGAAATTTCCATGTCGAACGCAGACAGGTCATGCTCTGGCGGTTCAGTCTGCGCCATCTCGGCCAGTTCAATCAGCTTTGCGGCATTTACATCGCGATAGCTTGCTGAGGCTTTATAGTAATGCTCGGACGGGCCGGTTGAGGCACAGTGGGACAGTGTCCGATTGACCATTGAATACTGACGCAGCTGGGCGCGTGCAGACAAACCAGCGGCCTTCACTGTGGCGGGCTGAGACGTGTTAGCCTTTGCAGGCGTCGTCTTCGGCGCACTGGCAAATTTTGGTCCGGCGGATATGTCGATGCCGTCTCGGTCAGGTCCGCCGCTTGGGCCAAGCAGGAAAAAACCAGCTGCGACCCCGGCGACCGGCAAGGCGCACACAGCGACCCAGAAGCCCTTCCCACCACCAGACTGTTTTTGCGCACTGGCGACCAGCGCATCTCGATCAAAGCCTGCCATTGGGGCCGTCCTGCCTGTTTCAAGTCACGTCAGAATGGCAGGTTTTTCCTGTGATACACTTAATTTTCAGCTGGAAACTTACTCAGCTGCCGCTTCCGCACGGGCCAGCAGCGAGCCGCAGGGCGCGTCTTCGGCAAGGCCCGGCTCAATGAATGGCAAGGCCGCCAGCCCGCCGCTGAGCGAACCCAGTATTGTGGCAATCCCGATCTGCGCAACCGTTTCGGCGCTGAATGGGAGGAGGCTCGGATTGCGCAGCGTGCCGCCAATCCCGACATTGCCGACCAGCGTACCGAGCGAGGCATCCTTCGCATCAGAGCGCACAGAGAGCTTCATCCGTTCCGTGCCAAGGTCAACATCCCCAGTTACCACGACCACTGCGTCATCCGTGTCGACAACAGCCGGTTCGAGCGTGCCAGTGCCCTGATCGAACGTCGCCACGGCCACCGCGCAGCGCGTCTCGGCATACGTGCGATCATCAGGGTCTTCGCCGAGGACCGTCAGCGCTTCGCCAATATCAAGTGCGGCCCCTTCAACAGCGAGCGCGAGAATATCGGAATCTGTCGACCAGATGGAAATCTTGCCCGTCAGCGTATCGGCCGCCTGACGGAAGCCATCGCCGGTAGCTTCAATGTTGAAGCGCCCTTCAGCGGTACCGCGCAGATAAGGATCGAGCGCCAGGTTGGACAGCGCCACATCCCGCAGATTACCTTCTGCCGTGGTCACGGCAGGTGACCTTGTCCCGTCAATGGTCGCATAGGCATCAAATGAGCCCTGCTCGAATGTCGCCTGCAGCAGCGGCGCCTGTACGACACGCCCGTCAATCTCGAATTCGAGTTTCAGCCCGACAATATCCAGCACAGCGTCAGCGACCGTCTCGGCAGTATAATTCACCCGCCCATCAACCGCATCAAGACGCGCAAAGTCGATCTCGACACTGGGGATCAGCCGGTCGCTTTCATTGTAGATGTCCCGGGCACGCACCTGTTCCGACCCTGTCGTCTCCCCCTCGCCAACGCCGATCGGAATACCAAACACGATGCCGAGGTCATCGGCGTCGAGCGTCTGCGACACCAGGTCGGCTTCGACCACCGGCGTTTCACCGCCCAGCGTCACCGTCACCAGACCAGCAAGATCACTGTCCCCGATCGTGGTTTCAGGGCGAAAGTCGAAGGCCCACTGGCCGGGTGCAATATCGAGGTCGATCATAACGTCAAATGGCGGCGTGTCGGGAGCCGCCAGACCGACAAGGTCGGCAAGGTCAGCGAAATTATCACCGGTCACCCGCAAGCGGCCGTTCAGACGTGACAGGGTGGACGCATCGGCATTGCCATCGAAGTCCAGCGTCGAACCCGCGCCCGTCGCACTGGCATTCAGCGCGCCGGACCGCAACGACCCGCCTGCCGTGTTCACGTGGATCACATCTTCACCATCCTCTCGAACAAGCCGCAGGTCGATATTCGAGAGCGCGACTTCATCAATAAGCGCGCGGTAGTCGGACAGGCTGGTGTCATCCTTGTCATCGTCTTCCGGCTTATCCGGGCCGCCGCCCAGCCGGATGTAGCCGTTCTCGGCCTCAAGCCTCGACACCCAGCTGATGAAGGGCAGGAAGCCGAACGGGTTCAGTCGCGCTTCAAGATCGTCGGCCCGGACCCGGTCCGGTATGTCGACGCGGGTCACGGCCGCCGTCGTGATCGCCGGAAATTTGAGATGGGCACGCTCGACGCTTGAGCCCTCAGGCCCCCAGCTGCCCAAAGCCCAGTTCGCAAAAGGCGTTCCCCAGCGCGGCTGCGTCAGGGCCAGCAGGAACAGAACAAAAGCGAGCAATAGCCCGCTCAGCACCATGAGCGTTATCTTGAGAGGCCGGCTGTCTTCGAGGGTCATCCGTCAACAACGCGCGCGCGCGGCTTGGGTTCTCATCTACTCACCCCGGCGCAGCTTACCCCTGCCAATAACGCCGATCCCTGCTATATGTTCGCCATGAGTTCCAGCCCGAATCGCCAGCCATCCATCTCGGAAATGGCTTCCGCCCGCGCCCCGGCCAATGCCGGCAATGTCGATTATCTTGAGGGTCTCAACCCCGAGCAGCGCGAAGCTGTCGAGACCACGGACGGGCCGCTCCTCGTGCTGGCCGGCGCCGGCACCGGCAAGACCCGCGTCCTGACCACCCGCCTTGCCCATATCATCGGCACCGGCCTCGCCTGGCCGAGCCAGACGCTGACGGTGACCTTTACCAACAAGGCTGCCCGCGAGATGCGCGAACGTGCGCTGAAGCTGATCGGCGACGCTGGCGAAGGCCTCAGATGGCTCGGCACCTTCCACTCGATCAGCGCCCAGATCCTGCGCCGCAATGCAGAGCTGGCCGGGCTGAAATCCAGCTTCACCATCCTCGACATGGATGATGCCATCCGCCTCTGCAAACAGGTCATCGAAGCGGAAAACATCGACACAAAGCGCTGGACGCCGCGCCACCTGTCGAGCCTCATCGATGGCTGGAAGAATCGTGCGCTCACCCCGTCGAAAGTGCCGAGCGACGAGGCGTGGAACTTCGCGGACGGCAAGGGCATCAAGCTCTACGAGACCTATCAGGCCCGCCTCAAAGTCCTCAATGCGTGCGACTTTGGCGACCTCCTGATCCACAATATCACCCTGTTCCAGGAAAACCCGGACCTGCTCGCCGACTATCACAAGCGGTTCAAATACATTCTCGTCGACGAGTACCAGGATACCAACGTTGCCCAGTATCTCTGGCTGCGGCTGCTGGCGCGCGGCTCCGGCAATATCTGCTGCGTCGGTGATGACGACCAGTCGATCTATGGCTGGCGCGGCGCGGAAGTCGACAATATCCTGCGTTTCGAAAAGGATTTCCCCGGCGCGAAGACAATCCGGCTTGAGCGCAATTACCGCTCCACCGCCCACATCCTCGCCGCCGCCTCCTCTGTCATCGGCTACAATAAGGGCCGTCTCGGCAAGACGCTCTATGTCGGCGCAGAAGACAGCGCAGACCCGGACGCCGACAAGGTCAAGGTCCGTGGCCTGTGGGATGGTGAGGCCGAAGCGCGCCTGATCTGCGACGATATCGAGTCCTATGTGAACAAGGGCGGCCAGTATGAGGACTGCTCGATCCTGGTGCGTGCCTCATGGCAGATGCGCCTGTTCGAGGAACGCCTCATCATGCTGGGCATCCCCTACCGCGTCATCGGCGGCCCACGCTTCTTCGAGCGGGCCGAGATCCGCGATGCGCTCGCCTATCTCCGCCTGATCCGCAGCCCCGACGATGACCTCGCCTTCGAACGCGTCGTCAACCAGCCCAAGCGCGGCGTCGGAGCAACCACGATCCAGAAGCTGCAGACCTTTGCGCGCGAGGATGGCCGCTCGCTGTTTACCCTCGTGCCGATGGTCCTGCAGACCGATGAGGTCAAAGGCCCGGCCAAACGCGGCCTGACAACCTTCATCGACCAGATCAATCTCTGGCGCGACCGCCTTAGCAACGGCATGCCCCATCACGAGCTCGCGCAGGTCATCCTCGACGAGTCCGGCTATACCGACATGCTGCAAAAGGACCGCTCACCCCAGTCGCAGACGCGGCTCGACAACCTCAAGGAGCTGATCCACGCCCTCGGCCAGTTCGACAGCCTTCCCGGCTTCCTCGAACATGTTGAGCTGGTCATGGATGTCGGCGGCCAGAGCACCGGCAATGAAGTCCAGATCCTCACCCTGCATGCCGCCAAGGGCCTTGAATGGCCGATGGTCTTCCTGCCGGGCTGGGAAGAGGAAGTTTTCCCGTCGCGCCGCTCGCTCGATGAGAGCGGGATGAAGGGCCTCGAGGAAGAACGCCGCCTTGCCTATGTCGGCATCACGCGCGCCCGCCGGAACTGCTCAATCAGCTTCGTCGCCAACCGCATGATTTTCGGGCGCTGGCAATCTGTCCTGCCATCCCGCTTCATCGACGAACTGCCACACGATCATGTCGAAGCGGTCAGCGAGACCGGCTATTCCACCATGCCCGGCGGCGATACCGGCTTCCAGGGCACGATCGAGGACCTTGGCGAGCGCAGCTCCTACAACTCCCCCGGCTGGCGTCGCCTCAAGGAGAACGCCCGCTCAGGCTCCAAGGCCGGCCCCATCATCGACGGCAAGGCAGAGCTTATCGCCACCTCATCGGGCAAGTCCGGCTTCCGCATCGGCCAGCGCGTGCACCATGAAAAATTCGGCTATGGCCAGGTCCTGGCCGCCGACGGCACCAAGCTGCAGGTCAACTTCGAGAAGGCGGGCCTCAAGAAGGTCATCTCGACCTTTGTGACGGGGGTTTAGCGTAACTCGTCGGGTGCGGGCGTGGGGCGTTTTCGCTTCACCCTTCGACAGGCTCAGGATGAGGTCCATCCGGAACGCGACACCTTCCCCTCTCCCGATCGCGGGAGAGGGGTCAGGGGTGAGGGCGACCACGGTCGCGGCCCGCTGAACGTCTCGGTAAATACAACCCTAGCAGCCCTCATCCCCGGCCCTTCTCCCGCGATCGGGAGAAGGGAGAGCGCCCTGCCTCATAGTCACACGTCCCCCAAACCCCAAATCTTGCCAAGCCTCGCCAAATCACATCAGTCTTCGCGCCTGATCCTGTGGGAGGGACGTGCACATGGCATCCAGAAAACCGGCGGGTGAACCCTTCTTCCTGGTCTTCAGTCTTGGCTTGCTGATGCTTGCCCTGATCGGACTCGGCGGGCGGGCGGCGCTTGATTATACCAATGCGTCCCCGCCGCCGCTGATTGTCGCCGCGCATGCTGTCTGCATGCTGGCCTGGTATACGCTCGTCCCCTTCCAGGCGTCGCTGATCCGTGGCCACAGCATGATCCGCCACAAGCGGTTCGGTGTCCTCAGCCTCGCGGTCGCCGGCGCTCTCATCTATACCGGTGCCTACGCCGCTGGCCGGCACTTCGTGATCCATAACGACCCCTATGCCGTGCTTGCCAGTGCGCAGACCGTCTTCTCTTTCGCCATCCTTTACGTGCTCGGCTTTGTCGGACGGCGCGTCCCGCGCGCGCATAAGCGCTTCATGATCTATGCGAGTCTCGCAGTGCTGCCCCCGGCACTCATTGGCCTGCTCGCCGCATTCGGATTGTCCGGCCTGTTCGTTCTTCCGCTCTGGCTGGTGCTGATCCTCGTCCCGGTCGCGCATGACTGGCGCAAGCACAGGACGGTCTATATCCCGACAGCGATCAGTGCGATCTTCCTTATAACCGGGATGATCGCGGTGGTCGTCGTGGGGTTGAACCCGGCCTGGGCCGATTATCTGACGAGTATCAGGGCGCGCTAGACCGCGACCGGCCCCGCCAGGCCCACGCCACTAAGCTCAGCGCGACCAGCGTGCCGGACATCGCCATGGCCAGCATCGCATTGCCGGGCCACCCCGCCCAGTCATAGACGGCTGTGCCGGCAGAACTGGAAATCCCGCCGCCGACGAACATCATGACGATATAGACCGTCATCAGCCGTGTGCGGATCTGCGGGGCAAGGTTGAGAAATGTCATCCGGTTGCAGATATCGACCAGCGGCCCGACCAGCGTCATCAGCGTGATGGGGACGATCAGCAGCCACACGCTGCCGCCCATCGGCCAGAGCAGGCAGACGCCTGAAAAGTTGACACTCCCGCCGACAATCCGCGCCTTGTACGGCCCGACATCGTCTGCCCAGCGCCCGAGGAAGGGCGTCGTGAACAGGTTGATGAGCGAGAAGGCGGCAAGGTAGCCGACCACGTCCACACCGTAGCCCATATCCGGCAGGTGCAGGCCCAGCCCCATCCACACCGACAGGAAAACCCCGAAGCCAAGCCCCTGGATCATGCCGGACAGAAGGATTTCCGGATGGCGCCTGACCAGCGGGAAGATGGAGAGAAGCAGGCTGAAATAGCCCTGCTTTGGCTGTTCGTCATGGCCGGCTTCGCGCTCATCCATGATGAAGGGCAACAGGATCGAGACGATCAGCATCAGCCCGGCGGCAAGGTAATAAACGGTTCGCCAGCCAAGCGTCTCGGCGATGATACCGGACCCGGCGCGCGCCACCAGGATGCCGCCGATCACCCCCGTCGTCAGCATTGCCGTGACCGCGCCAAGGCGAGCCGGATCAACCCGCTTGGAGGCATAGGTCGGCAACAGGTAAGGCGCGATCGTGAAAAAGCCGAGCACGGTCGAGGCAAGCGTGAACAGGCGGAAGTCCTGCGCGAGGGCCATGCAGGCAATCGACACGAACTGTCCTGCGACCGTAAACGTAACCAACTTGCGGTTGGACACCCGGTCGCCGAGCGGCAGGAGCAGGAACACACCGAGCGCCAGCGCGATCTGGTTCGCCCCCGGCACAATCCCGATCAGGCCATGCCCGACATCGAAATCCCGCGCGACTTCGGAAATGATCGGGTGAATGTAATACGCATTCGCCGTAACGACTGCGCAGGCGAGCGTCAGCAGGAAGATTTCGGTTTTCGACAGACGACGTTCTTTTTTGTCGGGCGTCTGGTCTGTGGGAGGGGAAGTGTTCATGAGGTCTCTGGCAGCACCTGGGACTGTCAGTGATAGGGTGGTCGCCGCTCGAGGCAACAGCTCTCCGTACGGCAGGTCAGCAGGCGGGGCACGCGATGTACTGCTGGTGCACCCCTGGTGTACCGCTAGTGTACTGTTACTGGACTCTTGCTGCACCGTTGCCGGCCCGGACTTTCCCCCGGATAGACGCGGCTCAATCCAGCAACTGTACCATCGCATAGCGGTTCAGCGCTGTCTCATCGATGCCGAAGCCGGGGTCTTGCAGCTGGCGATGCTTGCCATAATTCTGATAGCCCTCGAAAGACTGTTGCGGAACACCTTGAGCCACAAGGAATTTTTCGACGACCTGTGACCGGCTGCGGCAAATGCTGATCTGCGTCTCACTTGGCGCGCACCCCGACACCACGCGCAAATGGCCGCCGCTGATCCCATTCTGTGAATGCGGGACCGCCACCGAATTTGCAAACTGCTCCAGATTGCTCACCCCCTCTGGCGAAAGCTGGTCAGAGCCTTGTTCGAAAAAGATAAAAAGCCCATCGTCGAGCCGTTCATACTCTGGTGCACCCTCAACTGTCCGGGTCATGAAAGCTGCCCGGCCGGCCGTCTGCATCACGTCTTTCCTCCAGGGCATCATGACCTCGGAGAGCAGTGTATCCACCCCGAGAATGGCCTTCACCTCGCCCTCTGTAAGCGGGGCGCTGGCTGGTTCCTTGGTCACCACACGCTCGATCGGCATGCCGTCACTGTCGTAACCACGGGCAAGATCGCCCGGCGGGGTCAGTGGATCGTCTTCCATCAGCGTGCGGTCAGCCAGGACCTCGATCTCTGTCGGCTCGGGTTTTTCCAGCTGGTCAATCCGCGCCTCCACTAGTCCCCGGCTGCCAGATGCCGGGAAGGCGGCTAGAAAACTCTTCAGCACATCTACGCTTTCCGATGACAGCGACGCCGCCAGCGCAGCCGCCTCGGCCCGCTCATCCTCATTTGCCTCACAGCCTGCAAAGCAGAAGTCGTCGGTGCCGCGCAGCCCGCTCTCGATCCAGGGCTGCTGGCGATAACCGGTGCGCTGTTCGACGCGGGTCGCCACCCGCCGGAACAGGGTCTCGGCCGGCACACCCGGCTGGCTGATCATTTCCGACAGCGCAAGCGTAAACTCGCTATTACCGCTCGCTCCATCTTCAGCCACAGCACCGGGCGACGTGGAATAAGCGATCAACGTCCCCCTCACCCGTTCCGTCGCGGCCAGACCGCCCGCCGTGGAACGCACTGCCGCGGGAAGTGGATTGTTCCGGCACGCATCCAGAATGATGAAGTTTGCAGCGTTGCCAGCGTTTTGAAGGTAACGGAACAGCAGCTCCAGACGCGGCGCATTTGCCCAGATGTCGGCTTCATTATAGGCGACAAGGTCGGTCGGGATCAGATAGTTGAGACCTTCAGATTGAACGCCATGCCCGGCGAAAAAGAAGACGCCAGTCGCCTCCGGCCCGGCGGCTTTCAGGGCCGCGCCAAAGTCTGCAAAGGCCTGTTCCATCTGGTCTTCATCCGCATTGAAAACCGAGTGAACCTCAAAATCGAGCCCCTCCAGGGCGGCTTTCATCAAACGGGCGTCGCGGACCGGATTTTCAAGTTGCCAGCCCGGCGTTTCATATTGCGAATTGCCGATGATCAGCGCCACGCGGGGTTCGGCGCTGGACGCCATAGCCATGATAGAGGCACAAAGTGCCAGACAGATAGACCTTATCATTTCCCACCCGATGCTTGTGCCAAGCCACGATGGCAATAGGCATGTCACCTGGGCGAGGATAAGGCCAGTGGAGGCGGGGCGGCAAGTGCAACCCCGCCAATCCGGTCAGGATACCTGGGGCTCGGCAATGCTGCCAGCCGCTGGCTTGGCAGGCTTTGGCTTGCCGATGCGAACCGCGGATGGGCGCTCATACAGCGCACGAAGCGGCGTGCCCTTGATCATGTAATGGAAGGCCAGCGAAGCCGTCACAGCTATAATCAGGATCAGCAAGCTCGCCGTGCCAACATCCGGTACGATGCCCGTCATGGCGAAACCTTTCTGGGCGACCTTCATAGGTATGAAGAAGGTGAGATAGATCACGATCGAATTCTTGCCGGCATAACGAATGGCCTGTCCGGTTTCGAAACGGGCGAGCAGTGCGGCAACCGTGACGATGGCAAACGCCCCGGCAAATCCCAGCATCAGGCTGACGCCAGGAAGTTCACTCAGGCCAAGATTGACGAACTGCGCGTTCCATATGGCCCAGACCAGAAGCGCTGCAAGCGCGACTTCCCAGCTTTGGCTCACACGGCGGGCCAGCGCGAATATGGCGGGGGCGAAAGCATATCCAGCGAAGAAGAAAGCGTACCAGTTGGCGAAGCGGTCCGTCACTGACCAGCCAGTCTCGATGGCACCGGCATAGAAGGCGGCGTGCAACAAGGCTGCCCCGGCGAAAACGGCCACTTTCGGGACGCGGCGCAACATGCGTGTCGCAACATAGAACACCAGAAGCTGGTGGATGAACCACAGGCTGCTCGCAGGAAAGACAAGCTGTTTCAGGAAAATGACGCCCACAGCCGCAGGGTCTTGCAGCAGCATGTCGGCTTCAAAAGCAATGGTCTGAAGCGCCAGCCACAGAATGTAGAAATACGCAAAATGGACAACCTTGCGATCAATATACTCGACCAGTGGGCCATTGATTGATCTGGACAGGAACAAGCCCGCAATCAGGAAGAAATCGGGCATGCGGAACGGTTTGGCGAACGCCACCACATCGTGCATCCAGCCCTCGGCATGGACCATATGCCCGTAATTCAACGTGGAATGCATCATCACAACGAAAATGATGCAAATACCCTTGCCATAATCGACCCAGTCAATGCGATCTGCGCTCATGCCCCTACTCCTCTGGAAAACTATCCTGAGAGGCGAAATGCAAGAAACGTGCTCGCCTGACCGTGCGAAAACGGGTCACGCCATCCGGGACCCGTATTCACCATGCAAATTAGCCGTAAGCCGGTAGAGTAGGATAAAATGGCGAACAACCCGGCAGACATGATGCCCTTCGCGAAACTGACAGGCCTCAAAATCCTGAAAGCAGAGAAGGATCTGGTGAAAGGCGAGCGGGTCGTGAGAGCGAACCTCTGCACCTCTGGAAACATCCTGCACGGCGGGGCCATCATGGCATTTGCCGATGCGCTCGGTGCCATAGGCGGCTTCAAGAAATCTTCCCGACGGCGCGAATGGCACCACGACCGTTGAAAGCAAGACCAATTTTTTCGGATCGCCCCAAGAGGGACTTGTCGTGACCGGCGTAGCCACTCCGATAAATACCGGACGGCGGCTTTCGGTCTGGCAAACCTGGATTTCCCGCCCGGACGCCAAGCCGCCTGCGCTGGTTACACAGACACAATTGGTCCTCTGAATTAACAAATGTGGCGGGCCGGGACACCAAACCGCCCACAAATCGTCCCTGAACGAACCAAGCCCTGCCACAGGACCGCGATTGAGTATTCGTGTCCGGGGGGTTCCGGCAAGGAGAAAACCATGGTTCAAGGCACTACATACTGGCAGTCCGGTTCAACCGGAGTGGGCTTGAAGGAGGCAAACATGGCAACGCTTGCGCTTGTGGATGATGACGAGAATATTGTTGCGTCGCTGAAGATGTTTTTCGAAGCCGAGGGCTATAACGTCAAAACTTATCATGACGGCCTGGCCGCCTTGTCTGGATTGACGGAAACGCCGCCCGATCTTGCCATCCTCGATGTAAAAATGCCGAAGATGGACGGGATGGAGCTCCTGCGGCGCCTGCGTCAGACATCGGAATTGCCGGTCATCTTCCTGACGTCCAAGGATGAAGAGATCGACGAGGTGATCGGCTTTAATATCGGGGCGGACGATTTTGTCCGCAAACCCTGTTCGAACCGTCTCCTGTCAGAACGCGTAAAGGCCGTCCTGCGCCGCTCGCGCCTGGCTGAAGGTGGCACGGACGAGAATGACCAGAAGCCGATCCTGCGCGGACGCCTGACGCTCGACCCGAACCGGCATGCCTGCTCCTGGGACGGCGAACCGGTCCGCCTGACGGTGACAGAATTCCTGATCCTGCAATCGCTCGCCCAACGGCCCGGCTATGTGAAGTCGCGCGACCAGCTCATGGATGCTGCCTATGACGACCAGATCTATGTCGATGACCGCACGATCGACAGCCACATCAAGCGGCTCCGCAAGAAATTCCGCGAAACCGATGATGAGTTCGACGCGATCGAAACGCTGTACGGCGTCGGCTATCGCTACAATGAGAGCTGATCAGGCCTTTAACTGAAGCTGCCCCAGGAAATCGCGCTTGCCGAGCGGGACGCCGCACATACGCAGCAGGTCATATGCTGTCGTCGCGTGGAAGTAGAGGTTCGGCTTGGAAAACGAGAACAGGAAGCCTTCAGCAGTAAAGGGCATCTGCATCTCGCCGAACTTGAAGATGACGTCCTTGCCGGACAGCGCATTTATGTCTTCCGGCGACACGGCGGCGAGCTTCTGCACTGCTTTCGCAAGATTGGCCTGGAACCCTGCATAGTCAGGCACGTCGAGCCCCGACACAGCGTTAAATTCGCCGGCGATTACGCCCTCGACGGCCCCCATGGAATGGTGAATGACCGAATTGAGCTGAAAGGTAAGCGGCAACATCGTGTCGTGGATGCAAGCTGAAAGGAGCTCGTTGGGGCTCACGCCCTTTCCTTCATAGTGTTGGGCACCTTTTTCCAGCACGCCTTGAACACTGCCAACCATTTGGCGGAATGAAGGGATGACAGCGTCATATAGGGTCAGGCTCATCTTGGGTCTCCTCCCGTTTTTAGTCCTGCAGTCGGGTAATCTGAACGCGCCGGAACAGCAAGCGGATGCGATGGGGGGTTTGCTAGGGCGTCCGGGCGTCCTATGCCGGGACGATCAAATTAATGGAGACAATCATGGCAGACGCCGAAAACACGATCCTGATGGAAACCACAAAAGGCCCGGTAAAAATCGAGCTACGCCCGGACCTCGCGCCAAAGCATGTTGAGCGCATTAAGGAGCTCGCGCGCGAAGGCTTTTATGATGGCATCGTCTTCCACCGCGTTATCGATGGCTTCATGGCCCAGGTGGGTTGCCCGAACGGGACTGGTACTGGGGGGTCGGACAAGCCGGACCTGAAGCAGGAATTCAGCGCCGAACCACACGTGCGTGGCACTTGCTCCATGGCCCGGACCAATAATCCGAACTCGGCCAACTCCCAGTTCTTCATCTGCTTTGACGATGCGAGCTTCCTTAACAAGCAGTACACCGTCTGGGGCCAGGTCACCGAAGGCATGGAAAATGTTGACCAGCTGAAGCGCGGCGAGCCTGTACGCGACCCGGATTCGATTGTTTCGATGAAGGTTGCTGCCGACGCCTGAAGCGCGGCGGCAAGCACGACAGGCGGCCTGGATGGCGGGGAACAGTCAAGACAGCGATAGTAGCAAGGGGCGCAGCAAGCAGCTCTTTGGCTCGCGTATTGCGCGGCTGATCTTCGCCTCCAACCTGGCGGGCCTCGCCATTCTCATCATTGGCGCGATGGTGCTGAACGAGATGCGGGCGAGCTTCGTTGTCGCCAAGAAGCAGGACCTGATAGGCCAGGCACAGGTGTTCTCGAACCTCCTGGCAGAAGGTGCAACATTCGGTCAGCCCTCCCCGATCATGGATGAGGAACTCGCGCGCGCGACCATGGCGGACCTGTCCCTGCCGATCTCGGTACGCGGCAAGGTATATGGGCCTGACGCCGGCCTGATAGGTGACAGCTACTTCCTGTCCGACCGCGTCATCGTTTCATCCCTGCCGCCACTGCAGGAGCCGAGCCAGCTGTCGCGCTGGGGACGGTCCTTGTCTGAATGGGCCGTCTCAACGTTCGGAGCGCTAGTCCCCAATCGCGGAGGGGACGCCGTTCGCACTCAGACATTCGAGCAGGAGTTTGAAGTAGCAGCCGCAGGCGGGGAAGCCGCCAGCCAGCGCTTCAATGATCGCGGCCAGCGCATCATCTCTGTCTCGGTTCCGGTGCAGCATGTCTCTGCCGTGGTCGGCGTACTGACTCTCGAATCCAACGATATTGACGATATCATCAGGGCCGAACGCGCTGCACTCATCCCGTTCATTGGTGTGGCTGTATTAGTGGCGCTGATTACATCAGGGCTGCTGACGGTCGGCATTGCGCGGCCCCTGCGCCGGTTATCAAAGGCCGCGGACGATGTCCGCTCCGGCTCGACGCAGACGCTTGACCTGCCGACAATCACAAGGCGGCGTGACGAGATCGGTGCGCTGGCCAATTCGATGCAGTCAATGACCGAAGCCCTGTTCGAACGCATCACGGCGAATGAAAGTTTCGCAGCCGATGTGGCGCATGAGCTGAAGAATCCGCTGACCTCGATCCGCTCAGCGGTTGAGACGGCCGAGCGTGTCAAAGGCAATCCCGAAGCAATGGAAAAGCTTCACAAGGTGATCGCGCAGGATGTCGGGCGTCTTGATCGGCTGATTACTGATATTTCCAATGCCTCGCGCCTCGAAGCAGAAATCACCCGAGTGCCGACCGAAGCGCTGAACATCACACGCTTCGTGTCAGATATCGTCTCGACCTATGAGCATCTTGGCATTGAAGGCCACGAACCGTCTGTGGCATTTCAGGATTCAACCATGGGCGCCGGGCTGCAGGTGCGTGGCCGTGAAGGCCCGCTCGGTCAGGTCATCCGCAATTTGATAGACAACGCGCTTTCCTTCTCGCCCAAGGACGGGACCGTGTCCGTTCGCGTGGAGCAAGGCCGCATTGGCCCACAAACGACGGCTCGTATCATCGTTGAGGACCAGGGCCCCGGGATTCCAGACGATAAATTCGAAAAGATATTCGACCGCTTCTATACCGACCGGCCAAAAGGGTCTGCTTTTGGCAAGAATTCGGGCCTCGGCCTATCTATCGTGCAACAGATCGCCAGCACTCATATGGGCCGGGTCTGGGCTGAGAATCGCGCTCAAGGCGGCGCACGCTTCACTGTAGAATTACCTGCCAGTTAACCATATCTCAGTGGATTCAGCTTGACGTCCGTGTGCTGTCTGTCAGCATTCTGGATGAGGGGCCGATTGGTAGAGGGTAATGATAGGAATAGTTGTCGTCAGCCATGGCAAGCTGGCAAGAGAACTCGTAAGGGCAACGGAACACGTTGTCGGCGAACAGGATTATTTCCGGTCGATCTCGATTGAGGCGGAAGACGATATCGATGCGCGCCGTGAACAGATCCGTGAGACAGTCGCCGCCTGTAACACAGGCAAGGGCGTCATCATCGTAACTGACATGTTCGGCGGAACCCCTTCGAATCTCGCCATCTCCGTCATGCCGGACGCCAAGATAGACGTCATTGCGGGCGTCAATCTTCCCATGCTGATCAAACTGATCGAAGTGCGCGATCAGGTAAAACTCGATGAAGCCGTGAAGGTCGGTCGAGATGCGGGACAGAAATATATCCGCGTTGCGTCTGAAGTGATGGACCGAACAGCGTGAGCGATACCGAAACAACCGTTCAACGACGCATGAAAATCGTCAACCGCAAGGGCCTGCATGCGCGCGCGTCTGCCAAACTTGCCCGTCTCGCCACGACGCTGCCGGCCTCAGTCTTCATTCTGCGCAATGGTGAAACAGCAAACGCGATTTCCATCATGGACCTGCTTATGCTGGCCGCTCATCAAGGCAGTGAGGTGGACGTAAAGGCCAGCGGCCCAGACGCTGCTGCGGCTGTAGATGCCATCGCCGCGCTCATCGCTGACGGCTTCGGTGAACGCGACGATGAAGACTGAACCAGCCTAGAGTACCATCGGTGCGATCCAGAACCCGATCGCTGTGATTATGACGATCCCGATCAGGTTCACATAAAACCCACGGCGCATCATCTGCCCGATTGAAACCTCTCCCGTCGCATAGATGATGGCATTTGGCGCTGTCGCGACTGGCAGCATGAAGGCGCAGGATGCGGCAACCGCCGCAGGCGCCAGCAGGCTTTCTGGCGCGACACCAATTGCAATCGCGAGCGCCCCGAGAATGGGCGCAAGTGTCGTCATCGTCGCGACATTGGAGGTCAGCTCTGTCAGGAAGATCACCAGGATCACAACGGATGCGATGAAGAAAATCGCTGGCAGGACCTGGAGCACGCCGAGCTGTTCACCGATCCATGCGGACAGGCCGGTGCGTGAAACGGCATTACCGAGCGCAATACCACCGCCGAAAAGGATGAGGACGCCCCAGGGCAGGCGCTCTGCCTCTTCCCAGTTGAGGACTGCACGCTTTTCCCCGCCGCCCGCAGGGACCAGGAACATCAGAACCGCACCAAAAATTGCGATCATCATGTCGACCTGTGCACCGCTATAGGTCGACAGGAGCGGCCAACCTATCGCTTCAAGGCCACTGACGACGGGCAATCGCGTGACCCAGAGCAACGCGATCAGTGCGAAGATGCCAGCTGCACGCATTTCTGGAACCGTCGTCGGACCGAGCTCATGCCGCTGGCGCATGATATCCTCAAGAACAGCCGCGCCATTCTGGATACGCGGTAAACCTCTCGTAACGCTCCACCACGCAGCCGGGACCAGCAATGCCGCGGCAGGAATGCCGAATGCCATCCATTGCGGGAACCCGATATGGGCGCCGGCTTCCGCCTGAAGCCAGTTGATCGCGATCAGGTTTGTCGGCGTGCCAATAGGCGTGGCGACGCCGCCAATCGATGCAGCATAACAAACGCCGAGCAGCAGAGCCGTCGAAAAGCGCTTCATCCCGCCCCCCAGCGCTGCGGCAGCAGACAGGGCAATGGGCACCATCATCAGGGTGGTCGCTGTGTTCGATATCCACATGGAGAGGAGCGCGGTGGCGGCCATGAAACCGAAGATCAGCGCCTTTGGCGAGGTTCCGACACGGCTGACCACATTCAGGGCGATCCGCTTATGCAGCCCCCAGCGCTCGATCCCCATCGCAATGACAAACCCGCCGAGGAGCAGAACCACGATGTGATTCATATAGTCCGCGCCCACAGCCCTCGGAGAGCCCGCATCAATCAGGGGCAACACAACCAGGGGCAACAGGGACGTCGCAGGGATCGGAATGGCCTCGGTCGACCACCAGACAGCCATCCAGACGAGCAGGCAGGCTGTTCCCCACGCGGCAAAAGACAGGTCACCTGGCGCGGCGAAGACAAGCAACAGCAAGGCAAGCGCCGGACCCAGCACCAAGCCTGTTGTCTTTATTGTGATAATTCTCTCTCCCATGGCCGCGCAATGGGCCAGCCGGGCGCGGCAAGGTCAAGCTGTTTTCCGGTGCCGTATCTTCAGGCGTCGAGGACCAGATCGTCACGATGTATGATGGCCGGGCGCCCCCGATAGCCGAGCCGGTCTTCTATTTCATCGCTATGGGCGCCCGCTATGCGTTGAATGTCGCTTGCGTCATAGGCTGTCACGCCTTTCGCCACGATCTGTCCGTCCGGCCCTCTGACAGCCACAGCAGCGCCCTTCTCGAACCGCCCCTCGATACCTGTCACACCGACCGCCAGCAGGCTGGAGCCTGTCGCCAGCGCTTTCACCGCACCTTTATCGACAAGGATTGCGCCCTCGGGGGTTAGGTGCCCCTTCAGCCAGGCTTGGCGCGCGGTTGCAGGTGTCAGCGGCGGAATGATCCAGGTCGCTCGCTCTCCTGCGGCCAACGCAGCGATCGGCGCCTTGCGATCGCCAAGTGTAATCGCCGTTGCACAGCCGGCACCGAAAGCAATTCTTGCCGCAGCGAGCTTTGTTGCCATACCGCCCGTACCGACGCCCGCATCAGCATTGGCCTTACCCGCCATGGCATCATGCTCATCGGTAAGTGCACGCACCTCGCCGATGTGGGATGCCGCCGGATCCTTGCGCGGATCGGCAGTGTAGAGTCCGTCAATGTCAGACAGGAGAATAAGCACATCGGCGCTCAACATCTGTGCCACACGCGCGGCCAGCCGGTCATTGTCTCCATAACGAATTTCGTCCGTCGCCACTGTATCATTCTCGTTGATGACAGGGAGTGCGCCTGCAGCCAGCAAGGTATCCAGCGTTGCCCGCGCATTGAGCCAACGTCGGCGGCGTTCGGTGTCCTCAAGCGTCAACAAGGCTTGCGCAACGCGGATGCCATGCGGCTGAAACGCCTCAGCGATGGCAGACATCAGGAGGGGTTGCCCCAGCGCTGCGGCCGCCTGCTTTTCTTCCAGTTTCTTTGGCGCCGCTTTGCCAAGCAGCTTGCGCCCAAGCGCCCCAGCGCCAGACGACACCAGGACGACCTCCCGGCCCTCAGCCTTCAGCGCTGTAATGTCTGCGGCCAGCCCGGCCAGCCATTCACGGCGCGGTTCGCCTTTTGACGCGATCAGCGCCGACCCGGTCTTGATGACAATCCGGCGGGCCGTATCGAGCGGCGTCCCCATCAGGGATGCCAGCTCTCTTCTTCTTCGCCCTCATGCTCAAGGTCGTGAATGTGGCCGAGTTCCTTCGCGATCAGGAAAAGTGCCGGGCGCACCCCCGTGCGCGCGAGAGACGAAATTCGCAGCGGCTCCTGCCCGCAAGCTGCTTTCAGCTGGGCGGCCTGATCATCCACCATCTCCTCAGTCAGCGCATCGACCTTTGTAAGGGCAATGATTTCGGGCTTGGTGGCAAGTTCGCTGTCATACTCTTCAAGTTCACGCCTGATCGTGCGCCACGCCCCAGCGACATCGTCCTGCGTACAATCTATGAGATGTAACAGCACTTTGCATCGCTCGACATGGCCGAGGAAACGATGCCCCAGCCCTGCCCCATCTGCCGCCCCTTCGATCAGGCCTGGTATATCAGCCAGCACGAAGCGCGTTCCAGGCCCAAGATCCACGACGCCAAGGCCGGGATGCAGCGTGGTAAACGGGTAGTCGGCCACTTTCGGCTTGGCTGCAGTCGCGGCACGCATGAAGGTCGACTTGCCCGCATTCGGCAGACCGAGCAGGCCCGCATCAGCAATCAGCTTCAGGCGCAGCCAGATCGTGCGCTCTTCACCATCCTCGCCCGGATTTGCCCGGCGGGGCGCGCGGTTGGTCGAGGTCTTGAAGTGAAGATTACCCCACCCTCCATTGCCACCTTTCGCCAACAGGACACGCTGACCAATCTCTTGCAGGTCAGCGATCATCGTCTCCTGGTCTTCTTCGAATATCTGCGTGCCGACAGGGAGCTTGACAGTCAGGTCTGCTCCGCCCTTGCCGTGGCGCTGCTTGCCCATGCCATGCCCGCCGCGTTCGGCCTTGTGGTGTTGCTGATAACGATAGTCGATCAGCGTGTTCAGCCCCTCGACCGCTTCGGCATAGACACTACCTCCACGTCCGCCATCACCGCCATCCGGCCCACCAAATTCAACATAGGCCTCCCGCCGGAATGAGGAGCTTCCGCGTCCGCCATTGCCGGCGATGACATAAATTTTGCACTGATCCAGGAATTTCATAACGCTGTCCTTAGCCCGTCTCGGCTTTCCGCACCATGAAGATGTGCTCCACATCACGCTCGCGGCCCGCGCAGAACACGGGTGCGACGTGTGTCCTTGTGAAACCGAGCTTGCTGAGCACCCGCCCCGATGCCAGGTTATCAATGAAGTATCCGGATATCAGTTCATCCGCCTGACCGCGCTCTTCGAGCCATATAATCAGCTCTTTGGCCACTTCCGTTGCAATGCCCCTTCCCCAGGCTTCCGGCGCAACCCAGTAACCAATTTCGAATGGCTGGCTGTCATCGGGGCGATGCGCGCTCACCATTGCGACCAGATCCATGTTCTCGAAAACAGCGAAGGCGTGGTCAGTGCCAAGCTCGTTGCCTCGTTCACAGTTCAGCACCCACTGCCCGGTCTGATCTGTCGTCTGGCGCGGCGGCACACGCGCAATCATTTCATACACACAGGGATCATTCACAATCTCTGTGATGCGTGCTGCATCTTCGAGCACTGGAGACCGCAGAAAAAAACGATCTGTTCGCAATTCGGCCATGTCTTCGCGTCCCTTATGCCAGCGCTGTCTCCCACTGCAGCAAAAAGGGGAGACAGCCACCTGTCTCCCCTCATACTTCATTGGATCGATCTATCGGTGGCCGAGGCCGCCTGACCTCACCTATTCTGCAGCAGCCGCCATCGGAACGACCGAAACATACTGACGGTCACCGGTTGAGCGCTTGAACTCCACGCGGCCCTCTTCGAGCGCAAACAGCGTGTGGTCCTTGCCCATGCCGACACCCTTGCCCGGATAGGTCTTGGTGCCGCGCTGGCGAATGATGATGTTGCCCGGCACGACATGCTGGCCGCCGAACTTCTTAACGCCGAGATATTTCGGGTTCGAATCGCGACCGTTACGTGACGAACCGCCTGATTTCTTATGTGCCATTTGGGCGCTCCTTGATGTCTCTGAAGCTGGTTATACCAGACTTCAGGCGTCCTTTGCCAGTTGCTTGGCCTGCTTGACCCACTCGTCGCGTTCGATGCGACCACCGAGGCCTGCCTCGTCGTCGAGCTCGGCGATCTGCGCCTTTTTCAGCTCGGCAACTTGCCAGAAATGGAACACGCCAGCAGCGTTGAGTTTCTTTTCCATGGCCGGACCGACACCGGAGATCAATTTCAGATCATCCTTCTTGCCGTCAGCCTTTGCGAGACGACCACGATCATCTGTCGCAGGCTTTTCGTCAGCTTTTGCCTTTGGAGCTGCCTCAGCTTTTGGAGTAGCTTCTTTCTTGGGCGCAGGCGCTTCCTTGGCAGGGGCGGCTTTTGCTTCAGTCTTCGGGGCTTCTTCGGCTTTCGGCGCTGCGGCCTTTTTCGCCGGCGCTTTCTTGCCGTCCGTCAGGATCGAAGAGATCGTAACAACCGATTCAAGCTGGCGATGGCCCTTCTTGCGGCGATAGGTCGACCGCTGGACCTTTTTCATGATGGTGACCTTGTCGCCCTTTCTCTGGGCGTTGACCTCACCGACGACGCTGGCGCCCTCGACAAGCGGCGCGCCGATCGTGACGGTCTTGCCGTCCCCGAGCATCAGCACGTCAAAGGTTACATCCGCGCCGGTATCGGCTGCGAGTTTTTCGACAACAATCTGATCGCCTTCGGCGACCTTATACTGTTTGCCACCAGTCTTGATGACCGCGAACATGGCCTCATCCTTCCGGAAGGTGTAATTAGTTGAGTGTCCGCACGCGCATCGCGCCGGACATGAAGGCGCGGATAAACACTATCAGTGTGCCTGTGTCAAACCCTGACATGCATGAAATCCGGGGCTTGCACCCGTTCGCTGCTCAGGCTATCCCCCCGCCCCACGGAGAGGTGCTAGAGTGGTTGAATAGGCTAGTCTCGAAAACTAGTGAGCTCGCAAGGGCTCCGAGGGTTCGAATCCCTCTCTCTCCGCCACGCAGACCCTGATTTTGAAGACCAGATCCGATTTGCGCCGGAAACGCCCGCCACTGGCGGGCTTTTTCATGCGCTGCGGTCTCTGCTCGCCCGATTTTCCCTGCTCTTCCTGCAAATTTCGCCAGTCGTCTCTAACGGCCACTTTCGCCAGATCTCTTAGGCCCGTTTTCCCTGATACCCCCCGATTTACAGGGTATTTTGCAGAATTATCAGGGACGGGCTTGGAATCCACTTCCCGCAAATGCAGTGTTTACAAGGGGTTAGAAGTCAAATTCCCTAAACCACGGAACAGGGAATGGAAATCCGCGGATCAGGGAATTTGATTCCGGGAACAGGGAACGGCATCGGAAGATCAGGCAAACGCAAATCCAAGCACTTCTGCCTGGCGATCCCAGTCCAGCGGGATGTCCGTACGCAGCAGTTCTTCGAGGCTGAGATCAGCAGGCTGGCGCCCGTCCAGAACGGCCTGAACGATGGCCGGCGACAGGAAGGCGAGCTTCAATCTCTGACGCAGCGGCGATGTCGTCCAGCCGATGCGCCTGGCAATATCCGGCAGCGATGCGCCGGCCTTCCATTCTTCCGCCCAGGCATGCGCACGCGCGACAGCCTTGATCAGCGTCTCATCCCGGTTCGGTGTTTCGGCGCCAAGAATGAGGATAGTCTCGACGCCGCGCTTGCGTTCGGCAAAGGCTTCGACATGCACCAGCGCGTCCAGGGCAATGTCTTCAAGGCAGAGCCCGCACGCCTCAGCAATCACATCCGGATTGACAGCCAGCCGCATCTCACCAGGCTTCAAATCGATCCGCTCGACAAGTCGAACGAGAGCAGGTGTCTGGTTTGCAGTCAGCTGCTCACCGAGCCTCTTAAAGGCCGCTCTGACTCTGGCAAAGCTCTCCGTGCTGGGAGCGACAAGCAATCGCTCCGATGCCTTCTCTAGCCAGTTCCTAATCGCTTTGGCAGCAGCAGCCTCAAGCTTTGCAGCTGGCAGCCGCCATCCGGCAACGGATGTCTCATCGACTGTCATCAGGCTCCGAGACACATAATAGCGCCACCGGCGTCCTCTCGTCGTGGCATAGGTCGGCGTGAGCCGGTCGCCGGCTTGATCGAACAATTTACCAGTGAGCGGCGATGCCCCGCTATCACCTGAACCGCCCTGCCCGCGCTGGCGCCCACTCCTGGTGATCAGCGCTTCCTGGACGCGGTCCCAGAGCGCCTCGTCGATGATGGCAGGATGGCTGCCAGGATACGCATTCTCTTTGTGCCGGATCATCCCGCGATAGACCGGATTGGTCAGAATGGAATGGATGGCACCCCGAGACATTACGCATCCACCAAGGTTCTTGCCGCTCTTGAAAGTCCGCCTCTTCGATCGGATGCCTTCCAGCTCTGTCTGCCTGGCGACGCGGCCAAGACAGCGATGCTCGTCATACAGATCGAAGATCCGCTGGACCTGCTTGGCCTCATCCTCGTTGAGGACGAGTTCGCGCGTGTTCAGATCGGGATGCGGATCATAGCCCAAGGGTGCCAGCCCACCCATCCAGAGCCCTCGCTTTGCCGAGGCCGCGAGCTTGTCCCGGATACGCTCAGCCGTGACCTCCCGCTCGAACTGGGCGAAGGATAGGAGCACGTTGAGCGTCAGCCGACCCATACTGGTCGATGTGTTGAACGCCTGGGTGACGGAGACGAAGGAACAGTTCGCCTTGTCGAACCGCTCAACCAGCCGGGCAAAATCCGCAAGCGAACGGGTCAGCCGGTCGATCTTGTAGACAACGACCATGTCGATCCGCCCGGCATCGATGTCGTCGAGCAGCGACTGAACCGCAGGCCGTTCAAGATGGCCACCCGATATCCCGCCATCATCATAGCGGGTCTCGATCAGTTTCCAGCCCTCATGCTTTTGACTTTCAATATAGGCCTTGCAGGCTTCCCATTGAGCATCGAGCGAATTGAACTCCTGCTCCAGCCCCTCCTCGCTGGACTTGCGGGTGTAGATCGCGCAGCGGATGACGTTCTTCGACATCAGCCTGCTTTTCTCTGCAGGCCAAAGAAGCGCGGCCCTGACCAGCGCGCCCCAGTGATCTCCCGGGCTACGGCACTGAGGGATCGGTAGGTCTTACCGCGATACACGGCACCCTCCTTCGTGACGTCGACGACATGCCGAATACCGTTCCACTCGCGAACCAGTCGGGTGCCAGTCGATGCTACCTTTCCCGGCGACTCCGGCACCCCATTCGTTACGATGGCTTCAAGAGCAGACCGGGTCCGCTTGCGGAGCCCACCACGCTTTCGAGCCTGGAGGTCATAGGCGAGAAGCCGCGCCAGGAATTGCGTGCTGATGCGGTTCGGCAAAGTGCCCAGTGTTTCCCGATCCCAAAGTTCAAGCAGATCCCCGCGGGACATATCCCGCAGGGCCTCCAGATCCGCTGGTAGCTCCACCGCCATGCTCAGGCTTTCTCCAGGCGATAGCGAGCACAGCGCTCTCCATCGGCGGGCGGCAGCTTTTCAAGCTTGCGGTCGCCTGCCCGCACCCGGGTGAGTGCCGCCCGCACTGTATGCGGAAGCCAGTCCAGCGCTTCCGACACCTCATTGACTGTGACGCCCTCCGCCTTGCCGAGCAGCTGAATCAACTGCTCGCGCTTGGTGAGAGGCTTCTTCTTCGATTGAGTATTGGATGTTTTGGCCATCTGGCCCTCCTTCAGCTTCATGGAGAGCGATCCATCGCTCCCACTGACTGAAGGCCCGACCTTGCCGAGGGTGCGGGCGGTCTCGGGTTCCCTGCCCGGCGCTTGCACACTGACGCTCTGCTGCACCCGGAAGTCCAGTCGAAAGTCAGCTGTCTGGCTGACTTTTCCGATGGGCCTCCAGAGCGCTCTCTGCGAGTTCTATCGCCTTTCTCGCATTTGCGATGGTAAGGACAACGAGCTGCTCGAACATCAAGCCGCAAAGTTTCGGCGACTGCGCCTGGATAGCCGCTTCATGCGCCTCTTCCAGCGCCATTGTGACATCTGCCATGAGCTTCTGTGGGAGGTCGTTGAGAGCCATGACCCGACGAATGCTCTAAATGGCGTGTCAGTCCAGACACAGTGAGACTGCTTGACCCCGAAAGAAGACGTAACTTTGAATGTTTCCAAGCGGATCCGGCGACGGCAGGGGGATGGTGGTGTCCCATGAAAATATTCCGAGATGCGTTGTGAACGGACGCACCCAGAATGAGATCAGCCCGCCAATATGGTTGTATGAAGGTTGCTTTTCCCCATACGTTGAAAAGCTTAAGGGTTGAAAGTTGTTGGGTCTGCATGGGTACGTTGGCGAAACTGCTGGTCATTGTTGCCGCGGTGCTTCTGAGTTCGGTGGTTATTCCAAATCATGCGTCGGCTCAGGATGAGAAGGTAAAAGAAGTCCAGCAGTTCCTGGCCGAGCAGGGGTATGAACCTGGAACAGCAGACGGCTTCTGGGGACCGCGTACTTCACAAGCGATTGAAGAGTTCCAAACGGCAGAAGGACTACCCGTTACTGGTCAAATCGACCCCGCCACGGAAGAGCGCATAGACGCCATACAAAATCCGCCACCTCCCGAGCCAGAGATAGTTCCACCCCAAGCTTCAGAACCTTCATCCTCATCGAACGACTATTTGTGGTGGCTAGCCGGTTTCGCCGGCCTCTTTCTTTTGTGGTTGCTCGGCCGAAAACCGAAAAAATCAAAGCCTAACCATCATCAGGACCAAGTTTCTGAAGCACTCAGCAAGCCCCAGCCCGTAACCCGTCAGGCATCAAGCGAGGAACTTTCGTTGCCATCAAGCAGTGGGAGCGCCAGTACACCGGTAAAAGCACGGTCATCAGAAGCTTGGATACCTTCAGGCAGATCCGCAAATGTCGCAGGGTTCGACTTGGGAAGCATGATTTATGTCGGCAAACCGCCATTTGATCGATCCCGTGGAAGCAAGTGCTCGGCGTACATTGATCCGTCCCTGTCGGTTTCCAAGCGCGATCTGGACCTTGAAGGTGAAGGGCTGCCCTACTGGCCGAACTATTCCGATATCACGCCTCGCGCACGGGGAACGTATCTGCATTGGCTATCTGAAGGCAGAAATGGCCCGCAGTACAATCCAGGGTATCTCTTTCTTTATTTTTACGGACTGGAGCGGCGCTTTTTTGTCGATCAGTCGTCTTCCGAAGAGCGCAAACTCATTGTCGAAGAAGTGAAGCGTCTGCTTCGCATCTACCCCGAAAATTATTCTGTCAGAAGCTATTTGGGTCGATTTATCGATGTCGCGGAAATGTTGGTTCTCGGGCCAGCCAGTATCAAGCCGAACTATGAAATTGACCGCATCTCGTTTGAACTCCCCGCCTCTATACTCATTGCGATCGGTTCAAGAATAGCGCTTCAGAGGCCGATCAAATCGGACTGGATGCTCAGCTGGTTCCTCGCCGATCCGGAGAGGAACTTGCGAACGCCCGCCATGAGATGTCCGGAGGAATTCAATGCCCTTTTCAAGATATTGTTTGAACGGCGCTATCCGAACGGCTTGAAAGTTGATCCGCCTCGCCGCCCCTTGAAGATCGAGTATCGCGCCGCGTCGATGGAGTTCGAGCGGAAGCTCATGCCCAAGGTAGATGGAACGCCGGTCGTTGATGTTTCAGCATTGCGAAAGCCCTTATCAATCGCTCAGGACATCGCAAACGAAGCGATGGAGCGATTGGATAAGTTCAGTCGCTTTCTTGGCAAGAATCCCAATCAAGAGAATTCACTTCAGGCTCATCTGCTGCTTCCTTCAGAACTGAAGGAGGCGTTTCCACTAGAGGATGCGCAGGCACTATCGCAATGGCTTAATGGGGCAGCAGTGAAGGGGTCTTTGGTATCGCTTGAAGCCTTGCTCGAACAGCTTGGTCGTGGAATTCCCGACAAGCTAACGAAGAAAATACATGACGAAGCATCTGATGCCCTGGCAGCTCTTGGCTATGGCATGGCACCGGACCCGAATTACTCCATTCGAAGACTGAAGTTGGACGATGAAGTAAGGGTATTCCAGCTTTCGCCGTCCAGTAACCGGCTAACCGAGCCCTCTTCCCAATTCACAAGCGCGCTTCATAATCTCGCGCTCAGCGCCTTCATCGCCCATGCGGATGGTCAGATCGCGGCTTCCGAGATTGAAGCGATGCGGAGTTTGATTATTGACGCCGCGAAATTGAGTGAAGACGAGAGAGTGGTGTTGAACGCCAATCTCGACTGGTTTGTTTTAACAGAGCCCGATTTTGGGTTTTTGCGCAGACGGTTGAAAGAGGTCTCACCGCAGAGCGCTCACGTTGTTCGCCGCCTTGCCGTTGATATTGCTCGCGCGGATTCGATCATTCACGCTGACGAAGTTCGGAGCCTCGAAAAGATTTATCAGACGTTGGGTTTCAATGAAGCCGAGGTCTATTCGGACCTCCACGCGGGAACACAAGAAGCGGGACCAGTCTCGGTCAGAGCCGCGCAACCCGATCCGACAGGAGAGGAAATACCTCCAGAGGTGTCGTCGAAACCGGGACTGAACCTTGATCATTCCCGAATTTCGACTTTGACCGCTGAAACAGAGCAGGCGAAGCGTGCTTTGTCTGAAATCTTCGACGATCCGTCTGACGTTGAAGAGACCGCGCCTGAAGACATCGAAGCCGAGCATTCACTTTCAAATGCGTTCGCAGGACTAGATGCCGTCCATTCGAAATTTGCGTTTGAATTGGTCCAGCGAGAGTTCTGGTCCACTAATGAGTTTCGCTCGCTGGCGCAGCAACATGGTTTGCTTAGCGCGGGTGGTCTCGAAACATTAAATGAGTGGGCTTTCGATAAGTTCGATGATGCACTGGTTGAAGAGTATGATGGTTATGAGATTAATCAGGACATCGCAGTATTGATCAGACAGCAGGTTTGAGGGGCCAAATGAGCATTAAGCGGCGAGAGAAAGACGCAATAATCCAATCTCTTAGAGCTGGCGTTGTGCCCAAGCTTGGGCTTCAGCACATTCAGGTTGGACGTTACCGCGAGATTGAAGAGCTAGTCAGAGATATGGAGCGAGTGGCGGACGGTGGAGCCGCTATTCGGTTCATTATTGGAGAGTACGGATCGGGAAAGACGTTTTTCCTCAACCTGATCCGCTTGGTGGCACTGGAAAAAGGCCTGGTTGTAATGTCAGCCGATTTAGCTCCCGACAGGCGTATTCATGCGACGGGTGGTCAAGCGAGAAGCCTCTTCGCAGAAATGGCAAGAAACCTGTCCACCCGCACAAAGCCAGATGGGGGCGCTTTAGCAAGTGTGGTTGAACGGTTTGTGAGCCAAGTGCATCGGGAGGCTGAGGCAGGCGATATCTCTACCAGCTTACTCATTCGCCAGAAGCTGACTCAGTTGGAAGAGATGACTGGTGGGTACGATTTTGCTGAAGTGATCCGCAAATATTGGGAAGGGCATGAGGCAGGAAGCGAGGAACTTAAGTCAGCAGCTTTGCGATGGCTGAGGGCTGAATATGCCACCAAGACAGATGCCAGAAACGCACTCGGCGTTCGATCGATAATCGACGATGCCAACGTATATGACATGCTCAAACTCATGTCGTCTTTTGTTGTGATAGCCGGTTATAAAGGGCTGCTTATCTCGCTGGACGAGCTTGTGAACCTTTTCAAGCTAACATCTTCACAGGCTAGAAACGCTAACTACGAACAAATCCTCCGTATCTTGAATGACATACTCCAGGGGTCGGCTGGTAATATTGGCTTCCTGTTGGGTGGAACGCCTGAGTTTCTAATGAACACTCGGCGCGGTCTTTATAGCTACGAGGCCCTTCAAACACGTCTAGCTGAGAACAAATTCGCTACTGATGGATTGGTGGATCTTTCCGGCCCAGTGATCCGCCTTTCGAACCTTACGCCTGAAGATTTGTTCGTCTTGCTCAAGAACATCAGGGCGGTGATGCAAGGGGAAGACAATCCGCTTCCCGATTCCGCATTGGAATCATTCATGGCGCACTGTTCAAACCGCATTGGAGAGGCCTATTTTCGAACGCCTCGAAATACGGTCACTGCGTTTGTAAACCTGCTATCAGTCTTGGAGCAAAATCCTGGCGTTGACTGGAAAGACCTCATTGAAGAGGTGGACGTTCCTCAAGACCAAGGGGACGATCTGAGTGACATCACTGATGAAACGGCCCCATCTCCCGCAACGCCCTCAGATGATGAGTTGTCGAGCTTCAAATTGTGAGCGCAACTTCTTTCGATCAATTGGCTCGCCCTGTCCAAAAGTGGATTAGAAACAAGGGATGGGGCAGCCTAAGGAAAATCCAGGCTGAGGGTATTGAGGCCGTCTTATCCAGCAGCGACGACATTATCATTGCCGCCGCTACGGCTGGCGGCAAAACAGAAGCAGCGTTTCTACCACTGGTGTCGCGTGCAATCTCTGAAGCCGCTGACGAGGATAAGTCAGGATTTAGCACAGTCTACATCGGCCCGCTAAAGGCACTGATAAACGATCAGTATCAGCGCCTTCAAAGCATGTGTGAGGGAACTGAGGTGCCGGTCTATCCGTGGCACGGCGATGTCGCGGCAGGCCTAAAAGCTAAGGCTCAAAAGCACCCTCGCGGTATCCTCCTGATAACACCGGAATCGCTCGAAGCGCTGTTTGTAAGAAAGAGCAATTTGATACCGCGCCTTTTTGGCAGAACACATACGTTTGTCATTGATGAACTGCACACGCTGCTCGATTCCGAGCGTGGTGTTCATTTGCGCTCTCTGATGGCGAGGCTAGAGCTGACAACTCAAAACTCCATCCGGCGGATCGGATTGTCGGCCACGCTTGGCGATATGGAGATGGCAAAGGCATACTTGCGATCTGGCCAGACCGAAAACGTGCGACTTATTCAAGCAGAAGGCGGAGAGGCCGAACTAAAGCTTCAGCTGAGAGGTTACATCAAAGGCGACGATGACTCATCTGGTTCCGCTGTTGCCGAAATCTCGGAGCACTTGTTCCAGCATCTTCGCGGATCGGACAATCTAGTATTTGCGGGCCGTCGAGCAGATGTCGAAACATTTGCCGATAGACTGGCCCGGCTATGTGAAACCCGCAATCTTCCGCAGGAATTTTACCCCCATCATGCGAGCCTGTCCAAAGATCACAGAGAGTTTGTCGAGCAAAGACTAAAAGACGAAAACAAACCAACCACGGCAGTTTGCACATCCACTTTGGAACTAGGTATTGATATCGGTGATGTGAGCTGTGTGGCGCAGATTGGTGCGCCGTTCACCGTCGCTGCATTGAGGCAGCGGCTTGGCCGTTCTGGACGGCGTGGTGGGCAACCTGCCGTTTTACGGCAATACGAAATCGAAACAGCACTTCGGGGCGGGGACCACTTTGCGGATCAACTACGTTTGGGGTTGGTTCGCTCAATCGCAATGATCGAACTGTTGCTAGAAAACTGGTGCGAACCGCCGAGATCACAATCTCTGAATCTCTCTGCCTTTGTGCATCAAATTCTTTCCGTGATTGCCGAAAAGGGTGGTGCTAGCGCTAAGCGGCTTTTCGTAACTTTGTGTGAGAAAGGACCTTTCAACAATATTGATGCGAACCTGTTTCTTGAGGTCTTGCGTCACATCGGTTCGCCCGAAGTTCGACTGATAGAGCAATCATCGGATGGCCTGCTTTTACTCGGCAGGCAGGGTGAAAAACTGGTTGAACACTACAGTTTCTATGCGGTCTTCCAGACACCAGAAGAGTTCCGGGTGGAATGCGATGGCAAGACGCTTGGCACCTTGCCGCTAGAACAGATGTTCAGACCCGGCATGACCATAATATTCTCCGGGAAGAGATGGGAAATAGTGGAAATAAACGATGCTGCGAAGGTTCTCAGCGTAAAGCCTTCTAGGGCGGGCGAACCACCTAAGTTCGGCGGCAGTCCGGGCCTTATCCACGACCGTGTGTGCGAGAAAATGCGCGAAGTCTATTTCAGTGACTATCTGCCTGTTTATTTGGATGAGACTGCGAAACAGTTGTTGGGTGAAGCCCGATCAAATGCTCGTCGACTATGTCTGTCGAACAAATCAGTCTTGGCGCTTTCGGAGAAGCGAACCTTGCTCGCTACCTGGAAAGGCACGGTTCGGAACCAAACTCTGGCCTTCACTCTGAGCAATAAAGGCTTCACAGTTGATACCTTCGACGGGTTGCTAGATGTTGTGTCGAGTGACGACACTCCGCCGATCAACGAAATTCTTGAAGAACTGGCGCGTGATGTTCCCGAAAGCATCATCGGCAATGGTGAAAACCTGATGGTCGAGAAGTTCCATCCCTTTCTTAGTAGATCACTCTTGGAAAAGGATGCACTGAGTTCGCGACTGGACATTTCTTCCCTAAAGCAAACGGCTTCTGATTTGCTGGCAAATGAAAGCCGCTGAGCGATCAGACCCGCAAGCTCCGCACTCAGCGGTACCATTCCCATCGCCCTACAAATCGAATTCCGCCCCGAAAACGTCCCTTCCTCAACAAGCCTCAATATCACTCGATTAACTACCAAACGCATCGGCTCAATCATCTCGATTGCCAAACGTAATCGCCTGCCATCACCTGAAACTGGGGTTGTACGAGCAAACCAGCAAAGAGCAGAAAGGATCTATTACGTCCGCTTGTGATGCTGTGGACGGCGTGCCCCACCCAGCTCTGCTGAGCTGGTAATGTGAAGGTATCCACACCGCCAACATTAGGAGCACGCCTATGACGAAGATTATCACAGTTATTGGATTGGATTTGGC